>Ga0126371_10003093_pt1 | contig 14485 bp, 13 predicted proteins | sample PanSoiMetaPlot_4_FD_110145 | JGI IMG/M metagenome (GOLD analysis project Ga0126371, IMG submission 110145) | Tropical forest soil microbial communities from Panama - MetaG Plot_4 | ecosystem: Environmental > Terrestrial > Soil > Tropical forest > Bulk soil | place: Panama | collected 2016-02-17 | reverse complement strand
GTACGCGGCAGTTGCGTACCGCAGCCGGGAGATCGCGACTCTACGCATCGTTGGATTCTCGCGGCCCAGCATCATCACGTCATTCGTGATCGAGTCGGTTCTTTTGGCGTTGCTGGGAGCCGCTCTCGGACTGGTCCTGATGTTGCCATTTAATGGGCTCACCACGGGGACGGCAAACTCACTCACTTTCAGTGAAACCGTGTTCAGCATCCGGATAACCTTTGCAGTTTTCGCGACTGCGGTGCTATTTGCGGTTGCGATGGGACTGTTCGGCGGAATCGCTCCCGCGTGGCATGCCTCGCGTGGAGAAATCCTCGGGGCATTGAGAGATTAGGGGATTCATGGCGCTCGAAACCAAATACGGGGATCTGCATAGCTTGCGGATCGACCGTACACAAAAAGAACCTGACGATCCGAAATGGTCGAAGCGGTTCATCATCGTTGGCATCGGCATGATCGTTCTTCTTGGGATTGTGGCCTTAGCGGTGCGCCTGTTTTCGTCTTCAATTCCCGAAGTGCAAACCGCGCGGGCCGTACCTGTGACTTCGTCGTCCAATGCCGGGGACACCGTGTTGCAAGCCGCGGGATACATTGTGGCTCACCACACGATCAGCGTGAACTCGAAGGTCACCGGTCGAATTGCCTGGATCGGGGTGGAAAAGGGCGACAAAGTTAAGGTTGGGCAAGTACTCGTCAAACTAGAGGACCAGGAGTTCCGCGCCCAAGTTGAGCAGGCGCGAGGTGCCGTCAGTATGGCCAAGGCTCGACTACAACAACTCGAGAATGGCTCACGTCCGGAAGAAGTCGATCAGGCCAATGCGAATCTCGACGAGGCGCGTGCCAATCTCGCGAATGCAAAGGTAACGCTCGATCGCACGAAACCCTTAGTGGAACAGGGAGTCTTCTCGCGCCAGCAGCTCGACGATGCGCAAGCCAAATACGATTCGGCTCTACAGCACGTTCAGTCATTGGAGAAGATCTATCGCTTGTCGAAGATCGGTCCACGTCAGGAGGAGATTGCAAACGCTCGAGGGGCGCTAGAGCAAGCGCAGGGTCAACTTTCGTATGCCGAGTCGCTACTCGATGCCACGCAGATCCGCGCTCCCGTAACGGGAACAATCCTTGAACGAACAGCGGAAAAAGGAGAGCTTGTTACCGCGCAGTTCGCTTCCGGAGCTGATACGGGAGGACCCCGCGGATCGGTGGTCACGCTGGCCGACCTTACCGACTTGCAGGTGGAACTCGATATCAGCCAGAACGATTTCGCGAAGCTGAGCCCGACACAGAAGGCTGTGCTCTCGACCGACGCATATCCCGATCGCGAGTACAAGGGTCAGATCAACGAGATTGCGCCTATGGCAAATCGGCAGAAAGCGACACTGCAGGTAAAAGTAAAAGTTCTAAATCCGGATGATTATCTCCGTCCCGAAGAGAACGCCAATGTGCGCTTCGTTGCCGATGAGAAGAACACGACCACGCAAACGGTTTCAGCAGGCGCGGTTGTGTCCACGAGTTCTGTACACGACAACGCTGGGAAACGTGTAGTGCTGATAGCCTTCAACGGTCGCGCGACGATGAGAGAAGTGAAAGTGCTTAGCCAGCGTAGCGACGGCTATCTCGTCGATGGACTCACCGGCGGAGAGGACATCATCGTAAATGCTCCCGCAGATTTGAAAGACGGCGACAGGATAAAGGTCAAACAGTAGTAATCGTGAACTTGAAAAACCAGGAGATCTAAAGGAAGGACCGACCATGCCTCAAGCAGTGGAAATGAAAAGCGCGCCGGCGGCGACGAAGTTGGTGCAAGCGAGCCACGTAAGCAAAGTCTTCACGCGTGACACCTTTGAGGTGAAAGCGCTCGATGATGTGTCGATCGAGATCGCCGAGAAAGAATTCATGGCGCTCATGGGGCCATCCGGCTCGGGAAAGACCACCCTTCTGAACATGATTGCCGCTATTGATCGGCCCACGGCGGGAGAATTGCTTGTCCAGGGCGAGAATGTTTTTCGCTACAGCGACAAGAAGATCGCCGAGTGGCGTAATCGCCATATCGGCTATATCTTCCAGACGTTCAACCTGATCCCGGTCCTCACAGCTTTCGAGAACGTCGAGCTCCCCCTGTTGCTCACGAAACTCAGCAAGAATGAACGTCGCGACCACGTAATGACGGCGCTCACACTCGTCGGGCTGGGCGACCGAGTTCATCATTTGCCTAAGCAGCTGTCGGGAGGGCAAGAGCAGCGCGTGGCTATCGCACGTGCAATCGTTACAGATCCCACACTGTTACTGGCCGACGAACCCACAGGCGACCTCGACAGCCATTCAGCCGCGGAGGTGCTCGAGATCATGAAGCGTCTGAATGAAGAGTTCGGAAAGACGGTCGTGATGGTCACCCACGATCCGAACGCAGCAGCATACGCTCACACCACGCGGCATTTGGAAAAGGGAATGCTCCTACCTGCTTAGCAAAGGTCAGCAGAGGACGCACGCGCGGGCACCTTGCCCGCGTTTTTTTTTGTGACGTAGTCAGGCCATCCCGTTTTATGGGCTTTTTTGCCTCGGGACTAGAATCAAAATCTTATGGTGAAGCGCGCAGCGCCAAAGAAGCGTCCACGCAAGGCGAAGCCAGGAACGAAGGGCCTAACGCCCGCAGAATGCCGATTGACCGAGTCTTCAGGGAAGGCAGCGGAAATCGCCGGGGCAATTCAAAAAGCCGGTGGATGCGTCGTAGGTTCGTACAGAGATCCGCTCGGGGGGCACCCCGTGCTTGTTTCCGTTCTGCCGATCGACGCCGTTGAGCCCACCCCTTTCCAGCGCGATTTGTCCGACGCGCATCACAAACGCCTCGCCGATGTCATCAACAAGACCGGACGCTTTCTCGATCCCATCATCGCGGTATCCGCCCCTAACGGCGCCGGCTTCTGGACCCCCAACGGACGGCATCGGCTGGCAGCCATGCGCCGGCTCGGCACCAAGTCAATCTCCGCGTTGGTTGTCCCAGATCGGGAAATAGCATGGCAGATCCTGGCCCTCAATACCGAGAAAGCTCACAACCTGAAAGAACGCTCACTCGAAGTGATCCGCATCTACCGAGGTTTAGTCGATGAAGACGCATCCCGCTCCGAGTCCGAGTTTGCTTTTTATCTCGATGAAGCCGCCCTGGTAACGCTGGGCATCTGCTACGAGCGCGTGCCGCGGTTCGGCGGCGGAGTGTATCACCCGATCCTGCGGCGCCTCGAGAGCTTCACCGGTGAGCCACTGCGAACCTCACTCAAGGGCCACGAGAAGAATGCTAAATCGGTACTGGACCTTGAGGAGAAGGTCGCGGCTGTAGTAAAGAAGCTCAAAGAACGCGGATTAGTCAGCCCATATCTGCGGTCGTTCGTCGTAGCGCGAATCAATCCTCTGCGTTGGATCAAAGGCGACCCGCCCGAACTCGAGGATCTTCTCCAAACCATGCGCGAGCGCGCAGCGAAATTCAACGTCGACAAAATAAGGTCGCAGGACCTAGCAGGAGCAGGCGGCTCGCCAGACGAAGAAGGGTAGTTTCAGACGGTTGTCCTTCCTAAGAGCCGCAGAAAGAACAATCGGTACCACAAATGAGGTATCAGAGGCTCAGCCTTCCTCGTTAACAAAAAAACACCGCATTGTGTGATGTCCTCAGTCCGACTCTCGCGCAAAACTTCATAAGGACAGTAGCTTGGTCGAGCATTCTTCAGGGGCGGAGTGATGTCCGGATGCTGATCGATGCTCTTTCCACCCTCAAAGAATATTTGCGACTTGCCTATCCCGGCCGGAATCGAACTGGCTGCCAACGTAAGAGACCATACGGTCTCTCTCTAAGGAGAACTCACCGTGACACAGGGCATAATCCCAATGGAGAAAATTCTTTACACCGCCAAGACGCATACGACAGGCGGCCGTGAGGGAGGAGCATCCCGCACCTCCGACGGCCATTTGGACGTGAAGCTTTCGGTTCCTGGCACTCACGGAACCGGTACCAACCCAGAGCAGTTATTCGCGGTAGGCTGGTCGTCTTGTTATCTGTCGGCGATCAAGATCGTGGCTGTCAGACAGAAGGTCAAGCTGCCGCCTGATGTCGCCGTCGACGCTGAAGTGGACTTGGGCACGACCAACGGCGGTTACTTCATCCAAGCTCGCCTAAATGTCCGTCTGCCAGGCATAGATCGCGAAACCGCCCAGAAGATTGTCGAGGGCGCGCACCTGGAGTGTCCATATTCAAAAGCCACCCACGGCAACATTAACGTTGTGACGAACCTGATCGACATCGAAGCCGCCACACACGTAGCGTGATTTCTTGCCACGAAGCTTGCTTCCCGTTGTGGGAGGGAGAACGATGTGCTCAGAAACCAAACCTGGTCACCGCAATTGCCGATGGTTCTTTAGCACTGCGGCACTGATTGTTGCCGCACTCCTGCTCAGCGTCATGGGTTCTGCTGGAGCGTCGTCGGGCAACCTGGCAGTTAGCTCGCAAGCTCTTGAGGGAAGGCAGATGGCATCTGTAGCGATTCACTTACCAGTTGAGGGTCCAATGCCTCCTCTCAAAGCCGCCACGTGGCTTAATTCGAAGCCGTTAACATCCACTGATCTACGCGGAAAAGTAGTCCTAGTCGAGTTTTGGACATATTCCTGCATTAACTGGCGGCGCCAACTTCCATATGTACGTGCTTGGGCCGAGAAATACAAAGATCAAGGATTGGTTGTAATTGGTGTACACGCTCCGGAATTTTCGTTTGAGAGAGACGTTGACAACGTTCGCCAGGCCGCAAAGGACATCCGTGTCGATTATCCGATCGCGATCGACAACGAACATGCAATATGGCGCGCTTTCGACAATGCATACTGGCCCGCACTTTATTTCGTCGACGCAAAAGGGCGAATTCGACACCACCAATTCGGTGAAGGCGAATATCAACAATCGGAAATTGTTCTTCGGCAATTGCTGGCTGAAGCGGGAGCTGGTGGGCTAGATCATGAACTGGTCTCGATTGATCCCAAGGGCACTGAAGTTCTTGCCGATTGGAGCGACTTACGGTCGCCCGAAAACTATGTCGGATATAAGCGTACCGAGAATTTTGCGTCGCCTGGGGGCACAAAGTCTAACAAGCGTCACGACTACACTGCGCTCACGCGATTGAAACTTAATCATTGGGCTCTCTCAGGTAGTTGGACAATAGGACCAGAATCTGCCGCTTTGAACAACGCCGGCGGACGAATCGTCTACCACTTTCATGCGCGCGATCTTCATCTGGTAATGGGACCAGCGGTTCCAGGCACTCCTGTGCGATTTCGCGTGCGAATCGACAGCGAACCGCCGGGTAGCGCTCATGGAGTCGACGTGGATGAGCAAGGCAATGGCACAGTTACCGAGCCTCGGATGTATCAACTGATTCGACAAGGAAAACCGATCGTTGACCGACAATTCGAGATCGAGTTTCTAGATTCCGGCGTCGAGGCCTTTTCGTTCACCTTTGGATGAAGCACTAAATGACGACTTGCATTGGGGTTCTTCTGAATGCCCAGAACCATTTATTGAAAGGAAAACTATTATGAGATTTGGGGGAAAGAAAGTATTAATAACGGGCGGCAACAGCGGCATCGGGCTGGCCACGGCCAAACTCTTTGTGGAAGAGGGGGCAAAGGTCGCCATCACAGGACGTAACCAGCAGACCATCGACTCCGCGCTCGCATTGCTCGGCTCGAATGCCATTGGGTTCCGCGCCGACGTAACTGACTCCGCTTCACGCAAAGCTGTCTTTGCCGAGGTGGAGAAGAGACTCGGCAAGCTCGATGTAGTCTTTGCCAACGCCGGCGTTCCTGGTCAAACGCCTGTTGGCAAGGCCTCGGAGGAGCTCTTCGAGGAGATTATCCGAATTAATCTCACCTCCGTCTTCTTTACTGTTCAGGATGCGCTTCCGCATGTGAACGACGGCGCGACTTTCATTCTGAACGGATCTATCGTCGGCACTCTCGGACAGGCCGGTTACGCGGCTTATGCCGCTTCCAAGGCGGGCGTGCGCGCGATCGCCCGTAGCCTTGCGGCTGATCTATCGTCCCGTGGTATCCGCGTGAATGTCGTCTCCCCAGGAGCAACGAAGACGCCCATCTGGGGACGCTCCGAGCGACCGGCTGAGCAGGTTGCGGCGCTCGGCCAGAAGATCGCTTCACAGATTCCCCTCGGTCGATGGGGTGAAGCTGAGGAGATCGCCAAGACCGTGCTCTTCCTCGCTTCAAGCGACGCCTCTTACGTACAAGGAGTCGAACTCTTCGTAGACGGCGGCCTCAGCGCCAGCCCGCACGGCGGAGCCCTCAATCGCTAGAGCAATTTAGTCGCATGACTGTGGAGAACTCACGAATCTTGGTGAACGCCTAGAGAAAAATCACGGAGAAAAATCGGGAACAGACGGAGCGTCTCCCATAATCGTTCGTATCGGGCACGGCTTGAGCGCGGCGGAGCCGTACCAGTTAGAGAAGTTTAAAATCAGCTTCAGCTACTGGCAGGGGTTCTCGAGCCAACCTGAGGGCAGCGCCTACGGCCGGATCAGAGTTATAACTCTAATGGCGTGGCTCCGCTACGCTCAAGCCGCGCTCAGATACGAACCCGAGAGAATTTCGTGCCTGGTGATCTCCTATGGCGAGACCATACGCAGAAGAAACCATCGACGACTATCTGCGTAAGCGTCTCATGCCCGTTGAAGGTGCGATTCCGCACATACCGGGCATCGAGATGTACGGGAACTCCATTCCCGCCGGGACCGTCGGTGGTGACCTCTTCGAGTACATTAATTTCCGCCAGCGTTACGACATCGATGCGCGGATTCAGCGCGCGCTAACGCTATCCAAAGAATTTCTTGAGCCACTTCCGCCAGGCGCGCCACCGCGTAATTCGGTAGACGATCATGTGGCGTGGTTAAAGTCGAGGCCGAATTACAGAGCCGAGATGGAAGCTGAGTATCGGGCGGCGCGAAGCTCGGAGCAGGTGCGAGTCGCCGAAGATTTGCATGAGCTGTGCAATACGGCGGGTGTCCTGCTGGTCGATGCTCAGGGGCACGGACTTATTTCAGCGAAAATCGCCTCCACTGTGCACGACACATTCCACGCCTTCATGCTCTCGGAACTTGATCAGCACGGAAAAACGACGCCGGAGCTATTTGAAAACATAAACCTGCGTTTGGCGCAGTCGGTCACAGCTCGCAACGCGCTTGGGATAAGTGACCAAGAAAATGCGCGTGAGATTGCGACCATGCTTTACGGCGAAGTACATCCTTACGGCTACTTCCGTTTTGTGAATTTCGGGCATCCGCCTCCGCTCGTGTTCTCGGCCGAATATCGCAAGTTTGTGGAGCTGGATAGAGACCGGATGGTGCAATTCCTCGCGTTGGGCCTACAGATCCCGGCTGATCATCCGGATCGCAAGAGATATTTTTCGATGAAACTCCGGCCCAGGGAGGCTAACTCGTCGGATGTTGCCGAAATCACGCTTATGAGCCCGGGCGACATCCTCTTTCTTTACACCGACGGCGTTTATGACGGCAGCGATGAGGAAGAATGCCAACACCTCGAATCGGTGATGCGCGACCACTATCGGCAATCCGCGAGAGACATCTGCAACGCGCTATTGGAGCACGCTACGAGAGACGACGATCACCTCAAGCAGATTAGTGAAGAGGACCGGATTGACGATAAAACGGTATTCATCATCAAGCGAAGCTAACAGAGCACTTAGCAGATCCTTGAATCAGGTCGTAGCTGGAGCAGAAGACAGCTTCAGTTTGCAGTCTTAGATATAGCGATCGGCTTTATCTCCGAATCCAAGATCGCCTTCGTAATCACGAGCATCGTCCCGGCAAAGAGCAGCGTGTCGAAGACAAAGTTAATCGCTGTAACCCGTTCTCCAACGCCGTGGGCGAGAAAAAACTGGGGCACATATAAAGCTAGGGTGAGCAACACCATCAATAATCCGGCAAAAGTGCCGCCGGATCCGGCATATTTTCTGACAAACATCGCGATCCCGAACGCTATCAGCAGTATTCCGGTCAGAGACGCAGTCAAATGCGGCAGGGGAACCCACGACGCAGTGGGTTGGGTATCCGGCACGCCTGGCGAGTATTGGGGATAAAGGATGTTCTGAATACCAAAGAAGATCAGGACCATTCCGGTCCAGACTCTGGCAATCAGAGCTAGCCTGCTCGCTAGCCTGGGGAAGCGCTCTCTCACTGCCGTAGCAAAGAGAGCCAAGGCTCCCATGGAAAATGTGGTCTCGCGGACGGTCACAATCCAGGTTATGCGAATTACCAGATGCCTAATTGCACTCGGCAGCCACAGCAGCAGGACAAAAAGCGCAAACATGAGGGAGAGAAAAAATGCCGACCAGCGGATACATCGTCTGGCGACAAGGCTCAATGCCGCAGCCAGGTGAGCCGCCCCGACAAAGTACGTGATGAAGAGACGCGCTGGCATCCATTTTGGAACAAACTGGACGAGGACTCTCGCCGCCGTGAAATGCTCGCCGGCGAATGCCGCCAGCGATGCAGCAACAAACACCGGACCCAGAGCGACGAGTCTCGCCCACGCGCTTGAAGACTCGGTGAGTAGATGGCGTCGGTACGTCAAAATGCCGGCCGTCAGGAACCCAAGTCCGAGTGTGGTTGGCCAGAACGTGGCTGGGGAGATCACATGTCCTCGAAGCGGTGCATGAATATTACGTAAGGCTGCGGAACACAGTGTACGTCCATCTTGCCCGTTCAACCTTCCATCTGTCCCCGCTAATTCGCTGCCGCCTTAACGTTAGTCAGCCTTCGGCTTCAGTCTGAAAAAGGCGACGCCGGGTTTGTGCTCGGTTACCGTCAGGTCTTTTTCTTGCGGGAGGAAGTCTTCCAGTTCGACGCGCACATGGTACGTGCCGGGTTCCATGGGGATCGTCGCCGGGGTTTCTTTGCCGGTATCTTTGCCATCGACGAACACTTTTGCCCCCGGAGGGCTGCTATTGATCACCAGCTCTTTTGCATTCCCGGTTTGGGCCTGCGCCCATTGCCGCCATGCGTTGGCCTGCGCTGCTCTCGTCAGTCCTTCCAGGTTGGAGAGGTCGGGCAGCATGATATTGGGAACCTTTATGTTGCCGGTATTGACGGTGAGATGCGGCGAGTACTCCATCTCCTCTCCGCCTTTCACGCGGAAACTCGCGGTTGCGGGGATAAAACCTCCCATTTGTACGGTGACGGTGTGCTTTCCCTTCGGCAACTGCAGATCTGCCGGCGTGTGCTTTCCAGTGGACTTGCCGTCGAGCAGGACCTCCGCTGCCGGTGGATCGCTCGCTATCTTTAATAAGGCGTGTGCGCTGTCATTGGTCGCGCCGTCGCGCCTGGTGACCACTGCTGGAGGGGCGTTTGGAATGGACGCGGGATGCGGAGCTGGTGCGGGCGCCGCCGGCTCTTCGTCGCTTTGGGTTTCGTTGTTACTTGTAGGGTTTTTGCTTGAAGAGGATGGCTGAGGGCTTGTGGATAAAGACGACGTCGTCTGCGATTCTTCACCTCGACTAGCTCGCCGCGCGCGATTCCCGCCGAACTCGCATTTCGCCCAGAAGAAGACTGCGATCAAAACATAGATCAGCCTCCTCTTGCCTTTCCGCGACAAGCCAGACCACAACGCGACTAAGCGATCGAAAAGCTGCACAACCGCGGAAGAAGAAGGAGGAGAAGCAGCAGCCGACGCGCTGCTTGTCGGATTTGTCTTTGATCCTTCTGCGGAGACTGCGCCGGAAGCGCCAGATGTTGCAGAAGAAACGGATGCAGTCGCTCCCCCCGCATCCGTCGTACCGGCAAGTACTGGCGTAACCGCCGTTGGCACATCGAGTGAGGTGAGTGTTGCCACATCTGCCGTCTTGTAGTTTTCAAGCGCCTGCGTAAGTTCTGCGCCGTTCTGGAAGCGCGCGTCTGGCGACTTCTGCAGCGCTTTCTCGATCACGAAACTGAGGCCAGGATGAATGCTGGAGTCAAGCTTGCGCGGCGGGACCGGCGTCTCATGCACGATCTTGTACATGATCGTGGTAATGCTCTGGCCTTCGAACGGACGCTCGCCGGTGATCATCTCGTAAAGCATCACGCCTGCGCTGAACAGGTCACTGCGCCCATCGAGCTGACTGCCCACCACCTGCTCGGGAGACATGTAGTTGGGTGTTCCCACCACCTGTCCGGTCAGCGTCATCACTTCACCGGCGCGAGCAATGCCGAAGTCGGTGATCTTTACAACGCCATCTCCGGAGATCATTACGTTGCCAGGCTTCACGTCGCGATGGACGATGCCTTTCTTGTGTGCGCTATCCAGTCCGGCACAAACCTGGCGAATGATGTCGAGAGTGCGCGCCGGTGAGAGCCGCCGCTCCGTCTTCAACATCGACTCCAACGTGACGCCGTTGATGAACTCCATCGCCAGATAAAGGTTGCCGCCGTCTTCACCTGCGTCGTAGACGGTCACGATGTTGGGATGGCTCAGACCGCCGGCCGCGCGCGCCTCATTCTTGAAGCGCCGGGCAGCTTCGTCGGCGGTGGTGCCGATTGCGTCAAAACGAATCGCCTTGAGAGCGACCTTACGTGCGATGGTCGGGTCGAGCGCTTCGTACACCACGCCCATCGCCCCGTGCCCCACCTCGCGCACGATCTCGTAGCGCCCGAGCTTCTCCGGCATAAACAGGAAAGTCTATCAACAGCTGGCAGTCACATGCGTCCACCAAGGCCTGGAACGGCCTGCTCCGCCCTGGGCTACCCTTCTGCCGCAACATCGGCGCGTAAAGACCCGACATCGCTCGAGGTCTCTTTTACTTTTGAGATACGACGGTGGTTTAATTATTTCGCAGCGGCAACAGGCAGCCGGACTGGACTCAAGGAGGATTTCAACAATGAAGAAGCTCAATCTGATTCTTTCGACCACGGCAATGCTCATCTTCAGCGCTGCAGCCTTTGCAGCCGTCCCGCAGGACGCGCAAAGCAGCCAACAGCCCAGTGCACAATCAGGAACAGGACACGGTGCAGGCGAGGGCCACGGTCGCGCAATGGGAATGAACCCGGACGCGATGCTCGAGCACATGTCCACAGAACTGAATTTGACCGACGACCAGAAGACCAAGATCAAGCCGATTCTGGAAGAACAGTCAAAACAAATGCAGGACCTGCGCCAGAATACATCCACGTCAGAGCAGGACCGTCGTGCCAAGATGAAACAGATTCACGAGAACACGATGAGCCAGGTACGTGCGATCCTGACGTCCGATCAGCAGAAGAAGCTGGACGAAATGATGAGCCAGCATGGTGAACGCGGCGAGGGGCATCAGCACAGCAAGGGCACATCTAATCCGCAATAAGCAAGGGTGGAGCAGGCCGTTCCAGGCCTGCTCCAGATACTGCTCTTGAAACCGGCTTTAGCTCCTGAGGTGTTGATTTTCTCAGCACAAAAAAAGGCGGCCGGCTAGGCCTGTGTCATCGTGGGACCGCAAACTGCAGGCCTCAAAAGCGAATCCGCCTCGCCGGACTCCACCAAAAAGCAAAACGGCCGCCCGCCTCAGCGCTGCAGTCCGTCCCATGACCATTTGGGAATGATTAAGCCCTGGGGGACATCGCCGGCAGACTCATGGTAGCGCGCCATAGTCGTCGTGGTGGCCCAGGCGAAGTAGTCGTGCAACACTCTCCGGAGTGGGTCGGACGTGAGCCCTACATCTTCCAAAGCCTGATCGAAGCAGGCGATCGCTCGACGGTCCATCTCCTCGTGCACACCATTGCCGCTGTGTATCCGAACCACCGATGTCTCGTCGCCATAGGTATCGGAGTAGGTCGTGGGCCCGCCGAGGGCCTCCATCCAGTACGCGGCCAGTCGCTCGGTATGTTGAGGATGGAATCCGTGGCTGAAAGCGTGGCTGACAATTTCGTCGGCCATAACCCTGGAGTGCCACGCCTCAGCCAAGCGGAGCAGACCCGTGCGCCCGCCAGCCGCCTCATACACACTCTGCATGGTGAAAGGATATCAGCACGACACACTCAGCCGTCAGCCATGGCCCGGGTTATCCTCGATCAACGAAAACGACAAACAAAACGCCGCGGCGAGCCTTTACCTTTCCCGATTTGAGTTTCCCTCATTCGATAAATGCGCGGCGCCCGAAAAGACCAGAAGAAAACCAGAAGTGCTTGAACTCCCGGGACGTTGCAGCAGACGTGTTGTGGACCCAGACTGGGCAAACTGGAGTAGCTATGAGAACGACGCATCTGTGTGCCCTGTTCCTGACATTCGCCGTGACGGTGCCTTCATTTGGCCAGCAGAAGGCCTATAACTGGGTTCCCGGCAGCGATGAAACGGTAAGCCTGGACCCCGGTTACTATCACGGTGGCCCCACGTTTCAGCCGAACGCAAGATCCGCGATCGTTCACGTTGATGTTGACGCAGATCGGCCCGTCAGCATCTCCATGGTGTCGGCTCAAGAGTGGAGTGACGCTGCCCAGCTCCCCGATGTTCTCCAGGATCTCAAGTACATTTGCGTTCAGGAGCACGTCGTAAAAGCTACCTACACATGCACTCCGCCTCCGGGATTGCCGATGGTAGTTGTCGTCCGCGACGAACGGGACTGGGAAAGCGGATCCTTCTTTGGGCAAGTGATATCGCGGCACGATCGCCCGGGACAATACGCCGATCGCGCAATCGCCGCCGCAGTTGCAGAACGTAGGATGCGCGACTTTATCTCACCCAACAACGTCCATCTTCAGTATTACGATTGGGCGTGCACTGACAACTGCAATCTTCCTGATCCACCTCAGCCTAAAGTCTTCAATTGGGTTGCTTCCAATAGCGAGACCCTGCGCCTCGACCCAGCCAACACCTACACCTCTCAGACGTACAATCCCGGCCCCCAGGGCGGCAACATGCAAGTGGATATTTCAGCCCGGTATCCTGTCACGATTTTCATGGTCACTGCTTCAGACTGGACGGAGGCGAACCAGCGTCCTAACCCTGCAAGGAACCTCAGCAACATTACTTATTCCTGCGTCCAGCAGCACGCAGTGAGAACCACGTATACGTGCCATATGGGCGGGTTCTGGTCCCAAGTCCTGGTGATTCGCGACGAGCGCGAAACTCCCCACGATCATGATGGAGATCACGATCGCGATCACAGTCAGGGAAATAGCATGATGGGCACAAACGGTGGCCCGCCTGTGTTTCCTGGAAGCAGTGGAGCGGCAATGACGGACCGTGATGAAGCTCGGCGATTCGCCTCGCCGAACGAGGTTCGCATCCAGTACTATTCCTGGAATTGCGTGCAAAGCTGCGACCAACCAGACTTTGGGTGGGTGCGGCAGATAAAAGAGAAATACGAACTCACGAAGGTACTGAAAGCTTATAGCGGGCTCACGCCAGACCATGATGGAACGCAAGTCAGCATCAAGGTCAAATCCCCTGTACCGATGGCGGTGGCGGTTCTGCCCTCGTCCGTTGCAGGACAGTTGTACGGAAAGCCGGATATGTTTGAATCAGCTGTTGGCAAGAGCGGGTGCCAGCAGCGCGGCGTCCAATCTTCTACCTTTCAATGCACATTGAACGTTGCCGATGGCTCGCAGTCGCTCGTGCTATTGCCTGAAACAGGCGCAGACATTCGCAAACATAAAAAGGCTGAAGTCGAAGTACAAACAGTAAGGTGCATCGATAATTGCTCCGCGCTTCCTCCAAAATAAGAGAGACGCAGAACGCGCATCCTTTGGAAACGCAAAGAGTGCGGCAACCCACGCTTAGGTGTCGGTCCACGAAATTAAGAATATGGTCAGGCTGCAGTGGCTTTTGCCAGCGTTTGTGCGATACCAAGTTGCCGCAGCATTCCGTGCACATCGTATGACTCGAAGTCGTCAGCCAGTTGTCCGTTCTTAACGCGGCTGACGACGATGCCCTGTACGGAGACGCGCTTCCCGGTAGGGGCTATTCCCATCAGTTCCCCGCGATGCGTACCTTCACCTCTCCAACGTGTGACCACGGTATCGGCTTCCGCGATTTGCTCCTCGATGGTCATCTTCAAATCAGGGAAGGCGTTGCGGTACGTGGTGACAAGTAACCTGTAGCCTTCCCGGCCTCGCACCGATCCAAGTGTGGGCTCGAAGTACGCGTATTCAGGGGAGATCAATTGGTTGACGACATCGAAATTGCCCTGATTAACGATTTCTTCAATGATCCGCCGCACAAGGGCTTTGTTCTGCTCCGACATATTTCCTCCTTTTATCCGCGCTTTTGAAAGCCGACGGGATGTTGAGCTTGGGCGAGAGGGCTCACATTATGTGCTTCCCATGGGAGCGCGGTCAATGCTGCAAGAGCATTTTGTCGTAGCTCGATAGAAATGTCACCAATTTGAACTCATTAGAAATGTCCCCATCTGTTCGATAACTGTTCGTCATGTATACAGCAGCAGCCGGAGCTGTGCGAAAAGTGGGAATCCCGCGCT
>Ga0126371_10003092_pt1 | contig 14485 bp, 9 predicted proteins | sample PanSoiMetaPlot_4_FD_110145 | JGI IMG/M metagenome (GOLD analysis project Ga0126371, IMG submission 110145) | Tropical forest soil microbial communities from Panama - MetaG Plot_4 | ecosystem: Environmental > Terrestrial > Soil > Tropical forest > Bulk soil | place: Panama | collected 2016-02-17 | reverse complement strand
TGAAGTTTCTCTTGGCAACTCTGAGCCAGATCGCGGCGCAGCATGCTGGCTACGAGATCTTCCGCGACGAGCTGTACTTCGTTGTCTGCGGGCGGCATCCGGCGTGGGGATATGTGGATCAGCCGCCGATAGTTCCGGTGATCGCACGCATTTCTGCGTGGCTGTTCGGGCTCGGATCGATGGCGCTATTCCATACGTTTGCTTCGCTGGCAGGCGCCGCGGAAGTGGCGCTGACCGGGCTGCTGACGTGGCGAATGGGCGGTTCCCGCTGGGCGCAGGCTCTGGCCATGACGGCAATTCTGACAGCGCCAATCATGATCGCACTCAATGCGACGATTTCAACTAGCCTTCTTGAACCGTTCTTCTGGATGATAGTGGCGCTGGCACTGATGGAACTGGCGCGGTTGGCCGATCGAGAGAACTTGAACGGCCGTGCGGCTGCCTGCTGGTGGCTGTTGTTTGGAGTGGCGGCGGGACTGGGCCTCGAAAACAAGTGGAACGAGGTTTTCTTTCTGGTCTGCCTGCTGGCCGGGCTGCTGATGACAAAACAGCGCCGCATCCTGGCTTCAAAATGGTTCCCCATAGCATTTGCGGTGATGGTCCTGCTCATCCTTCCCAACCTGCTGTGGGAGGTGCATCGACACTGGCCAACTCTGGAGCTGCTTCATAACGATCAGATCAACGGCAAGAACGTGCAGGCGGGGCCACTGCCATTTGTGCTGAACCAGTTGATGGACTGGGGCCCGATGATGGCTCCGTTGTGGATTGGCGGTGTTCTGTGGCTGCTCTTCAGCCGGGCGACGAAATCGTTCCGTTTTTTGGGCGTGACCTATGTGTTGTACCTGCTCTTGATGATGTTCCTGCACGCCAAGCATTATTACCTGGCAGGGATTTATCCGCTCTATTTCGCGGCGGGCGCGGCGGCTTGGGACGCCTTGTTCCAATCACGCAGGCGGCGGCACGGACTGACGCCGGCTTATGTGGCGCTGCATGTGCTTACCATCGCTGCGATCGTGCCTGTCATTATTCCGGTGCTGCCGCCTGCCTCGACGCTGGCTTATCAGGAACGGCTGCATATACAGCCGACAAAGACGGAGACGGAAACTACGGCGCCCCTGTCACAGTACATTGCTGACATGCTGGACTGGCGGCACAAAGCCGACCTTCTGGCCGCGGCCTGGTTATCCTTGCCCGCGACGGAGCGCGCACAGGCGGGGATCTTTACGGTCAATTATGGCGGCGCAAGCGCGGTGACGGTGTACCGGCCGGATGTGCCGCCGGCCATCAGCGGGCACCAGAACTACTTCCTGTGGGGACCGCGCGGATACACCGGTAAGGTGATGATCGTTTTCGGCGACAGCCGCGAGAAGCTCGAAAGCGAGTTCGATTCGGTAGAAGAGTTTACGCAGGACACGAACCCGTATGTGGAACCGTATGAGCGCGGCCCGATTTTTATCTGCCGAGGTCTGCATGGCGATCTCCAAACGCTATGGCCAAAGGTGAAATTCTGGTATTAAGGACGCGGCAATGGCACGCAGCTAATCTCAAGTAATGCAACTAAAGAGGCCACCGACACATTCGGTCTCGGCGGTGAACGATCGAAGGACTACTCCCCTGAAACGGGCTCTGCTCCAGCAAAACGCTCGCCAGGACTGCAGCGTCTCAGTTGATGCCAAATCACCAAGTCACTCATTGAGTCTTCAGCCTGCATCAACCTCCCGCTCCCGTTGCTTCTTTTTCGCTCATAAAATCATCAGCTAGCGCAGAATTGCGGGCGCCTCCGAATGCCGTCCGATCTTCGCCGGGATCAACCAGCAGCCAGAGACATCCGCCCGCAAGTACCGCTGCCGCAGCCACGAAAAAGGCGGTATTCCACCCATATCTGGCGGCGATGGAGGGCGTTAGCGAGGCGGTCACTGCCCCACCGACCTGACCGCCCATATTCATCAATCCTGAGACCATTCCGGACCGCTTGCCGGATATGTCGGCGGTGACTGACCAAAAAGAGCTTTGCGAAATATAGAGCGCGCCCGCTCCCCCGGCAAGAATGATGCTGGCAAGTTGCGTGCTTTGTGTTCGCGGACCGAGCACCAGAAATATAGAAGTCAGCGCGAGAGACACAGTGGCGATGCCGCAACGGCCCAACCGCCGTCCATATCGACGGGTAAGCCAGTCGGAGATGACTCCTCCGGCTAAACAGCACACCGTCATGGCAAGAAAGGGAATCATGGAGTAGAGGGCGCTTGACTTGAGGTCGAGTTTTCGAACCTGGGCGAGGTATATGAAAAACCAACTGAAGAATATCCAGGCCACATAGCCGAAGCTGAAATAGCTGAGGGTCATCGCAATGACACTGCGATTGAAAATTGAGGCTTGCCAGGAGAGAGCTTTAGCGTTGGCGGAATCTTTTGCGAGAACCAATGAACGGCCAGCTTCGATATGGGCCAGTTCTTCTTTTGAAACAAATGGGTGCTGCTCTGGGGTGTCGCGCGCGGCGAGGAACCATACGGTCCCAACGAATACTCCAATGAGCGCACAAAACCAGAACGAGGCGCGCCAGCCGAAGTGTTGAACAATCCAGTTGAGCAGCGGCAGAGTTAATCCTGCGCCGGCACCCACTCCAGCAAATATCCAGCCATTTGCCTTTCCGCGTTCGGCCACAGGAATCCAGCGCGCAACAAAATGGTTGGAAGCCGGATAAATAACTGCTTCTCCAATACCTAGCGCCACGCGGACCAGAATCAGCAGCAGAAGGGCATGCGGCAATCTCGGGGAAATAGCGGCGGTCAAAGCGGTGAAGACGCCCCACCACAGAACTCCGAAGCCGAGAATGCGGCGCGATCCGAAGCGGTCAGCAAGCCATCCTCCCGGCACCTGAAAGCAGGCGTAGCCGACGAGAAAAGCGCTGAAGACCCAGCCGAGATGCACATTGTCAATGCCCAGCTCGCTTCGAATCGCCGGACCTGCGATGGAAATGTTCGTCCGGTCCATGTAGGCAACGGCGCTCAATACAAACAACCAGACGACGAGCAGCGTTCTGACGGGAAATCGGCGGACGGCTGGCATTCATCTCCTCATTCGTGTTGCAGATGCGCGGCTACATCATTATGCTCCCTGAACTCCAGTTGACCCATTGGCGCGCTTTCGTTCACACTCAGGCAAAGGTCTAAGCCTATGTGCCGAAACATCAAAAGTCTCTTCAACTTTGACCCGCCTGTCACCGATGAAGAGATAAGCAACGCCTCGCTGCAGTTTGTGAGAAAGATCAGCGGCTTCAGCAAGCCGTCGAAGCCGAATGAAGCGGCCTTCTACGCCGCTATTAATGAAGTGGCCGCCGCGTCTGCCCGGCTCCTGCTCTCGCTCGAAACCACCGCCCCACCCAAGAACCGCGAAGAAGAGGCGGCAAAAGCAAGAGCTCGTTCCGCCGAACGATTCCCTGTCTGAACCGGCGCCAAAACCTGTGTGGACCTCAGCGCGAACTCTGCGTCCTCTGCTGTGAAAAAGCATTCCTGAACCAGCGCACGCGCCAGCTTTTCTCAGCCGACTGAAACAGACAAACGCTCAGGATCGTAATCAGCGGCTCCAGCGGGTGCCGGAATCTCGCGCCGGGAGTGACGAAATAATAGCTCACCGGCAGCAGGAGAAAGGCCCAAAGAAAAAGCCCAGCCGCCGGAATGCGCCGTCGTAACGCAAGCCACAGGCCCAGCAGGCCAGAAAATGTAAGGAAGGAAAAGTTGATTTCCCGGACAAATTCTCCGCCAGGATGCGCCTGGGCAGGATGCGGAACGCCGATCCAATAGAAGTAGACGCGCTTCAGACTGATCTTTACAAAGTGAATGCGATGCGCGCGGATGTACGCCTTGGCCATCTCATCACGCATCCTTACGTAGCGCACTTCGCCCATGTCGCGGTATTCAGCAATCAGCCGTCCACCGTCGACGATCGGCAGCGTTCCACCCCACGGGAATCCAGTAGACCCCGGGCCGTTACCCGCGTACAGCTCAGCCCCCAGGTTTCCTCGAATTGGGATGAAGGCATGAAAGACGCGCCAGTTCCGAATTGCCCACGGCGCAAGGCAGGCAAAGAAAACAACCGCTGAGAGCACGACGCCGCGAAACGCCGCAGCCTTGTTCTTTGCACCCAAAACCACCCACAACCCACAGACAGGCAAAAACAGCAGCGGCGATGGATTTGAGAGCGCTACTCCGCCCCACAGTAACCCAAACAACAGCCAGTAGCTGGAAGTATTCTTCGCATCTCCACCGATGCCGCGCATGCGCAACGCAATCACTAGCACCCACGCGAACAGCATCGTGGTCAGCGTCATTTCCCACACCCAGCGCACGGCGTACTGCATTGCCGCCGGATACAGCGCCCAGAGCCATCCCGACCACTGCGCGATGCTCGCACCGTTCGGTAATCTCCCGTAGCAGCGTTTTGCAATCTCATACACCGCCGGAATCGTGGCTGCGGAGAAAATGCTGTTGATGGACAGAATCGTCCAGCCGGAAAGCAGGGAATACACACGGCAGAGCTTAAACACTCCGGCGAGAATCAGCGGATACAGGGGCGGGTTCCACGCCGTCGGGCCGGTGTTGCTCACAAATGGATCGGCATAGCCGTGTCCAATCGCGAGCCCGCGGGCAATACGTCCCATCTCCCAGCCGAACTCGAAATGGTCGGCAAAAGCCCGGAAGTGATAGCTGCGGGCAATGGTGATATATAGCACGCGGACTGCAAGGCCCACCCAGAACATCGTCCAGGGTGAGCGCCAGTCGATGCGCTGCCAACGTGAGACTTCGTGGTTCTGGTTTGTTTCTATGACAGCCATTTCAGGATTCGAATCGCGCCCATGGCGGCCGGCTTCGAATGCGCCGACGCATCCGTGCGCGCATGGATTTCGTCTTTCCTTTCCGCGTAGTACTGGTAGGCGCGCGTCAGCATTTCTTCATTTGTCAGCGTCGGCTTCCACTTAAGCAGGTCCTGCGCTTTCGTCGTGTCGAAGAGGAAGTCCTCGGCAATCATCCGGTAGTGATACGGCCCCAGCGGAGATATCTTCAATTTGTGTGCCATCTTCATGGCCGCAAGCGTTAGCCCTTTCGGCAGAGACGCCACCCGCGACCTGCTGCCCGCATTGCGAATCACCGCTTCATACACTTCACGCAGTGTCTTCACCTGGTCCGAACCGACGTGGAACGTCTCCGATCCTTTGAAATCCAGCGCAAGAATGCAAGCTGTCGCCAGGTCCTGCGCGTAGATGAACTGATACCGGTTGTCACCATTGCCGACGACCCAGATCGTGTTGCCGTCATTCATGAACTCGAAGAGGATCGCAAGAAGGCCGAGGCGCCCGCTGTCGATGATGGTCGGGCAGCGCAGCGTCACAATGTCCAAATCGCTCGTGTACTTCGCAAGTGCCTTTTCCGCTTCCAGTTTCGACTGTCCGTACATCTCAATCGGATTGGGCGTCTCGGTTTCCGTCACCGGATGCCCGAGATTGCTCGCCCAAAGGCAATTTGTCGAAATAAAGACGAGCTTCTTCACGCCGGCGGCGCGACAGCTCTTTGCCAGATTCACCGTTCCATCTACGTTCGATGTCCAGAGCTGATCGGGGTTGATCTTGCCGTGCGCCAGCATTGCTGCGCAGTGAATTACGCCGTCGAAGCGGTTTTCGTGGAATACCTTCTCCACAAGCGGCATGTCTCGCAAGTCGCCCTGGATGCTTTGCAGCCCAGGCAGGCTGTCAGCATCTGGGAGAAGGTCGAAATTCACGCAGGTAAAGCCTTCGGCGAGCAGTCTGTGCTTGAGCACTCCGCCGAAAAAGCCGGACCCGCCGGTAACAAGGACATTTGGCATTTTTCTTAGTCTAAATTGTCAGGTAGATAGCCAACTGTATGAGCCGTGCTTGACCCTGATGCGATGTCGCGCCGAACCATCATCTTCAAGGGCCCCTCCGATTCGACGTCTTCTGCGCGATTGGCACGCCTTAACCAGGCTATAGGGTACGTTTGAACAAAGGCGTAGCAATGAAAAGCGTCAACATGCCGAATCCAAATAAGAAGATCAAATCTGTCCAAATGGCTGCAAAACCGCCATCCTTGAGCAGGATTGCCTTAAATCCGTGCACCGCATAGCTGAAGGGATCGACCACGGCGATGGCCCTGAGCCATTTGGGAAATCCCGTAATTGGGGAGATGGCTCCGCTGGGGAAGAACAGAAGCGTATTCAAGACGCCGAACATGGCGCGCGGCACTAAGGGATCTTCAACACGCACCATCATCAGAAACATCATCCCGTTAAATGCAATTGAAGTTGCGATAATCAGCAAACTCAATTGCAGCACAGTCATGGGATGAAAGATGACTCCCAGACCCGCAAGCAGCGAGCCAATCACAGTGAGCGTGACGCCGGACAGCACCGCCTTGATCGCGCCCGCGAGATTCAATCCCATGACCATCTCCCATTTAGTGATGGGCGTGACAAGGTAGCCTTCATGCACGCCGCGCGCTTTGTCGTCGATATACAGCATGCCTCCGCCGATCATCACGGCCACATACATGGCAAGCGCCACCGAGCCAGCCAGCAGATATTTCATGTACTCGACATAAGGATAGAGTTCTACGATTTCGAGCGCGATCTGCTGCACGACTTTAGGCTGAATCACAGGAGCATTGAGCGCATCGACCAGCGACTGCATCTCCGCTTCGAGGCTGCTGCTCATGGTCTGGTCAGTGTTGTCGACGACCAGGCCGATGGTTGGAGAGTCACCGGCTAGCACGCGCCGCGAATACTGCGCGGGAATGATGACGGCGCCATCCAGCCTTCCTGTGCGCACATCGTCGCGCGCCTTCTCTTCATTGTCATAAGGGATGGTGGTGAATGTGCGGATATTCACCGCGATGGCATTAAATGCCTCGTGAATTTTAAGCGCCTGTGAACCGTGATCGTAATCGACCACTCCCATGCGGGCGCCGCGAATCTTTCCGCCGAATGCGTTGCCCAGGATGATCAACTGCACCAGCGGAAGAGTCATCGAGACCATCATCAGCGCCGGAGAGCGGAAAAACTTCCGCATCTCGCGCTCCACAATCGCCATCATTCGTTTCATGGTTACGCTCCCGGACGCGGCGGCATGACAAATCCAAGCGCCTTGACTTGTTCATCGCGAAGCTGACGTCCCGTGTAATGCACAAAAACATCGTCGAGTGTTGTGTTCTGTACGCTCAACGATTTAATGGTTTCACCCCGATTTACCGCCAGCTCGACCAACTGCGTTGTCGTGAGAGAACCGTTGGAGGTGAGCAGCCTGTACATTCCGGCGCTCTGCGATTCAACCTTGGTTACGCCTGCCAGTTTCTTCAACTGCGAAGGCCATTCCTCAGACTCTCTAGTGAATTGCGCCTCGACCACATTTGTTCCGGGAACGCTGGCCTTCAGGGCCATCGGAGTATCGAGCGCTACGAGTTTGCCGTGATCGACGATGGCGATGCGATCGCACAGACGATCAGCCTCGTCCATATAGTGTGTCGTGATCAGCATGGTCAGATTGTGGATGGTCTTGAGATTGTTCAGCATCTCCCACACGGCCACGCGCGATACGGGATCGAGGCCCGTCGTGGGTTCATCGAGGAAAAATATGCGCGGATTGTGGACCAGGCCACGCGCAATTTCGAGGCGGCGGCGCATTCCGCCAGAGAGTGTTTTGGTTTGCGCCCCGCGCCACTTCAATAGGTCAACGGCTTCCAGCAGCTCTTCGATATTTCGTTGACGTTGTGCTCTCGGGACCTCATAGAGTTTGGCATAGATTGAGAGGTTTTCTTCCACCGTCAAATCCATGTCACTGGTAAGCGCCTGAGGAATCACACCGATGAGCCTTCTGACTGCATCCGGTTCACGCGATACATCATGGCCGGCGATAACTGCCTTTCCGGCGGTAGCCGGGATCAGCGTCGTCATCATCCGGATGAGAGTGCTTTTGCCGGCGCCGTTGGGGCCGAGAAGCCCAAAGATCTCTCCGTCCGCGACCTCGAAGGTAACACCGCCGACCGCTTCAAAATCACCGTAGAGCTTGACGATATTTTCGACAGCTATCGCAGAAGTTTTATTCATCGTGACACCAGCTTGCTCTTCGGGATGTACACTTCAGCCGTCATTCCGGGCACATATCGCATCTCAGGATTGTCGATCAACAACTTCAGGCGGATGGTCTTGATGTCGCGTTTGCGGCGGCTGACGTCACGCTGAGTGGCAAAGTCGGCCTCTGCGGATTTCGCGATGACTTTGCCCTGAATGGTTGCGCCACTTGGCATGACGACGCGAAGACTGTCGCCAATCTGAACCGAGTCAGCCTGAGTTTCCGGCAGAGGTGCGTAAACCCACGTCTGCGTCAGGTCCGTGATAGTCACGATCGGAGTTCCGGCCGCAACTACTTCTCCCTGTCGGGCGGCCCGGACATTCACCTTGCCCGAGATTGGCGACACGACGCGCGCATAATCCAGCTCAACCTGTGCCTGGTTCGACAGAGCCTGAGCGTTCTTCATATCGCTCCGTGTCGCATCTACCGTCTTTGCTGCGGCCTGTGCTTGAATCGTGTTCGCCACTGCGAGTTTGACGGACGCTTCTGATGCGGCCACGTTCTCTTTGGCTGAATCGACGGCTGCCTTCGCAGCGTTCAGCGATGTTGTTGCTTCATCGCGTGCCTGCGCGCTCATCACTCCCTGCTTGGCGAGCGCGACTGTCCTTCGTGTATCGGCCTCCTGATGTTCATACTGCGCCTGTGCCTGCACGAGGGCCGCTCTTGCGGCGCGCAATTGCGCCTCGGCATTCGTTACCTGGCTTGATGTGCCGCCGCGCAGCTGGCGTTCCGTGTCACTGGCTTCCTGCAATTTGTACTGCTGGCTGGTTGCAGTTGCTTCAGCAGCCTGAAGAGCGGCTGCCAGATCATCACTTTGAATTGTGGCGATGAGCTGGCCAACCTTGACATCGTCACCTTCATCGACTGTAAGGGTCTGGATGCGGCCGGTAATGCGGGAGCTGACGACGACTTCATTTGCATCTACGGTGCCGATGAGCAGCAAATCACTGGACCGGTTCGTCGAAAAGAAATACCAGCATAGAGCGATGACAAGTAAGATGCCTAGCAATACGAATATCTTGTTACGCGCATTCATAGCCATTTTCTCCGAACCTGAAAATTCTTAATTTGAGGCATTGGCATCTCTGCCAGTACGCGCTTCGCCAACTTGATGCCACGAGCACGGTCCACGAAAAGCGCTTGGCCAAGAAACTGCACGGCGGCTTCCCGCCTGGACTTCAGCACATCGACGTCAAATGGCTTGAATGGAAGCGCCAGTTGCAGCATCGGCGCGCTCAGAAAATAGAAGACGTTCGCGCCAAACATCGAATACGTCACCTGGAGCCAATCAACTTCGCAAAGTTCGCCTGCCCGCACCCCTTCACTAACAGCCTCCCGCAGCTTTTCGAGCAAAGGCTTGAATGCTTTGCGAATAAGAATGGGTATCGACCCTCCCTCATCGCGTTGGAACCGTACCATCTCCTGCTGCATGAGACTCTGGAATTCGCGCTGCGTAAGAATGCGATCGAAGTGATTCAGCGCCATTCGCAACAGGCGCTCGCCCGCGCTGTGTCTGGGGTCAAGCGCATCGAGAGCGCTGGCAATAACTTTTCCCGACACTTCTTCAAGGGCCGCAGCATACAGGGATTGCTTGCTCTTGAAGTAGTAATAGAGGAGCGCCTTGTTAACCTTTGCCGCTTTCGCGATGGCATCCGTGCGTGCGCCTGAGAAGCCGTGGGTGCTGAACTCGCGGACCGCTGCGCGAAGAATAATCTTCCGTGTCTGATCGGCACGACTTTGGCGGTTTTTGGATGAAGTTGCTAGGCTCATTGATTAACCGGTTAGTTAAATAATACCAGCAATCTGTTCCCGGGACCTTTCTTAGAAGGAGGCCTGGTTTGTTCGTGTAGCTTTTACGAGCGTCTCTACGGAAGGCGCAACCATCAGCAGAAGCACTGCCTGCGGCTTTATTGCGGTGTTCAGAAAGTCAATATTCCGATTCCTTACGTCCGCATTCACCAACCGATTATGTTTCAGATCATCCAGTGCTTGGAGGCCGATTATCGCTACCTCGGACAGGTTGCGCGAAAGCGGCGCCAGATCTTGCGTCAGGAACGATCGTGCCAGCAATGGTTGCAGCCTGGCGTCATTATCGCGCCACAGAACCAGCCACTGTTGCGCCTGTTGCCAGTCTTCGGGTGTGGCTTTTCCCCCCGCGATCCGCCGGGCAATGCCGTCAAACACGCGCGCAGTCTCGCTCTCCGGAGGCACTGCATCATCCAGGCGATTCAACGGAGTGAAGTCCCCGAAATTGCGCAGTTGCTGGCGCTCGTACCCCTTGGGTGGCTGCACCACGTCCGCCAGCACGCGCAGAGCCACTGGATCGGGATCGCCACTCATCCGCTCCAGCATCTCTTCCGTGATTAGCCGGTGTCGCACTCCGTAATACCCGAGCTTTTGCGAAACAATGCCAAGCCGGCGATACATCGAGTCAACATCCCGCACATTCTCAGGAGACCAAAGCCGCTCAGCGATAGCCGCCGTACGTGGCCATACTCGGTTATCAAGGTTCTCATCAGAAACAATGTCGGTCCACATGGTCGCTTCGCCCCCAAGCACCCGCGCCTTCTCATCCGGAGTAAGGCTTGCGGCGCTCGGATCTCCCAGGGGATCGACTGCATAATGCTCCGCAGCCGACTGGTTCAGATCAATGTAATACCCCGATGAGAGCACGCCGCGATTCCCGTTGCGCGCCGCATCCGCGAGGGACTTCGGGCCCCGCCACGATTGAATGACCACATCCTTGGGGGTGCCCGACTGCAGCACCTCGTCCCAGCCCATCATGATTTTCTTGTTCCGGGCGACAATCTTTTGAATTCTGGCGGTGAATTGTGCCTGCAGAGCCGCACCATCCTTGATGCCGTGGACCCGCATATACTCCTGGATGCGCGGGTTTGACTCCCATTCATGAAAGTCGCATTCATCGCCTCCCGTGTGGAAGTACGCATCCGGAAACAACTCGGCCATCTCTTCAATGAATCCGCTGAGGAACTTGTACGTGCTCTCCCTTGTCGGATCCATCGCTGAACTCACGCCGGGGACGTGACCACTGCCAAGCTCAGGGTAGGCGCGGAACCAGGACGCTGTGTGGCACGGCATGTCGAACTCCGGTATCATCCGAATGCCGCGATCCCGCGCGTATGCAATGATCTCCTTCACTTCTTCCTGCGTGTAATAGAAGCCCCCGGATGCCTTCTCCTGCAGAAGGGGGAATCGCTTGCTCTCAATGTGGAATCCCGCATCATCCGAAAAACGCCAATGAAAGACATTCAGCTTGACGGCCTCCATCGCATCGAGATTCCGCTTGATTACCGGAAGCCGAACGAACCGATGCCCCGAATCAATCAGAAGACCGCGCCACGGAAAGCGGGGCCTGTCTTCGATGGTGATCGCGGGAACGCTGAATCCCTTTGGAGTCACTCGCACCAGCAGTAGAAACGTCTGCAGACCGTGCAATACGCCCAGCGGATTGGCAGCAGTCAATTGAACACCGCTCGTCGCGATCACCAGCCGGTATGACTCATCCTCTCCGAGCTGCTGGACGGGCAGGCTCGGGCCCTCCGTATGAACCGTGAAATTTGGCTTGTTAACCACAGCCTCACGCCACAATGGAATTCCCGTTTCGCGCGAAAGCACATCGAGAAATCGCTGCCGCGCATGAACCAGACGAGGCTCGGCATACCCGGTCAACTCGATGCCGAATGACCCGTCAATCAGAAATTCTCCCGGGCCTGGCGTCGATTGCGACGGCAGCGGCATCATCGATAGCGATTCCGGCTCCTGCGCTCGAGCCGGCCACGGCAAGCCCAGCATGAACAGAAGGAACACGCAGAAGCATAGGAAGCTCGCACGCCGAAAATATGGCACGACTACCTCTCCAACTCAGCCCGATAGGCTCCGGTTCACAATATACCTGTGCACTGAAGTGTGCTCATAGGCATGTCCGCAATAAAGAACATGGATGCCGATTCATGGCTGCTGACGAGGTCAACAACATCCTTCGCTAAAGTGTTGAAAGGAATGTGGTGGCCAGAGACGGGATCGAACCGCCGACGCCGGCCTTTCAAACTTTAGACGATGTGTAATTACAACTTAGACGGCACGAATGTCGCCGTAAATCTCTGATAGATGTTCGTACGATGTTTTATGGTGAGTGCGATTTTGGGTTGCACTTGCTCAATCGAACCAGGAACCGCATGAGTGCTGAAGCATGTAATCTCCAGTGGACACGAGCCTATTCGATGTCCTGAACACAGCGAAAGCCGACAGTACCGGAACGGTCATAGCTGGGAGCCATGAGGAGCAATTTTCCGTGCTGATCATTCCGGTACGCTTGCGGAAAGTACCAGATTGAGCCTTGCGGCTGATAGTAGCTTCCTCCACGGAGAATACCCCCGCGCGTGTGCTCATCAATGTACTCGTCTGTCCATTGCCAGACGTTTCCCACCATGTCGATGACCCCGAAAGGACTGGCTCCGGATGGATGAGCATCAACACCATCGGGGTTCGTAAGGGAGCGGCCCTTATCGGGCATAGGCACGTTAGCCGACTCCCATATATCGCCCCAGGGATAGAGGCGATTTTGGTCGCCGCCTTGAGCAGCGTATTGCCACTCCCATTCATGAGGCAGGCGCTTGCCTGCCCACGCGGCGTACGCGCGGGCATCTTCGAGGGAGACCCAGGTGACGGGCTTTCTGTCCCACCCTGCCGGATACGTCCCGTTCTTCCAGTCACGCAAAAAATTCAAGTCGTCGACAGGATGATAGTGCGTCGCATCCAGAAACTTCTTGAATTCCGTATTGGTGACGGGATACTTATCCATCAGGAAAGCATGAACGTGCATGCGATGCTCATGGAATCTGCGCGGCATATCTTCCCACGGATACTGAACATCGACGCCAATGTCGTTGGAGCCCTCAATCTCGATACCCTGCACTCTGAAAACATAATCGCCAGCGGGAATCTTCACCATCTCTTCAGGAGTTGAGGTTGCACGCTTTGTTGGTGGAATGTCGACGAGCTGCTGCGGCAGCGTCTTCCACTGGTCTGAATACGACGAAAGCGGTTGCGCTGTCATCTTCTTCATGCGCGTCATGAGGTCCTGCATTTTTGGGGTGGCATCCTTCGAGGCAAGAATCGCTCCGAAACCATGAGCTTCCATCTGGAAAGAAAGCACGTCGTTGTTGCCGTCGCGCTCCGGCTTGAGTTCCTCACCATGATAGAGATCGAAGTAGCGCATGCCGTCCTGTGCAGGTACGGATATTTGCCGGCCCGGAAGGTCGTATTCGTTGCGATTTACGAGAGTCCAGACGGTGTTTCCATCGAGCGGCCATCGGCTGGCGAATACGCCATAGCGGTGCGTCGGATAGAACGGTTCCCATGTAGCGCTGACAAGAAATGGCGCGACGCCTCGCTCGATCGTGGCCATGCGGCGCGTAGCTTCGCTGTCGCGAGGAGTTATGCCGTTCCAAATCCCCCAGATGTTCTCCCAGCTTTCCCAGCCCACTCCGTTGAAGAAGGCAAATTGCAGATCGTCGGTCTTGTTGCGGGCCCAGCGATGAGAAATATTCACCATGTGGCGGGTCTCAAGCCACTTGTATTTGTCTACCTCGGGTACGAACGGGAATTGGTACTGTCCCCAGGTCATAACGTTCCAGGCAAGCGCTTCGTCTGACGGACCTCCTTCTGGCTCGAACGCGAGAGTGTGGCCGACTTTGTCGGAAGCCTGGGAGAAGGCGAGCGGGACACCGTCCTGCGTGTCTCCATTGATGCCATCCGCGTCAATTTCCTTCATGATTTCCGCGATGGCATCGGGCCAGGATTTGCCGGGATCGCGTGTGCCCTGATCCCACATCATCATGGGAAAGAGGACGCGCACGCCATGGCGATGGAAGTCCTCGACCATCTGGTGAACTCCCGCGAGACCTCCAGGCATGGAACGCATCATGTCGTGCTGATTGCGGTCGTCGATGCCCATGTTGGGATAGGTTGACCAGATCAGCACGGCATCGATGCCGCCGTAGCGTTTCTCAAGGTCATCCAGGTAGCGGTCTACGGTGTATTTGTGCGCGTAAGGGTCGTAGAAATAGCGGTCCTGCACCATCATCTGCGGCTGGATGAAGCTTGATTGCGTCCAGAGCAGCGTGGGCATGCGATAACGCGCATCATTATAGCCAATACGGATACGGCGCTCCATGCGCCAGTGCGTAATGTCATTCAGCCACTGCTGATGCGTAACATCTGTACACGGCGTGTATCCGCCCTCCCAAGCGCCGCGGAGTGTGAGGCATTCGGGTGACGGGATCTGCTGGTTTTGAGGCGGGTACTTTGTGTCCTGCGCGGTACCGATGA
>Ga0126371_10003091_pt1 | contig 14486 bp, 12 predicted proteins | sample PanSoiMetaPlot_4_FD_110145 | JGI IMG/M metagenome (GOLD analysis project Ga0126371, IMG submission 110145) | Tropical forest soil microbial communities from Panama - MetaG Plot_4 | ecosystem: Environmental > Terrestrial > Soil > Tropical forest > Bulk soil | place: Panama | collected 2016-02-17 | reverse complement strand
TGCGCGATGCGGCAGATGCTCGTCTCGACGCGCGTCGGCGCGACGAGCATGAGGTCGGCGAGCTCGTCGATGACGACGACGATATACGGCATGCGATCGTCGGGATTCTCGAGATTGTACTCCTCGATCTTGCGGACGCCCGCGCGCGCGAAACGCTCGTAACGCGTGTCCATCTCCTTCGTCAGCTCGTAGAGCGCGCCGGCGGCGAGCTTCGGATCGACGATGCATTCTCGGATGAGATGCGGTATGCCGTTGTACTCGATGAGCTCGACGCGCTTCGGATCGATCAGCAATAACTGGACCGCATCTGGCGTGCATGTCGCGATGAGCGATGCGATGATGACGTTGAGGCAGACGCTCTTGCCTGCGCCGGTCGCGCCGGCGACGAGCAAGTGCGGCATTCTGCCAAGATCGGCGACGATCGGCCGGCCCGTGATATCTTTCCCGAATCCGATCGAGAGTTTGTTATCGCCTTTCGGCAGATAGTCGAGGATCTCGCGGATGGCGACGATCGAGACCGCGGAGTTGGGAACCTCGACGCCAACAGCTGCCTTGCCGGGGATCGGCGCCTCGATGCGGACGCTTTGCGCCGCGAGCGCGAGCTGGATGTTGTCGGAGAGCGCCTTGATCGCGCTCACCTTGACGCCGCGCTCGGGCGTCAGCTCGTAGCGCGTGACGCTTGGACCGCGTTCGATGTGCGTGACGGTGACGCCGACGCCGAACGATGCCAGCGTGTCTTCGAGCAGCTTCGCAGCGCTCGTCTCGCTGTACGCTTTTTTCTCCGGCGGATTGAAGAGCGCGAAGTCAGGCAATCGATAACCGCCAGGCGCGAGGCGAACGGGCGCGTCAGCGTTGTCGGTGCGAGCCGGAACCGGCCGCGACGGTTTCGGCGCCGCAGGTTTCTCGATCGTTGCCGGTGCCGGAAGCGGCTCGATGGTCTTCATCGCTGCCGCATCTTCAGCCGGCTGCCAGGCGGGTTGCGGCGTGACCGGTTCGATGACTTGGTCTTGCGCGATTTCGGCCACGACAGACTCTACCGGTTCAACGAAGGCCTTCTCGATCGGTTCCGGCGACGAGGTTTCGCGACGGATCGCCGGGAGCTTCGATCGCACCGTCTCGCCCTCGCGCGAGGCTTCACGCTCCGCTATCGTCGCGGAGTAGAAGGCTCGCAGTTGCGCGGCAACACGGGTCGCCCAGATCGCGAGCGCCGCCATCGTCTGTTTCATCGATACGCCGGTCGGCGCGACGACAAAGGCGATGATCGCGAAGACGATCGCTATTCCGGCACCGCCGGCGCCGAAAACGTGCGAGAGTCCGTAGGCGATCGCATTGCCGACGAGGCCGCCGCGCGACGACATGCCGAGCGCGGCATCGAGCGCGAGGAACTCGCCGGCCGCACACGCAGCCATGAAAGCCATGATGCGGACGACGTGCACTTCCAGGAAGATGATGATCGCGACGACGAGCAATCCGGCGACCGAGATCCATGCGGCAGCGCCGAACCAGGCGCCGACGGTCGAGGCGATCCCGGGTCCGATCCAGCCGGCGCTCTTAGGAGCCCATAGCGCGAGCGCCAAATAAGCGGCTATGGCAAGGAGAGCCACGCCGACGATCTCGAGGTTGAGCGTCAGTCTCGGAAGCGGATCGACTCGGCGCGATTTAGCAGCCGTTTTCGCGCGTTTCATCCAGTGCGTACGCACGTTCGATGGGGGCCGGAATGCGGCCTGCGTGAGTCGGGGAACCCTCCTTCGCATCGATGCGTTGAGGACGACGACATGAGCAGAATTTCAAAGGCGGCAATAATCAGCGCACTGGCGTGCGCGCTCGCCGGTACGGCGATCGCGCTCGGCGCGAGCACGCTTCACTTCATCACCGCTGGACATTCGCATGAGGTCCGCGCCGTTCAGATCGGTGGAGTCTGGTACGCGAGCGTCGACGACATCGCGCACGCTCTCGGCGGCGGCGCTTCGTTCGATGCTTCGAAGCGAACACTCTACGCGAGCGCGGGCGACCGATATTCGCAGTTGCACTACGTCGATCGTGTCGGCGGCGGTTTTGCGACCGACGGCACGATCGCGGTTCGCGTCGTCTCAGTCAAGAAGTCGATGTCGTTCCAGGGCAATGCGCCCGACCCGGGCGCGCACTTCGTGTTCGCGACGATGCAGCTGAAGAACCTCACCTCGGCGCCGGTCGCGATGTACGACGTTCAGACAAGCATGGTCAAAGGGAGCGACCACATCAACGACGGCCAGTTCTACAACACCGCGGGCCACGACCTGAATCAGACCGATGTCTCGCCGGGTCAGACAGTGACGTACATGTGCGTCTTCGAAATCGATGACGACGTCGCGGCCGATGGCATCCTCGTACATCCGCCCTTCGCACCGACGACGCGGCCTGTCGACATGGTGCTGAAGCTGTAGCCGACGTTCTAATGTAGTAGGCCGACCGAAGGTCGGCAGCCGAGCTTCGCTCGGCATACCACATCGAATCGAGAGGCCGCGGCGGTCGAACTGAAGCTCGACCGCTACATTTCGTTAGGCCGACCGCGGGTCTAGGGCGTCGCGCAAGCCGTCGCCGAGCAAGTTGAAGCCGAGGACGGTCAGGGAGATCGCGACGCCGGGAAAAACGAGCGCCCACGGCGCGCTCAACCAATAGTCGCGCGCATCGTTGAGCATCGAACCCCACTCGGCGGTCGGCGGTTGAATGCCAAGGCCGAGAAATGATAGGCCGGCGGAATCGAGTTCGGCTGTGCCGACGCCGAGCGTCGCCTGCACGACGAGCGGCGCGAGGATGTTCGGCAGGACGTACTTGAGCAAGATCGCGGGGACCGAATTGCCGATCGCGCGTGCTGCTTCGACATATTCGAGCTGCTTGACGTGCAATACCGAGGCGCGCGCGATCCGAGCATAGACCGGAATTCCCACGATGCCGACCGCGAAGAACAGCTTCACGACGTCGCTGACGCGCTGATCGAGAATCGCCGAGATCGCGATCGCCAGGATGATGCTGGGAAACGCGAGCATGACGTCGACGGCCGCCATGATGATCGAGTCGACGGCGCCGCCCCAAAATCCCGAGATGACGCCGAGCGTCGTTCCCGTCACGAGCGCGATGCCGACAGATACGAAGCCGATCTCGAGCGATAAGCGCGCACCGGCGAGCAGTCGCACGAAGATGTCGCGGCCGAGCTTGTCGGTGCCGGCGAGATGGTGCGCGGACGGCGCCAAGGTCGTCGCGTTGAGATTCTGCGCGAGCGGATCGACGTGACCGGAAAGCACGGGCGCAGCGAGCGCGGCGATGACGAGCGCGGCGACAAGGATCAACCCGACCACCGCTGACGTGCTCCGTCGAAAGCGGCGCCACGTATCTTGCCAAATCCCGAGGCGAGCGAAGCCTGGCTCTGAGGAATCGATCGTCGGCGTGGCAACCGCCACGCCTTAGACCTCCATGACGACGGGCACGATCATCGGCCGGCGCTTCGTCCGGTCGAACACGAACTTCTGAACGCCTTTGTGCAAGTGCTCGCGGATCGCGGTCCACTCGGTCAAACCGCGGCGCGCTCCGTCTTCGATGATGTCGGCCGCCTGGCGTTTCACGGCGTCGATGATGCCGTCGCCTTCAGCGGTCGAATCGTACGTGAAGCCGCGCGACGTGATGTCGGGTCCGGCGAGCACCTTGCCATCGGACGAATCGATCGTCACCGTCAAGATGATCATGCCGTCTTCGGAGAGATGACGGCGGTCGCGGAGCACGACTTGTCCGACGTCGCCGACGCCGAGGCCATCGACAAATACTGGGCCGCCGAGCGTCTTGCCGACTCGCTCGACGCCTGACTGCGTGAACTGCAGCACGTCGCCGTTCTCGACGACGTAGACGTCATCGGGCTCGATGCCGGTCTTCTGCGCGAGCCGCGCGTGCTGGACGAGCATGCGATACTCGCCATGCACCGGCATGAAATACTTCGGCCGCGTCAAGTTGAGCATGAGGAGCAGCTCGTCTTGGCACCCGTGACCGGAGACGTGCGCGAGCCTGTCCTTTCCATAGATGACGTTGACGCCGAGCTTGAAGAGGTTGTTGATCGTGCGCCCAACGCTGCGCTCGTTGCCCGGGATCGGCGTCGCCGAAACGATGACCGTATCGCCGCGCACGAGCCGCACGCGCTTGTGGTCGCGCGCCGCCATGCGGACGAGCGCGGACGTCGGCTCGCCTTGGCTGCCGGTCGTGCAGATGACGATGCGTTCGGGCGGGTAGTCGTCGAGCTCGTGCTCGCGGATCTGTTGGCCGCGCTGAAGCCGGAGATAGCCGTGTTCGATCGCGATGTTCGCGACGTTCATCATGCTGCGGCCGACGAAGCAGACCTTGCGGTCATAACGCGCGGCGGCATCGACCGTCTGCTGGAGGCGCGGCACGTTCGAGGCGAACATCGTCACGATGATGCGCCCCTCGCAACGAGCGAAGATGTCGGCGAACGTCTCTCCGACGACGCGTTCCGATGGTGTATGGCCGGGGATCTCGGCATTCGTCGAGTCGGACGCGAGCAAGAGGACGCCTTCGTCGCCGTAGCGCGCGAATGTCGCCATGTCGGTCGGGCGGCCGTCGATCGGTGTCTGATCGAACTTGAAGTCGCCCGTGTGGATGACGACGCCGACCGGCGTCCGCAGCGCGAGCGAGCAGTTGCCGAAGATCGAGTGCGTGATGTGGATGAAACGCGCCGTGATCGATCCGAGCGGGATCTCGTCGCCCGGATCGACGACGATCGTCTCGGTCCGGCTGACGAGCTTATGCTCTTTCAGCTTGCCGCGCAGAAGCGCGAGCGTGACGTCGGTGCCGTACACGGGCACGTCGAGCTGCGCGAGGAAATAGGGAACACCGCCGACGTGATCTTCGTGCGCGTGCGTCAACAGCAGCGCGCGGACTTTCTTCTTGCGCTCGAGCAAGTACGATAAGTCGTTGATGACGAGATCGACGCCGAGCATCTCCTCTTCAGGGAATTGGACGCCGGCATCGACGACGACGATGTCGTCATTCGTCTCGTACGCGGTCATGTTGCGTCCGACTTCACCGCAGCCGCCGAGCGGGATCGCACGCAGGTATGGTTCTGATGGAGGCTTTGGAACGGCGTACGATTCGTCGGATGGGACCGACGGTGGGAAATACTCGTGAAGCACGAGCAGATGTTACGCGCAAATGGGGGGCAAGCCTTGCGTGAAACGGCTCCCGCCATCGACGTTCACCCTCAGGAAAGACCGCGGCGGTCGACCATAAAGGTCGACCGCTCCATCGTATTTTTAGAGCAACGTCACGGACCAGTGGACGGAAACCGGTTGGAGCGCCGTCGGACAGAACAATTCGATCGCACGAGCGGCGTGCGGCACGAGCCGCTCGACCCAAGTCGATGCGCGCGCTGAAACTCCGTTCGCACCTTCGACGGTGACGACGACGAGCGCATCGACGATCTGATCGCCATCGTTGACGACGTGCGCTCGCACGATCGGTGCGCCCAAGAAGTCGACGTCGACTGACGTCGGACCGAAATGAAGCCCAGCGCCGGCATCGATGATTCGCTCGTCGACGAACGCTGGTTTCTCGGATCGCGTCTCGACGAGAAAATCGTGCAGCAGCTCATGCCGCATCGCGAGCTCGAGCACATTCCACGTCACGCGTCCACTCGACGCGTGCGTTCGGGTCCTTGTGGAACGCCGTCGACGCTTCTCGAACGCATGAGGTGAAGGGCTCGTTAAGGCAAGGGCGGCCATCGCGGCGGCGAGCAACATCTCGCGGCCGAAATCACACAGTCCGGCCGCTTGACAAGACGCCGCGGGTCGGCTATCATTGTATTAAACAACTAGGACAATAGGACACACGAACGAACCGATTGATGTTCCATCTCGACGGCGCAAGCGGCGTCCCCGTCTACCTGCAGATCAAGGAGCAAGTGCTCCACGCGATCGCGCGTGGTGAACTGTCTCCCGGCGATCAGCTGCCGACGGTCCGCGAAGTCGCCGTCGACCTCGAGATCAACCCGAATACGGTCAATCGGGCGTACGCCGACCTCGAACGCGAGGGCGTCCTGACGAGCCGCCGAGGACGTGGCACGTTCATCAGCGATCGGCGGCGCCAGGCTTCGGACGTCGCAGCGCAGAGGACGCGGATCCGCGACATCTCGCGCCGAGCGCTCGGCGAAGCCCGAGCCTTCGGATTCAAACCGGAAGAACTCATCGACACGATCGCACGCGTCGCGCGCGAAGACCACAGTTAGCATCCTAAGGAGGATGAAACCATCATGCCCATAGTCTCAGCGAACACCAAGACCGGAGCGATCTCATCTGGACCGTCCGGCGCCACGGTCGCAGGCCCGACGGCCGTGCACTTCGGCAATCCGTTGTCGTGGCTCATCGCGATCATCGCCTTCGCAGCCGGTGTGACGATGACGATCCAAACGAACGGCGTGCTCTGGGTGATCGCCGGCGTGATCGTCGCCGTCATCGTCCTCGTCTCGCTGCAGATCGCGCAGGCGTGGGAGAAAGTCGTCGTCCTTCGCTTCGGCCACTTCCGCACTGTAGCTGGGCCTGGGATCTTCTTCCTCATCCCCGCGGTCGATACGATCGCCGCATGGATCGACCAGCGGGTGCAGACGAGCACGTTCACGGCCGAACAGAGTTTGACCAAGGACACCGTGCCGGTCGACGTCGATGCCGTCCTCTTCTGGGTCGCATGGGATGCGAAGAAAGCGTCGCTCGAAGTCGCGTCCTATCGCGACGCGATCGGCTGGGCTGCCCAAACGGCCCTGCGCGATATCATCGGAACGACGACGCTCGCCGATCTTCTCTCGAATCGGCAAGCGGTCGATGAAAATCTCCAGCACACAATCGATACGCGGACGACGCCATGGGGCGTCACCGTGCAGTCGGTCGAGATCCGCGACATCAAGATTCCCGACAATCTGCAAGATGCGATGTCGCGCCAGGCGCAAGCGGAGCGCGAGCGTCAGGCGCGTGTCATCCTCGGCGATGCCGAGCGCCAGATCTCGCTCTCGTTCCTCGATGCCGCGAAGAATTACGCCGGCAACGAGGTCGCGCTCCACCTGCGCGCGATGAACATGCTCTACGAAGGCCTCAAGGAAAAGGGCGCGATGATCGTCGTGCCGAGCACCGCCGTCGAGACGATGGGTCTCGGCGCGATCACAGGGCTTGCCGCGCTCGGCGGACGGATGGGGCCGAATCAACCTGAAAACGCTGATTCGTCATCGCCCCCCCCGGACAAGGGAACGCCGAGCGCACCCGCGCAGGGCTCGAAAGCGTCGCGCGGCGACGCGCAGAATGCCGGGATCATCGCTGGGACCATCGCTACCGGAGGTTAGTCCATGTCCTTGTCACGGATGGCAAATATCGTCGCGCTCGGCTCGGCCGCGTGCACGCTCGCGATCGCGTCGACTCCATTCGGCGCCCACGCGGCTGCACTCGCTCCGCCCGACGGGTCGTATAAATTCTCGGTCACGCGGGCCGGTGCAAGTGTTGGAAGCACGGTCGTGACGGTGAAGCGTGTCGCCCCGGGCGTCACGATCCACGAACTCGAGACCTTCGGCGGCGTCACGGAAACGGTCGACGAATCGCTCGACGGCGGCGATCTGTCGCCGACGGGATACGTCTCGACGTTTCCTGTGACGTCGGACGTCCCGGCCGTCACCGCGCGGGTCGCCTTCTACTCAGGCGGCGCGCGCTTCACGATCGACACCGTCCCCGGTTCGACTGATTTCAACATGGAAGAGGGCACGACGCGGATGGTCGTGGTCGACGGAGCGCTTGCGACCGGTTTCCTCTTTCTGCCGGCGCAGATTCACGAAGAACAGCTGACCAGGTTCACGCTTTTCGCGCCGTCGGGGGCCGAAACGTTCTACTGCACGCTGAACGCCATCGCGATGCCGCCGCGCCCGGCAGGCCTTCCGGCCCCGGATGTTTCCGTCACCGTCGACGGCACGGCTCAGAACGGAAACACTGAGTTCGTCGTCTGGTATGACCCTACGACCTTGATCGTCGACGAAGTCGACGTGCCGACGCAACAAGTGACGATCGCCCGCGTGCGCTCCTAGTTGAGACTGCTTGAGACGCACTTGAGAAAGGAAGCATGATGGCCTCGACATCGACCACCGTTCCACAAAAGCCGAACGGCCTCGCGACGTATCTCTCGATCCTCTGGGCGCCCGGTGCGGCTTTCGACCAGCTCCGCGAGACGCCGACCTGGGGCTGGGCCGCGCTTGCCGGCATCATCCTCATGCTCATCGCGACGTTCATCTCGATGCCGGAGATCATCAAAGTCGCGCACATCGCTCAAGACGCTCGGCTTGCGACGATGAGCGCCGACCAGCGCGCCAATGCCCAGCAGGCGATGGCGTCGGCGGCGGGCATCATCCCGATATTCGCGGTCGTCGGGGTTGTCGTGGTCACATGGCTGATCTGGGTCATATCGGCGGTCGTCTACGCGATCGGCGGCGCGCTGAGCGGAGCCGGCGCGAAGTTCAGCCTCGCGTGGGTCGTCGCGGTGAACCTCGGCATCATCGCGTTCGTAGGCGCGCTCGTCAACGCGATCATCCTCGCGGCGCGCGGACCGGACTCGATCTCATCCGCGCTCGACCAATATACTCTGCCCTCGCTCGGCATGCTCTTCCACGACAACGTCAAGCTCGCGACATTCCTCAACACGTACAACATCGACTACATCTGGTTGTACATCGTCGCGGTCATCGGACTCGAGCGGACGTTGTTGATGAAGCGCGGCGCCGCGATCGCGACGGTCGTCATCTACAGCCTCATCGGCGCGGGCATCGCGACCGCCTTCGCGAGGTAGACGCGTGCTCGCAGCCCTCCTACTCGCAGGCACTATCACGGCGGCCGCTTCTGCGCAGGCGGCCGCCAGCGCGCCGATGACGCTTGCGCAAGCGATCCAATTCGCCGAGTCGCACAATCAGCAAGTCCTCTTGGCCAAAGCGCAGTGGGTTCAAGCCGGCGCGACGCTCACCGCAGACCGGGCGGCACAACTGCCCGGCGTTCAGGGCCTCGCGCAGAGCTCTCTGTCGCGCAATGCCAACTACGCCGGCTCGTTCGCACAAGCAAATCTCTTGGCGCAACCGAATTTCTCGCAAAACACAGCCGAGCTCGCCGGGTCGCAATCGATATTCAATCTACAGAACGAACTGACGGCCGATAGCGCGCGTCACGCCTACGACCAGACGCAGCAAAATTACCGGCTCGTCAAAGAACAGACGGTCATCAACGTCGAGACGTCGTTCTACACGTATGTGCAAGACATCCAGCTTGTCGGGCTCGCGAAAGCGGATCTCGCATACCAGCAGCAACTGTACGCGATCGCCGACGCGAATTACAAATCCGGCCTCGTCGCCGGCATCGATCGACTCAAGGCGCAAGTGCAGCGGACGTCGAGCGAAGAGAGTCTCGCATCGGCGACCGCCGATGCCGAGGACTCGCGAGAGAACCTCGCACAAACGATCGGCGCCGATCCGTCGCAGCCGTTTGTCGTTCCCCAGGCGATCCCGGCGCCGCCCATGCCCTCGACGGACCAGCGCGCACTCGACGCGGTTGCGTTAATGCACCGGCCCGATGTCGCTATCGCCAAAGATGGACTCGACATCGCTGTGCTTGGGAACGCGCTCGTCGATGCGCCGAATCGTCCGACCGTCGCCCTTCAGGGTGCATGGGGCAACCAGGTCCTCCCGACCAAGTTCACCTTCAATGAGATAGCCTGCAAGGACCAGCTGTACGACCCGCACTGCGGTGCGACGCACTTCTATACAATCGGGCTGACGTCGCAACTCTTGCTGCCCCTGATCGACTGGGGGACGCTTCACGCGCAGCATAACGGCGCCCACGCGAACATCGACTCACAGACGGCCTCGTACGAAACGGCAAGGCGTCAGGCGATCATCGACGTCGACCAGGCCGCGCGGCGGATCATCGTCGACGATCAGAACCTCGCCCTCGCGACGCAGAACGCGAGCGTCGCACAACAAGCCGCTAAGATCGCGCAAGTCCAGTACAAGGTCGGTCTCGGAAGCCAGATCGACGTGACGACCGCGGAACAGACATATCTACAGGCCGCGAAACAGCTGCTCGACGCGCAAGTCGCCTACGCGCTTGCCGCAGACAAGCTCAAACTCGCGACCGGAACGTTGGTGGAGTGAGTATGGACCTCAAACAAAGGCCCAAGTGGTTCGGTCCGGCTATCGTCGGCGGCGCGATCGTCCTGATCATCATCATCAGCGTCGTCGCGAAGCACGGGCCTGCTCCGGTCGCCGTCACGACGGTGACGGTCAAGGCGACGACGCTCGTCAACAAGCTGCCCGAGAACGGCACGCTCTCTTTGCCGCAGACCGCGACGATAGCGGCGCAGACCGCATCGACCATCGAGCGCATCCTCGTCCGCGAAGGCGGCCACGTCCGCGCGGGTGATCTGCTCATGAAGCTCGACGATCGCGCGGCATCGGCGAAGGTGAGCGCCGACGAAGCGGCGGTCGCGCAAGCGGTCGCAACGCTCAGGAAAGCACAGCAAACGGCCTCGATCGCCGGAGACACGAACGTTCAAACCGTCGCGCAAGCGCAAGAAAATCTCCTCGCGGCCCAATCGCAGCTCCAGTCGGACGTCAACGCGAAACGCGAAGGGCAAGTCTCGGCCGCCGGCTTCGCCTCGCTCGGCCTCTCGGGTCAGTCCCAGCTCGCGCAGCAAGAGTCGCAGCTCAAAGATGCCGAGACGAACCTGCGCACGGCCAAAGAGCAATACGACGGCGACGTCGCGCTCTATAAGATGGATGCGATCGCGCACCTCCAGCTGAACCGCGACCAAGCCGCGTACGAACAGGCGCAGGCGGCGTACGACTCCGCGCTCCGCCAGTACAACCTCACGAAGCAACAGCTGAGCGATAGCGTCGGACAACAAGACGCGAAAATCGAAGCCGATCGCCACGCCGTCGACAGCTCGCGCGCGGCCCTTTCCGCCGCGCAGATACAGGCCGGACAGAACACGGCCGCTGTCGACGTCGCGTCCGCGCAAGCCGGTGAGGCGTCCGCCGCCGCGCAACTCCAATACGATCAAGAGCAGCTCGCCGACACCGAGGTCCGCGCGCCATTCGACGGCGTCGTGCAGACGCTCGGGAGCGTCACGTCGCCGCTCGGCGGCACCGCCGATCTGTCGGTCGGCGATCAGGTGACGCCCGGTCTAACCCTTTTCACGATCGCCGGCAGCGGACCGATGGTGGTCAAAGCGCAAGTCGACGAGCAAGACGTCATCAACGTGAAGCTCGGACAACATGCCTTCATCTCCGGTGAAGATTTTCCGGGGTACTCGCTCGTGGGAACCGTCGTGCGGATCGCGCCGGTCGTCGTCTCGGAGACGCAGGCCGGCAACTCGGCGAAAAACGTCGAGACGACGATCGCGCTCGGTAAGACGTATTCGTTCCTGCGCGACGGCATGTCGTGCGATGTCGACCTCGTCACGGGCAAGGCGATGAACGCGCTCGTCGTGCCGCTCGGCGCGGTCGATGACGAGGGCAGCAAGCACTACGTCTACGTCGTCAGCGGCAGCACTGCGAAGAAGACGCAGGTGACGGAAGGCATCAAGGACGACACGGACGTCGTGATCACCAAAGGCCTGTCATCGGGCGACGTCGTCGCGACGACGAACGTCTCGTCGCTCAAAGACGGCTCGAAAGTCAATGCGACCGCAGCGGCGAGCCCGAGCCCTGGAAGCAGCAGCGGGCCGTGAAATTCGGCGAGTACTTCCTCGCGGCGTTCAACACGCTCTGGGCGAACCGGACGCGGTCGATCCTCACGATGATCGGCATCGTCATCGGCACCGCGGCGGTCATCTCGATCTTCGCGCTCGGTCAAAGCGCGAAGGCATCGATCGGTCAGACGCTCGGCGTGTTCGGCGATCAAGGCCTGTTCTTGTTCCCGGATCAGAGCTCGCGCCGTTTCAACGCGGTGCAGTTCACCTGGACCGACTACCAGAATGTGCTCGCAGAGTGCTCGCGCTGCGCGAAAGTGTACCCCGTCTACGACACGTACTATTCGGTGCGTAACGGCCACACGAAAGACGTCTACGAGCTCTCATCCGACACCGACTACGTCATGGACAAGCTGCCGCTCGCCGAAGGACGCCGGTTCAACTCCGATGACGTCGAAGGTGCGCGCAACGTCTGCAATCTCGAATGGGGTCTCAAGCAAAAGCTCTTCGGCGACTCGCCGGCGGTCGGCAAGTATGTCCGTGTCGCCGGCAGACGCTTTCTCGTCGTCGGTGTCTACGCGAACCTCAGCGCCGGCGTCTTCAACCCGGTCATCGGCAGCAGCGACTCGCTGACGATCCCGTATTCGACATTCCATCGATTGCCGGACTCGCAAGTGCTCGGTCTTCAACTCTATGCGGCGCCGGGTTCGACGACGGCAGAAGCGATCGATGACGCCGAGAACATACTTAAGCGAGTCCACCCGAACGCCACGTTCCAGTCGTTCGACAGCTCACAGCAAGGCGCGACGTTTCTCCAAGTCATCGGGTTCGTCGCGATCGGCATCTCGGTCATCGGCGCGATCGCGCTCGTCGTCGGCGGCATCGGCGTCATGAACATCATGCTCGTGTCGGTCATGGAACGCACGCGCGAGATCGGCATCCGCAAGGCGATCGGCGCGTCGCGCGGCGACATCCTCTGGCAGTTCCTCACGGAAGCGGTCGCGATCACGCTCATCGGAGGCGGCATCGGCACGATCGTCGGCGTCCTAGCGGCCGCAGCCGGCAGTTCTTTCATCAACGTATCGTTCGCCGGTATAAACGCCGGGATCAGTTGGTTCCCGATCATCGCGCTCGCGCTGGGCTCCTCGCTCGCGATCGGCCTCTTCTTCGGCACGTGGCCGGCGGTTCGCGCGAGCAAGCTCGAACCGATCGAGTGTCTGCGGCATGAATAAGATCCTCGAGTTCTTCGGCGAGGCGCTCGAGTTCGTCTGGAACAACCGGACGCGGTCGCTATTGACGATGCTCGGGATCATCATCGGCGTCGGGGCCGTCATCGCGATCCTCGCGGTCGGAGATTCGACGACGAAGTCGGTGCAGAACTTGCTGTCGCCGTATTCGCAATCGAGCGCGCTCATCGTGCCGAAGCAGCAGCAGCCGGATCCGCAGAATGCGGCCATTCGCTACGAGGACGCGCGCCGCGTCAAAGAGCTCGTGCCGGATGCGGTCGACGTGCAGCCGGTGCTCGCGATCCAGATGGAGACGCGCGTGCGGCATACCGACGAGACGTTACAGGTCTTCACCACCGGCGCGGGCATCGGCTTCGATACGACGCCGCTTGCCGAAGGACGGCGTTTCACGCAGGACGACGTCGACGCACGCCACCGCGTCTGCATCCTCTCGGATAGCGCGCGTTCGAAGCTGTTCGGCGACGGCGTATCGGCGGTCGGTCGCGCGGTGCGGCTCAACGGCAGCTACTACGTCGTCGTCGGCGTACAGCAAAAACCGCAGACCTCGGGGTTGTTGCAGACGAACAGCGGCCAGGTGACGGTGCTCGTGCCGTACACGCTCATCCCAGAGCTCGGCTACACGTACGTCTTCGCGTTGTCTGTCATCACGAGCGGTCCGGGTGAGGTCTCTCGCGTCGGCAACCTCGCGATCAGCGCGCTCCAGAAGATCCACGGCGAGCGAGCGCAGTACGAGGAGCGCGACATCAAGACGCTCAACGACGGCATCAGCAGGGTCTTCACCGTGCTCACCGGCGTCATCGGGATCGTCGCCGGGATCTCGCTGCTCGTCGGCGGCGTCGGCATCATGAACATCATGCTTGTTTCCGTCACCGAGCGGACGCGCGAGATCGGCATCCGTAAGGCGATCGGCGCAAGCCGATCCGACATACTCGGGCAGTTCCTCACCGAGGCGCTGCTCTTGTGCGCCATCGGCGGCTTGATCGGCTTGATCGGGGGTGTCTTGCTAGCAGAACTTGTCATCCATACCTTCATCGCGCAGCTCACCGGAACAGTCGTCTCGTTCTCGTGGCTGCCGATCATCGCGGTCTCGCTGATCTTCTCGGTGGGCGTCGGCATCGTCTTCGGCACGTACCCCGCGGTCCGCGCCTCTTATCTCAATCCGATCGAGTGCCTACGCTATGAGTAGTATGCTGACGAGATGTAGTAGGCCGAGCGAAGCTCGGCTGCGCGTCATGAAATGTGGTATGCCGAGCGAAGCTCGGCTGGAGCGGTCGACGTTTATCGTCGACCGCCGCGGTCGCCCATGAGCAGAGCGATGGTTCAAGCGACCTCGACGCGATCGAGTCGCGTCATCGAAATCGAACAGATGACGAAGACGTACGAGATCGGCGACATCAAGGTGCCGGCTCTGCGCGGCGTCTCCTTCTCGATCGCGGCCGGCGAATACGTCGCGATCATGGGTCCGTCAGGTTCAGGGAAGTCGACCCTCATGAACCTCATAGG
>Ga0126371_10003090_pt1 | contig 14487 bp, 14 predicted proteins | sample PanSoiMetaPlot_4_FD_110145 | JGI IMG/M metagenome (GOLD analysis project Ga0126371, IMG submission 110145) | Tropical forest soil microbial communities from Panama - MetaG Plot_4 | ecosystem: Environmental > Terrestrial > Soil > Tropical forest > Bulk soil | place: Panama | collected 2016-02-17 | reverse complement strand
CGGCAATTTCATCCATGAGACCGGCGCAATAAAGCGATAACCTTCTCTCGGAATTGTCTCTATGAACACCGGGCGGTCGGGGTCCTCCCGGAGGGCGCGACGGAGTTTATTTAGCGCGGTATTCAAGCAGGGATCGAAATTCACGTAAATGTCACCAGGCCAGAGATTCCGGCGAAGTTCCTCCCTAGTAACGATCTTGTCCTGGTTTTCTAGAAGAATGTGCAGAAGCTTGAATGGCTGATCCTGAAGACTGATTCTGACCCCGCTCTTGCGCAGTTCGTGCCGCTCGAAGTCCGCCTCGTAGTGCCCGAAACGCGCCACACTCCCTTTCATTTTTGAATCTGGCACGCCCATTTCTTCATTCCAGTCTTGCGCAAGAAATTTGCGTTGTACCTCGGTGCAATTTTGAAGCTTGCGTCGCGTACGAACTCCCCACCCTGGCAGGAAGCTCTTCTGCAGATTGGCAAACAGTATCGCATTAGTACCGGAATTACAAGAAGTTACGCACCACGGGATAATCTGAACCGAGTCGTTTAATTCTTGCCTCGAAGTCCGTTAAATGACGTGGATAGAAAGCGGCACTCTGGGGCGCCCCGCGACTTTTGGCGGCGGATGACCAACATAAGGTCTGCGAGGTGTTGCGGCTGATGCTGCGCAACAACGGATAAACACTCGGCTACAACACGTTGATCGAGATCACGAACGATGAATCAATGCTTGCGAATCCCATTACCAGGAAATCATGTGTGATCACCGGGGCGGTCGTCGGACATCGTTTCGGCGACCGTTTTACGAGATCGGGAAATCAGCCGCGTAGTGGCTGAAACCATTGCCCCAGTTGCTGCTGCAACCATGGAGACGAGCACCAACCCGGCTACATTCCGTGCTCTAATTCCCTCAACCCACACAAAACTGACTCCGAAGCCCACCAAGGTCGCGGTAACCAAAACCATAACCGCGCTTGAATGAGGAAACATGCGGCGTGCTAGCCGAGAAAGGATCCGCCCCAAAGCTGAGACTTTCAAAGTTTTCGGTGGCGAAACTGCGGACACTGGGGGATTTATGGAAGGCAGCGGGCGGGAATCGGAGTACCGCACTGGCATGATGAAGCGATAGCCCAGATCGCGAACCGTCTCTATGTATTTTGGTTGCGAGGTAGAGTCATCGAGGGCCCCTCTCACCTTGTTAAGCGTGGTGGCCAGGTTGGCATAGGCGGCCGTATCCGGTTCAACGGCCCACAGGTGCCGGCAAAGCTCATCACGCGAGACAATCTCATTCGGTTTTTCGAGAATCTTTATCAACAGCTTAATGGACTTCCCAAGCAGGTTAACTCGCGAGCTGTCCAGAAAAAGCTGCTCGCGGATTTTGTCCAGGCAAAATGGGCCAAAGCAAACAAACCGAGCCGAGAAGGGCCCCTCGTGGCTGGACGGCCGCACGATTGATGCCGGTTCGTTCTCCATCAACCCCTTTTCGGACAAAACCCCAATCTCCTCTCTCGATTCGGTGCCACCCCAGCGAGTTTAGGCGTAACCTTTGGGAGGTGCGAGTCATCTATCCGTAAATTGGAGCTAATCTCCCATCTATATTGATTGCAACGTCGAGATGCGTGGAGTAACCCGAATTTGCGCGGTACCGTGTGACTCTGTACTGAACCAAGGGTAAAAAGCATTCCTATCTCGTGAGGACACGGTGTTCTAGCCTACTTCCGCGATGCACAAGTCAAGTTGGTGCCAGAGGGAATCGATGTACACCCTGTTATACAGGACCGCACGCTGACGAAGGATGTGCCGGTGACATCTGATGGGCTTGAGCCCGTAAAGGGAAGCCCGGCTCGACTCGCTGGCCAAGGCGCAGTGATGCAAGATCCCTTTCGATAAGATTCAAGCTCACAGTGAGGATGCGAGAGGAAACGTCAATAGGAAGTGGGTCGTCGTGCGCGGGCTGGTTTGTTGCGGCCAACTATATCGCGTTCTGCGCCGCCCTGGAGCTGCTGCCCGATAGGGTCGTCCCACATGTGGTGCGAGATTTTCCAATCTCCGTTGGGCTGCTTTTTCAGAATATTGAGAAACGTTCCCTTGTAGGACGACGAACTCGCTTTTCCGTTTTGAACCGTTGTCCAGGCAACCTCGTGCGTCCCCCAAACGTATGCTGTCTGTCCATCTCCGCCAATACTTTCGAGAGTTACCTTCAATTTGGTGACGGTAGTCGGCGGCCCGTTGGTGGGGAACCAGAACTCGTCCATTTCCTTCTTGCCGACCCGGGGCCGCTCGCCGTGGTGCGGTAGTAGTACGCAATCCTCGGTAAACAAGCCGCGAACGCGGTCAGCATCACCCTTGAGCCACGCGGCTTCGAATTCTTCGTGCACCTGCGTGATTTTCGCTATGTCTTGGGCAGACAAGTTGGTTAACACTGTGCCGAGCGCCGCACAGGCCAGTGCTAACGAAACGAGGAGCGACGAGATAGTTCGCGGACAGCACATAAGGCCTCCTTGCGGATTCCTGCTCTTTGACGCGCGGTCAGGACAACAGTCGCTCTCATCTTGGAATTACGCACTTAATCCTGTCATATCAGGAGGTTAGGGCAGCGCATAATCTATCGGATCAGAAAACAAAGCGGCGACCAAGGCGTCTAAATCATGAGACGCGCCTGATCTTCACCGAAGACCTAATGTCGGCGCTCGGCATCCTCAATGCTTGAAACGGCGTGAGAGTCCCTGGTGGACGGGGATCCTGATGGCTCGAAATGATCATCAGTTCCGAAGAGATCATCGTCTTCGGGGACTGGGCGGTCGAGCGCGGCGCCATCGTAATTTCCTCCGATGGTCAAACGCAGCACCACAGGTATATCGAGGTGCTGCGGCGTGATGATGACGGGCAATGGCGCGAACATTGGGGCGTTGATGCGCCCGTCAAAAGCGACGCGTGATTTCATGGCACGTTCTTCTCTTTGTGGACACGGGCAGTTATCGAGGAGAAAGAGTTGAACATGAGGAAGAAAAATTTGTTCGCAACTGTGGTGCTCAGCTCCATGCTGGGAGCTATCCTGACCGTAACGGCCAGCCATGCACAGACACACACATCTCGAACGCCTGCGGAGCTGGCCTTTCAGAGGCTCCAGTCATTGGCGGGAGAATGGGAGGGAAAAGATGACCATGGAATGGCTTCTCAAACGGTCTTTCAGTCCAGTATTTCTCGGACTGTGATTATGGAAATGCTCACTCCTTCCGGCATGCCGCCCATGATGACTCTTTACAGTCTCGACGGAAACGGCGTCGCTCTGGTGCACTACTGCCCGACAAATAATCAGCCGCGGATGAAAGCAATTCCCAGCGCGGGTGCGTTGACAGAACTGGTTTTTTCCTTCATTGATGCCGGAAATCTTCCAACCCCTGAAACCGGGCATGAACACAAACTGGTCATTCACTTCGAAGACGAGGATCACATAACTGAGACGTGGACGTGGCACGAGAACGGCCAAGATCACGACCACGCCTTTCATTTTTCTCGGAAAACGCGGCATTCGAGCGGCACTCCCCCGAAGGGGCCTGTACCCCATCGTTAAGCTCAACTTTCGATGTTGTTGTTTCCATAATGCTTCACCGCCGTTTTTCCGAATTGAGGGTCGCGCAACCCTGCTGCCAGGCTGGGATGGCAAGGAGGACTGCCGATGTCAGTTCCTTGGGGTAAGCAGCAACTCCTAACGGCGCTCGCAGCGACCCTCTCGCTGGCGTGCAGTCCCTCGCTTTGGCATACCTCCCTTCAAGAGCAGCAGCCCACGGTCACAGAGGCAAAGACTGGCTACCTAACCTCGAACGACGGTGTCCGACTGTATTACGCGAAAGTAGGAAGTGATTCAAAGGCGGTGATAATTATCCCGGGGCGCCTGTTCGCATATCGGGATTTTCAACGGCTTGCCAAAGGGCGCACACTCATCTTTTATGACATGCGCAATCGTGGCCGATCCGATGAGGTCAAAGATCTCTCAAAAATCAGCTTGCAGCGCGACGCCGATGATCTAGAAGCTGTCCGCAAGCACTTCGGGATTGCCAAGCCTGACCTTGTCGGGTTTTCCTATCTGGGCAAAGTCGTGATTCTGTACGCCGTCCAGCATCCTGACCGCGTCAACCGTATCGTCCAGATTGGGCCTGTGGCACGCAAGCTCGGAACCAAGTTTCCCGAAACGCTGACTGCGACGGACGATGCCAAGGTACCCGATCCGGCTGAGGAGAAAGAGCTTCAGGACCTTTATAAGAACGGCTTTGCCAAGGAACATCCGAAAGAGTATTGCGAGATGGAGTGGAAAGTTGAGCAGCAAAGAATGGTAGGGAATCCAATTAATGCAGGCCTCGTCCTGAGCCCTTGCGAAATGCAAAACGAATGGCCCACTCATCTTTGGCCGCATTTTGAGTCGCTACTTGCATCCGACCAGGCGCTCGACATACCGAAAGAGGCCATCGCGAAAATCAGCGCTCCAGTTCTGACGATTCATGGGAGGAAGGATCGCAACGCCCCGTACGGCGGCGGACGCGAATGGGACATGTTGTTGCCAAATGCCCGCCTCATTACGATTGATGGCGCCGCCCACATGTCCTGGGTCGAATTTCCAGAAATTGTCTTTCCGAGCATGGACCTTTTCTTGAACGGCCAGTGGCCAGAGCAGGCGGAAACCGTGAAGAGTCTGGAATTGCTAAGAAGCAAGCCGGGATTTGCGGGCTCAGAAAGTAAGTAATCATGTTGCCGTGACTTCTGGGCCCGCATCGAATTACGCCCATACGAATAAGTGCCTTCAGGCATTCTCTTTGTTGCGTCTTTTGACTTAACTCACGCTCACCTTGCGTTCAGCCTTCGAGCGAAAAGGCTTTTTTGTTCGAGGCGCATAGCTAAATTGCGGTGCCCATATACCCTCGACCTGGGATGGCCCCGGACCGCGCGCGCAATTAGCCTTTTACCTGCCATAACGGCGGCCCGACCAGTCAAAGTTCGAGCGATGTGAAGAGTAAGGATGGAAGCGAATCCTGTTCTGTTTCGTGATCTGACATACATTTTTCTCGCCGCCCTAGCCGGGGGTCTGATCGCCTGGCGCTTGCGCCTGCCTCTGATCCTGGGGTTCGTCTTGGGCGGCATGGTGATCAGCCCATTTACACCCGGGCCAAAACTATCCGACTTGCATTCGTTCGAAGTATTTGCCGAGGTCGGCGTAGTCCTGCTGATGTTTTCGATCGGTGTCGAGTTCTCGATCGCGGACCTGTTGCGGGTGAAGTGGGTGGCCCTTATCGGCGGACCGATCGGAATTTTGTTGATAATAGGCCTGGCGATGGCGGTTGGAAAGCTGGGGATATGGAGTGTGACGCAGGGCGTGGTGATCGGTGCGACGGTTTCGGTGGCCAGCACCATGGTCTTGGCGCGGCTGCTCGGCGACACCGGAAAGCTGGGTACGACCTATGGGCAGGTGATGATTGGGATCACTCTCATAGAGGACTTGGCGGTCGTCTGTATGACCGTGGTGCTCCCCATATTGAGCGGTCCAGGAGATGGTCAGATGCTGAAGGCCATATGGACTCTTGGAAAGGCGCTCCTCCTGCTTATCCCTCTGGCTTTCTTCGCCATCAAGGTGATTCCGGGCCTTCTGCGACGCGTAAAGCAGACCAATAACGCAGAACTCTTCCTGTTGGTGGCCATTGCGCTTTGTCTCGGGACCGCTGCACTCGCGCAAGCTGCCGGATTTTCCGTGGCCCTTGGCGCCTTCCTTGCCGGATTATCCATCAGCGGTTCCAAGGATCTGCACCAGGCGCACGCCCAGCTTGTCCCTCTTCGCGATGCTTTCGTGGCGCTTTTCTTCGTCTCGCTCGGTGCCCTGATTGCTCCAAAAATGCTTGCGCCGAGCTTGCCGCTTTTGGGCACGATGCTTCTAATCATCGTGGTTGGGAAATTTGTCATCTGGACGACCGTCGTTCGGCTGTTCCGCTATCCTTTTTGGACCGCAATTGTGGTGGCTTCGGGGTTGACACAGATTGGCGAACTGTCTTTCGTCCTGGTCCAGGTCGCGCGGTCGTCGGGAATCGTAGCTGAGAATATCTTCACCGCTACGCTTGCCGCGTCTCTGATTTCGATATTTTTAAACGTTTTTATCGTGCGCGGCATGCTCGGTTGGCTCGGAAGAAAGTTTTCCCCTGCGGTCGCCGCGGCCGCATAGGCGTGGCGTGTGCGGGCAAGCAGGCACGGGACATCGAACACATGATTCGTGAAAAGATGGATACGTCGATAGCCTTACCGTCAAAAGGCCGGAGGCGATTGGGGTCTGGAACGAACCTGTTTGCCGGCTTCGGAGCGCTGTTGGTTCTGATGGTGATCCTATGCGTCGATGCCCTACACACTCTGGCAGCATTCGAAACAAATGATACTCGGATACGTCAAGATTTTCTCTACCGCGAGCGCACGCTTGAACAGGTTCGCGCCGGTCTGTACGAATCGAGCACGATTATACGTGACTACATCCTGCTGGACAGATCAGAGCGCCAAGATCAGAAAGCTCTCCTCACGCAACTTGAATCAATTCGGAGCGACACCACTCGAGCGTTAAGAGCGTGTATTCAGTCGCTGCCTCTAGACAAGCGGAAGCCCTGGGAACATCTGGCCGTCGAGTTAGAGAATTACTGGTCAAACGCCGGACATACCATCACGTCAGGTCCGATCGAGAAAGCAGGGTCAGGCAATTCCGTGCTGCACGCGGACATACTCTCTCAGCACGCCGAGATCCTGAAGATTGCGAAAGAAGTCAGCGGCGTGAACGATGCCGAGCTGACGGAAGCAGAGGGGAGGATTTCAAAGGTCTCCGCTCAGTTTCGACATCGCTTGGTCATGGTGGCCACAATTGCTTTAGGCTTTGGATTGATTCTGGCCACCGCCACCATCGTCTATGCCGGGCGACTTGAAAAGAATGTCGAGGAGAAATACCGCGAAAGCCTCGAAGCGCAGGGTGAATTGAAGGAATTATCCAAGCGCCTTGTCGAAGCGGAAGAGCGAGAGCGGCGCGCCATTTCGCGGGAACTTCATGATGAAGTCGGTCAGTCTTTGAGCGCCATGCTTTTGGAGGTCGAAAGCCTGACCGAGATGTCTAACGAGGATGGTGGGTTTCGGCACGGTCTCCAGAACATCAAAATGCTTGCGGAGAACTGTGTCAATGAAGTGCGCAACATGGCCCTGCTGCTGCGGCCGTCAATGTTGGATGATCTAGGCCTCATCGCTGCGCTGGAGTGGCAGGCGCGTGAGGTTTCCCGGCGCACCGGGATGCTCGTTGAAACGGTGAGCGAGAACGTCTCGGATGCCTTGTCAGATGAGCATCGCACGTGCGTGTATAGAATCGTGCAGGAAGCTTTGAACAATAGTTCAAGACACGCCTATGCCAGGAACGTTCGCGTCGTGGTGCGCCAGGAGCCGAATCACCTCTCTGTCAGCATCGACGACGATGGGAAAGGCTTTGATCCAAGCCGCGTGCGCGGTTTGGGGCTAGTCGGCATGAACGAGCGTGTGAGCCAGCTGGGCGGCGTGTTGAAAGTCGAGTCAGATCCCGCACGAGGGACGCGTCTGCGAGTGGAGCTGCCGCTCCCAAGCTCGTCAGCGGATCAGGAGAATTGTCCATGAAGAAGCTCAAAATACTGTTGGCTGACGACCATGTCGTTATGCGCACGGGTTTACGCGCGTTGCTTGAGCGCCAACCGAATCTTGAAGTTGTCGGCGAAAGTGAGAACGGACGTGAAGCCATTGAGCTCGTCGCGTCGCTCAAGCCAGATGTGGTGGTGATGGACGTAGGCATGCCTGTTCTCAACGGCATCGAGGCGACAAAGACGATCGTTACTCAGCATCCCACGACGGCAGTCGTCATCTTGAGTATGTACGTCGATGAATCGTATATCATGCGAGCTCTGAAGGCCGGAGCGCGAGGCTATTTGCTTAAGGACTCCGCCCCGGCCGATCTGATTGGCGCGATCCAGGCGGTTTCGCAAAATAAGTCGTTTTTTAGCCCTAAAGTCAGCCGCATCCTCGCGGAGGATTACGTCCGTGTTCTCAAGCAAAAAGGCGCAGTAGACAGCTATGACCTCTTAACCAGTCGCGAGCGAGAAATCCTGCAACTTCTCGCCGAAGGGAAAGCCAACAAGGAAGTGGCAGCAGCTCTCAATATCAGCCCCTACACCGTCGAGACGCACCGCAGTCATATTCTCGAGAAACTGAACCTGCACAATCCAGCTGAGCTGATCCTTTATGCCGTGCGCAAAGGGCTCATCAGTTAAGAGTTTTTCTGGACCGCCGACAGGCCCCGAATACGATGGGATCCACGCTCGGGCATTTTGCCCTGCTTCGGCGGCTCTTCCCCGGGGAACTTCAGGCATCCCGTCTCATCAAACGTCACGGGGGTGAGGAACTTCCCGATGAAGCTGTGGCATTTTTCGCTTGTTCGTTGCCTTTTTTCGCGGCACTAGAGATTGCGGAAGACGAGCTATACGGGTCTGCGATTGTGAAATGAAAAGTAGATCCGCGACCCCGTGCCGACTCCACCCAGATCCGGCCGCCGTGTAACTCCACAATTTTCTTGCAGGTCGCCAATCCAATTCCCGATCCCGTTGTTGTCTTGCTGCCCTCCCCACGCTCAAATAGGCGAAAAATCCTCTCCGCATCCGCGGGATCAATCCCGAGTCCGTTGTCCTCGACTGAGAACCTCCAGCCATCTTGTTCTGCTGCAGCGGAAAGGTGGATTTTCGGCTGGGCCTCGCTGCGGTACTTGACGGCGTTCCCGATGAGGTTCTGAAGCAGCACGGCCAGTTGCATCGGGTCACCCTTGACCCTCGGAAGCGGGTCGTGCGTGACTTGGGCGCTGTTAGCGGTCAGGTCTGCCTTCAAGCCATCCAAAACGGTTGCCAGAATGGCCTCGCACTCGCAGTCAACCACCCCCAAACGGTCGGCGTCGAACCGGCTGTATTCGAGCAGATTCTCAACGATCGAATGCATTCGCTGGATTTCCGACTGGATCAGGGAAAGCCATTGCGCGCAGTCTTGGTCGGTTTTCCCCGCCAAACGGCTGGCGACCAGGTTTGCAAGCATGCCCGTAGTAGCCAATGGACCGCGGATATCGTGGGACGCGATAGAGGCAAAAGCATCGAGTTCTTGGTTCGAACGGCGGAGCTCCCTATTCAAATCCGCCAGCACCTGCGCCTGGCGCGCAAGCTCGTTTTGCGCGTTCATTCGCTGCCAGACAAGCACAAAGGAGAACCAAAGCACTCCCGTCACTATCGACCGCTCGACGAGCGACATCCAAGCGGGGGCTCCCGGAGGTTCAAGAAAATGCACAACCCACGTAAGGACCGTACAGAGCCCGGTCATTCCTACGATGAACCGGCGGCGCCCAGTTTGCACTGCCAGCAAAGGAACGACGCAATAGCCGATTGTGGGGGTAACACCGCGAGGGGTCAGCACATCCGCGGTGAAAAGCACTGCAATGACCGCGACCGAGGACGCCACAATCAGCGGGTTGTTTGACTTGCTGGTCGCAACGCTTGGTTTTGTCCGGGGAAGTTCGTCGCGCGATGGCTGAGTTGGACCTTCCGGCTGCATCTTTTCGACCCTCGAGGCCAATAAAATAGGAGATCCCGGGCAGAAAAGTTAGTGTAGGAGCGGAGGTCGAATCGATCAAGGGCACTCCAGGGCGCAACCCGGATCCGGGATTTGGTCTTATATATCTCGCCCTGGCCGCATTCTGCATCCGCTCATAGCTAAACCTGGGCCCCGAAATACCCTCCAAACGGGATAGAGAGCGAGCGCCCCCACTGTCAATCTGGTCGTGCGAAACGAGATTCCTATGACCGTGTTTAGGTCCAATCTCCTAACAGAAATCGCAGAAGCGACCCGGTCCGAGTTTGAGCTGGCATTCGCCCGCCCGCGAGGCAAGTACGCCAGGTCAGAACCTCCTAATGGATTGGTAGTCAGTTCCGACGATGAAGTTAGTCGAAGGCTTGCGGAAAGCCTCGGGCAATGCGGGGTTGCACCGCTATTTGCCAGTACGGTGGCCGAAAGCCGGATAGTGGTCGCCGGACATGAGGTTCTCGTTGTTCTCTGTAATGAACGCCTGGCCGATGGTACTTACGAGGATGTCTTGAACCTGCACAGGTCTCACACCATGATCCCATTGGTTGTTGTCTCCCGGACAGGCGACTGGCCGGAATACTTGCGGGCGGTCGATCGTGGAGCATTTGACTACGTAGCTTACCCTCCCGTGAGCGGAGACCTCGAGCGCGCGATCCGCAGTGCTCTCGTTTGGAACAGACAGAACCGCGAAGTTGCTGATGCAGTCTAGCTTCGCCCGAAAGGCAAAAGATATGCATGCAAAGCCAATAATGGTGCTTCTCATCGGCGAGACCGCGAGAAGCTCTTCTAACCTGCTGGAATGGTTCGAAAGACGTGGCAGCCGCTGCCAATTCTCCCGCTCTTATGGGGACGCGTGCCACCTGATCCGCTCGACGCAGTTCGACCTCGTACTCAGCGAGTACGCGCTGCCAGACAGAAATGCGTTTCCGCTGCTCGACCACCTCGAGGGATCTTCTGCGACTCTCTTCTTCTCGGCGCGCGTCGAGGACGGCGCGTTGTGGCTCAAGATGCTCGAACGAGGCAGGCGCTGTGTCGGCGCGCCTATCGTGCGTTCCAGCGATTTGCCGAAAGCACTTGGAACGCTGCTCGATGCCGCGTTCGAGCCTTACGAAAAGGAAACGGTCAGCGCGGGTTGATTTCGAACACCACATTAAAATCTCAGACAGCCGCGCTATCCGTCTCTTTTGAATGTCCAGATCCATCTCCGGCGCCCCTTCCACCCAGCGGTAACTAAACAACGGCCTCGAAATACCCTCTTGTTTGGATAGCTACGCTTCCCTAGGGCTTCTATGCTCACGGTTCCAAGTAGCAACCAAACCGATGGAAGCTAGTCGGTGCTGCAGTTTGAAGATTCCGCGGAGGCTGAACGTGATCTTGGATCGCTTGGTTCGATCGATTGGCGAAGCTCCTCGAGTCAAAGGTTTCAATTCCACGACCAGGCTTCACACCCACGATGAGAACGCGCTGCTCAGAGCGGTCCAGAGCGGAGAAACATCGGCCTTCAATGAGCTTTGGCAATCTCACGCCGGTAAGCTCTTCTGGACCACCTATCGCATCACCAGGAATCGCGAGGACGCAGAGGATGCATTACAGGGAGCACTCCTAAATGCGTTCGTTCACCTCCAGTCCTTCGATGGCAGATCGAGCTTTCTGACATGGCTCACCCGCATGGCTATCAATGCCGCTCTGATGATCGTGCGCAAAAACCGGTCCACACCGCAAGTGTCCCTTGACGACATCGGAGATGGGCGCCGGCCGGCCAACGGCGGAACTCTTCGGGACCCCGCTCCTGATCCCGAAGCCTATTGTGCTCAGCGTGAACTCGAAGCCATTCTTGCGAACGCCATCGGCCGGCTGCGACCGAACTTTCGTCAGGCGCTCATTCTGCAAAAGCTGGAAGAACTCTCTGCAAAGGAAGCGGCGCAGATCATGGGGATTTCCGTGGCCGCGGCAAAGACTCGGCTATTTCATGCCAAAAACAAACTCCAAAAATCGGTGAACGGAATGACTCGCCGACCTGGTGCGCCCAGCAGCAAGCGCTGGTTGCCAGCAGTGTGTTGCGACGTGGCCATGAAAATGGGGAAAGAGGATTCATGTGCAAGTGCCGCGAACGGGTAGATCAGGGCTTCGTACCGCCGTTAAATCCCTCCGAGGTATCCAATCCGAAGCCGTGGGCCTGGATGGAACGCGCATTGCTCCTATGTGGAGTCGCTTTGCTGGCGGTTTATTGCGCGGCGCGAATCGAGGGCATCCTGACGTCGCGAGCTGCCGTAAAAGCGTTTGACAAATTCGATTCAACAGCTATCACGGCCGGAGCAGACGTCGGCGAAGGTCTCGCTTCGCACGGAGTAGATTTCAAGCTCTGGGATGATCTCGCCAAACAGACTGGCCATCCGTTGGCCGTGCTGCGGATCCCGAAGATACGTCTTGAGGTGCCGGTGTTCGATGGAACGGATGACCTCACGCTGAATCACGCCGTCGGACGGATTGTGGGAACAGCCAGACCCGGAGAACGGGGCAATATTGGCATTGCCGGCCATAAAGACGGTTTCTTTCGCGGGCTTAAGGACATTGGTGTCGGTGACAAGGTCGAACTTAAGACTCCTAAGGGGATCGAGGTATACACGGTAGAGCAGGTCAACATCGTCTCGCCCACCGATATCGCTGCCCTGCGCCCACGGTCGGTTCCATCCCTGACACTCGTGACTTGTTATCCGTTTTACTTCATTGGTAGCGCGCCAAAGCGCTACATCGTAACGACTTCTCTTATCCGAGAGAGGAGAAGCGAAACGAGGAATCTGGCACCCGGTTTGCTGTCGAAAACAAGCAACGCAACAAGGAGAACAAAATGGAAACCATGAATCGAATAATCGGCTGGCTCGGCCGAGCGACTGCTACCGCGGTTGCTTTTGCGATAGTAGCCATCGGAGTTGGGGCGCAAGACACCACTTCGACGACTGTCCGGCACGGCACGGCGCGGTACGATACGACGATAAAGAACGCGGAAGTGGTCTATGTCCAAGGCAACGATCTCGTCCTCCGAGTCGACAACGGCAAGATCGAACATCTCGTTGTTCCCGATACAGATAGGTTCACGATCGGCGGCAAAGAACTGACTGTGCATGAGCTGACCGTGGGGACGAAGCTGACTCAGACGATTACGACAACCACCGCGCCGCGGTATGTCACAACCGTAAGAACCCTGAAGGGAAAGGTGTGGCATGTGAATGCGCCCGACTCGGTGATCTTGACGCTGCCCGAGGGCACAAACCACCTCTACAGAATTCCGCCCCACGCGGAGTTCACCATCGCCGGCGAAAAGAAATCGGCATTCGACCTGAGGAAAGGGATGTTCTTCGAGGCCACCATCATCACCGATGATACGGAGACGGTCATCGAGCGGAGCAAGTCCGTCGTCGGGCAGACACCGCCACCGGTGTCGCCCGTGGAAGTTGGCGTTTTGCTCGTCGAGCAGCCTTCGGCGGCACCAAACCTTTCAGCCGGCGCGGACCAACCCGCTCCGCCTCGGGAAGAGCAAATCGCGTCAACTTTGCCGAAAACCGGCACGTACCTGCCTTTGGTGGGGCTACTCGGTGGGGTGACACTCGCAATGTCATTTGGACTAAGTGCGGTTCGAAAGGTTATCAAGGGTTGACTTCTTCGCAACGGCCCGCCCGGGAGTTGTCGGGCGGGCCGTTGTCTCTATGGACGGGCGTTCATGTGCTCGGGATGCTTAGGCCGGGCAATAGTTAAATCTGAGGCACTAAATACCGCCCCGTCGGGATAGCGCACCGCTGGTTTGCCTTCTAAGCTGACTTTGGAAAGGAAGAAAAAATGACATGGGGCTGGTCGGCAACACATTAATAACCGGGACCAGCCCCTAGCCTAGAAAGCAAAAATGGAGGATCGCAATGCGACTAGGTTCCGTCTCCCTCGGCTGCGGAGACATTGCTTTCCGAGCTTAACAAACGATCACCGAGAAATTTGTCGAGGTGGTGGTCGGCGTCAACGATCGGTTGGGAACTCCGAAAAGCGCATTTTGGCTTTACCTCGCTTGGCGGGGAATACCCTGCTCTGGCGCCACTCAATAACGCCAAGCATTTGTTTCCCGGGCATGCTGAAGCGGTCAACGAGGAGGGTCCTTGAGTTCCACCGCGACGCCAGGTTTGTGGATTCTGTTTGGCGTCGTTGTGTCCGGGCTGCTGGCTCTCGATCTCTTCCTGTGCCATGGCAGGAAGCGGCCGCTGGGGGCGAGCGAGGCCTTGCTGTGGAGTTTGGTTTGGATCGCCGTAGCCTTGCTGTTCAACGGCTTCGTGTACTTCCAGTTCGGAACGGAACGTGGTCTTGAGTTCTTGACCGGTTACCTCATTGAGAAGGCCTTAGCTGTCGATAATCTGGTCGTTTTCGCCTTGATTTTCTCGTATTTTGGAATTCCCTCGACAAGCCAACATCGCGTGCTGTTCTTCGGCGTCGTTGGTGCACTGGTATTTCGTGCGGCTTTTATCGCGGCCGGCGCGTCGCTTCTGGCGCATTTCGATTGGTTGGGATATCTCTTCGGGGCTTTCCTCGCGCTCACCGGACTGAAACTCCTGGCCAAAGCGCAGCAGCTTCATCCTCAGGCGAACCCACTTTTTCGAATGCTTCGGAAAGTGATTCCGGTCGTCAATGCGGACGCTGATCAGTTTTTCGTTCGCCGTAACTCGCGACTGTTCGCGACGCCTCTGTTTCTGGCACTCCTGCTCATAGAACTGAGCGACATCGTCTTCGCGGTGGACTCGATTCCAGCGATATTCGCGGTCACGTCAGATGCTTTCATCGTATTGACGTCCAATATCTTTGCGATGTTGGGCCT
>Ga0126371_10003089_pt1 | contig 14488 bp, 11 predicted proteins | sample PanSoiMetaPlot_4_FD_110145 | JGI IMG/M metagenome (GOLD analysis project Ga0126371, IMG submission 110145) | Tropical forest soil microbial communities from Panama - MetaG Plot_4 | ecosystem: Environmental > Terrestrial > Soil > Tropical forest > Bulk soil | place: Panama | collected 2016-02-17 | reverse complement strand
GGGTGCCGCCTCGCACGAGGACCCGGAGCTGGGCTATCGGCTGTCGCGGGGTGGGCTGCGGATTCTCTACGGCCCGGATGCGCTCGGGTTCCACCATCATGTCGTGACATTCGAGCAGGCGTGTCGCCGCGCGTACATGCAGGGTCTCAACTTTCCGGATTTTCGCGAGCTGGTCGGCCAGCCGGAGATATCGGTTGCCTACCACGTTTTCAGCGTGGCAACGTTGGGCGATCATTTCAGCACCTGGTTTGGTGACCGCGCACGTTATGTCGGTCCTGCCGAGCGCAACCCCTTCCTGCTGATGGGCCGCTATCTGTTGCGTGATCTCGCCTTCAATGCCGTGACGATCCGGTTGATCTGGCAGCCGCTTTTATCGCGCGCCGAGCGTGATCGCACAGCGGCGCGTTTCGTCCGCGCCGCTTTCTATCGCGGCGTTATCGCGTATCATTTCTTCCGCGGTTGCCGCGAAGGCAGGACATGGACAGGCGCAGCCCAGACCGAACCGAGCCGGGCCTGACCGTACCCAACGCTCCTGTGGATCCGCGAGCGAGTGGCGGCGTGTTGCGCGCCAGCAGCGGCTTTCTCGGCAATGCAGGAATCACATTGGCTGGTTCCGGCGTGGGAGCCATATTGGCATTCGCCAATGAGGTGCTGGCAGCGCATTTTCTGGGGGTTGCTGCTTACGGCCTTTATGCGCTGGCGCTGATGCTCGCCAAGGTAGGCGAGATTGTCGCGGTGTTTGGCCTGCCGCTTAGTGTGCTGCACTATTTGCCGGTGCATTTGAGTCGCATGCAGCGGGGACATGCGCTCGGAACTATAGTCGGCGCGGTGATGCTTCCCCTGGCGTTCGGGCTCGTCTTTGCGCTCGTACTGCTATTCGCCGGAGAGTGGGTAGCAACCGACGTGTTTCGCCAGCCGCAGGCGGGACGGTTCATTGCAACCATTGGTATCGCGATCCCACTGCTGGCGCTTGCCGATCTGCTCGGCAACGTCGCGCGGGGATTTGGCAGGGCATTGCCCTATATCATCATCCGTAACATCACACCGGCGCTCTGCTATATGTCCGTGCTGATCCTGCTGCTCGTGTGGCACGGTTCCCCAATCGGCGCAGCCTATGGATACATCGCGGGAATCGTCGTTGGTGTGCTGCTCGGTGTCGGCTTTGTGGTGCAGTTGGTCAGGCAGCATATCGGGCTGCCGCGGCCGGTGATGCAGGTCAGGCGGTTGTATCGCTACGCGGCGCCAGTGGCGCTGAACTCCATTGTGTCCCTTGTCATGGTGTGGACGGACCTGTTTCTGCTGGGCGTGTTCACGGATGCCAGCACAACCGGCATCTATCGTGGCTGCATGCAGATTGTCTTTTCGTTTGATCTGGTGTGGAATGCCTGCTCGGCGGCAACTGCTCCGATCTATCCGGTGTTGCTCGCTGATCGGCGGCACGCGCAGATGCAGGCGACCTATTCCTCCGCGGTGCGGCTTTCGACTCTGCTGGCGATTCCCATCGCAATGATCATTCTTACCAGCAGCTCTGACATTCTCGGCCTGCTTGGACCCGGATTCGCGACCGGCGGCCTGGCGTTGGTGATCCTGGCCAGCGGGCAGTTCATCAAGGTCGTATTCGGCAACGCAAGCGTTGTCCTGATTGTTGGCGGCCGGCAGACATTGGAGGCGGGGAATGGAGCCATAGGGGCGGGCCTCAACCTGGTATTGAACGTGCTATTGGTGCCGCGCTACGGCTTGATGGGCGCTGCGATTGCGACGGCAACATCGCTGATCGCACTTGGCGTCCTGCGTGCTGTGCAGCTCCGCCGGGTGATGGCGCTGCACACGCTGGATCGCTCGGTGCTGCGGGTACTCGCGGTCAGTCTGACACTGACGGCCCTGGTCTGGTTGGGCAGCAGGTTGCTCGGTGTTGCACCTGGATCTGGCCTCTTCGCGCTTTTCCTGCGCCTGAGCGTACTGACCGCGGTGGTTGGCGGCGGCCTCTGGCTGTTCTGTCTCAATCAGGATGATCGCGCGACATTGGTTGGCCTGGTTCTTCGTCGTAATGCGAAGATATCCGCTGTGGCTATGTAACGAGAAAGACCCCGATGGAACACTATCGCGGCTTGCGCCGGTTTTCTGCGATCCTGCGCTGGGCGCTACTGGCAATGATGGTGGCAATGCCGGCAAGCGCGCAGACTGGCGGCGAGCTTGGTGTCGGCCTTACGCCAGCGCATTTTCCGCACCAGTCGGGTGATGACGTCGCGGCGATGTATCAGGCCGCTGCGCATATCGGCGGATTCGCCGTGCTGAACTTCAGTTGGAATGACACTTCGCTGGGGCGTGTGTCGGAGCAGATGTTGCAGCTTGCCGAGCAGTACCATGTGCAGCCCATCGTGCAACTGGACATACTGCAGCCCGGTGGCTATGCCCTGGCGCCGCCTTCTGGCGCCGGAACCGGCCAGCGCTTCGACAAGGCGTTCATCGACGCCTATTCGAGCACGGTACGTCAGCTAGCAGAGCAACAGCCGCTCTATCTCGCGATTGCCACGGACATCAACAGGCTGTTGGCGCAGGGCACCGATCGGCTCGCCGAATTCGCGCGGGTCTATAAAGATATCTACCGGACGGCCAAACAGATATCGCCGCATAGCAAGATCTTCGTGACATTCAACTACGACATCTTCCGCAACGCGGCGGCGGAGCATGGCGTGAGGCTGTCGGCATTGCGGCAGTTGGTTGACCTGTTTCGCCCCGATCTTGATGTGCTTGCCATGAGCTCAGTGCCATCCGACCGGCTCGGCGATCCCCGCGCACTTCCTGCCGGCTATTACGAGGGCATTGATGAACTGCGTGCCGGAGAACCGCTATTTCTACAGGTTGGCTGGCCCAGCGAGAAAGGCGGCGAGGCTGGGCAGGTTGCATTCATCGAGCGGCTGCCGGCACTGCTGGGTTCGCTGCATCCCGGGCTGATCACCTGGCCGATACTGCACGACATTTCCGTCGGGCCGTCGCTCGTGGCGAGCCTTGGTCTCTACACGAGTGCGGGTAGAGCGAAGCCCGCGGTTGAGGCATTTCGCGCTTTGCGCCCGCAAAACAGCACCGTTGCTGCGGCCGCTCCGGCGTCGGCGACGGCAACAATCGAAGCGCAACGACGCCAGCCATCCGACAAATTCGCAATCTATGCCAACACGCTGGCTGGCACGAATCCGGTGCTGCTCGAGTCGGATCCGGTGCGGGAGATCAATCATGCCCGGGTCTCGCCGGATGGCACCAGGTTCGTGTTCACACGCTACAATCGTCGTAACCGCAACGGCGAGGCCCTTGAAGTCACCAGCTATCTGCAAACAGAAATCGTCATCTGCCGGATCGACGGCAGCGGCTGCCAGGTGGTGGTGCCAGCACGAGCGGGTATTGTCGCCGCGAACGCCAATTGGACTCCGGACGGCAAGCGCCTGCTGTTTGTCACCAACGACCGACCGTCGCATCAACCGGGCATAAGTTCACTTGACCTCGCCAGTTACGTGGTGACGGCGGTGCCATCGCCGGACTCGCTGGAACTGGCCGATCCGCATGCCGAGGCTGGACTTGTGGTCGCCGCGGCAAAGGAACAGCGCGGTGCCCGGCTGAGCCGGATCTACATGGTCAATACGTCGACAGGCGCGACGCGGCCGATAAGCAATCCGGCGATCGCGAACTTGCGCGAAATGGATCCACCGCTGGGTGACCATGATCCGAAACTGTCGCCGAATGGCCGGCAGGTTGCGCTGATGCGTCATCTTGACACTGATGATTGGGCTATCGTTGTGGTCAATCTTGCGACGGGAGCGGAACACAACCTTTCAGGTCCACACCCGGTGGATGCTGTGCCTGAATGGTCGGGTGATGGCCAAACCCTGATTTTCTGGCATGTCGAGCGCAGTGACTTGCGGCAGTCCGGCCTGTATACAATGCGGCCGGATGGCAGCGACCGCCGGCGGATAGCGCTACCGCACGGCTATTTCTATTCAATGCCGGCCTTCTTCCCGGGTCAGGGATCCCGTCCCGATGCACGGATCATCTATTCGGCGAAAGCAGACCCAAATCTGTGATGCCGTCGCCCACGTTCAACGGATATCGCGCGCGGCGTGCAGTGCCTGCAAGCGTGCGAGGAACACAGGTACCGTCGGCATCACGTCATTGCCAAGGGACAGAATTGCATCGATTGGCAGAACGTGCATTTCCTCATATTCGGGATTGCCGGATGCGGCGTGCGCGGCAAGGAGCTCCGCGCTGCTGATGCTCGTTCGCATCTCGATGCCGAAGTCGGTGACACCGGTTCGGGGATGTTCCACGAGGCAAAGCGGCGTGAAGCCTTCGATGCACTCGGGCGATACTCCCAGTTCTTCTTGCAATTCCTGCAGCAACTGGCTCGAGACATTGATGCTACCATCGGGCGCTTCTGCGCTCTGGTCCACACTGCCGGCCGGCGGCAACTGCCATTGCCCGGCCTGATACACCGCGTGCGAGCTGCGCCGCCCGATGAGTACTCCATCGGCACAGGATATGACGCCATTCACGGCCAGTGAGCGAACCTTCAGCTCATCGTAAAGCTCGGGCTGATTGATCTGCGCCAGACTGCGGCGGAATTCCGACCAATGGCCGCTGATGATGTCTGGCGCGATATCATCGATGCTGAAGATTCGCCCATTGAAGATATGCGGCCTCGCGCGGCAGGCAGCCCGCCACAGTCGATCGACTTCCTGCTCCAGCGCGACTGGCAAATCGGGCATGACGCGCGCGACGACAACACGCACCGCTGCCGTAACGTCATGTACCACCCATTCCTGCATACAGGTCAGGGCAGTGTGGTCGTCACGTTGGGCGCCGTGGTCCGGAGATACTGATAGCCGAACACACCGGTGATCGCGTGCGGGATGATCGAATTGATGTATTGATCGACGAACTGATCGACCCTGGCGATCTGGGTCTTCGGCACGAAGACGATATCGTGCCGCTGCAAATAGAGCTCGGCGTTCTGATTCTTCAGCACGTTCTCCACGTTCACCTGCAGGGTGCGATAGCGGCCGTCAGGCGTCTTCCGCAGAACCAGCACCTGCTCCTTATTGGCAGAATTCAGGAAGCCGCCCGCTTCATCGATACTCTGCAACAGTGTCAGTTGGCCCTTGATCGGTATCTGTGCCGGCTTGGTCACGTCGCCGCCCACATAAACGACCATGCTGGCACTGCTCGTAATGCTCACGGTGATGTCCGGCCTGTCGAGTTGCTTCGCGTACATATGCGTCAGCTCGTCGGCGAGTTGCGTCGGTGTCTTTCCGGCAGCCATGACTTCGCCGATGAGCAACAGGGAGACGCGTCCATCGGGCCGCACGAGCACCGGTTGTTTCAATCCGGCATCATAATACGACTGGATGAGCAACCCGTCGTCCGGGCCTATCGTGTAGTTCGAGTCCAGGGCGGGACGATACAGCTCGGGAGCCGCATCCTCGTTCTGCACGGGCGGGACGAGATCGGGCGGATAGGGGTTGCTGCAACCGCTTAGAACGGCCGCGACCAAGACGATCGTGCACAGCTTGAGAAGATGGGACATGCGGCCTTGGCGCGGAACGAGCAGCGAACCGCTTGGCGGCTGTAACGCGTTCAGGCGGCAGACGTCAAGCTTGACCTGTCGTGCTTGCGGATGACCTCCGCGTAGTCGCGGTGGAGATATTCCGCCAAGGCGACTCGCCAATCGCGCATGAGATTGATGCCGAGATCTTCCAGCGCCTTGTTTCGCAGCATTTCATTGTCCGGCCGAGGCACCCAGAATTCCGTCTCGAAAAAGCTTGAATCGACTCCGACCACATCCACCACGTCGCCATAGCCACAGATCTGAACAATTTCGCGCGCGAACTCAAAACGCGTGCCGGTGCCCTTGCATACCATGTGGTACGTCCCGTAGGCCTTCCGTTCCAGCAGAGCAAACAGATTCATTGCGAAATCGTGGGTATACGTCGGTGTGCCGATCTTGTCGGTGACGCCATAGACGGTGCGTGCGCCGCTGGCGATCTGCTTGCAGATGAACGACACGAATTTGTGATCGTTGCGCGGGCCGCCGCCAACCATCCAGCCAGGCCGCACGATATAGCTCTTTTGGTGTACCTTGCGGACCTCGTGCTCGCCATCAAGCTTGGTGGCGCCATAGACCATGATCGGGTTCGGCACGTCGTCCTCGACGTAATAGTCGCCCTTGCTGCCGTCGAATATGCCGCCGGTGCTGATGTACACCAGGGCCGTGTCGTGTTTGGCGCAGAGTTCCGCGGCGATCCGTGCCGTGTCCGCATTGGAGACCTTGGCCGCATCCGGCATCTGCTCACAGATTTCGACATCCACCAAGGCGGCAAGATGCAGCACGAGGTCCGGCTTGAAATCTGCGAACGCCTTTGCCATCCCGACGGGATCGCGCGCATCTAGATACGTCAGCCAGTTCTGCTCGTCCGGCTCGATTTGAATATCCGTCGCCAGCACGTGTGAGCAACGATCGCGGAAGTACGGATAGATGGCATTGCCCAGCATGCCCCCGCAGCCGGTGATCAGTACGCGCTTATGGTCCATCGTGGCTCTCTCAGTGCAGTGCTATCTGGCAGTCAGGTGAAATGCAGCCTCCGACGACGGGCGGGGGCTCGCACCCGCCGCCAGTCCGCCGCCAGAATCGTTCCGCGTTCCCGGAATGCTGGGCGTCAGGCCGCCCACTTCGTGAACATCGTCTTGCTGTGCTGCGACAGCGGCAGGCCGATCGGCATTCTGGAATGGCCGAATTTGGCGAATTCCAGGTACTTCTCGATCATGTTCACATCGTCATGGGTGATCATCTGAAGATCTTCATTGACGAAGTGGATCATCAGCCCGGCATTGATCGTAGCCTCAAGGAAGCGCTTGCGATCGACTGGATTCTCACTGAGCGCGAAGATGCTGTACATGATGACGTTGCACTTGCGCTTCTCGATGATGTGCCAGAGCGTCGGCAGGTGGTTCATATCCTCGAGCTCGAACAGCTCGAAGTGATAGTTCAGCCCCTTCTTCTGGCAATAGTCGTACAGCATGTAGCGTTGGAGATGCACCGGTACGCCGTAGGTCGACGATGTATTGTTGTTGATATAGAAGATGTTGTGCTTGCCGTTATCGAATGACCGCTTGGCGGATATTTGCGAAGCCAGCCGATCTTCCTCTTCGTCGGTCTCGGGAATGATGTGGAAATAGCCGGCCGGAATCTTCCGGGCCAGCAGGTCGCCGAACTTGGCCTCGGCCACACGGAAATCCATGCTGACCCTGGTCTTGCCGGTCAGATTCGGCGTGCTGCCGGAGCCATGGATGTTTTCCTGGGTGAACAGGCAGCAGCTGCCTGGACCCGCCTTGATCTGCCAGCTTTCCTTGCCGAAGATCTCGCTCATCTGTTCGATGGTGAGCCGGTTCTCCACGGCATACCGCGTCAGCTCGCGGGATTTCTCGATGCTGAGGATCTGCATCGAGGCACTGCGATCCTCGTCAGCCCGGACGTCCGTGAACGGCATCCAGATACTGCGTGAGGCGATGCCGTGGCCGTACAGCAGGCCAGTGTGGAACGGGAAGATCGATTCCGGTGTGTTGGGCAGCATGATGCGCACGTTCATGAAGCGCTGCACCGCGACCGGAAACTTCAGGCCGCCCTTGGGCACCAGTTCGTTGCGCACGAAACTGTTCAGCATCCGCCGGAACTCTGGCAGGTTCGTGTCGGCACAGAGCTGCTTGGTGACCTTGTAGACCTCCGCCTCGGGAATGCTCTGGTGGAGATAGCGCAGTTCCTTGATCGGATACCCCATGCCCTGGATGCGCTTCAGGATCCATTCGTTGAATGGAAACCGACTATTGTCATATTCCATGATCCGAGCGTTCCACGTGGTCAACAGGCTACGCTCAAGCTCGGCGTCAACCACCTGTCCTGCGATTTGTGCGGTGTTCTGCATGTCGTGTGGCATTTCCCTAGGCTCCCATCGGCGCCTGCAACGGTGCCTTAAATGTGAAAATACATGGCGGCGACACTTGCTGCTAGGTCTTTTTGGCGTAGCCCGTTCGTACTCGTCACGAACATGATCGCGATTCCGTGAGCGCATCCCATTGGTTGTTGCTAGAACTTATCTTCGCGCATCGGTTGTGCGCGACGGCTCTCAATTGCGTTGATCTGGCACACCCGATCGTGCTTAGCATGGGGCGGTTCGCTGCAGAGACAGCAGAAACAGGCAATGGTGGCCGAACGGCGAGCATTGTCTGGGTAATTTGAGCGCGTCAGTGCGAAGGCGCCGCTGGTGGGCGGAGATGGCAGGGGTCTGAGGTGAGCGGAAGATGAGCCCTGCGATCACCTTCCTGGTCCAGGCGATGATCATCATCGGTCTGCCGCCGATGCTGTGGCACTACATGCGGGTCAAGCGCATCGTGCCCCTCGCCGTCATCCAGATCGTTACTGGCATCGCGCTGGGGCCGTCATTCCTCGGCCGTATCTCACCGCCCCTGTTCGATACGCTGTTTCCCGCAGCGACCGTGAATGCACTGTCAACGATCGCAAATCTTGCGGTAATTCTATTCGCATTCACCATCGGCAGCCATCTCGACCTGTCGGCATTACGCGCCAGGGGCGGATCTTTCCTGTGCATCAGCATTGGTGCCGTCGCCCTGCCGACGTTGCTCGGCATCGCAGCCGGCTGGTGGATTTCTCTGGCATTTCCCCAGACGCTTGGTGCACACGCAACGCGAATCGACTTCGCCCTTGCAATCGGCATCTGCGTAGGCATCACCGCATTGCCAGTCCTGGGCGCCATTCTGCGGGAGATGGATCTGCTTGGACAGCACATCGGCCAACTGGCGCTGCGCGCTGCCGTGGTCAACGATGCGGCCTTATGGATCCTGCTGGCACTGCTGCTCACCTACATGACGCAGCACGACAGAGGCAGTTTGGCGATCTGGCGCATTGTCGGCGGCGGTACTGCCTACATTCTCGTCATGGCGTTCGCCATACGGCCGTTGCTGGCGCGCCTCGGCGGCCGTGGCCCGTTCGGCGATCGCCACCTGGTCCTGGTCAGCGTCATGGCGATTGCGTCGGCAGCCGCCACAGAGCTGCTCGGTTTGCACTATGTCCTTGGCGCGTTCGTCGCTGGCGTTGTCGTGCTCGACAACTGGCGAAGCCAGATTCTGGCACGGCTCGACGTCGTCGCCACCACCGTACTGCTGCCGTTCTTCTTCATTACGACTGGCCTCAAGGTACATATCGATCCCTTTGCCGACGAGTTCAGCACCATCGTTGTCGTCACATTGATCACGGCACTGGTGGGCAAGATTGCCGGTACGGCGATCCCTGCCCGGCTCAGTGGTGAGAAATGGGGCGATGCCTTTGCGCTTGGCGCGCTGATGCAGGCGAAGGGGCTGGTGGCATTCGTCGCCCTGGCCGTCCTGCTGGACAGCCAGGTGATCGACCTGACGGTGTTCTCCGCCCTCGTCGTCATGGCCGTGGTCAACGACATGCTGTGTATGCCCCTGGTGAGGCTCGGACTGGCACGTGCCGCGGCCACAGACAGCCAAGCTCTCCCATATCACATGCCGGTTCCCTAGATGTCCGGACCCGATCTATCCGTCGTGATCGTGAGCTGGAACGACTGGCCAAAGCTGCAACAATGCCTTGGCAGTATCCGTGCCAGCCAGTCGCTGCCCTCAACCGAAATACTGGTGGTGGACAATGCATCGTCGGACGGCACGCCTGCCCAGGTTCGCGCGCAGTTTCCTGACGTCGAGCTTCACTGCAACGCGAGCAACATCGGTCATACCAAGGCGGTGAACCAGGCGTTCGACAGTGCCCGCGGCGAGTTCATCCTGCTGCTCGATTCGGATACGGAATTGCGCGAGGATTGTGTTTCCCGGCTGCTTGAATTCCTGCGGCAAAGCCCGGACGTCGATCTGGTGGCGCCGCGGACCTTCAACACCGACGGAACCATTCAGGAGACAGCGCGCAATTTCCCGAGTGCGCTGGGAGGATTGTTTGGCCGCCAGTCGGCGTTGACGCGCTGGTTCCCCAACAATCCGATCTCGCGCCGCTATCTGGCGCGGCAGTTCCTTGACGCCGTGGAGCCGTTCGAAGTTCAGCAGGTCAGTGGTGCCTGCATGTTCTTTCGGCGACGCCTGCTGTCGGATGTTGGCGCCTGGGACGAGCGTTATTTCGGCTACTGGGTGGATACCGATTGGTGCCATTCGTTGCGCGCGGCCGGCCATCGTATTTTCTGCGTGCCCGCCGCACATCTTGTGCATCACGAAAACAACGCGCGCGGCAAGCGGAAGAGCCCCAGCAGGATCTGGATGTTCCACTACGGCGCATATCAGCTCTATACGCGATGGCGGACGCTTGGATATTGGGATCCCCGTTCGATCGTGGCGGGGATGGCGCTGTTGGCGCGCGCGTTGCTCATGATGGCGCAGAACGGGCTGCCGCAACTCCGACAGCAAGAACCTGAGTCGTTTGCGCGGCGGCCAGGCATGCAGGCCGAGTCCTGAGACCAGAGGAGATTCCGTCATGAGCTCGTCCACGGACACCGCCCGCGGTGGCCGGATCGCGTCGGTGCACCGCACTTCGTCGCGACCAGCGAACACGGCTGACGTGTCTCAACCTTCCGCTTATGGAGCGGTGCATGCTGTTCCAGTGCGCGAATTCGCGGGACCTGCCAGCCGTCTTGCCGAAGGCTTCTATCGACTCTTCGAAATCATCGTCGCGCTTGTCGGATTGACGATAGGACTGCCGATCATGCTGCTGGAAGCGCTGCTGATCCGCATGGATTCGCCTGGCCCGGCACTGTTCTTCCAGAAGCGCGTGGCGCGTTCGGCAATGATCCGCGGTCGCGACCTGGTAGGGCGCGGGGATCTCATTCCCCCCCCGGCAGGCTATCAGCCCGATGCGCTGTATTACGTACCGGCCCACTTCAGCTTCGTCAAATTCCGGACCATGTATTTCGATGCCAAGAGCCGTTTTCCTGAGTTGTATGCCTACAAATTCGATCCGGCCGAGTTTCGCAAAGGTTACTTCAAGAATGAGGACGATCCCCGGGTTACACGCCTCGGTCAGAGGCTGCGGAGGCTCACGCTCGATGAGCTGCCCAATCTGTGGTGTGTCCTGGTGGGCGACATGCGGTTGGTCGGGCCGCGGCCGGAGCTGCCGGAAATTCCCCAGTATTATACGCCCAACGAGATGTATAAGTTCGCCTGCAAGCCGGGAATCACGGGACTGGCGCAGATCAACGGCCGTGGGCTGCTGAACTGGGGTGAAACCTTGGCCTGGGACCTGGAGTATGTCCGCACGCGGACCATCGGGCTGGACCTGAAGATCATCGTCCTGACGCTGTGGTATGTGATTGTTCGGCGAGGCGCGTTCTGATAGGTAAAGCCCTGCAAGCCTTGGAATGAGCGGTATGGTTGAGGGTTTGGGGCACGGCGGGAGTGGGCCTTACCCCGAGGCAGTGGACGATGCATTTCGCCCGCTGCGCGAGCACACGGCTTTCATCGTCGTATTCGTCCTGTCGGCAATGCTGAGCGCGTTGGCGCTGACCTACATCTATTCAGATCGCTATCGTGCCGAAACGACGGTGTTCTTCAAGCCGGCCGACGTGACCCGGATCAACGAGCACACGACGCAGGCATTCGGCTCGCCCTTCCCGACCACGCCGTTCAAGGTCATCAGCCAGACGATTGCGGGACTGACCGACAGTGACACCGTGCTTCGGCGCGTGGTGCTGCAACTGCACCTGGATGTGCCTGATCCGAAGGATTACAGCGGCCCTTGGTACGTTCGATACTACAAGGAGACCAAGGATTGGCTGCAGGACTATGCAACCGATATCTGGAAGATCCTGAAGTGGGGTCGGGTTATTCCAGACGAACCGGTGGACAAGGCCGTTCGTGAGTTGCGGCGTCACGTCAAGGTCCGTAACGACGACTCTTATGTGTTCACGCTGCAGGTCACTGCCAAGACGCCGGAGCGTTCGGCGGCTGAGGCGGACGCGCTTGGTGCCTCGCTGCTGACGTCACTCCAGCAGGACGTCGACAAGTATTCCAACGCGAGGAAGGACCACCTGGTCCTGCTGAGGGCGGATGCGACCGAGCGGATCAAGACGGTCGAATCGAGCATGCGAGACCTGCTGGCGCAGAACAAGATCGCCTCGATCCAGCAGGAAGTGGAGAAGGTCACCGCACGTTCGTCACAGTTGATCCAAGCACTGTCGGACACCCACGCCGATCTCCGGCAAAGTGAGCAGAAGGTGGCCGGGTTGGCGGAAAAGCTGCGGCAATATGGCGCGCCAGCGCCTGGGCACAGTTCCGAAGGTCCGGTTGCCCATCGTCCGGCCGGATTGACCGCAGACGACTACAACAAGCTGTATTATGAGAAGCTCACTGCCGATGTCACGACGGGCGGGCTGCGTGCGCGTCTCGACTCGATCGAGCACTCGCTGGCATTGCTCACGCCGCGACTCCAGGAACTGAATGAGGTCGAGGCGAAGTACGATATGATGTCCGCGCAATTGCAGAGTGCGAAGCGCGATTATGTTGCGGTGACGGACGCGTTGCAGGAGGTCATCATTAAGGGGACCAGCGACGCGAACGAGTTGCGCATTCAGAACAAGGCCGAACTGCCTGACGCACCGGTGTCGCCGATCAAGTTCTACCATGTCGGTGTCTCTGGTCTGTTGGCGGCATTGATCGCCGTCGGTCTGGCATATGTGCTCGACTTCTTCCATATCGGCTTGTTCCTGTCGGGGCCGCGTCGTCCGCGGCGCCAATATGCGCAGCAACGCCCCGCCATCCCGCAGGCAGCGATGCGGTTGGATGCAGACTGAGGGGGTGGGCATGTCATGGGAGCCCGATCGGCGCGATGCCGCCGCGCCATATCCAAGAACGCCGCATCGCAAGCCGCCGCGGCTGCCATTGACGATCCGGCTGCTGTTTGCCGCAATTCTTGCCGTCGCGCTGGCAATCGGCACGTCTTACACACTCCGGACGCTCAATTTCTAGCCGTGTATCCGGGTCGGTTTGCCCTGCTGCGGCGTGAAGCAGACTGAAGGCCGGATCCGGTGGAATTCGTCCTGCGCCAGACTGGAAATGCCGCTCGCCTCTTCGGCATCATCGCGCTTGGTTTTGCCTTTGCCCTCGGCCTCTATCAGGTCTGGGAGCTCGATACCCGCTGGTTCGTCGTCACGCTGGTAGGTATCAGCGGCGTCGGCATCGCCATGTGCATGGTGCGGATTTTTTCCGACTTCCTGCTGGTCGCAAGCCTGTTCTGCCTGCCGCTATCGGCGTTTCACAAATGGATCTGGCCAAGCAACTACGCGGAGTATGAGCGCGGCAACTTCGTATATTCCGGTGTTCTTGGCATCGGGCTGATCGACTTCGTTCTGGTCGGCCTTTACGTAAGCTGGTTCTATCGGATCTTCGTCACCCATGAGCAGGAGCTGCCACGGATCAACTGGCTCGACTTCTTCGTCTTTTGGTATCTGTTTGCGCATGCCGTGTCGATTGTGGGCAGCCCTGATACCGAGCTCGCATTCGGTGCCACGGAATTTCTGTTCAAGCACGTGCTGTTCTACTTCTACCTCTCGCGCAATCTGTCGGATCGGCACCTGCCATGGATGCTGGCGGCATTCGCCTTTGCGATTGCGGTTGAGGCCAGCCTTGGGAGTTATCAGTATTTCACCGGAAAGCTGCTAGGGATTGCCTTGGATAAGGGGGCGGGCGGAAGCGCACTTGATTATCAATATCAGGTGCCTGGGATCGAAGATTACTATCGCGCCACCGGCACATCCTATGATTCGCACTCACTGGGACATTTCATCGCACTGATATTGCCGTTTCCTCTGGTACTGTTCTTCACCCCGGGCGTGAAGGCACGCCTGAAATTCGGCTTCATTATCATGTGCGGCGCCGCTTTGCTGGTGATCGGCCTGAGTCTCTCCCGCGCGGCGTGGGTGTCAGCGGCAATTGCCCTGCTGGTCGGCGTGGTCCTGATCGTGGTGATCTGGCAGGAACGCCAGGTTGTCCCGGCGCTTGCAGCCACTGTCGTTCTGGCGGCAGTGATCACCCCATTCATTGCGAAGTTCATTTACGACCGCTTTGCAGACGCGCCGTATGAGACATTGAGCACGCGGTTTGATCAGTACGTCGTGGGCTGGCGGGTCTTTACCCTTTATCCGATTTTCGGCTTCGGGCCTGGCAACTGGACTCAGGCGCTGAGACGCTACGACTTTCTGTGGTTGCCAGTCCTGCCAATTCACAACGTGATATTGTGGACGGCAACCGAGATCGGCTTGTTTGGCGTGATCCCCTATATCGCGATCCTTGTCAGTGCGATGCGCCGCCTGTTCCAGGTAGTGCGCTCGCAACGGGATATTGCTGCACGACTGTCACTCGCGGCCCTGCTTGCTATGTTCGTCACCTTTCTGAATGGCCTCACCGATCCGACCTTCCG
>Ga0126371_10003088_pt1 | contig 14489 bp, 12 predicted proteins | sample PanSoiMetaPlot_4_FD_110145 | JGI IMG/M metagenome (GOLD analysis project Ga0126371, IMG submission 110145) | Tropical forest soil microbial communities from Panama - MetaG Plot_4 | ecosystem: Environmental > Terrestrial > Soil > Tropical forest > Bulk soil | place: Panama | collected 2016-02-17 | reverse complement strand
GCTCCAGCTCAGCGCCGCTGCGGCGGATCCGAAATGCGTGGCCACAAACGCGCTGCTCGCCAGACCATTGGAGGCCAGAGCACTGCCCGCGTTAAACCCGAACCAGCCCACCCACAACAGGCAGGCGCCGATGACGCTCAGCACCAGACTGTGTGGCGGCATCGGCTGCTTTGGGTAGCCCACGCGCTTTCCCAGGTATAAAGCACAGACTAGCGCCGAAACACCCGAACTGATGTGCACCACCGTGCCGCCGGCAAAGTCCAATGTGGGGAATTTTCCGCCAAGCGAGGCGTTCAGGAAGCCGCCCTTGCCCCAGACCATGTGCGCCATTGGCGCGTATACGACCAGAAACCATAAGGTCATGAACAGCATGGTCCCGGAAAACTTCATGCGCTCCGCCGTCGCTCCGGTGATCAACGCCGGGGTGATGATGGCGAACATCAACTGGTAAACCATGAAGGTCAGCTGCGGAATGGTCGCCGCATAGTCCGGGTTGGGCAGGACACCCACTCCTCGGAGCACCGCAAACTGAAAATTGCCAATCACCGGTCCGCTTCCGCCGAAGCAAAGACTGTAGCCCACCAACGCCCAAAGCACGGTGATCAGCGCCATCAACGCGAAGCTCTGCATCATGATGGCCAGCACGTTCTTGTGACGAACCAGCCCGCCGTAGAACAGTGCCAATCCCGGTCCGGTCATCATCAACACCAGCGCCGCGCTCACCAGCATCCAGGCGTTGTCGGCGGAGGACTGCGCGGCGGTGACTTTCTGCTCGAGCTGATTCAACTTGTCGGTCACGGCTTTCGGGACTTCCGGGGAGGCGGCGGTGGCGGGTACTGAGGCGGGAGACGGTTGTGCATGCGTGGGGAGGGAACCGAGTACCCATGCCAACCAACAGCAACACAAAATGCACATACGCTTCATCGATGAGTTCTCCAAAGCGAGAGGTTTGCGCCTGCCCGCAGCGGCATCAATCGCTTAATGTTTCGGGGGTGTCCACTTAATCGCCCAAATTATACGCAGGGGACCCGCCTGGCAGTGCCTGAAATTTTTCTGGTTACAATTCAATTTTCGGATGCTTGGCCATCTAAAACCTTTCGTTTTATTTCGCCTGCGAAGCGGTCTGCATCTCGCGTGGGCCGTGGAATCCGGAAACCGTCAGTGACTGCCAGGGCCAGACCGACCGCGGTTTCCAGGCTGGTACGATGGCCCTGCGAGACATATACGGGCCTAACGTTTGACCGCGTCCGGACGGCCGCGCCAATCCGCTCGCCACCAGCCTCGTCAAGCAACGGCACCCAGCTTCCGGCTTTTGCCGGCAGGGCGCCGTGGTTGCCAATCAGAACGCTCTTGGCGCAGCCGATCGAAGGCCGATCCAGTACCACTCCTAAATGCGACGCCAGCCCCAGCCGCCGCGGATGGGCATACCCGTGCGCGTCGCAAAATAAAAGGTCGGGCTGCCGGCCGAGTTTTGCGAGGGCTTCTAACAGCACGGGGACTTCACGAAAACTGAGCAGCCCCGGAACGTAAGGAAATTTGAGCGGCAAGACCGCGTACGCACGCTCCAATTCTTCCAACTCAGGGAAGCGGTAGGTCACCACGCATCCAATCGCGCGATTTGTCTCCCGCAATCGGCTGTATCGCCCTGCGGGTTTTTGCAGCGCTTGTGACCCGGTCAGAACAAATGACGCATCCAGACCCGCCACGGTGTGGATTTCTCCGAATGCATCTTCACCAATCCAGTGGACCCGCAGTTCCTGTTGCATTTTCTTGGCTTTTGCGGGGGACACATCCCACCTGTGCCTGCGCACAACCCCAATTGGCTTGTCCTTCATCCTTATCATCGTATAATGCAAAAGCCGCCAACACCCGGACGCTCTGCGGCCACCCGATGACTCTGCGAATCCAGATTAAGGAAACACTGTTATGAGCCTGCACCCGCGACTGGAAGTTTCCTCGCGCGAAGCCAACGGTATCCACTATGTCGACGTCCATGGTCGCTTGACCATCGGCGACCCCAGCGAACACCTTAGCTCCTTTATGCAAAATCTCGTTGCCAAAGGCGCGCGCAGGGTCATTGTCAATTTGAACGAAATCCCGCAGATCGATAGTTCTGGTATCTCGGCACTCGTGAAGCTGTCGATCTCGCTCGCGCGCCAAGGAGGCGGGCTGCATCTGGTCTGTGGCGAAGGCCGTGTCCGCGACGCCCTCACCGTCACACGCTTGGTCGAAGCCATCCCCACCTACCAAACCGAGACTGCCGCCCAAGCGGGGTTTTAGAGTTCGGCCGATTGCGATTGGACGAGTTGATGGGAGAAAGAAGCGTTTCGTAAATCGGGTAAGGGCCTGCTCAGCCGCCTTTTTTGAGTTCGGCGAGGACCATCTTGGCGAGTTCTTTGAGCGTCTCAAATACCCCAGTGCCGTTAATCGCCACCCCCTCGATTACCGGTTCGCCCTTTTTCTGCAACTGCTTCTTCAATTCGTCCACAGTCATCGCATTCGGCAGGTCGCGCTTGTTCAACTGCAACACGTAAGGTATGGAGTCGAAATTCAGATTGTGTTCCTTCAGGTGCTCCTGAAGGTTTTCCATCGTTTCGAAATTCGCATCGAGCCGTTCTTCCTGGGAATCGGCCACGAATACCACGCCATCCGCGCCTTTCAAAATGAGCTTCCGGCTGGCTTCATAGAAGACCTGCCCCGGCACGGTGTATAGGTGGAAACGGGTCTTGAACCCGCGCACCGTTCCCAAATCCAGGGGTAGAAAGTCGAAAAACAGCGTACGGTCGGTCTCGGTCGCCAGTGACACCATCTTGCCCTTCAAGTTTTGTCCCGTATGGTCATAAATCCACTGCAGGTTGGCTGTCTTTCCGCCTAGACCTGGACCGTAATAGACAAGCTTGCAATTAATTTCGCGCGCAGGAAAATTTATGAAAGGCACGAGTCGTTAACCTAAGTACACCAGAAACTTATAGCACACGCCCGCAGGGCAGACCAGCACTCCGCCAACTCACCTGCCAGGAAAGTATGCCCCTAGTGTCGCGGAGAACTCCCTTTTACGACAAAGTTAATTTTCACAGATGCTCCCGGTCGGTTAAGGCTATCCGACACGGCACTTTTCCACCGTTCCGCCGCCGGAAATCCCACCATCATTGACGTTCCTTGAACCCTCTGCTAGCATGCGCCGCATGGCGAAAGTGCAAAAGTCCTCTCCCGGCTCTTCCGGGCGGTCCAAGGCATCCTCCAAAGTGTCTTCTAAGGCAAAGAAAAAAAACAATTTACCCGCTCCTCGGCCACAGCGTGGCGGCGTCGAACTGGTCGATCCGCGCGTTCAGGCACAGATGAAATTGTATGAAGAGGCCATGAGTCTGTTCCATCAGCAGAAATTTCAGCGCTCTAAACAGGAGTTGGAAAAGGTTCTGGAAGGTCCCAGCAAAGAACTCGCAGACCGCGCACGCACCCATCTGCGCATCGTCGAGCAGCGCATGAAGCCATCCTCGGAGCACAATCCTAAATCTCCCGAGGATCACTATCAGCGTGGCGTGGCCATGATGAACCTGGGCCGCTGGGACGAAGCGCGCGAAAGCCTCGAAAAGGCGCGCAAGCTTGCGCCCAAGGCGGACCATGTGCATTACGCGCTTGCCGCCCTCGATTGCCTTACCGGCGAAGCTGATTCTGCCATGGCCAATCTCAAAATTGCGATCGAACTCCGGCCGGCAAACCGTTTCCACGCCCGTAACGATGAAGACTTCGCCTTCCTTCAGGAGGACCCTCGCTTCACTGAATTGCTGTATCCTGAAAAGGACGGTTACGCCGGGTAAGTCCATCCGTCTGGATCACGCCAGTTCCTTGAAACCGTTGTTTTAGAATTTACTGGTCCGTTACGCTTTTCGTCGTCACCCATCCGCGACGATTCTGTCTCACCGGATCGCTCGGTCCCGGTGACGCTTCCCTGAAACGGGGCCGCTCGTGAAAAAGAGTTCTGCCTTGCATCGTCGTTCCGTGCGCGGATTTCGCGTGGTCGCTCTTGGCGGCGGCACAGGCCTTTCCGCTCTGCTCCGCGGCTTGCGGGAACACGTCGTGCGCGGACCCGACCGGCTTCCGACGCGCGACCGACCTGTCTCGGATCTGGCCGCGATTGTCACTGTCACCGATGACGGAGGTAGCTCCGGCCGCCTCCGCCGCGAACACCGCATCCTGCCTCCCGGCGATATTCGCAACTGCATGGTCGCTCTCTCGAAGGACGAAGCCCTGCTGAGCCGTCTTTTCCAATATCGCTTTCGCGCAGGACGCGGCCTCACCGGCCATAGTTTCGGCAATCTGTTCCTGGCCGCGCTCACACACGTCACCGGCGATTTTGCGGAGGCTGTTCGCGTTTCGAGCAAAGTCCTCGCTATCCGCGGACGAATCTTTCCCTCAACGCTTTCCAACGTTCATCTGGTCGCCACACTGGCCAATGGAAAGCGCGTTCATGGCGAAACCAATATTTCCCGCAGCAAAATTCCGATTCGCAAAATCGAGTTGAGCCGGCGCCGCGTCCGGCCGCTTCCCCGCGCCATCGCGGCCATTCAAGAGGCTGACCTGATTCTGATGGGACCCGGTTCGCTCTACACCAGCGTTATCCCCAATCTTCTGATTCCGGAAATTGCCCAGGCGATTCGGCGCAGCCGCGCGCCACGCGTCTACATCGCCAATCTGATGACCCAGCCCGGCGAAACCACTCACTACACGCTCAGCGAGCACATCCGCGCGATTGAGGATCACGTCGGCAGACATCTTGTGAGCTACGTGGTCGCCAACAAAAAACAGGTTTCTCCAGACGTCGCGCGTCGCTACCGCGCCGAGGGCGCTGAACAGGTCGTCGCGGATCGGCCAAATCTCGCGAAAATGAGAGTGCGCCTCATTGCCGATGACTTGCTCGAAGAACACAATGTCATCCGACACAACTCCCCGAGGCTCGCGTCCCTTCTCCTTAAGAAGTTCCTCCACGCGGCCGCGCGCTGAGGACAGAAAACTCCTCCAACGAGGGTGTGTGTATTCGAAAACAGAAAAGCACCGCTATCTCTCCGGAGATTTCTCGATAAATCTCTGCAAAGGCGTCTTCGTACGAGTCGCGGGTCTCAGAACCCCGCTCGAAGGGCTTCCGGTAAGACTCTAGAGGTCGGCGCGCCAATCTCTTTTTTCGCAACTGTTCGGCCGGCCGCCCACGCACCTACCGGGAAGCCTGATTCGCAACCTCGCCTCGTATCACGGCAATCGAGGCTTTTGGCAGCAAGATCTTCTGTCCCTCTCTCCACGTAAAATTCGCGACTTTCGCTGGGCCTGCTGGATCGGCGTGGCTGGTTGGGCCCGAAGGATGCCAGACATACTGCTCCATCCCAAAATTCACCGCGCGAACCGTTCCCCTAAACCGCACTGGCTCGGCTTTACCAGAAGCGCTGAATTGCACCTCGACTTCATGCGCATTGGCGGGGTCTTTGTTAATCAGCAAGAATGCCCATTGGCCGTCAGGGCGTTGCACCGCATACGCCGTGATCAGCGTGTGGCCGGCTTCGTCTTTCAAATCTGCATCGGCGGGAAAAAGCCGATGCACTCCCGCCCCGTGCTTTATCCACTCAAGATTCAGCAGTTGGCTTGCGAAGTATTGCGCCGTGTGCTGTTGGATCTCCAGCTTGTCATTGGCCACAAAATTTCCGTACGTGCTCCAGGCGCGGCACCCCGGACGCAACGGCTCGGGTTGGATCGGCGAGTGGTAGTACACCGCTCCTCCGCGTGTTAGAAACGCTCCGACGCTGTCGGCGAGCCACAAGGCGGAGAAAACGTCCTGCATCGGATCGGTCAGTTCCCAGGAAACGTTGCTCTCCGTATTCATCAGCGGTACATCGCCAGGAATTCCGTCCGCTCTCCACACTTCCAGGATGTGCCCCGCCAGGTCCGGTGCTCGATACAAGTCCGCCCAGTTGATGTCGCAAGGCGCAAACGGGTAGTGCTCGAACGACATGAACGCGAGGTCCGCCAGCCGGCCATGCGCTTTCAAATAGTCAACAAATCGTCCGAGCCAAGAGGTGCGCCCCTGAGCGTCCGGCCAAACCTTGATGTCTTCGTTCACACCGGTGAAGACCGGCCCGCCCAGTTTTAGCCCCGGATCGACTCGATGCAGTACGGTCGCCCACTGCAGGTATAACGCGGCGTAGTCTTCGGGAACCATGAACTGCCCATCCGGCTCTTCGCCCATCTCCACATACGAAATGGCATATCCGCGCTTTTTGAGGTACGCGAGTTCGGCCGCGCTGTCTTCTGGAGTCCCATAAACCATGGAAACCGGGATCATCGCCGGCAGATGATTGGTGTAGCCGCTGGTGAAAAAGAGATCAAATCCGGTTTGTACGCGCCCGGAGATTACATCCGTCTCCCGGTGCCACGGGTCAATCGAGGAAACCTGCGTTGGCGTCTGAGCTTGTCCCGGCGTGTGGTGCACCAGGTCCACGAACTGACCTTGCGAGTTGAAATTCCCCGCGGCAATTTCAAAAATCGCGTAGCCTACACAGTTTCGCAGGTCACTGGCGCCGTGCGTGTCGCAGGTATTCGAAGACTCGGTCATCCAGATGCGCAAAAAGCGCGCGGCGGCGGGTTTCTCAGACAGGCGCTGTAGCATCTTGCCCCCGGAGCCTCCGCTCACCTCGCCGTTCGGAAATTTGACCCATAGTCCCTGATCTTGTCTGGTTAGCGCGTCTTCTTTTCCATTCCAATACTCGACCGTGTATTTCCTCGCGTAAGGATTTGCCCAAGAGATTTCGATCGCGCTGATATCCTGCGGGGTGCCAAAATCGACCACCACCCATTGCGGATGGGCCGCGTCAGGTTCGCCGGTAAGCTTTTCGGTCAAATACGGATTGCTTTTCCAGTAGCTCGCCTGGTCGCCGTCGGTCATCCGTGAAAATTCCAGGTTCCCTGCATCGCTCCGGGTTGTGCCACGATGAGGCAATGCATAGCCATAGGACCGGCGCAGCGATTCTTGCGGCTCGGCGCTTCCAGTAAAGTAGCCGCTCTTTTCCTTCTCGTTGCTCCACTTGCCGTTGGGATTCCAGTGCCACGCATCGATCGTCAACTCGGTATTCTGCCGGTAGGTGATCGGCCCCCAACCTGCCGAGAGCGATTCTTTGATCACCGCATCGCTGTAGACGGTGTCGAACTCTCTGGCCGGCAGAATATCCATCGAACTTCCCAGGGCCTTGTCCGGGTCAAAGGCAATCGCGCGCCCCGGCGACAGGTCGACGCGCACTGTCTGCGCGCAAAGAGGCGCACCAGTCGCCGCAACAAACAGTATGAATTTCGTTGCCAACGCGAGCCCACGCATAAGAGCCTCCCAATCGAGGCAGATTATATCGATTTAATAAAGGAAAAACACGGGGACGCGATCTAGCCTGCGGCCATCGCTGATCTGCTCTCTGGAAGGTTCCAGGTTTTCCCGCTAACATTCTTCTCTGTTTGCGGCTGTTGCAGAGAGGATTTCATGTCTACGTTCGGACTGATCGAGTACAAAGACGCCAGCCCCGCCGTCAAAGCTGTCTACGACGACATCATGGCTACCCGCAAGACCGATTACATCAACAATTTCTGGAAAGCCATCGCGCACGACCCCGCTCTGCTCAAGCGCACCTGGGAAGATCTGAAGGCCATCATGGCGCCAGGCGCTCTCGATGCTCTCACCAAGGAACTCCTCTATATTGCTGTCAGCGTCACCAACAATTGCCAGTATTGCATCGCCTCCCACACCGCCTCAGCCTTCGCCAAAGGCATGACCCCGGAAATGTTCCGGGAACTGCAGGCCGTGATCGGTATGGCCAACCAGACCAACAAGCTGGTCACCGGCTACCAGGTCGCTGTGGACGCCCGATTCCAACCGCCTCTCGAGGGCAACAAGACGTAGCCCTCGCCCGCTTTCTGGGGCGCAGCGTCTGGCGCGCCCCGGCGCCGATTCTTGTCCCAGTCCGCACCTTCACTCTTCGCGCACATTCTTCCGCCAGTGGTACCTCCGTACTATACGGCCCGTGGGCCGCGGAACCCACCATATAGAGGTAAGAGAGAACCCCTGTCTTCTGGGCTTGTCGGCCCTAATCCCGTTTGAGTGAGCTTGTTTATGACACCGATTACGAAAGACCAAGAAAACGCCGCCGCTCCCACCGCCCCCGGAGCGCCAACCGCGGCGAAGCCCCTCGCCGAAGCTGCTGCTCGTCCGCAACCTGTCGCGCTCGAAGTTCCCGTTACGGTCAACGGCGCGCGCACTGTGGACGGCTCGGACAAGCGCGAACCTTTTTCGGAAAAGTCCGCCACAGTTCTCGTTTTTGGTCATGGTGCCGTGATTCGGGTGTCCACGACGCTTGCTCCCGGCCAATTGGTTTTCCTCACAAACGAAAAGAGCAAGAAGGAAGTCGTGTGCCAGGTAGTGAAATCGAAGTCTGATGGAGGCGCCGTCGGGTACGTGGAGCTTCGCTTCACCGAGCCAGCGCCGGGCTTCTGGGGCATGCGTTTTCCTGCGGACACGGTTCTTCCGCAGGCCGCGCCACGGCCGATCGCGCCTGCACCACCCGTTGCGACGAAGCCGACCGTTACCGTGCTGCCCGCTCCAACAGCCGTGGTTCCTGCCGTACCGCCAGTCACGGGAAAAAAGCTTTCCGAGCTTCCCGTTGCTGTGGCTCCGCCTGTTGCAAAGCAACCGGAGCCTGTAGCCCCTCCGCCGCCAACCGTAGCTTCTCGCCCTGCTTTGCCCGTTGCAGAGTCGAAACCCACCACGCCCTCGGCGTCATCGCCAGCTCCATCATCGTCGGTTCCTTCTACAGAACAACTGAAGCAGCAGGCTGCCCGCCTGCAGGAGCAACTAAGCTCTCTGCTGTTTACCGAGACTCCGAAATCCGCAGGCCCGGCCGCCGCCCTTCCCGCTGCAGTTGGGGAAGCTGCCAACGCGCCGGAAGCCGCTCAAAAAGTTTCCGCGGGCACCAACCCGGCGCCGGAGCCTCTCAAAACGATCAAGGTGGCTGCGCCCTCTCCCAAGCCCGCTTCGGCTTCGATTGCCGACGAGGAAATCAAAATCCCGGCCTGGCTTGCCCCGCTCGCTCGCGAAAATGACTCCGCACCGGCTTTGGCAACGCCCGCTGTATCCTCCAACTCTATCAGCGATGCCATTTCTGTAATCCCGGAAACCTTGCCGGAAGAGGGTTTGTCAGAAGCGCAGGAGTCCTCGCGGCGTCCGGAAGCCGCAGTATTCGGGGGGCAGCTCCTTGGTGACGCCTCGCAGCCGACCGAAGAGCCCGCAACCGGTTCAAAGAAGGGACTCTTCATCGGCATTGCGGCAACCCTGCTTTTGGTAGCCGGAGCAGTCTGGTATTCGCGCCAGCCGGGCAATGCCATTTCCGGCCTGATCGGCGGCAGTTCCACGCCCGCCCAGCACGATGCCTCCGCACCAGCGGCTGCTCCTTCGCACTCTTTCTCCGAACCTGAACCGTCTGCTGCCACGACGACGGCTCCGTCAGCGCCGCCGACCGAAGCTCCGGCGCATGGGAACAATCCCTCGGCATCTTCGACTCCGACTCCCAGCCTGCCTACGGCGACTATCGGGCGCAATTCATCTCCGGTTCCGGCTCCACGCAATACACCCCCCGCGGTCGAAGAGCCGAAGAAACCCTCGCTCGGAGACGTTCGTCTGGCCACGCCAAAAATCAATCGTGATGGTTCTGCTTCCACCAATGGCGATGCCGCTCCCGCCCTGCTCGACGTCAACCCGGTGACCAGCGGTTCGGCTCCCCTGTCCGCGCTGGGGACTTCCCACCGATCAGAGCCGGCGGCTCCGGCGCCTGTGGGCGGCGATGTGAAACCCGCGAAACTTCTGAAATCGGTTCCGCCGGTCTATCCCGAAATTGCGCGCAGTCAGCATGTTTCCGGCAACGTTCAGATTGACGCCCTGATTGACGCCGAGGGTAACGTCAGCTCCATGAAGGTGCTTTCCGGCCCGACGCTGCTGCACCAATCGGCATTGAGTGCACTCAAGCAGTGGAAGTATCAACCCGCTGAACTCGATGGGAAACCGACCGGTATGCACCTCACCGTAACCATCCAGTTCCGCGTCCAGTAGCCGCTGGTTCGCTACGAATATCTGCTACTTTGCGGCCAGACGCGGGGCAATGCCTTCAAACGCGCTTTTCGAGCTAGAGATCACTTCGTTCGCGCCCAGCGTCTCCAAGATCTCCGCGAAGTCGTCTACATAACACCGCACAATAATGTGCGCCGCGGGATTTTTCTCGCGGGCCTTCTTGGTCACCAGCAGCGCCGTCTCCACGTTGTTTGTGGCGACGATCACGGTCTTGGCGTAGATTACCCCCGCGTCGATCAGGGTGGAATCTTGCTTCGCGTTGTCCACAATCACCGGTTCACCGGCGCGCACCAGGTCATCCACCGCCGTAGGGTCCTGATCGATCAACACGTATTCCGCATGCGCATCGCGAAGGTGCTGCACGATGCGCGCGCCCAAATGCGTATAACCCACCACGATAACGTGATTCTTGATCTCGCCTGCCAGCATGCGGCATCCCTCCTGCGGGTTGTAGCGCTGAAGCGCCTGCAAAAAGAAAATCGAAATCACAATCCCGAACAGCACGCACTGCCCCCAGAACGAATACAGCTCCCAGAGTTGTCCGTCGCTTCTTTCCAGATACACCGCGTTTAGTACCGCGTCGCGGTAACTCAAGCCGGCCGAGTAACGGAAAACCAGGGTGCCCAGCAAGAACCACACCCCGATCACCAGAAATCCCCAACGGGCTTGCCGAAAAAACAGCTTCGTGCGAATCCAGAAATAACGCTTCATCTTGGTCTCGGAATCCTATTAATCGCTCAGTCTGCCGTCAACGTCACGTTTGTTCTTACAATACGTTCCCCCTGCCATCCCGTCCCAAGCAACCTTGCGGTCGGGCGGCCCTCTTCGTATACTGCAAACCCGGCCAATTTTCGGGCCCGGCGGGTGGGTAGCCCGCACGCGACCTCCTTTTTGGCCTCACTTTTTCACGCCTGCGTGTCTCTTACAGGCGAATTAAGTTGCACAGCCGGCCGCTCATGGAGCTGTCTTGGCAAAGGAGACTTTTGCATGCCGCACACGCCTGCACCGGAAGAAATGAATGTCTACCAGAACGCCGAGGCGCGCTTTGAGGTAGCCGCCACCAAGCTGGGCCTTGAACAGGGCATTTATCGGTACCTGAAATATCCCGACAAAGAAATCACGCTGTACATTCCTGTGGGCATGGACAACGGCCAGCTCGAGGTTTTCACGGGTTATCGCGTGCTGCATTCCACCGTTCGCGGGCCCGGGAAGGGCGGGATCCGTTTTGCTCCCGACGTCAGCCTCGACGAAGTTCGCGCTCTGTCGGCCTGGATGACCTGGAAGTGCGCTGTGGTCGACATTCCATTCGGTGGCGCAAAGGGCGGCATCATCTGCGACCCCCGCAAAATGTCACGCGGCGAGCTCGAGCGTCTCACTCGCCGTTACACAGCAGAGCTTTCCGACTGGCTTGGACCAGAACGCGATGTACCGGCGCCGGATGTTGGCACCAACGAACAGACCATGGCCTGGGTGATGGATACCTACGCGATGCACGCCCGCCAGGCGACCACGGCTGTGGTCACCGGCAAGCCCATCGAACTCGGCGGGTCGCGCGGACGGCGCGAAGCCACCGGCCGCGGGGTGATGATTTGCGTTGACAAGGCCCTTGCCAAGCTGAAGATGAAAAAGGAAAACACCAAAGTCATCATTCAGGGATTCGGCAACGTTGGCTCGCTTGCAGCGCAACTGATGCAAAAGGCCGGCTATCAGATCGTGGGCCTCGCCGACATCGGCGGCGGGCTGTACAACGAAAAGGGCTTCGACGTTCCGAAGGTCATCGAGTGGGTCTACACCAACAAGAAGACCCTGCAGGATTTTCCGGCGGGCGGCACCAAGATGAGTTCGCGTGACGTGTTGTTCCAGCCGTGCGACGTTCTGATCCCGGCAGCCATCGAAAACCAGATCACCGAACAGAACGCGCACCAGGTGCAGTGCAAGATTCTATGCGAAGGCGCCAATGGGCCCACCACCTGGCAGGCCGACGCGGTTATTGATGCCAAAGGCGTTTTCACCGTGCCGGACATTCTCGGCAATGCCGGCGGCGTCACGGTGAGCTATTTCGAATGGGTCCAGGACCGCCAAGGATTCTTCTGGCGCGAAAGCGAAGTCAACGAGCGCCTGCTAGACGTCATGGAACGCTCCTTCGATGAGGTCGTCCGCTACGCCGAAACGCACCGGGTCAACAACCGCATCGCCGCCTATATGCTGGCGATCGACCGCGTAGCCACCGCATTGAAACTACGCGGCATCTACGCGTAATTTGCACTTGGCTTTCCAGGCTCGGAAGCGTACTCTCTCTGCCAGCAGTTTTGACGTTTTCGAAATTTATAGTCGGTTCGAAACGCTCATTCAGCCGAAGAAAAGGTTCATCACCGTGTCTACGGACTCGCCCGAAGTCTCCGCCAGACTCGAGCAGCAGTATCGCGACGAGATTTGCCTGGTTGGCCGTTGGATGTATGAGCGCGGCCACATCGTCGCATGCGAAGGCAATCTCTCGATCCGGCTCGACGCCAACCGCATCCTCACCACACCCACTTGCATGAACAAGGGCATGATGTCGCCCCAGGATCTGGTGATCATGGATATGGACGGCCGCCATCTCCAAGGCGATCGCAAGATTTCTTCCGAAGCCGGGATGCACTTGCTGTTCTATCGCATGCGCCCCGATGTGCAGGCCGTGTGTCACGGTCATCCGGCTACGGCTACCGGTTTTGCCGCCGCGGGCCTAGGGCTCGATCAGGCGCTTCTGCCGGAAGTTGTGGTGGCTCTCGGCAAGATTCCTCTGGTCCGTTATGCTACGCCGGGCACTCCCGATCTTGGCGCCGTTCTTGAACCGTATGTTCCGCACTACGACGCGCTGCTGCTGGCAAATCACGGTGCGGTGACTTGCGGGCCGGATCTGCGGACCGCCTTTTTCCGCATGGAAACGCTTGAGCATTTCGCTAAGATCGCTCTCACTGCGAAGCTCGCCGGCGATCCCCAGCTTCTCTCGACTCGCGAAGTCGCCAAGCTCATGGCCGCGCGCGCCCGTTATCATGTCACCCCGCCACCCGGCGGTGGTGCGGAACTCCCGGAAACCTGCGACGGCGGTGAAAACGAGACCGAAGAAGTCACATTGACACGGTCCGAACTCGACGCCCTGGTGGATGAAGCCGTGCGCAAAGATCGCGCGCGGCGCTGATTTGGCCCGGCCGGGAATTCCCATATCTCTTGCTCCTGCGCGCGCATCCAACCCGTTCGGAGGATAGCGCCGATGGAGCCCCGCATTGATTACCGGAAATCTGCGCCCGAAGCCCTCAAAGCCATGCTCGCAATGGAGGATTACCTTTCCAAATGCGGCTTGGAGCACCGTTTGTTGCACCTGCTCAAGCTGCGCGCATCACAGATCAATGGCTGCGCTTTTTGCATTGATATGCACTGGAAGGATGCCCGGGCCGCGGGAGAATCCGAACAACGCCTGTACGGACTGAATGCCTGGGAAGAGTCGCCGTACTACACAGATCGCGAGCGTGCCGCCCTGGCGTGGACCGAGTCGGTTACCCAAGTTGCCTCCACCCACGTTCCGGATGAAGTCTTCGCCCGAGCCCAGAAGCATTTTTCAGAAAAAGAAATCGTGGACCTCACCTATGCCATTTCGACCATTAATGCCTGGAACCGCATCGCCATTTCGTTGCGGGCCGTTCCCGGCCGCTACCAGCCTCCGGCGAAGTCGTCGGCTGCTCATTGAAAATATTCGGCAGCCGAAGGTCAACACGAGTTCGTGCTATCCTTGCGCACCTTGGCCGCGTCCATATCGAATTGATTCGACGGGGGTGATTCGTCGATGCCGGATGCAACTCCACTTTTCGAAGCTATCCGCAGCGGCGATGTCGGCGCCATCAAAGCCCTGGTGGCCGCCGATGCTTCGCTTGCGTGTGCCAAAAACGCAGCCGGCGTCTCGGCGGTTCTTTTCTCCGTCTACACCGGGCGCCGGGAAATTCGTGATTTTCTTCTCGCTCACGGCGCGACATTAGAACTTCATGATGCCGCCGCGGTAGGGGATCTGGCTCGCCTCGAGCAGCTGGTTGCGGCAGATCCATTGCTCGCCAAGTCGCATTCTCCCGACGGTTTTCCGGTAGTTGCCCTGGCTGCGGTTTTTGGCCATCTCGAGGCCGCCCGCTATCTCGCCGCGAACGGAGCGGACATTGACGCCGTTGCCACAAACGGCAGCGGCTATACCGCGCTCACCGGCGCGGTTGCCAGCGGCCACACTGCCATCGTGGAATGGCTGCTAGCCGAAGGCGCGGATCCCAACTACCGCTACGCCGCCGGCTATTCACCACTTCTGACCGCCGCGGCCAACGGC
>Ga0126371_10003087_pt1 | contig 14493 bp, 12 predicted proteins | sample PanSoiMetaPlot_4_FD_110145 | JGI IMG/M metagenome (GOLD analysis project Ga0126371, IMG submission 110145) | Tropical forest soil microbial communities from Panama - MetaG Plot_4 | ecosystem: Environmental > Terrestrial > Soil > Tropical forest > Bulk soil | place: Panama | collected 2016-02-17 | reverse complement strand
GAATCTGGATGCCGGCTATCCATGCCGGCATGACGAAGTTCGAATTTTTCATTCTCTTGGGTGACCCCCTTTGGCAAAGAGAGGAAGGGAAGATTTTGGAGTGAAGCGGGAATTGGGCGGCGAATTTTCTGAGCCAAAACACTAGCCTTACAATCGCGCAATTGATACCGCCCGTCGACTATGGCATAAAAAACTGTGCCTGCCTCGTGGCTGCAGCTTTCGTTGCGCGCCGATCCTTCGGTGTTGGACGCGGTTGCTAATTTTCTCATCGAACGCGGCTCACCCGGTGTAGTCATCAAGAAAAACGAGGTGCAAGCTTATTTCCCCCATGGCAGAGATTCGGTCGCGGTGCGCAGAGATGTGGGCCGGTTTCTGCGCGGAATGCAGCGTGTCAGTCTCCCGTCTTTCGTTGAACTGCCGCGGTGGCGGATTCTAAAAGAGCGAAACTGGAACAGCGCCTGGCGCCGGTTCTTTCGATCGCAGCGAGTGGGCCGACAATTCTTAGTGAGTCCGCCGTGGATCACGCCGCGGCTCGGCCAGCGGAACTTGATCGCGATCGAGCCGGGCATGGCTTTCGGGACTGGCACACATGCTACGACGCGGGGCTGCATCGAGTTTATTGAACGAATCGCTGCTTCTTTTCGCGGCTCTGAGTTTGTGGCGTTGGACGTAGGCACGGGATCGGGAATTCTGTCCATCGCGCTGGCTAAATTGGGAGCGAAATCCGTGTTGGCACTGGACAATGATCCCGTGGCTTTGAAAGTTGCCAGGGAGAACTTAAGCAGCAACGGGGTCGAGAAAAAGGTGCGCTTGTCAACAACGAACGTGAGTCGCCTTAGAAAATCGTTCCCGGTGGTGGTTGCCAACCTGACAGCGGAGACGATCCTGGATCTCGCCACGGCCCTGCAGAAAAAAGTCGCCGCTAAAGGATTTTTAATTCTTTCGGGGATAATAAAGCCAAAGGAGAGGACGGTCACGGCACGCTTTACGAAGGATGGATTCCGAATTGTCCGGCGCAAAGGCGAAAAGGAATGGGTCACGCTGTTACTCCGGAGGAAATGAAGCGTTATGGCTCGTTTTTTTCTTCCCCGAAACAAAATCCAAGAAGGCCGCGGCATTATCGACGGACAAGAGTTAGAACATCTTAGGAAGTCGCTCAGACTAGTTCCTGGGGATCACATCACCGTGTTTGATGATATTGGATGGGAGCACGAAGCCATTATTCGTGCTTTTGGCTCTGAACAAGGTGAACTAGAATTACTGCGATCTTATCAGGCGGAGCGGGAATCTTCGTTGGAAATAACCCTGGCGCTCGGATTAACCAAGGGAGAAAAAATGGATTTTGTGGTCGAGAAGGCGACTGAACTGGGAGTGCAAACTATTATCCCGTTTATCTCCGCCTACACGGTGCCGAAGTTGGATCGGAAGAAAATCGAAAAGCGCGTCGGGCGTTGGCAAAAAATCGCGCTGAATGCCGCCAAGCAGTCGGGCCGCACGCGCATTCCTGAAATTCTCGCCGTTCGCGACCTCAAGGAATTGGTCAAGCAATCTTTTCCCAACAGTGTTAAGCTTTTGTTCTGGGAAAAAGAAACGGAACGAACGCTTAATGATGTGCGCAAGGGGGAAACCGTTGTGCGTTCGGTGGTCATTGCGATCGGTTCAGAAGGCGGATTCAGGGAAGAAGAAGCGAACATGGCTCGTCAGTATGGTTTTAACTTAGTGGGACTAGGGCGGCGAATTCTGCGCGCCGAAACAGCAGCCGTGACCGCGATGTCACTGGTCCAGTTTTTGTGGGGAGACTTGGGTTAGCGCGCTCTTGCTAGAGTCACCGAGTTTTTCTAAGTTAGCTCAAAGCGATTATTTACCATAGACCGATGCAATGTCCCAAATGCAATAGCCCGATGCATCCTTCTGAGGCGGGTTGCCCGCATTGCGGCGCTGAGCGTCCGCCTCGTCGCGTCATATTTGGCGAGGAGAAAGCAGAATTCAGGCTGACCCCGGAGGAAGAATCATTTGAGCTTGGTGATCCTCCCGAGGCCACGGACTGGAATTTTTCTCACGAGCGACGGTTGGAGCCGAATCCACCGGTTACAGAAATCCCACAGACGTCCAAAAAAACCCAATGGGGTGGTTTTATGCGGCGCGCTTGGGCGTTTCTGATCGACGCTGTTGTTCTTATTTTGCTCGGGACGGTTATGGGGGGGCTTTCCCTTATCGGCTACAAGGTGGGCCTTACCGCCCATGGACGTCCTGTTACTTTGCAGAATGCGATGCCGCTTATGGTAATGCTCACGTGGGGATGGATGGGGCTGGCGACGGTCTATTTCGTGATGTTTCATGGGATGGAAGGAAAGACCATCGGGAAGTGGATGCTCGGTTTGCGCGTTGTCGGAACTGAAGACCGACGTGTCACCTACAAGCAAGCATTTCTGCGTTGGCTTGGCATGGTCGGATTTGCCCCCATCGGTTTAGGCTTTCTTTGGGTGATTTGGAACCGTGAGAAGCGGGGGTGGCATGATTTTCTGGCGCGCACGTGGGTGATCAGGGACTGAGAGCGAAGCGATTTCTATGCAAGTTTTGAAAGTTGGGGTCGTGATGGATCCCATTGCAAAGATCAACATCGACAAAGATACGACGTTTGTCTTGATGATGGAGCTGCAAGAGCGCGGACATGAACTCTACTACATGGAGCTGGACGATTTGTTCATACGCGGCGGAACGCCGCAGGGTCGCTTTCGCCGAGTTCAGGTTGCCCGCGCAACGCCGCATTATGAACTGGCAGAATACGCCACTGGATCACTGGAGGATTTCAATGCCATTCTCATGCGCAAAGATCCGCCGTTCGATATGAAATTCTTTTTTGCCACTCATCTGTTGAGTCTAGTGGACGAGCGGAAATGCTTTGTCATGAACAACCCGAAAGGGCTCCGGGAGGCGAATGAAAAGCTCTATGCCCTTCGTTTTCCCGAGCAGATTCCTCAGACGCTAGTAAGCGGCGATTTGCAGCGGCTTAAAGATTTTATGATGGAGCTGGGAGGGGAAATGATTATCAAGCCGCTGGATGGTTGTGGCGGCAGCGGCGTGTTTTATGTCAACGAGAGAGATCGTAATACCAATGCGATCCTTGAGGCGGCCACCGACAACGGTCAGAAACTTCTGATGGCGCAGCGCTACTTACCGGAGGTCCGCCAAGGTGACAAACGGATCATCGTTCTCGATGGAGAGCCTCTTGGCGCTGTCTTGCGAGTTCCTTTGGACAGCGACAACCGTGGCAATATCCACGTGGGAGGACAGTGTGTTCGAGCGGAGTTGGCCCCCAGAGACAGAGAGATTTGTCATGCCCTGGCCCCGCTGTTAAAAAGTGACGGGCTTTACTTCGTGGGCTTGGACGTGATCGGCAGCTTCCTTACGGAAGTCAACGTCACCAGTCCCACGGGAGTTCAGGAGATTAATGGGCTAAACGGAGTAAAGCTCGAAAGCCAAATTATAGATTTCGTCGAAAGACAGGCTGAAAAACTCGTCCGGAGTCGTCCCAAATCTTGACTCGCTCCGACTTTTAAGCAATATTTCAGTTTCCAATAAGCAATATTTCAGTTTCCAAACTTCTGGCCAGGTAGCTCAGTCGGTAGAGCAGAGGACTGAAAATCCTCGTGTCGGCAGTTCGATTCTGTCCCTGGCCACACCACCTCCTTCTCTTGTACTCGTCCTGTTTTATTTAATTTCAACGCGTTGAGAAGCAGAGCCGAAATGGGCCAGGCTCCATTGGCGGATACATCCCCGACAATCCTGTGATTCGATCATCGTTGGCTACTACCAAGACGGAAAGCTGATATATGCTGGCAAGGTGCGTGATGGGTTTGTGGCACACACGCGTCGCGAAGTGACCGCGGTCAATGCGGACGTATATTAGCTACCGGTTTTTAAGTTCCCTTACCACCGGCGCGGCGACGAGCACACCCTCGGAGTGGATTCGACAACTTTTCGGCAGGCGGGTACCCAAACAAGCCCTCGGCCTGAACGCTGCGACGCGGCGTGACAGGTGGCGCGTCATGTCACCGCAAGAAAGATCCTGGATGTGACAAAAACGGGACTGAGATTCTTTGGTTCGCCCGGATTACCGACCATCTTCATCCGGCATAAACGTTGCTGCATTACTGTGCATGACAGGAAAACTTTTGGTCGTTGACGATGACTACTTAACCCGAACCGCCATCTCATTGTTCCTTAGCCAAGAAGGTTATGAAGTTAAATCAGTACCCGATGGGATTGAAGCCGCAAAACGGTTGTCGGTTGAATCCTTCGATCTGGTTCTCTCGGATTTCAATATGCCGGGAATGGACGGGCTTAGTCTGGCGAAGCAGATCAAGCAGGTTGCTTCACAGACTGCTATCATCATTATGTCAGGAAGTGCTGATATCAAACCAGAGCATGTAGTAGCCGCCGGTGGCATCGACTTTATTGAAAAGCCGATCATTCTTGAAAAGTTGCTCGCTAGAATCGAACTTGCGTTTGCGACCGCAGCGTCACACAACGAGACTAGATTTGATCTTGAGAAGTCGCACTTCATCAGCTGAGTAAATACGCCAACTCTTTAACCGCGCTGAGCCCAGTGGTTTTTTTTCAGCTATCAAGGCGGAAAGTTATTTTGTGCAGCTAGGCGCGGAACGGCTTCGCGTCCGACACACGCCGTGAAGTAGCGGCCAAGCTCAAGGGCTTAGAGATGTCTCCGCTAATGGCTCCGTGCTACCTCCATTGATTTTGGCAAGCCTGCGAGTTGGCCGCGCGTGCTATGCGCTGGGTCTGCGCTTGTATCGCAAATTCATTCTGACAACTGAGGGGATGAAAAACAGGCCGAGCCCCATCAATATTAGTGCTGGCGGTTCTGGAACTGTTGGCGGAAAGCAGTTCGTCGTGCATCCTTGACTCGGTGTCCCTGATACCAAGAAGAAGGACTCGCCACCGTCGGACGCATTATTCCAGATCGCATGAAACTTAATATTCGTGAAGGTTAGGCCAGTGAGATCGACAGTGCGTAGAGTCCAGTCGGCATAGCCGTTACCGTTAGCCGATAGGGAACCAATGTTTCCGTCCGCGTCATAGTGATAGATTCGAGTACCGGTACTACAGCTAGGATCGCTGCAGTTAATGAATACTTCAAACAGATCCAGGATCTCGCCATTATCCGCCGTATTCACATCGATCGCAATATTAAAGGCCAGGTTTGGAAATAGCGCCAGGATCTGAGCGTGAGTGTAAGTAGGGCTAAATTCGTTGTAACTGGAGATGCTTCCCTTCTGCGTGTAATTGTCGTAGTCAAAAACGCTGGTATCCTGCTTACACGTGGTGGCCGCAATGATACAGGGATTGCTCGAACTTTGAGGGCCGACCGTATGAGCGGGTTCGGCAACGAGGGTCAATATACTATCGGCAAAAGCTACTGAATATATGCTAATCACCAATGCGATACTTAATGCAATCGTCCACTTCATGATTTTCTCCTATGCAATATTTGTTTCTGTCTCAAAAATACCCAACCTGAGTTACCACTAACTGGCTGACCAGTTTTTTGCGGTACAGCCATGTTTCCTCACGTATTTTCTAAATTTCTTCATTCAGTCGCTCATTAAAACTATTTTGGTGATGCGCAAGGGCAGTGCCAATCGCGGTGCTTCTTCACTTCAGTAAAGTGTTCGAGAGATGAACATATTGCGATAGTAAGGAATGACGTAGAACCCGCTCTGGACTGCCAAGTTATGTTTTAGAACGGGCACCAGAAATTTACGATACTACATTTGTCAGATTACGATTTGCATCATTGCAACTTAACGGTGTCTCTTCGAGATACCGTTTGCGCCCGGATGATATACGAGTCCGCGAAATCGGGCATTCAGTCTTGATGCTAGATGCAGTTACACGTCCCGCCGCTGTTTCGGCTTCCGCGCCCGCTGTAAACTTTCCAGCCACTATTCCGGGCCGGATCGCTTAATTTCCGCTCGCCCTTTCAGGCACATCCAGCAGTGTCGCATGTCAACACTGCACGGGCACACTCTTGGCTCATGAGAAATCCCGTGCAGATAACCAAAGTCAAAATTCGCCTTACTAATGGTGATCGCGTGAGGGCGCGTGTAAGCATTACTATCAATGATTCCTTTATGATCGGAGAGCTCAAAGTGATCCGCCTCGGGAAGGGATATTTTGTTGAGTTCCCAAAAAAAAGGCAGCCGGATGGTAGCTATGTGGAGATTGCCGCTCCGATTAATGCCGAAACGCACAGGATGATAGAGCAAGCAATTTTTGCAGAGTTTGAAAAGGTTACCGGCGAACAGGTGACCAGACGAGTGTGAAAGCAAAAATAACCATTCACCAGTTATGCTTGTTGGAATCTTCTGAGCTAACGGTGAGCAAATGGAACCAAACGCACTTGCATTTTTGAGTTATGGGCTGATTCGCTACCTTATAGCGATAGCGTCGGTAGTTATCCTATTGCTGATTTCCATATACAAGGAAGGTCGTGAGAAGCACCACTAAAAGGAATTCTTTGGTTTGGTGCAGCGATGATGGCTTGGTGCGCTGTTGTTATTCTCTACGACACTTCATCGAGCTACAGGCTCAACGAAAATCAATCCAAAAGCAAATGGCGGGGCAGATAGGTACCTCTGAAGACAGATTATCGTTGGGAAAACAAGGAATCCTCACCGCAGGTTCAACCCGGATTCCTCAGTTGAACGTAAGTCATGAGTGAGGAGCAAACCTTCCATAGAAGACAATACATTCTGCCTCTAAGCACGCCAACAATGGTAAGTGCTGTGAATCAGTACATTGGCCAATGAAGCAGCCTGCCGAGAGCAAAAAAGGCTTTGAAGCTGCACGGTTGGGTGTCTTCGCTATTCCAGGTCCGCTCCTCACTCATTTGAATTGCGGAATCCAGGTTCAATTGATCCCTGCTATTATCTAGTTCCTAGCTATAACCCGCTTCTGTCGCTGGATTTATCTGCCGAGAAACTAGTCGTTTATCGTCAGATTCTCGGCCTGAGCCAAAGGCGGTTGGCAAAGAGAACAGGCATCGAACGCCATTTCACGTAGATTCCAACTCTGGCAGCCTAATGATGAATTCAGCGTTGGCCGCCTGTTGGCTGCGTTCGAGACTACCGCCAAGCCACCCGAGCGTCCTGTTGTAAAGTTCAAGCCGACGCTGGCCAAGAGCAGCCAAATCAATCGGTTCACGGCTCGTGAGGCGGATGGCCACGCGGCCTGACGACACCTCGGTTGAAATTCTGATGTGCTTGACGCCAATACCAGCCATTCCTTCGATTAAGTTGGTCAAGATATCGTCGAGTCTCTCCGCTCCTATGTTCGCGTTGGTTTTCTGCGCGGCGGGGGCAAATTCAAACTCGATATCTCGCAGCAGCGAATGCGCCGCCAATCGGCGCGTGAGAGCCTGTAGAAAAGATTGGTCATCGTCGACGGCTTCCATCAGATCAGTGGATTTCATCACCGTAGGTTGCTTCGCCCGTTTCAGGAACGCCGCTATCAATTCGTTCACGGCTCCCGGTTGCTCCGTCTGGAGAAATTGTAAACCGCGCACGACGCTCAAGAAGTCCTCTAGCCGCCGCTGGGCCCGGTCAACGAGAGAGAGATCCAGGAGTTGCTGCACATGCTCTGCGGACAGGACTTGTTGCAGTGACCTGGCGACTTGAACGCCTTTGAGCACCACGGCCCATTCGGGTATGGCGCTGGCGTTGAACGCTGCCACGAAGCGGCGAAAGTCGGAGAGGATGCCGTCGATCCGGTCGATATCCAAGGTCGCAAGAACCCGGCTTGCCGCGCTGTCCTCCTCTAGCAAGGACAGATAGTACGACACCGTGTATAGGCGGCCGGAAAAGATCGTAAACAACGCCGCCGTCTCTTCCAGCAGTTCATCGACGTAGATCTTGAGAGCAGTAATGCGTTCGGCATCCAAGAGCGGTACATCGGTCAGCTTGGAAGCTTCGGCCTCCATCAGCCGAAGCTTCTCCCGCATGCTTTGCGCCGAAACGCAGTAACCATGCCCGAGGCAACACATAGTAATGACGGGCGTTTCCAGGAGCCAATCCACTTTGCGCAAGGTTTGCAGTAGATCTGCATGGTTCCAGCCATCGAGGCCACACACCCCAGGGTTAGCGGCAAAGGGCAAATCACCAAGCATAAGCAAGGACCCGACTCGTAACGATACGCTGCAAGGGGAATGGCCGGGAGTGTGATAGATCTCGAGCCGATTGCCGGCACCGAGAGGGAGCCATTGGCGTTGCAGCGTTGCGCCATCGGGCATCGAGATCGGCTCGGTGTGTAGTTCGATCCGTCCGCCGTCTGTCAATTCGATTGCGGGCGGTTCAGACGCTGGGCTTGAGGCGAATAGGATTCCCTCGAATCGGGCAGTGCATATTCCAGGGTTCCCGGGATAGAGATAATTAACCGTCAGGTTGGGGTCACGATTTTTCATCGCGTCAACTCCCACCTGGTGTGCGAAACGCTTGATTTCTATGCCTGCCGGAAGTTCAAGACCACCCGCCTCCTGTGAGTGGTCTTGATGGCAATGAGTAAGAAACACGAGGATGGGGCGGTGCGATACCGCCAGGGCGTCAGTTAAAATTCGGTTTATCTGCCGCGTCTGCTCGGGTCTGGCACCCGGGTCGACGACTACAAGGGCGTCGAGGGCGGAAAAAATGTAACAATTCGAGGAAACGCAGTTGGCCTTGGGTATGATCGGGAAGATTTCGATGGCCGTAGCCCCAGGAACTTTCTGCCAGACGTTGGCTTCGATCTTCATACTACCTCAAGAGCACCGGCGCTCCTCCACCGGCATGCGGCATCAAGTCTTGATGTCAATGAATGATGTAAAGCCGCCGAGATTCAATACGTTATAGATTTGAGACGGAACGTTTACAAGTCTCAAACGTTCGCCGCGTTTTTGCAGCGCCTTTGCAGCTTGCACTAAAACACGCAGTCCGGCGCTGCTCATATACGAAACTTCCGCCAGATCGAGTTCCACGGCTCCCGTGGGACCTTGAGCCGCGCGCAATAAAGGTTCCTGTAGCTGCGCAGCCGTATCGCTGTCCACCGGACCCGCGGCATGCAGAACGACCGCCGATTCTAAATGCTGCAATGTGATTTCCAGCTCCTTCATTTCGTACTCTTTTGATTATGAGAACTTTGCCGATTGAAGTATGAAGTTACAAATTCCAGCAACTGCCTTTCGTCACCTTTGATTTGGCATGTCCTCAATCTCTTTCATCGTACGCTGCCGTTTGCCATTGAGCTGAAGCTTTTCACCGCGCTCCCACTCACCCCAAGTAGCGTAATGCCAAAGCCGTAATATCATCGGACTGCGGAGCCTGGGCGGAGAAAACCTTAACTTCTTTCACTAAATCCTCTATGAGCTGTCGGGGAGGGGACGATTGGGCTTGCGCCAAGAACTGTTCGAGCCGCTGATCTGAAAAAAAATTTCCGGTTGCATCCATGGCTTCGGTCACTCCATCGGTATAAAGAAAAATCGTTTCACCAGGCCCAAGAACCAAACGCCCCGAACCATAGACACTCTTCTCCACGAGACCCAGTACTCTTCCGCCGGTCTTTTCGAGCGGCTGCACTCCGGTTCGGGAAAGATAATATGGAAGATTGTGTCCCCCGTTACTGTAATCGAACTGTCCTGTGCGGTTGTTCAGTATCCCGCAAAAAAGCGTGACAAACATTCCGGAGTCGTTATCCCGACATATCTCCTCATTTAATCTTGAAAGAATGTCGCTCGGCCTGCCCATCCTGCTCGCGATGGCTTTGAAAAGGGTCTTCGTGACGGCCATAAAAAGGGCCGCCGGCACTCCCTTACCCGAGACATCGCCGACGGCGAAGCATAGGCGATCTTCGTCGATAAAGAGAAAATCGTAGAAGTCTCCTCCCACTTCTTTCGCCGGCGCAATTGCGGCGAAAATGTCGAATTCATGGCGCTCCGGGAAGGGGGGAAAAACCTTGGGCAGCATGCTCATCTGAATGTCGTGCGCGAGCTTCAGCGCTTCCTCCATTCGCTCCTTCTCGACATAGGCTTCGATCAAGCGGGCCCGCTCGAGCGCCACTGTGATATGAGCGCTTAGCCCGGCCAGAAGCGATCCATCGGCTTCATCAAACCCCGCCTGGTCTTTCTTGTTCAGCACCTGAATGACGCCCATCAGCCTACCGCCGTTGCCAATCAGGGGCAAACAAAGAATGGAACGCGTGCGGTAGCCGGTCTCGTTGTCGAAATCTGGATTAAACCTGGGATCCGCGTAGGCGTCTGGAATGTTGATCGCTCTACGGTTCTTGGCCACGTTGCCAGCGATGCCGGCCCCGAGCGGAAGGCGAATTTCCTTTATCTCAAGTCTTTGGGTAGTCTTGCTCCAAAGCTCTTTCCGAGATTCGTCATAAAGGAAGAGTGTGGCGCGATCCGCATCCATGACCTCGGCCGCCTTCTCCACAATCACCTGTAACAGGTCGTCCAGTCTAATTTCACTGGCCAGCGCTTGCGAAACCCTCAAGAGGGCTTCGACGTTTCGCACGTGACGCTGATTATCGCTGAATGTCATTGTGCGCCATTTCCAAGATTCTCTGGCAGATCAGATCTGCACTCCACGCAACAATTCTCTGTGTTTGCTTCACCTTTATGACAAATTTTCTATTGCTTCTTCCCTGGTTACGAAAATCGGGAAATCCGCAGCCATATCCGCGATATCAAATATACGTTTCACAGGATCACTCAAACGGCAAAAAACAATTCTTCCTCCCTTTTCTTTCAGTTTGACGGAAACCTGATAGAACACCCGCAAGCCCGAGCTGCTGACGTACTCGAGCTGAGAAAAATCAACGACAAGCCGCTGCACTCCTGAGTCGATCACGCTGAAAATTCTTTCATGAAATGTTTTTGCTGTTGTAACGTCGAGCCTCCCCGACAAACTCAAAATGACAACATCGCCCCTTTTGTCCTCGTTAATTTCCATGACCTAAGACTCCTCTGTCTTCTTTTTCAAGATCAAGAGATTTTTATCTCCCTGCCTTCTGTACTCCAAGCCATCCATGAGCTTGCGCACGAGGTGGATTCCGAGTCCACCGATGTTCCTTTCCTCTAAGCGTTGTGTTGTGTCAGGCGCCGGCGTTTCTAGCGGATTGAACGGTTGGCCGTCATCTTCCACTTCAGCGTTAATCTCTCCCGGTTGCGCGCTTAGGCGCACCTTAATCTCATGTTCCCGGTTGTCCGTGTAACCATAGGAGATAATGTTGATGAAAATCTCTTCCAGGCCGAGTTTGAGATCGCGCATGACGTTGGTGGCCAGGCCCTGCCGCGAGCCGAATTCCGCCAGGGTCTGATTAAGCCGGTCGAGCTCCGAGAGCTTGTTCGTGAGCTTGACCTCCAGGGCTTCCCGCATTTTTTCCGCCGTCCCAAAATACCGGAGCGCTAGAGCCGTAATATCATCCGACTGCGGTGCCGCGCCAGCAAAATGCCTTACGTCGCTGACCAAGTCGCCGATGATTTGGCGCGGCGAGGAGTCGCGGTTGCTCGCCAGGAACTGCTCGAGCCGCTGATCGGAATAAAGCCTCTCCCTCGAATCCATGGCCTCGGTTACTCCGTCGGTGTAAAGCAACAGGGCTTCGCCAGGGGCGAGAACCAGCCGACCCGATGCATAGTGACTTTGCGTTACAAGCCCGAGAGCTTTTCCGCCAGGGTTTTCCAATGGGCTCACGCCGCTTTGATGGAGATAGTAAGGCAGATTATGGCCGCCGTTACTATAATCGACCTGCCCGGTGCGGATATTCAAGATGGCGCAAAAAAGGGTCACGAACATACAGGACTCGTTATCGCGACAGATCTCGGCGTTCAAGCGCGCGAGGATTTCACCCGGAGTGCCGCCGTTGCCGGCGGTGGCTTTGAACAGGGTCTTGGTGACAGCCATAAAGAGTGACGCGGGCACTCCCTTGCCGGAGACATCGGCGACGGCAAAGCATAGATGATCGTCATCGATGAAGAAAAGATCGTATAAATCCCCGCCGACCTCCTTGGCGGGCACCAGGGTGGCGAAAATATCAAACTCTTTCCGGTCGGGAAACGGCGGAAAGATCTTCGGCACCATGCTCATCTGGATTTCGTGGGCTATCTTAAGCTCGCTTTCGATGCGTTCCTTCGCTGCGGTGGTTTCCTTGAGATGCTCGATCGATTCGGCTAAGCGCCGCGTCATCCCGTTGAACGAAGCGGCGAGTACGCCAAGTTCATTCTTTGCTCTGATATCGATCCTTTGAGTGAAGTCACCACCCGCGATCCGGCGGGTCATCTCGGTCAAATCAGCAATCGGCCTGGAGATAGTCCTGGCGCCAAAAATAGCGATGATCGACCCAAACAAAAGCACAAGGCCGCTGACGGCCGTTGCCAGCCGAGTCTCGTTGCGCATAGCGATCTGCATACGATCGGTAGGGAGAGTCACCAGGATCGCCCCGCCTTTTAGCTGTCCCCCCTCCTCGGCGATCGGAGCCGCCACTTTGAGGAGCGAGCCTTCCAAGTGGCTTTCCGTTCGCCCTTCGCTCACCAACTTGCGAAGATTTGCCAGATCGCTTTCCGTAGGCTCGGGTAGCTTATCGTCCCGAAGCCTTTCAGCATAGTCGACGGTGATCATGTTCTTGTCGAGGACGCGGATCGCGATGACGCTTCCTTCGGAAACCAGCTGATTGACCAGACGGGTTAGCCCCATGCGCAGCCGTAGTTGTTGCAGAAAGGCGGCGTTGTAACCTACTTGGACGATGCGCGGCCTATCCACCCCCGCCACTCCCACATACTTGAAAACTTGTGTGTCGATATCGCGCTGTCGCGTTTCCTGGACGACGCTTTTGGTTTTTCCCGTAAGCAGGGGCCAGAATACGTGGGCTTGGGGTTGCTTCTTGGGGTCCGGACTAAACGTGAAGTCGATTTCCGAGATGTTTCTCAAGTAAGCATGACCTTTCTCATCGGTAATCCAGATTTCGTCCAGCATCGTATCGTCGGCGATTTGTTTAAGCCGCCGGTTGATCTCCTGCGGGCTGACTCCCGCCGCCTCCCCCAAGGCCACGAGATGCGCCGCCAGCGTGGCCTCTATGACCATCTGTTCGCCGATGGCGGCTTCAACATCGCTCATGACTCGGGCGCCGAAGGCCGCGCTGCGCTCCAATATTCGCACGATAACGAGACCCTCGGCCTCGGTGTCGGCAAGCAGGGCCTGCCGCGAGTTCCAGCCAAGAACGCCCGCGGTGGCGAGAACCGCGGCGGCCAGCAACAAGGTCACCATCAAGAGTGTTTGTGTTCGTATCGTCACAAGTCTCTCCTGTTTGTTCCTTCCGGCGCACTATTCACAATTCGTTGATGCGATGATCTCTAAAGTTGCGGGTCGAAGAAAAACAAAATGGTTCCGCTTTTCAATGATCGAAATGCATTTGGATCCGGCACCGGCCATTGACCATTTCAGCTTTCATTCTGTCGGCGTATTGGCGAATTAGAAAGCCGGAGAGGCTGGCTACGGCGTTTTCATCGGCGAGCAGCGCGTCTTCGGTGGGCCGTTTACTGGGAAACTCCATCAGCGTGCCGTCGTAGCGAATCTCGAGATCGAGATTGAATTCGTCGAAAGTGACTTCGGCTTGGACCTTACCGTTCACCAGTCCCAAGCTGGCCGCGGACTCCACAAATTCATTGAGTGCTGCTGTCGCGCGCATGATTACGTCCCGGCGCGCTCCCCAAACGGCCCCCTGAGTCTCCATGAATTCAAAAATTTTCTGCGAACCATCGACACCGGGGGTTAACTCCAGGAGCTGGCGTTTGGTAACGCCGATCCGAAAAAGCAGGTTTAGAAGCACGACAAGGACCGTCGAGACAGACAGTGACGACGAAAAGAGAGGCTGGACCAGGTTGGGCACTTCGCGGTACAGTCCGGGGACCATATCGACGCTCAGGCCGAAGATCAGAGCGATGCCCACGACGAAGATTCGTCGGGCATCGAGCATGCGAGACGTGATCACCTGAATGCCGGCAAGAATCATATAGCAGGCTACGTAAATCAGAATCGCGCCCATCACGGGATCGGGCATCACGGCAAAAAAGGCCGCGAGTTTGGGTAGAAAAGCCAGGAGGATCATCAGGGTGCCGCAGGGAATGGCGATCGACCTGCTGGTGGCGCCCGTAGCGAGGGAGAGACCGACGTTGCTGGAAAAGGTGGATTGGCCGATCCCGCCCAGCAAACCCGACAGACCGGTCCCGATCGCGCCTGCCAAAATCCCTCCACTGACCGACTGCATGTCGGTGCGCTTCCAATCGGCGTCGTTGATTTTCTGACAGAGGGTCAAGTCACCCACGCTTTTCAAGGTTGAAGCCAGGCTTGCGATGAGGAAGGCGGGGAGAAGTGCGAGGTCCACTGACCAGCCCGTGTGCGCCTTCCGTGGCAGACTGATCGTTGGCGCGGCGAGCATCGCCTGCAG
>Ga0126371_10003086_pt1 | contig 14494 bp, 13 predicted proteins | sample PanSoiMetaPlot_4_FD_110145 | JGI IMG/M metagenome (GOLD analysis project Ga0126371, IMG submission 110145) | Tropical forest soil microbial communities from Panama - MetaG Plot_4 | ecosystem: Environmental > Terrestrial > Soil > Tropical forest > Bulk soil | place: Panama | collected 2016-02-17 | reverse complement strand
GCGACAATCGCCCACTTCTGGTCTTCGCTCCACCGCCGGGCGAGAGGACACCCGGAAATAGGTGCAGTAGGTTCCCCTTATTTATTTTGTATACTGTTACCCTGACCAACCCTGATACGCTGAACAATGCCCACCAAATAAGGGTTTCTGCTGGCCAAGGTGGAGGGCTGGTCAGGGGCTTGTTTTAATCATCTTCAGTCTTCTGGTTCTGGCGGTGCTGCCCATTTGATATGCAAACCGTCAACTTCACGAATTCGCGAATATGCTCCGTGCTGCGTCAAAGCTGCCGAGAGCATAACTGGTGTCCGATCTTTCGAGGACCTCGTCAGATTCGTCGGGATAGACTTAGCGCATATGTTCTACCCAAGACCTGGCCTTAGTATCGTTCTAATTTGGTGCAGAACCTGCGGGTCGTTTCCGACCACAGCCAAAGATGGCGTTGCGCCCCGCGAACAGACTTTTCTTCAAGATTGCATGCACGCCCCGATTGCCCTCGGAAGCAGTACGAAGCCGCAGCGACCGAAGCAGCTTCCGTTCAGGCAGCGACAGGCGCCAGTGTTTCGCGGGAGCATCCCGCGGAACAGGCTGCAACGAGCATTCAGATGGTCCCGAGCATCATCAAATGGCTCGGGAGCCCAAGGATGGATGGGAACGGAACGGCTTTACGGCAGTCGCCAACGTTCTGACCTCGATGGGATTCGCTTTGGCGCTCGGGAGCATCTACGCTCTTCGGAACCACGTGGTGACCTGGCATGAGGGCCTGCTTTGGGGCCTCCCGGGTTTCTGGTTTTCACGGTTGCGCCGGGCCTCGGTCTTCCGCCCGAGCTTCCCGGAGTTCCGTCTGCGGCGCTTGGGCCACGGCAGATCTGGTGGGTCGCAACTGCGGCTGCTGCGGCGATGGGGCTTGGTCTCGTTCGTCTTAAAACGATCCCCCTGGGCTTCGGTACTGGGGCTGACCTTGATTGCGCTGCCCCACCTGATCGGTGCCCCGCATCTTGAAGAAGTGGTCACCAATGTGCTGGAACCTTTGTCTCACCAATTCATCGTCGCCGTGACCTTGACGAGCTTGATGTCCTGGGCACTGCTCGGGAGCTTCACAGCTGTCGTATAATGCGTTTCTCTGCCAATTCCGAACCGGCACTGGCGTAACGTTCGGTCCGGCATCGACAAAAAATCTGGAGACGCGTGCCTGCTGCGCTAAAATCGAATTGCATATTAAACTGATCTTGAGTACGGCCGAAGCAGCTCCATTGGGACGTCATTCGGGACCGACGATTTTTAGTTTTGCTGTGCCTGGCTAACGCTGAGCCCGCAGCGGCTGACCTCGCAAAATCGGGCCCTTCTCCTTGAACGCCAGCGCACGCCTGAGGACGGGCGGTGTACTGTCGCCGTTCTATTCCGAGGTGCGGGCGTCAATCTAAAAATATAAATCATTTCAATTGTTTATATGAACCTGCTGGTGCGGTCGAGAGGACTCGAACCTCCACGGGTCGCCCCACTAGCACCTCAAGCTAGCGCGTCTACCAATTCCGCCACGACCGCAGGTGGGCTTTGGAGCCGGCCAAAGGCGCGGCGCCGAACGACGGCGGACCATGTAACAAATTGGTCGTGCTCGGACAAGGGCGGGTGCGCACGCAGGGATTGAACGCCCCGGTCCGATGGGGCTGCGGCCGCTTAACGCCGATCGGGGGCACGGGGCAACATTTCCTTGACCTCGACCGCAATCCGATTCCCGCTCACGATGACCATGCCCTTAGCGACTGGAAGATTGTTAGCGAGAATCTGCACCTCGTCGTCTTCAGAGGCGTCAAGCTCGATAATGGCGCCGCGACCAAGGCGCAAAACCTGGTGAACTGGCATCGTGGTGACGCCGAGCACTACGGTAATGTCAAGTAAGACTCTGTCGATGGTCGCCACGGCATCCCCTGCAAGCAAACCGCGCCGCACCGACACCAGCACAGCACGGTTACGAGATCGTTAACTGTACCATCTTACTGATTTTTTGACATTTTCTGCCTCGGTGCCAGGACACGTCCGCCCGCCGCAATGGGTATGGTGGGTATCAGACAACCTCAGCGCTCAAGCTGAGCAGCGTCCGTTGCGCCTGCTGTGTAAGCCAGGGTGCCTCGTCGCCGGCGGCGGAGTCTGACGACGACCATGGGTCTCGTGCACCGGGTCGAGGGCCCTTATGTTCGAGAGCGCCCACCACGGTGTTTGGGAGCAAAGAGGTGATCGGCATGCGCGGCGATTTGCCCGTCGGCCTGGCTGCCGCGAGCGGCCATACGCCGGTCGAGTGGCAGGTGAGCGGCGCTGTCGTGCCCTACCCAATCGCCGTCGAAGTGATGACCACGCGCGCGGCCGCCATTGCGTCCGGGCGCGCTCGCGAACTGGTTTGGCTGCTCGAACACCCTCCCCTCTATACCGCCGGCACCAGTGCGAGATCCGAAGACCTGATTGAGCCCCGCTTTCCTGTGTTCTCCACCGGCCGTGGTGGCCAATTCACCTATCACGGTCCTGGACAGCGGGTCGCTTATGTGATGCTCGACCTCAAGCGCCGCACGCCGGACCTCCGCCGGCTGGTGGCCGCGCTCGAAGAATGGATCATTCGTGCGCTACGCACCTTCGGGGTCGACGGCGAGCGCCGCGAGGACCGAGTTGGCGTTTGGGTGCCATTGGGTACGGATGGACGAGAGGACAAGATCGCCGCGATCGGGATCCGCGTCCGGCACTTCGTCACCCTTCACGGCATCAGCCTGAATGTCGACCCGGATCTCCGGCATTTCAAAGGGATCGTGCCATGCGGGATCTCCGACCCTCGCCATGGGATCACCAGTCTTGCGAAACTAGGTCGTTCGGTCACGATCCTGGAGGCCGACGCGGCTCTGCGGCGAGAATTCGAGCCGCTGTTTGGTGACACCGAATTCGTACCGGGCGATCCGCCCGAGCTGAGCTTGACAATGGGCGCCGCCCTGCGCTGACGGTCGCCTGCGGGGCGGCGTGCGACCGACGCTACGCGGTGGGCAGCACCCAGAAACCCGGGCGTGCGTCACCGAGCAGCTCGGGGCCGGCATTGCTCACATCGAGCCGTTCGACGCGCGCTGCGGGCGGGCCTCGTCGGCTCGCCTCAATCATGGTCAGGACGAGTTCAAGCTCGCCGGCGAGCACGGCTTCGACGCTCCCGTCCCGTCGATTTCGCACCCAACCCCTCAGGCCGAGGTCGATCGCCGTGTCCTCGACCCAAGCGCGGAAGCCGACCCCCTGAACCCGGCCACGGATCAGCACGTGACGGATCACGAGTTCGCTGCTCATCGGACGGCCTCCGGCAGCAGGAGCGTGGATGGCGGCGCCGGCGCAAATCGCTCAAGGGTGCGAACATAATCCGCGGGCAGCTGCCACTGCCGCGCGGCCGCCGCGAGCCCCCATTGATAGGCTGGGCGCGGTCGGCCGGCCAGTGGACTCGTGCCCACGTAGACCAGCGCCGGTTCGTGGCGGTCCTGGCGTCGCACCGGCAGGGTGCGTCGAACGTAGAGCCCGCCCTCGACGCCTTCGTAAGCATTGAGTGCCGCAAGATCGCGCGGGGCCAACCACCAAAGCACGCCGTGCACGACCGACCCGCTCGCGGGCGCAATGGATGCAAAGCCCGCGGCCATGATGAAAAATCGCCAGCCGTCCAGCCGCGCCGTATCGATGGCAACCGCGCTTGGGCACCGACGCTTCATCAAGGCGGTGCTCATGTTCGAACCATAGGCGAAATAACGGGTCACGTGCGCTCGCTCGTCGATCCACGCCTACCCGGTGGGCGGCAACGCCGTTACGCAAATTCCAAAATCACCGCATCGACAGCAAGGCTGTCGCCGGGCTTTGCCAGGATCTTTCCCACGGTGGCGTCGCGTTCCGCGCGCAGCACATTCTCCATCTTCATCGCCTCCACGACCGCGAGGGTCTCGCCGAGTTTGACCTCCTGGCCCTCCTTGACCGAGATCGAAACCACCAGCCCGGGCATCGGGCAGCGCAATGTTTTGCCAGTATCGGCTGCTTTCTTCGCCGGCATGATTTGGACCGCGGCCGCCTCGCGCTCGGTGTAGACGAAGGCATTCACGCGTATGCCGCGATACATGAGGTCGAAGCCGTTGGCGATCATCCGGACCTGCACCGCGATGGGCGTGCCGCTGAGGGTTCCGAACCAGATAAGATCGCCAGGCTTCCAGTCGGATTGCAGCACATAAGTATCTCCGTCCTGGCCATCGTGGACGATCCGCACCTTGACGTGTTCGCCCTCGCGTGCCACGTCGGCGCGATACTGAACCGCGCCGAGCTGGACCTGTCGACGCGCTTCCCGCGTCACGCGTCGCCCCAGCATCTGCCCTGAGATCTGCCGCTTACGCTCGCCCAGCACGTGATCGATCGCGGTCGCGACTGCCACCAACGTGTCCGCCGACTTGCCGTTCGCTTGCAAGCCGCGAAGGCCGTCCGGAAATTCTTCGCCGATGAACCCAGTCGAGAGCCTTCCGGCCCGAAACCGCGGGTGTTGCATCACGGCCGAGAGGAAGGCAATGTTGTGACGGATCCCCTCAATGGCAAATGCATCAAGTGCATTGGCCTGTGCGTCGATGGCCTGCTCGCGGGTGGACGCATGGGTGATGAGCTTGGCGATCATCGGATCATACCAAATCGAGATCTCGCCGCCTTCGTAGACGCCTGTGTCGTTTCGACACGTAATGCCGCCCGCGCTCATTTCCGCCGGCGGCCGGTATTTAACGAGCCTTCCGGTCGACGGCAGAAAATTGCGGAGAGGGTCCTCTGCGTAAATCCGGCTTTCGACGGCCCACCCCGTAAGCTTCACGTCGGGCTGCTTGATGGTCAGCTCCTCCCCCGCCGCCACCCGGATCATCTGTTCAACCAAATCGATACCCGTCACCAGCTCGGTCACAGGATGCTCGACCTGAAGCCGGGTGTTCATTTCCAGGAAGAAAAAGCTTCGATCTTGTCCGACGACGAACTCCACCGTGCCGGCAGAGTCGTAGCTGACGGCCTTGGCTAGCGCTACCGCTTGCGCACCCATTTTCCTGCGCGTCGCCGCATCCAGGAGCGGGCTTGGGCACTCCTCAATGACCTTCTGATTGCGGCGCTGAATCGAGCATTCACGTTCGCCCAGATGAATGACGTTGCCGTGCTTGTCGCCCAGTACCTGGATTTCAATGTGACGCGGATCGACGATGAATTTCTCGATGAAAACCCGGTCGTCGCCGAAGGACGATCGGGCCTCGGAGCGGGCGCGCGCGAATCCTTCCGCCACTTCGTCGGAGCTGCGGGCGATTCGCATGCCTTTGCCACCGCCTCCCGCTGACGCTTTGATCATCACCGGGTAGCCGATCTCGTTGGCAATCTTCACCGCGTGGCGCTCGTCCTCGATAACACCGAGAAAGCCGGGGACGGTCGAAACAGCGGCGGCCGCGGCGGTCTTCTTGGATTCGATCTTGTCTCCCATCGCGGCGATCGCTCGGGGATTAGGGCCGATAAACACGATGCCGGCTGCCGCGAGCGCCTGAGCAAAATCTTCACGCTCGGAAAGAAACCCATAGCCTGGATGCACCGCTTGCGCGCCGCTGGCGCAGCAGGCTTCAACAATCTGGTTGATCGCGAGATAGCTCTCGGCCGCCGCCGGCGGCCCGATGCGGACAGCTTGGTCCGCTAGCTCGACGTGCAACGCATCCGCGTCGGCGTCGGAATAGACCGCAACCGTCTCAAGGCCCATTCGGCGGGCCGTCTTGATGATACGACAGGCGATCTCACCCCGGTTGGCAATCAGAATGCGCTTGAACATACCCCGTCCGTGTCTCAAACCCCCGCCGGAGATGGCAGCCCCCGCGGTAGAAAGCAATCCTATCAGGCGAAAGGAACGTGACAATCGCGTCGAGGGACATCACCGAGGGCGTCGGCGATGTTGAGACTCGCAATGAAACGGGAGCCTTGGGGAATGCTCAACGTCGTTCCGGCGCGTCGTGGGGGAATTTGCTATTCCTTCAGCGCTCTCGCCGTTGGCAACGCGCCGCCGCCTTAAATGACCATCGGCCTTGGCTGGCGGTGCGGCTCAAATACCGGGGTCCTCGCCCCGATCGACCCGGCCCTTTTCGGTCCCCCCGTCAGACACAAGGGCACTGCCTCCACTCACATTGCGCAATCAAGCATGTTGGCGATCGACATGGCGAGGGGAAGCGCCCCGGCGCCTAGCAGGGCGGTCGCAATCGGATGCAGCGTCGGGCTCAAGCGCCGGCGATTGAGCCGCGCCGCCAACCAGGCCGCAATCTCGCGATCGACAGTCTCGAAATCGGCAGGCGATGCCCATGTGTGCAGCGGTGTTGACGGCGCCAGCGCCGATTGTCGCGGCGGCACGGTTCGACCCGCAACCGAGAGCACATGGTGGCTGATTGCCTTGACGAACAATTCGTCAAACTGGCCGTCATCCGCCCGTTCCAGCGCCATTTCATGGATATCAAGCAGAATTTCGGCCTCCGCGCGGGTTACCGGCTTTCCTGCCTCCCCGCCGGCGGCACACAGGATCTGGGCGATCAACGCCGCGTCCTCGGCATCCAAGGTGCGGGAGAAATGCGCCCGGCCCTGCGTCGTGGGACCTTCACCGGTCATAATGCCATGTCGCACTTCCGATAGGGCCTCGACGGCAAGCGCGGTCACAGGAAGCTTCGATGCCGCGATCGCGGCCAGGATGACTTGGAATTCCCCCGCCGCTCCCATCGGTTCAGGAGGCTTGAGGGGATCGGGTTTGAAGGCATTGTTCATCGGTTTTTCCCTTCCGCCGACCGATATCGGCTCTCACGGGTTAACGACGCCTGAATAGGAAACTCAGCATTGATCTTTATGGTTGCTGGTTACTGAGATCAGTCGCGTTTCAGTTGCCAGTGCGTCCCGATCCGTTCAATTCGGACTTTGACCTACGGAAATGTGGGGGCGACCAGGCCAAGCCGCCGGATCATGACACCGCAATCCTGCATTTTCGCAAAATAACTCGGCAAACATGGGCTCCATTAATTGCAGGAACTCCCACGTGGATATAATCAGCGATGCCCATGATTCAAAAATTGCACCTTAAGTTTAACCCGAGGCCACAAACCTGATCACATTACCGGCATCGCGGCGGTCCGCGACGGCGTGCCACGTTCCACACCGATGCCCGAAGGGTTGCCGTGATAGCGCAAGACAAACCAGAGACCGAATAGGACCATGTACCATACCATAACACCTTCTAGCCTTGCTCGGCGGCCATGCCGAAGCGACCAGACGGTAGGAAGCCAGAGGGCTGGGGCCCGACGAGAGACCGCAACGGGCGAGAAGCGGGAATGCCGTCCTGATCGCAGATGAGAATGGCGCGCGACCATCGAGCGCGATCGGCGAATGCCCGGCCCACGCCTATCGACGGGGGTCGTTTTAATTTTAGGGATCGCCGGTGGCGCCTGCGCCCCGGACCATCTTTTGCCAGGCGCAAAAGACTGAAGATACAGGTCAAAACCTAGAGCAGTGCCCGGGGTCGCGGCATCCGTCGGAATGCACTGACCATAGAAGACGGGAACGCACTGACCATAGAACAAGTATCGAAGATTTTTTTCTACTACCCCGCACACGAGGTTGGCTTCTTCTACTAAGCGCCTGTCATTTAGTCGAAAAAATCCATTTCCTATGAGACGGCTAGTCTGCCTAAAGGCACTTCTCTATATAATGCACAAAGTTATTGCCCTCGCGCGAGGACGACGAATCAAATACTTGAGGCTCGCGAGCAAGGAGATGCGTCATGACGCTCCAGATTGGTGACACGGCCCCGGATTTCGAAGTGGATACCACGGAAGGTCGTATTCGCTTTCATGATTGGATCGGCGATTCCTGGGCGGTGCTGTTCTCGCATCCCAAAGATTTCACGCCGGTCTGCACCACCGAACTTGGCTATATGGCGAAGCTGAAGCCCGAGTTCGATAAGCGCAACACCCGTATCATCGGGCTAAGCGTCGACCCCATCGACAGCCACGCCAAGTGGGCCAAGGACATCCAAGAAACCCAGGGCTACGCTCCGAACTATCCGTTGATCGGCGATCATGAGCTTAAGATCGCGAAGGCTTGGGGCATGTTGCCTGCCAGCGCCAGTGGCGAGGCTTCCAAGCGCACGGCCGTGGACAATCAAACCGTGCGCAACGTGTTTGTCATCGGTCCTGACAAGAAGATCAAGTTGGTGCTCGTCTACCCCATGAGTACGGGCCGGAATTTTGATGAGGTGTTGCGGGTACTCGACTCGTTGCAATTGACTGCCAAGCATAAGGTTTCGACGCCAGTGAATTGGCGACAAGGTGAGGACGTGATCATCAGCGGCTCGGTATCTGACGAAGAAGCCAAGAAGACCTATCCGCAAGGCTGGAAGGCACCGAAACCCTATATTCGCATTGTCCCTGCACCCAAGGCCTAATTGACGTCGGCAGGCTCGAAGTACGGCGCCCCCGGCTTGACGCCGGGGGTTCGTTTTTTAAGACTTTGATCGCAAGGCTTGAACCCGCTGGAACGGACGCGAGCCATGGCCTGGCGGTTCCTTCTCCTGAGTATTGCGCTGTTGCTCGGCGGATCGCCGCCCCCGTTGTCGGCTCAAGAGCCACCGCTCGGCATTGCTCTTGAAGGATTTGAATACCCCTTCCCGGTTTCGTTCTTTCCCGTCAGGATCAACGGTGAAGAGTTGCGCGTCGCCTATATGGATGTCGCGCCGACCGGTCCCGTCAATGGTCATGCGGTGTTACTTCTTCACGGCCGCAATTTTCCATCGAGCTACTGGGCGCCGACCATCAAGGCACTCTCAGCGGCGGGATATCGGGTGGTGGCGCCCGATCAACTCGGTTTCGGCAAATCGTCAAAGCCGGTGTTCGATTATCATTTCGATGATATGGCCGGAACGACCGCGGCACTGCTTGAGAAATTGCAGATCGAAAAACTCGACGTTGTCGGCCACTCGATGGGCGGCATGCTGGCAGTGCGCCTCACCCGCAATTATCCTCAAAAGGTCGATCGCCTCGTCCTGGAAGCGCCGATTGGTCTCGAGGATTACCGCTTCTACGTGTTACCGATCGACACCAGACACCTCATCGAGCGCGAACGAAACCTCTCCGCCGCTGACTATCGCCAGCAGCTCATAACCAACTATTCGATCAGTCTGCCGCCGCACGCGATCGAGCCGTTTGTTGAAATGAGAGAACGTGTCAAAGAGAGCGGCGAGTACGACCGATGGTTGCGTTCCTTCGTCAATTCCTACCAGATGATCTATCGCGAGCCGGTGGTGCATGAAATTCCCCTGATCACTCAGGAGACGCTGTTCATCATGGGCGCCAACGATCACAATGCGCCCGGCCGCGCATTTGCGCCCCCCGAGGCGCGCGCGAAGATGGGCCAGAATGCCGAACTCGCCAAGGAGCTTGCCTCGCACATGCGTGCAGCACGCGTCTCAGTTGTCATCGGCGTTGGTCATCTGGTTCATCTTGAGGCTGAGGGGCAGTTCAACGATCTGCTGCTGCGCTTCCTCGGCGAGACGCGGTGAAGTCTTCCCGGGCTGCAGCCGGGCTTCAAATGCGACGTCGGCACGGGTCAATGGGCGATGGTGGTCGCGGCGAGCGGACTTGTTGTGGAGCGTCGAGTGGTCACGAAATTCTGTTGAAAGGCTGCAAGACCCTTCAACGAATCAACACAGTCCGTTACAGTAGCGGGGAGCGGTGGACGGCCCCGATCCCCTGGGGGACAGGGGGGGATGGGGATCGGGGGCCGCGCTCCCTGGGGTTGAGAGCTGGCCTAGAGTACTACCATTCGCTTGCCTTGAATATTAAAACTTCGTTAACAAAAGCCACACGCTGGACACTTTCTCGTGCGGCTCATGTCTAAAATTAACATCGACCTACCAAATCAAGTGCAACAGAAAAATCTGGTCTACCACAGCGCTTGGTGCGTCCGGCGTGGCGGTTTTCGCAAATGCAAAAGCCGTTGTCCTGGCCACGAGCGCCGGCGGTATTTTTGCACTTTGGTGCCAGGGACCTTGGAGGGTCATCAAATCGTCAGACGAGCCTGCGATTACAACGGTAAATTATCGTGCTTTTTGGCGGGCATCTCGAGTTTTTTGTGGGCCAGCATCGCCAGCGCCCGGCAAATGCGTCGGCGCGTCGTCCTCGGCCTGATCACCTCGTCGATATAGCCGCGCTCGGCCGCCACAAATGGTGAGAGGAAGCGCTCTTCATATTCCTGGGTGCGCTTTGCTATCTTCTCAGGATCGCCCGTGTCCTGACGGAAAATAATTTCGACAGCACCCTTGGCGCCCATGACGGCGATCTGCGCGGTTGGCCAAGCGTAGTTGAGGTCGCCGCCAACATGTTTCGAGGCCATCACGTCGTAGGCGCCGCCGAACGCCTTTCGGGTGATGACAGTAACGAGCGGCACTGTGGCCTGGCTGTAGGCGAACAGAAGTTTGGCGCCGTGCTTGATCAGCCCGCCATATTCTTGCGCCGTACCCGGCAGAAAACCGGGCACGTCGACAAAGGTCACAATCGCGATATTGAAAGCGTCGCAAAAGCGCACGAAGCGAGCGGCTTTGCGCGAGGCATCGCTATCGAGGACCCCGGCAAGAACCATGGGTTGATTGGCAACGAAACCAACCGTGCGACCGGCCATGCGCCCAAATCCCGTGACGATATTCTTGCCGAAGCTTGGCTGAATTTCGAAAAAATCACCTTCGTCCACGACCTTGGCGATCAGCTCCTTGATGTCATAGGGTTTGTTGGGGTTGTCTGGAATAAGGGTGTCGAGTGAACGGTCCTCGCGTTCAGGGTCGTCGAACGATGGCCATTCGGGCACGCCGTCGGTGTTGTTTGCGGGCAAAAAGTCAATGAGCCGCCGCATCTGCAAGAGGCACTCGACGTCGTTCTCATAGGCATTGTCGGCGACCGCCGATCTTGTCGTGTGCACGCCGGCACCTCCAAGCTCCTCGGCGGTAACCACCTCGTTGGTCACCGTCTTAACAACATCAGGGCCGGTCACGAACATGTAGCTCGTGTCCTTGACCATGAAAATAAAGTCGGTCATGGCCGGCGAGTAAACGTCGCCGCCCGCACAAGGTCCCATGATCACCGAGATCTGCGGGATTACGCCGGATGCAATGACATTGCGCTTGAACACTTCGCCATAGCCGCCAAGCGCGGCCACACCCTCCTGGATACGCGCGCCGCCGGCGTCAAATAAGCCGATGATTGGAGCACGTGCCTTCATGGCCATATCTTGGATCTTGATCATCTTCAACGCGTGGGTCTCGGACAGCGAGCCCCCGAACACGGTAAAGTCCTTGGCGAAGACATAGACGGTGCGCCCGTTGACGGTGCCCCAGCCTGTCACCACGCCGTCGCCAGGGATCTTGGTCATTCCCATGCCGAACTCGTCGCAACGGTGCTCGACGAAGATGTCGAACTCCTCGAAGGAATCTTTATCCATCAGGAGGTCAGTGCGCTCGCGCGCGGTGAGCTTACCGCGCTTGTGTTGCGCCTCGATCCGGGCGATCCCGCCCCCGAGTCGTGCATTCTCCCGTCGCTGCTCCAGTCGTTCGACAATGTCCTTCATGACGTCCCCGAAACATCGGTCCACATTTTTGGTTCCGGCGGCTGTCAATAGCAGACCGCCCCGGAGGGTGAAAACCGCGAGAGGCAAACAGCCGCGCCGGCGACCCGACCGCACATCGGTGCCGGTGCTTCATCGACACCGGCTTCGTCAGCTTTGGCGCCCGACGAGCCCGGTATGGCGGTTCACACCGCGCGGGGCTTGGGGGCAGCGCCGGCCCGCCGATTGCGGCCGCCCTACTCCGGGCGTTCGGCTGCAAGATCAATCGAGACGTCCCGACATGCGGAAGATGAAGACCAACACCTCGGCGACCGCGCGGTACAGCGCTTCCGGGATTTCATCCTCGAGCTCGACCTGGGCGAGCGCTTCGGCAAGGCCGGCATTCTCCTCGATCGGCACCCCATGTGCCTTTGCGGTGTCGATGATTTTTTGCCCGACCTCTCCGCGTCCCTTGGCGACAACACGCGGTGCCCCGGGCTTCTCATAATGAAGCGCGACAGCAAGCGAGGTTTTGCGGGTCTCGCTCACGACGCACGATCCAGGAATTGGCCGGCGGCTGGGACCGATTCTCGCGGGACCGTGGGCGCGCCCGTCCGGCAGTGAATATCGCCCGGTTCAAGCTCCGCTTGCCTTAAGGCCTCGGCCAAGCGCGCGCTCCCTTCGCGCAACCGTGCCGCACTATGAGGGCGTTCCGCCCAGAGCATCACAGTCGCGCGGTTCCCAAGGAGTGTGACCTGGACGTGCACGGGTCCCATCGGCTCGACGTCAACCGAGAAACGCGCGCGCCAAATCGCGCGACCGTCCGAGGTCACGGCCTGACCGTCGCGTGAGATCTCGAATTGAGCGATGCTGGTGCCGGCGGAAGTCATGACCGGCACCTCAAATGTCCATTGCGGTCCCCGGGTTTGGACGCGTGCCAGATCTGCATTCGGGCGATCGGGAAGCGAGGCGGCCTGCAACAAGGTATGACGGGCTAGCGCGGCATCAGTGGCGCCAAGCAGTCGCTGGGCCGCATCGGAAGGACTTGAAGCGGAAGCAAGCGTGGCCGCCGTGGCCGGCTGCGCCACCGGTGGACTGCCGCGATATGGTGGGGGCGGAGGCAGCGGTGGGAGCGACATTGGCGCGTCGGCCGGTGTGGACATCCCGGGATGTGTGGACATCCCGGGATCCGCCGCCTCGGTTGCTGCCTCGCCTGGCGCCGCGAGCGCCCTCGTGTCCGGCTCCATCACCGCCGCGAGCGTCATTGCGACCGCAGGCTCGGTCGGCGCCGCCACAAGTAGACTTGCGAGCCCAGCCTCGGGCGCCGCCAGCGGGCTTGCCTCTGCGGGCGCGGGCGCCGCTGACACTGGCGGGCTCGTGTTCGCGATCGCCGTCGAAGGTGCATTCGGCGCGTCGTCCGCCTGATCGACCCACTGCTGGACGACCTGCCTCAACACCAAGAGCGCGGCCTTCAGGTCTGTGACCGGGGAGGCAAACACAGGCGCGCTCCATGGCACGTTGGCGCCATCCGGGGGCGAGGCGTTGGTGGTCGAAGCGGCGGATGGGTTGGCCTGGGACAGGGCGGCCCCGGGACGACCAATCGACGCGGGCGGTTGGTCGACCTCGCTATCGGGCATGGCAAGCCGCGCCTCCAGGAACAGACCGGATTGGCTCAGCGCCTGTTTGATATTGGCCGCCGTGAGGTCGTTTTGCAGCGGAAGCCGAAGCGCAAGCAATTGTGCAGCTGCTTTCAGAACGGCGGTTGGTGCCTCGGTCGCCTCTCCCCCAACGAGTTGCTCGATATCGGCCATAAGCGGTGCAAGGCCGCCCTGACGAGCGGCTGCGGTCCGGACGGCATTGGCGATCACCACCGCCGCGCCCGCTTGGGAGGCGGCAGGTCGTTCCGTGGCCTGGGTGGTGGCGTTGGGCGCTTGAATAGAAAGGTCAACCGACTGTTCCTCGACGCTCGACGCCAGCGTGGCGTTGACCGCCTGATTCTCAATAGGCGCCGCCTCCGAAGCGGTGACCATGTCGGGCGTCTGACCAAGCGCGCTCGAGATGGCCGCGGTTGTTGAATCCCGTGCCGTGGCCTCCGGCGAGACGACGAGTTGCAATCCTGATCCCGTGCTCTTGACCAAGAGCCGCACGGACGTCCCGGCAGTCAGCGGAATCGTCGAACGAACGTCGAGCGTGGCGTCGGGTAACGCAAGGCGAACCGAGCCGTCCTCAAGCAGCGCCAAGACCACGGCCTCGATAACCTGTCCGGGGATCAAGGCTGGAGCGTTTGAGCCAGATTGGCTCAGGAGTCCGAGCGCCGGCGAGACGCTATTAATATCCAAGGGCCTATCCTAGGTTGTGGGCGCATCTTAATCTATTCGGCAGCCGTGAACGGGATGTTAACCGGCTGCGTGCCAGCCACGCCGATCCAACCTTCGATCCGGCAAACGATGGCTCCCCAAGGCGCGCGACGGGGCCCCTCGCGGTCATTGGGCGGCGGAAGGCGTAAGCTGCGGCAAATCAGCCGGGTTCGCGCCTAATCCAGGCGCTCGAGCAAGACCGCCGCGGCCTGCATTTCGGCGAAGCGAAAAGCACGGCGTTCGAGCGCCATCTGATCGCGTCCCCACAATTCCATGTTCCAATCCTCGTCGACATGGGCGGCACGCCAAGCCTGATCGACGTCGAGGCGCCGCCGCAGGATTGCGAGTGCCAGCAGCGCGGAGCCAGTCAGCGTCGTGATGGTGTACATGGCGCCAAGCCGCCAGGGATCCACCGGGATCGCGGCACGCGCTTGCCGCAGCGCAGCGTCGGGTTGCGCAACGAACATCACGCCGCGCGAGACGATGAACGCGGCGCCGAGCACGTCGCGCGCCCATGCGATGAT
>Ga0126371_10003085_pt1 | contig 14495 bp, 14 predicted proteins | sample PanSoiMetaPlot_4_FD_110145 | JGI IMG/M metagenome (GOLD analysis project Ga0126371, IMG submission 110145) | Tropical forest soil microbial communities from Panama - MetaG Plot_4 | ecosystem: Environmental > Terrestrial > Soil > Tropical forest > Bulk soil | place: Panama | collected 2016-02-17 | reverse complement strand
TGCCGACCGCGCCAAGCGCGGCAGCCGCAGTGCGCCGCGCATCCACCTCGGCCCTTCGCCCGTGCACCCCAGCCCGTGATCCCGCCGTGATCCGCCGGTGAGCGCCGGCGCAATCGCCGTGCAGCAGTGCCGTATCGGCGAGCAATCATGCCGACATCGCCGTCGAACGCGCCCGAGAGCGGGCCATGCGACCGTGGTTGCGACGTATCTGCTCGAGGTCGCGCATGTCGCCGGACGAAGTCTTCATCTTGCGGTTCTGGCTCGAAGAGGCCGGCGCGCACGACGAGGTGCGATGGCGGGCTCAGGTCAGGAACGTCAACACGCGGCAACGACAGATCGCGGATGACGTGGATTCAGCATTCGACCTGATCGCCGACCGGCTGCGCGCGGCACTGTCGGCCGAGTCGGAAGAGAAGAAGGGCCCGCAATAACCGCGGGATTGGGGGAGAGTTATGGTGGTTATTTGCAATCACTCGAATGAGAGCGGGCATCACGCGCTGCTTCGGCGCGAGCGGCGCTCGGGGATTTGGCTGGCGGTCGCACTGCTGCCGCTGATTGCGGGCTGCACGGCCACCCAGCTTGGCCCGGCTCGCCCGATTGCCGTGGAAGAAGACGTTGCGAATATCAGGGGCCTCGCGGAGCCGGACCTGAGCCTGCTGGGCGTCCCATCGGTCGCCGCGCGCAATCAGATCATAACGGCGCGCATGTATATCGCCGACCTCGAGTACCACAAATACGAGGCCAAGCTGACCCGGGACCTGCAGGAGGAAGGCCTGGCCGCGACATTGGCAATCCTCGGGCTGACGAGCGCAGCCACGCTGGTCGAAGCCGCAAGTACGAAAACCATACTCTCCGCGACCGCGACGGCCGTGACGGGCGCGGACAAGGCGTTCAGCGACAAGGTATTGCTCAGCAATACGATCCAGGCCCTGCAGGCGCAGATGCGGGCCGATCGCCAGACACAGGCCGCCGCAATCTTCTTGAGGATGGCGACGCCGGTCGACCAATACACGCTGCCGATGGCGCTCTCCGATGTCGACAAATACTACCAGGCCGGAACGCTGGCATCGGCGCTCATCGGCCTGAACAAGACCGTGGCGAATGCCGAGCAGAACGCGTCGACCGCGCATGACCTCGCGTCTCCCAACGGAGCGATGGTGTCGGAGATCAAGACGATTGCAAATCCGCCCCCCACGACGACGAGGGCGGCGATCGTCGCAAGTCCCAATATAGCGTCGATCACTGCCCCTCCCCGGCGCGTCTTCGTAGCACCGGTAGCGAACGATCCCAGTGTTGCCCAGCTGCGCGCGCTTCTGTTCACGAACGGCAAACCTGATCCGGCGTTGCGCGCGTACGTGCAGGGACTCATCGGCGCCAACGTCGCAATCGGACCAATTTTGACGACAGGTCCACGATTCGCGAGCCTGCGGGTGGCGATCTCGGCGTGCATCCTACAGCACAATGCTGGGCACGATTGCGCGCCAGGCTCACTCGCCGACCAGGTCAAGTAACGGAGAGGCGCGATGTCGCAGATCGTCGAAATTCAGGGCTTGGCATCGCAAGCCGAAGCGCAACAGCGCGCGGAAGATTTCATGATCGATGACGTCCCGGTGAATATCATCCAGGCACCGGACGGAACCTTTACTGTACGCGCCACCTATCCGGACGATGTGCACATCCCGGGCGCCGTGTTCAGCCAGTCCCCCTCCACCCCTTCCGGGCCTGCAGCACCGCCGGCGGCCGGCACTTCGGGGGCAAAGAAGATCGGCGCCAAAGGGATTGCACTGGTCAAGGCCTTCGAAGGCTGCTTGAGGCCCGTTGCGGGCGGCTTCCAGGCCTATTTGGACCCCATCGGCGTGCTGACCATCGGCTGGGGGCACACGAACCACAATGGGCGCAAATTCGACTCGAGCGCGGTCTGGACGCAGGCCGAATGCGACGCGGAATTCTTGAACGACATGGCGGTCTTCGAAAACGCGGTGAATAATCTCGTCAAGGTACCGATCAACCAAGATCAATTCGACGCCTTGGTTTCGTTCTCGTTCAATGTCGGGGCAGCCAATCTCGGCGGATCGACGTTGCTGCGAAAATTGAATGCGGGGGATTTCACGGGAGCCGCCCAGGAATTTCAGCGCTGGAACAAGGCCGGCGGAAAGCCTCTGCCCGGCCTGACCCGCCGCCGCGCGTGCGAGGCACTCCTTTTCCAAAGCATCCCGGACAAGAATTTCGACGGGGTGCCCGATTGACCGTGCGCTGATCGCCGCAGAGCGTTCCGCCAGAACCTTGGCGACGGAGGTCCTTGATGCTGCCGGTACTCGAGATTCACGACCTGTCAGAAGCAGACGCCAAACAGCGTGCCGACGATCTGTCGATCGACGATCCCACGATCGAGATCATCAAGCAGCCGGATGGGCGCTTTACGGTGCGCGCCACCTATCCTGAAGGCACGGTCATTGCGGGAGCGACATCCTCCGTTCCCGACAGCAGCGCACCGTTCGACATTCCGGGATTGAGCCAACAGGACGCCAATGACGAAGCCGCGTTCTTCCGCGACAGCGGCGCGGGCGCCGAAATCACCGATGCGGGTGGCGGCAAATTCACGGTCCACGTTACACCGACCAAGCCACCTGCCTTGGTCGAGCCACCGCCGACAACCGCACCGAACGCTCCGGATCTCGACGGCTACGTTTTCTGTCTCGATCGCATTCGTAGCGAGCGCAGGCCCGGTACGGCATTCGATCGAACCGTGTCGCGCTATCAGGCCTACTTCAATCGCGCGCCGATCCCGGAAATCTCCGGCATGGCGGTCGAGCGTCAGGGGCCTGGCGACAATGGTCCGACAGGTGTGAGCCAGCATCGATGCCTCGCCGCCGGGACGTATCCGCTGTTCACACATGCGAGCGGCGAGACAAATAAATACAAGACCATCGGCTATTCGACCCCGGCGAATATCTCGGTGCGTCCTTGGCCTTGTCTCGGCGTCGAGAGCACCGGCAGCCGGTCCGGCATTCTGATTCACTGTGCCGCCGGATATCTAATGAGCATCGGCTGCATAAATCTCACGTCCAACGTCGCCAATGCGCAGACGAATTTGCTGTTTTCCGACAGCTGGTCGCGGGTGACGGCCTTGATCGACAGCGTCAAGTCGCATCTTGGCGGTCAGTTTCCCGGCGGAAACAACCAGTCCTTGCCGAAGACGTCGTTGGTCATCCGTCAGGATTTCTGACGGCCGCAATCGCTTGCGTGCGGGTCGGCGGTCTACATTTCCCGCAGTTCCAGCACGGCCCGCAGATCGACTACCTCGCCGCGCTTGTGCAGCTCGCGCAGCCGCTCGAGCGCGGCCGTCATGCGGGCAATTTCCTCGCTTAGCGCGTGCATGAGGTCGACCCCTTCGCGCCGGCGCCAAGGTCCTTCGATGATCTCGCCCATGGGTGCCCTCCGCATCCCCATCAACGGATCAGCACTATTTCTGATTCGCGGAACTATTGCAGCCCAAGGAACCTTCAATTTGCGTGGATTGACAAAGCGTTCAGCGGCCCGTCTAAGTGCGCCGCAACGACGGTCTCTCGTTTCGAGAGCGAACAGGGAATGCGGTGCGGGATTTCAACGTCCCCAGTCCGCAGCTGCCCCCGCAACTGTCAGCGGCGAGCCCGAGCCACACGGCCACTGGGATACCCCGGGAAGGCGGTGACGGGCGCCGAGCCGCGAGCCAGGAGACCTGCCGTCGTGACGGTTGTCGGCCGGGCGGGGTGCCTCGGACGAGATCGCGTGCAATCCGGCACCCCGCGGCGGAGATTCGCTCCGCCATGAAGCATGCGCGGATGGCCGACGACAGCCTCGCAACCGTCTATGTCTGCATCACGTGCCGGCGCGCGAGCGATCCGGACGCGGAGCCGCGTCCCGGCGCACAACTCGCCGACGCGACCGTGCGCGCCGCGCAGGGCAGCGACATCGCGGTTCGGCGCGTGCGCTGCCTCGCCAATTGCACGCGCGGCCCGAGTGCCGCGGTGCGGGCGAACGGCGGCGCCAATTCGTGGACTTACATCTTCGGCGGCCTCGATCCAGCGGCCGCCGATGCGCTGATCGAGGGCGCGCGCCTGCTCGCCGGCGCCGCCGACGGGCTGCTGCCGTGGCGCGGCCGGCCCGAACCCCTGCGGCGCGGCCTGATCGCGCGCGTGCCGCCGCTCGACTTCATGGAGGAGATTTCATGAGCACTGCTCGCGGGCCGGCTCGCGTTCCAAATCGCGTACCCTGTACGATCGTCACCGGCTTCCTGGGCGCCGGGAAGACGACACTGATTCGTCACGTGCTGGCCAATGCCGACGGGCGGCGACTCGCCGTGCTGGTCAACGAGTTCGGCGATGTCGGCATCGACGGCGAGATCCTCAAAGGCTGCGGCGACGCGGCGTGTCCGGCGGAGAACATCGTCGAGCTCGCCAACGGCTGCCTGTGCTGCACGGTGGCGGACGAATTCGTACCCGCGCTCGACCAGATTCTCGCGCGCGAGCCCGCCGTCGAGCACATCGTGATCGAGACTTCGGGCCTCGCGCTGCCGAAGCCGCTGGTGCAGGCCTTCCACTGGCCGAGCATCAAGAGCCGCGTCACGGTCGACGGCGTGGTGGCAGTCGTCGACGGCGCCGCGCTCGCGCAAGGCCAGGTCGCGGCCGATCTCGAGGCGCTCGCCCGCCAGCGCGGCGCCGATGCGGCTCTCGACCACGACGATCCGATCGAAGAAGTGTTCGAGGACCAGATCGCGTGTGCGGACCTCGTCGTGCTCAACAAGCGCGACCTCATCGACGACGCCGGCATCGACAAGGCGGTCGCCGCCGTCGCGCGCGCGCTGCCTCGCGCGGTCAAAGTCGTCACCGTGGCGGACGGCAAGGTCGATCCGGGCGCCCTGCTCGGCCTCGGCGTCGCGACCGAGAACGACATCGAGAATCGCCGCACCCACCACGACGACGAGGCGGACCACGACCACGACGAGTTCGACAGCTTCGTCGTGCCGCTGCCCGAGATCGCCGATCCGGCCGCGCTGGCGGCGCGCGTCGCCGCGACCGCCGCCGCCGAGGGCGTGCTGCGCATCAAGGGTTTTGCCGCCGTGCCGGGCAAGCCGATGCGGCTCCTGGTGCAGGCGGTGGGCCCGCGCGTCGCGCATCATTTTGATCGACCGTGGAACGCGGGCGAGCCGCGCGCCGGCGCGCTCGTCGTGATCGGGCTCAAGGGCATCGACCGCGCCGCGATCACGCGCGGCCTGTTGGGATAGCGTGTCGGGATAAGCATGCATCTGCTCGCGACCAGCGCCGCCTCGCTCGACGACATCGTCGCGCCGATCGACCTCGGCCAGACACCGGGCGACATCGCGGTGCTCTCCTTCGCCGACAGCGATCTCGGCGGCCTCGCAGCAGCCTGGGCCGCCGATCGCGAGCGGCTGCCCAGCTTGCGGCTGGTGCAGTTGCGCGACCTCAAGCATCCGATGTCGGTCGACCTGTGGATCGAGCGGGTCGGCGCGCATGCCAAGATCATTGTGGTGCGCCTGCTCGGCGGTCTCGACTGGTGGCGCTATGGCGTCGAGCGTCTGTCAGCGCTGGCGCGCGAGCGCGGGATCGCGCTTGCGGTGCTGCCCGGCGAGGACCGCGACGATCCCCTCGCCGAGGCCTCCACCCTGCCGGCGGACGAGCTCGTGACGCTCTTGCGCTTCTTCCGCGAAGGCGGCGCCGAGAATCTCGGCGCGCTGCTGCGCCGGCTCGCGCATCACGCGGGCGCCGCGCTCGAGATGCCGGCGCCGCGCAGCGTGCCGCGGCTCGCCGGCTACCTGCCGCACGAAGGCGCGGTCGACCTCGACCGTCTCGTCGCCTCGCTTGCGCCGGGGCAGGCCGTGATACCGATCATCTTCTACCGCGCGCTGCTGCTCGCCGCCGACATGGCGGCGATCGACGCGCTGTGCGCGGCGCTGGCGGCGCGCGGGCTTGCGGCCGCGCCGCTGATGGTGCCGAGCCTCAAGGATGCCGACGCGGCCGCCTTCGTGCGCGACGCGCTGGCGCAGCTCGCGCCGGCCGTCATCGTCACCACGACCGGCTTCGCGGCAGGCGGCGAGCCGGGTGCGCCGACGCCGCTCGACGACCCCGATGTGCCGGTGCTGCAGGCCGTGATCGCGACCACCAAGCGCGCCGCCTGGGCCGAGAGCGCGCGCGGGCTCGGCGCCGCCGATCTCGCCATGCACGTGGTGCTGCCCGAGCTCGACGGCCGCGTGCTCGCGGGCGCCATCGCGTTCAAGCATCCCCTGCCGGCGCAAGCCGATCTCGCCTTCACGGCGCTCGCCAATCGACCGGAGCCCGACCGCGTCGAGATGGTGGCGACGCGGGTCGCCGCGCTGGCGCGGCTGCGCGCGACGCCGCGCGAGAAGCGCCGCGTCACGATCCTGATGCCGGACTATCCGGGCGCGCCCGGCCGCACCGGCTATGCGGTCGGCCTCGACGTGCCGGCGAGCGTGCTGGCGCTGCTCGATGACCTGCGCGAGGCCGGCTACGCGGTCGCGGCATCGCCGCCGAGCGCGCGCGCGCTGATCGATGCGCTCGACCAGGATGGCGACGCGGCGCTCGCGCTCGACGATTACGCGCGATCGCTCGCTGCGCTTCCGCCAAGCGTCGCCGCGCAGATCAACGCCGCCTGGGGCGCGCCCGGGGACGATCCGGACGTGCGCGACGGTGCATTCCGCTTTCGCGCAAAGACCTGCGGCAACATCATCGTGGCGCTGGCGCCCGATCGCGGTCGCACGGCCGACCGCCGCGCCGATTATCACGATCCGACGTTGCCGCCGCGCCATGCGCTCGTCGCCTTCGGGCTGTGGCTGCAGCACCACGCCAATGTCGATGCGCTGGTGCACATGGGCGCGCACGGCACGGTCGAATGGCTGCCCGGCAAGGCGGTCGCGCTCACCCAAGGCTGCTTTCCCGAGACGGTCGTCGGCGCGCTGCCGGTATTCTACCCGTTCATCGTCAGCAATCCGGGCGAGGCCGCGCAGGCCAAGCGCCGCATCGCGGCGGTGACCATCGGTCATCTGCCGCCGCCGCTCGTCGGCGCTGGTCTCACCGGCGAGGCGCGCGAGCTCGAGCGCCTGGTCGACGAATACGCCCAGGCCGATGGCCTCGACCGCCGCCGCCGCGAGCGCCTCGCCGGCCTCGTCGTCGAGACCGCCCGCCGCAGCGGCCTCGCGCGCGAGGTCGGCGTCACGACGGAGGCGCCCGGCGAGGCGCTGCGCCGCATCGATGCCTGGCTGTGCGATCTCAAGGATCTGGCGATCAAGGACGGGCTGCATGTGTATGGGCGGACCGCTTCTTGCGCTGGCTCTTCTTCTCCTTCGCCCCCTTCAGGGGGAGAAGGAGCGCCGGCGCCGTGCGCGGAGGAGATGGAGCGCGACTCCGGATACGCAGCATCTGCCGCCGCCGAACGCGCCGCCCTTCTCGCCGCCCTCGATGGCCGCCGCGTCGCGCCGGGGCCCGCGGGCGCACCGCATCGCGCGCGGCGCGACGTGCTGCCGACCGGGCGCAACCTGTTCACGGCCGATCCGCGCATGCTGCCGACACAGACCGCGATGGATCTGGGCCGCCTCGCCGCCGACGAGGTGATCCGCCTCTATCTGCAGCAGCACGGCGAGATGCCGCGCGCGCTGGTGATCGACCTGTGGGGCAGCGCGACCTTGCGCACCGGCGGCGAGGAGATCGCACAGGGGCTTTGCCTCATGGGCTGCCGGCCGGTGTGGAATGCGGGAACGGGCCGCGTCACCGGCATCGAGGTGCTGCCCACAGCAGCGATCGGCCGCCCGCGCGTCGACGTGACGTGGCGCATCTCGGGCCTATTTCGCGACCTCTTTCCGGCGCAAATCGCGCTCATCGACGCGGCAACGCGGGCGGTTGCCGCGCGCGACGAGACCGGCGACGAGAATCCGCTCGCCGCCGCGCACCTTGCGTCGAACGCGCAAAACCCGGCGCGTATCTTCGGCACGGCGCCCGGCGCCTACGGGGCCGGCACCGAGGACCTGATCGGCCGCGACCTCGCGCGCGACGCGATCGGCAAGGCCTATCTGGCGGCGGCCTCGCACGGCTATGCGGGCGCCGACGGCATGGCGGACGCGCTGCCGGGTGCCTTTGCGGCGCGGGTCGCCTCGGCCGATCTGTTGCTGCACGTCTCGGACGATTCCGGCCGCGACCTCCTCGAAGGCGAGGCCGATGTCAGCCATGTCGGTGGCTTCGCGGCCGCCGCCGCCGCGCTCGGCCGCGCGCCTGACCTCGTGATGCTCGATGCCACCGACCCACGCCGCCCGCGCGCGCGGCCGCTCAATCAGGCGCTCGACCGCATCGTGCGCGCCCGCGCGATCAATCCGCGCTTCGTCGCCGGCCAGATGCGCCACGGTCCGCGCGGCGCGGCCGAGCTCGCCGAGACGGTCGACCGTCTCGTCGGCTTCATGGAGACCACCGACGCGGTGCCGGGCGAGCTTCTCGATCTCGTGCACGACGCCTACGTCGCGGACCCGACGGTGCGCGCGTTCCTGCTCGCCGAGAGCCCGGCCGCCGCCCGCGCCATCGCGGAGCGGCTCGACTACGCGCGCCGGCGCGGGCTTTGGCATCCGCGCCGCAACGACATCGATGCCGATCTCGCGGCGCTGCGCGCGGAGGCAAGTCGATGACCGCGGCGGCGCGCACCCACGACCGCCGCGACGCCTGCCCGGGCCTCTCGACCCCGATGCCGACTGGCGACGGCCTGCTGGCGCGCCTCATGCCGGCCGGCACCATCGGCCTCGAGCAGATGGCCGGCCTTGCCGCGGCGGCGGAGCGGCACGGCAACGGCGTCATCGAGATCACGTCGCGCGGCAGCATCCAGGTGCGCGGTCTGCGGCCCGACTCGGCGCCGGCTTTCGCCGATGCGGTCGCCGAGCTCGGCATCGCGGCGCACGATGGCGTTCCGATCATTTGCGATCCGCTAGCCGGTCTCGATCCGCGCGAGCTCATCGATGCTGGTCGGCTGGCAAGCGAGTTGCGAGCCGCGCTCGACAGTTGCGGCATCACGTTGAGCCCGAAAGTCTCCATCGCGATCGACGGCGGCGGACCGCTGCATCTCGACGCGCTGCCCGCGGATATCCGGCTGCGCGCAATGCCGCCCCGCGACCGCTCTCGGCTGCGCGTCGCGGTCGGCGGCGATGCGGCGAGCGCGATTTCCACCGGAACGATCGCGCGCGCGGACGCGATCGACACGGTATTGTGGCTGCTGCGCAGCATTGCGGCGCGCGGGCCGCAGGCGCGCGGACGGGACTTGCTTGGTCGCCAGCAAGAAGAAGCCCCTGCGGCACGCCCAGGCGCGCAACCGGTCGGCGTTCACGAATTGCGCGACGGCACCATGGCGCTCGGCATCGGATTCGCGTTCGGTCACGCCGACGCGGCGACGCTGACGCGGCTCGCACACGCCGCGACTCAGGCAAGCGCCGCCGGCTTGCGCACCGCACCTGGGCGTACCCTGCTCGCCATCGGAATTGCGGCCGAGCGCGTCCCCGCCTTCGCCGACGCCGCCAAGGACCTCGGCTTCATCGTCGCGCCCGATGATCCGCGCCGCCTGGTCGTCGCCTGCGCGGGCGCACCGATCTGCGCGTCGGGCGAAATCGCGACCCGCACGCTCGCGCCGGCGATTGCGGCGAGCGCGGCGCCGCACCTCGGCGTCGACGATGTGATCCACGTCTCCGGCTGCGCCAAGGGCTGCGCGCACCACGGTGCCGCGGCGCTCACCGCGATCGGTCGCGCCGGCGGGTGCGATCTTTTCGTCGACGGTGTGCCGGCCGGATCGGCCGCGGCGGCGGAGCTGCCGCGGCACCTCGCCGCGCTTGCCGCGATGCGGAGCTCGCGCCGTGGCTGAGCCGCACACCTATCTGCGCGACGGCGCCGCGATCTACGAGCGCTCGTTCGCGATCATCCGCTCCGAAGCGGATCTGTCCGGCTTCTCGGCCGAGGAGGCGGACGTCGTCGTGCGCATGATCCATGCCTGCGGGCAGGTCGAGGCGGCACAGGATATCGCGTTCAGCACGGGCCTCGTCGCGCAAGCGCGCGCGGCGCTGGCGGACGGCGCGCCCATTCTGTGCGACGCCGAGATGGTGGCGCACGGCATCACGCGGGCGCGACTGCCGGCGAAGAACGAGGTGATCTGCACGCTGCGCGATGCGCGCGTGCCGGCGTTGGCGCAAGCGCTCGGCACCACGCGCTCGGCGGCCGCGCTCGACCTGTGGGGCGACAGGCTCGCCGGCAGCGTGGTCGCGATCGGCAATGCGCCGACCGCGCTGTTTCGCCTGCTCGAACTCATCACCGCCGGCGCGGCGAAGCCCGCCGCCATCCTCGGCATCCCGGTTGGCTTCGTCGGCGCCGCCGAATCGAAGGACGCGCTCGCCGCCGATCCGCATGGCGTGCCGTGGCTGATCGTGCGCGGCCGCATGGGCGGCAGCGCGATGGTCGCCGCCGCCGTCAACGCGCTGGCGAGGAGCGGACTATGAGCGATCGCGAGACCGGTCGCCTTCTCGGCGTCGGCGTCGGGCCGGGCGACCCCGAGCTGGTGACCCTCAAAGCGCTGCGCGCGATCGAGGAGGCCGACGTGGTGGCGCACTTCGCCAGGCAGGGCAGTGCCAGCCATGCGCGCACGATCGTCGCGCCGCATCTGCCGCCCGGGATCGAGGAGCTGGCGCTGAAATACCCGGTGACCACCGAGATCCCCAAGGACAAGCCCGCCTACCGCGACGCCATCGCAAAATTCTACGACGAGGCCGCCGCGACAATCGCGCGCCACCTCGACGAGGACCGCACCGTCGCGGTGCTCGCCGAGGGCGATCCGCTGTTCTACGGCTCCTACATGCATCTGCACGTGCGCCTCAGCGCGCGCTACCCGACCGAGATCATCGCCGGCGTCAGCGGCATGGCGGGCTGCTGGGCCGAGGCCGCGACGCCGATCGCGCAAGGCGACGACGTGTTCACGGTGCTGCCGGCGACGCTTCCCTCCGACGAGCTCGAGCGGCGGCTCGCCGACAGCAACGCCGCCGTGGTGATGAAGCTCGGCCGGCATCTGCCGAAAGTGCGCAAGGCACTGGCCAAGACCGGTCAGCTCGCGCGCGCGATCTATGTCGAACGCGGCACCATGGCGGGCGCCACCATGATGCGACTTGCCGAGAAGAAAGACGACCGCGCGCCCTATTTCGCGATCGTGCTGGTGCCGGGCTGGGAGACGCGCGGAGACGCCCCAAGGAGCAAGACCCCATGAGCGGCCGCCTCGCCGTGGTCGGCCTCGGTGCCGGCGATGCACGCTGGCTCACGCCGGAGGCCGCGGCCGCCCTCATGGAGGCGGAGGCGCTCTACGGCTATGCGGGCTATCTCGATCGCGTGCCGCCGCGCGACGGACAGAGCCGCCATCCCTCCGACAATCGCGAGGAACGCGCACGTGCCGAGGCCGCGCTCGCGGCGGCCGCCGCCGGCGCCAAGGTCGCGCTGGTCACGGGCGGCGATCCGGGCGTGTTCGCGATGGCGGCGGCGGTGTGCGAGGCGATCGAGTACGGCCCCGTCGCGTGGCGCGCGCTCGACGTCGCCATGATTCCGGGCGTAACCGCGATGCTCGCGGTGGCGGCGCGGATCGGCGCGCCGCTCGGCCACGACTTTTGCGCACTGTCGCTCTCCGACAACCTCAAGCCATGGGAGACGGTCGAGCGCCGGCTTGACGCCGCGGCCGGCGCCGGCTTCGTGCTGGCGCTCTACAATCCACTGTCGCGTGCGCGGCCGTGGCAGCTCGGCGCCGCGTTCGAGCGCCTGCGCCGGCATCTCGCGGGACCGACGCCGGTCGTGTTCGGCCGCGCGATCGGGCGCGCCGACGAGCGGATGATGGTCACGACGCTGGCCGAGGCCGACGCCTCACGAGCCGACATGGCCACATTGATCATCGTCGGCTCGGCGACGACGCGCGTGATCGCGCGCGAAGGCTTGGCGCCGCTCGTCTATACGCCGCGCACCGGAGAGCTCGGCCCATGAACGAGCATCCGGTCGAGCCACGCGACCGCGTCGTCGATCGTCGCGACTGCCGGGACATCGGGCAGCGATGGCCGGCGCAGCAGGATCACCGCGATGCCGAGCGCGCGCGCGGCGGCGATCTTGCCATAGGCGGCAGCGCCGCCGCTGTTCTTCGACACCACCACGTCGATCGCGTGCGTCGTGAGCAGCGCGTGATCGTCCGCTTCGTGGAAAGGCCCGCGCGCCAGGAGATAGGTCGCGTGCGGGACGGCGAGCGGCGGCTCGACCGGATCGACGCTGCGTACGAGGTAGCGGTGCTGCGGAGCCGTTTCGAAAACCGCGATCTCGTTGCGGCCCAGTGCGAGAAAGACGTTGCGCGGTGCCGATCCCAACGCCTGCGTGGCTGCACGGACGTCGGCGACCTCGGTCCAGCGATCGCCCGCGACCGCGGTCCATGCCGGGCGGCGCAAGGCGAGCAGCGGCACGCCCCCGATTTGCGCGGCAGTTGCCGCGTGCGCCGACATGGCGGCCGCATACGGATGCGTGGCGTCGATCAGGCGATCGATCCGCTCGGCGTCGAGGTAATCAGCCAGTCCTTGCGCACCGCCAAAACCGCCGACGCGCAGCGGCACCGGATGCGGCACCGGATTGCTGGTGCGGCCGGCGAGCGACAGCGTGATGGCGAGATCGCGGCGGATGCTGAGGCGCTCGGCCAGCTGCCGCGCCTCCGTCGTGCCGCCCAGGATGAGAACGCGCATGGTTTCCACCGTCATGCCCGGCCTTGTGCCGGGCATCCACGTCTTACTTGTAGCAATCCGCAAGCGCGACGTGGATGGCCGGGACATAGGCGAGCGAAGCGACGCCGTTCTTCGAACGGCTATGCCCGGCCATGACGGAAAAAAGCGCACCACGCCGCTGGCTCGCCATCGTCGGCATCGGCGAGGACGGGGCCGACGGCCTGAGCCCGGTCGCGCGCAACCTCGTTGCCGGCGCCGAAATCGTGTTCGGCGGCAAGCGGCATCTCGCGCTCGCCGGCGCGCTGATCCGCGGCGAGGCACGCGCCTGGCCGAGCCCGTTCGAGCGCGGCGTCGACGATGCGCTGGCGGCGCGCGGAAAAGATGTGTGCGTGCTGGCCTCGGGTGATCCGTTCCAGCATGGCGTCGGGGCCGTGCTGGCGCGCCGCGTCGATCCCGCCGAGATGCTGGTCGTGCCGGCGCCATCCGCATTCAGCCTTGCGGCCGCCCGCCTCGGCTGGTCGCTCGCTGATTGCGGGCTCGTCTCGCTGCATGGCCGCGCGCTCGATCTCGTCCGCCCGCACCTCCATCCGGGCGCACGCGTGCTGGCGCTCACGTCGGACGGCGATGGCCCGGCCGCACTGGCGCGACTGGTCGCCGAGGCAGGCTTCGGCGAGACGTGCGTGACGGTACTGGAAGCGCTCGGCGGGCCGCGCGAGCGCATCCGCGCGGCGACCGCCGCCCACTTCGACCTCGACACCATCGATCCGCTCAACGTCATCGCGCTCGAGGTCGTAGCCGCGCCCGGCGCGCGCATCATTGCGCGCGCTCCCGGGCTGGCGGACGAGCTGTTCGAGCACGACGGCCAGATCACCAAGCGCGAAATTCGCGCGGTCACGCTATCGGCGCTGGCGCCGCGCCGCGGCGAGATCTTGTGGGACATCGGCGCCGGCGCGGGCTCGGTCGCGATCGAGTGGATGCTCGCCGACCCCGCGGTGCGCGCCGTCGCGATCGAGGCGCGCACCGATCGCGCCGCGCGGATCGTGCGGAACGCGGCCGCACTGGGTGTGCCGGGGTTGGAGGTGGTGTGTGGCATGGCGCTCGATGTGCTGCAGGCCCGGCCTCCCGCGCAAGGACCGACACGCACCGCTCCCGATGCCATCTTCATCGGCGGCGGTTGCGACGACGCCGTGCTCGACGCCGCGATCGATGCACTGCATCCCGGCGGCCGCCTTGTCGTCAACGCGGTGACGATCGAGACCGAGGCGCGGCTGATCGCGCGGCATGCCGCGCGCGGCGGCACGCTGACGCGCATCGCGATCGAGCGCGCCGAACCGCTCGGCGGCATGACGGCGTGGCGGCCGGCGCTGCCGGTGACGCAGTGGTGCTGGACCAAGCCGGAGCCCGCATCGTGACCGTGCATTTCATCGGCGCCGGGCCGGGCGCGGCGGATCTCATCACCCTGCGCGGGCGCGATCTCCTGGCGCGCTGTCCGGTCTGCCTCTACGCGGGCTCGACGGTCGCACCCGAATTGCTCGCGCATTGCGGGCCGGGCACGCGGCTGGTCGACACCGCGCCGCTGTCGCTCGACGAGATCGAGGCCGAGTATGTGGCAGCGCATGCGCAAGGCCTCGACGTCGCGCGGCTGCATTCGGGCGACCTCTCGGTCTACAGCGCGCTTGCCGAGCAGCTGCGCCGGCTCGCGCGGCGCGGCATTCCCTACACGCTGACGCCCGGC
>Ga0126371_10003084_pt1 | contig 14499 bp, 7 predicted proteins | sample PanSoiMetaPlot_4_FD_110145 | JGI IMG/M metagenome (GOLD analysis project Ga0126371, IMG submission 110145) | Tropical forest soil microbial communities from Panama - MetaG Plot_4 | ecosystem: Environmental > Terrestrial > Soil > Tropical forest > Bulk soil | place: Panama | collected 2016-02-17 | reverse complement strand
TGCCACCACGTCGGCAAGTGCCGGCAACAACGCCGGATCCATCGTCATCGGCGGGAATGGCGTGGCGGCGGGATTGATCACCGGGAATGTGACCGGCGGAACCGGCATCAGCGCCAGCACGAGCGGAGCCAACAATTCCGGCAGCATCACGATTGCGGGCATCGGCGGCAATGTCACCGGCATCAGCACGGCCGGCCAGTTCGGCATCAACGCCGTGGCCACCACCACGGCCGGCACCGGCAGCGCCAACGTGACGGTGGGAGGCTCGACGGCGAACACGACGATTGCGGGCACGATCTCGGGCGCGACCGGCATCCGTGCACTGATCTCGGGCCCCAGCACCGGAAACGTCACCGTCACGACCGTGAACGCCGTCACGGGCACCGTGGCGGACGGCATCGACGCGCAGATCAACAATGCCGCCAGCACCGGCGTCGTCAGCGTGGCGACCAGCGGCGGCACCACATCGGCCCAAGCCATCGGCATCAATGCCACGAACGCCGGTACTGCGGCGACGGCCACCGTGACGGTCACCGCCAACAACAGCGTGACCGGCGGACAGGGCGGGACCGGCAGCGGTATCGCGACGAGTACGGCGGCAAACGCGGCCGGGACGGTGAATACCGTCGCGGTCACGGCGGGGACGGTCACGGGCGCTGGCACCGGCAACGCCGGCGTCCTCGCCACCGGCACGGGGACTGGCGGGGGCTCGGTCACGCTTGCGGCTGGTAGCACGGTGACCGGCGGCGGCACTGCGGGCGGCGTCGTGGTCAACCAGGCGGTCGGCGGCGGCAGCAACACCATCACCAACAATGGTGGAACCATCATCGGCGCCGGCACCCCGGCCGATGCCGTGGTCAAGTCGACGGTGACCGGCGCGGGGACGATTGGGATCGTGAACAGCGGAGCGATCCGTTCGAACACCGGCACGCTGACCGACACCGCGATCAGCACGACCGCGGGCACCGGAGCGACCAGCGTCACCAACAATAGTGGCGGCGCGATCAGCGGCGTGATTACGATGGCCAGCGCTGGCGCGAACACGGTCACAAATCTGGGTGGCGCGACCTGGAATACGCTGGGGACGAGCACGTTCACCGGCACTGCCAACAACATCAATAACTTCGGCACTATCAACATCGGGAACGCGTCCACTGGGACCGCTGGTGCCACGTTCGACCCGGTGAACCTCAACAACAACGCGGGCGGCGTCGTGAATCTGGCAACCAATGCGACGGCCGGGAAACTGCTGACGGTGAACGGAAACTACGTGAGCGCCGCGGGCGCCACCCTCAGGGGTAACGTCGACTTCAGCCAGACGGCCCCGACCAGTGCGGACCGCATCCAAGTCAATGGAGCGACGAGCGGCACGTCCAATTACGCCTTCAACCAAGTGGGCGGCACCGGCATCCTGTTCGCCAATGCCAAGCCGGTCGTCACGTCGACGGGCGCGAATGCGATCATTTTCCCGAACTCGGTCGTGAACAACGGCCTGATCCAGTACACCTTCACGGCGCCGGGCGGCGCCGGCAACAATGCCGGCAACAGCTGGGCCTGGGTGTCGGCTCCGAACACTTCCGCGGCCATTGCGCCGCTCACCAGCATCCTGTCGTCGATCGCGTCGATCGACGCGTCCTTCCACCAGTCCGCCAGCGCGCTGGTCGCTTCGCCACAGAGCAAAGAGCCCAACAAGCTGCTCTGCGGTCCTTGGACGCGCGGCAGCGCCGGCTACGCCAACACCAGCGCGACGGGCTCGAGCACCTTCGGCGGGACGAACACGTCCGTCGCCTCGCACATCTACACCGGGTTCGACGGCTACCAGGTCGGGTTCGACTGCGGCCTGTTGAATTTCATGGCGACCGGCTGGAACGTGCACCTCGGCGGCACCGGCGGGCAGATCTGGGCGACATCGACCGAACGGCTGGCCTCGCCCAGCACCATCAACTTCAGTGTGCCGTTCTACGGCGTCTATGGGGTCGCGACCTACGGGTCGTTCTTCACCGACCTGACCTATCGCCATTCGAACTACGACATGCACGTGACGAATGTGGCGGCGGGCCTGTCGCAGGCGGCCTTCAACGGCAACTCGGATGCGTTGCACGGTTCGGCGGGCTACTTGCTGCGGTTCGACAACTGGTTCCTCGAGCCGTCGGGCGCGCTGAGCTACACGCGCGGGACGTTCGATGCACTGCAGACGTTCAACCAGCTCGGAGCTCCCGTCGGCCAGCTGACGTTCGACACAGTGCAGAGCCTCCCCGGGCGCGTCGGCGTGCGGGCCGGCGTGGCGAATCAGGTTGGCGACATGGTCTTCACGCCCTTCGTAACGGGCGCCGTGTGGCACGAGTTCGAGGGCGACTCGCAGGGGGCCTTCGTTCAAGGGGGGAGCATCGCGCCGATGAGCGTGACGCGGGCGGGCACGTTCTACCAGGCCGGTCTCGGCCTCAGCGGGCAGGCCGCGGTCGGGAACGTCGGCCTGGTCGGGTTCATCCGCACCGACGTGCGCTTCGGGCCTGATCTCAACGGCGCGGCGGTGATCGCCGGCGGGCGTGTGAGCTTCTGACGTCTCCATCAATCCGGCGCATGCCGCCGATGCGGCTGCAGTGACGTTTGCGCGGCGCGGCGTTCGCGCGGCGCCGCGGCATGCAGCCGGTTGCGCAATGGCATGCGCGGTGGCAGAAGTGCAGGGGGCTTCGGGCTGGGAAAGAGGGCCTCGGGTGTATCGGTACGTTCGCGTCATTTCCACCGCATGCTGTGTCGCTCTGCTCATGACGGTCCTGGCCTCGGGTCAGCAACGCGAGCAGCCTCGACCCCCACGGGCAGCGCAAAACGCGCCGCAGCCTGCGCCGCCGCATCCCAATCCGCCGCCGCAGGGAGCGCCGGCTCAGCCGCCGGTGCCGCAGCGGACCGAGACGTTCAACTTCGACAACTGGAGCGTCATCTGCAGCGACTACGCCGAGGGGCCGCGCAAGCACAACTGCGTCGCGGTGCTGAAGGTGCAGCAATCCGGATCCAATCAGATCATCCTGACCTGGACCATTGCCATCAATGACAGCAAGCAGTTTGTCGCGGTGCTGCAGACGCCGACCGGCGTGCTCATTCGCCCGGGTGTCGAGCTTCAGCTCGAGAAGACGGCACCGCGGCGGGTCGAGTTCGAGAGCTGCGAGCCCGGCCGATGCACGGCCAGCCTGGTCATGGACAATGCATTCATGAAGGATGCGGGCGTCGCCGCCAATGCGTCGATCGGCCTGCAATCCGCCAACGGGCAGTCGGTGCAGATCAGCTTCACCCTGAAGGGATTCGACAAGGCACTGGCGCAGTTGCGCACCACGCATTGACATCGTCTTTTAACGTCCCGCGAAGATTTCATTAACCCTGGGCTGAAAGCCGGCGCGATCCAAGGATGCGGCGCTGGCGCTGCGTTTTCGCGCCTTCCGGGCCATCGCGCATTGTGAGCACCCGCCCCGCCGCCCGCAGGCGGACGAATGCGGAAAAACTGTTCAATATTGAGCGAAATCCGGAAACCAGAGGTTAGTCCTGCCGGAGCGGCGCCTTGCATCGCTAAGCAGTTGGTAAGCGCGGACGCATACCGTTTTCGCGGACGGGGAGTCCCAAACGGAGCTTTCAAATGTTGACGCGTAGCTCGGTGTTGCTTGCCGCCGCTTGTCTCGGCGGCGCGCTGCTTCTGCCGGCGACTGCGAGTGCGCAGACGGCCGGTCGCTATACGGACGGCGCCGCGGCGCCGACCGCCAACGTGAACCCGGTGCCGGCGAATCGCGCGGCGCGGCTGCCGGTCGGTCCGGTGAGGACCAGCCACGCGAAGCGCAATGTCGCCCCGACGGCGGAGCCGCGGGTCGTCATGGAGCCGATGGTGCTGCTCGGCGTGGGCTTCTGACGGCCGGCGGCTGAGCCGTTGCAAACGGTAGCCGAGCCTGCGCCAACGCGACTGCGCGGCCGCCCCGGGACGGGGCGGCCCGCCCCCCTACACGCGGGATCGTCGGGACACGAGCGACATCGTCTGTCCCTGAACCGCGCGTGACTGGCCGCGCCGAGCCGCGCTTTCGCTGGCGACCTTCGGCAGAGTGCACAAAGACGCATCGTGTCGGCAGGCCTCAGTCCCTGCGCCCACGATGGGCGCAAGCCTCGCTGGGCCCTTCGCAACCCTGGACAGTGCTCGGTCCGACAGGGTATTCTCCGGCCCGGAATTTGATATTTTTCATGGGCGCGTGAGCCTTGCCGCGGGCCCGGTTTTTTGTGGGTGTCCGGAGGTCCCGGTACCTGCCGGGGCGGAGCGAGGACATGAGAATTTTCCGCACAAACGATCTTTTGAGCTTCAGCGCTCTCATTGCGTTGGGGGCGACGGCCGTCGTGGGAGCGCCCACGGCCTTGGCCAATGACTCGGCCGCCGAGCTTTCCATCGGCGGGCTGACCTTCAGCCGCACGGCCGACGTTTCCATGGAATCGGAAGAGCTGAAGATCTCGCCCGAGGCAGTCACCGTCCGCTACCACTTCCTGAACCACCGGCCGACGCCGGTCACGCTGACGGTCGCTTTTCCGCTGCCGGACATCGACCTGTCCGAGATCGAGAACATCGCCTTTCCGACGAGCGATCCGGTCAACTTCGTCAACTTCGAGACCAAGATCGACGGCAAGCGAATCGACCTGACGATCAACCAGCGCGCCCTGCTCGGCGACAAGGATGTGACCGCCGCGCTGCGCAATGCCGGTGTCGCCGTCCTGCCGATCGGCGCGCAGCAGAAGACGCTTACGGACTTGCAGCCCGCCGCGCGCGAGAAGCTGCTCAATGACGGCCTGCTCGTGCAATCGGGCACCGACGAGAAGGGGAAGCCGATCTACGCGCCAGGTTGGATCGTGCGGACCTCGGCCGTGCGCCAGCAGACCTTTCCGCCGCAGCGCCCGATCGTCGTCGAGCATCGCTATCGGACGAGCCTCGGGGTGAGCTTCGATACGGTGCTGCGCCGCTCGCTGCGCCAGAACAAGGCGATGAAGGCCGAGGTCGACCGTTACCGCGGTCTCTACTGCGTCTCGCCGGAGCTTCTGTCGAACGTCGACAAGCTCGCCGGCGACACCGAAGGCAACAAGGCGAAGCTGCAGGAATGGCGGATCAGCTACGTCCTCAAGACGGGCGCGAACTGGGCCGGTCCGATCCGCGACTTCAAGCTCGTCGTCGACACCGGCAAGGCGGAGCGGCTGGTCAGCTTCTGCGGCCAGAACATCAAGCCGCTCTCACCGAGCGCGGTCGGCGTGACCGCCAGCGATTTCACCCCGGACAAGAATCTCGACATCCTGATCATCGGCCGCCGATAGGGCAGGGCCGCTTGGGGGATCGAAGGGCCGGATGCGGCGCGTTCAGCGCCGCATCGATGACGCTCGGCTCGAGACCACGCGACGAAATGACGGGAAGAGGTCGTGGCTTGGGTCCTTGTTGGCGCAAGGACCATCACATGGCTTGTACGCCTCAGAAGCCGACGCCGAGCGACGGGCTGGCGTGGCTGGGGCTGCCGGCGGAGGCGGTCGGCCGTGCCGGCTCGGGGCGAAGGGCCTGGGCGGGGCGGTCCTCGACGCTCCCGGTCGCCTTCGCGGGATGGCGCTCGACGATCTTCTTTTCCTCGCGCGGATGCTTGGCGACGGCTGGCGCCGGCTTGCTGCACCGCTCACCCTCGACGACCTGCCCCGACGGGCAGACCAGCGGGCAGACGCGGGTGCGGTGATCCTTGAGCTCCTGCAGGAGCTCGGGGGAAATCAGCGCCTGCTGCGACCCGTGCCCGATCTGCGAGAGATAGCGCTTGAGCCCGCGCGCCGTCGAGGTCTTCAGGTCGCTCGAATCGGCCGCCGTCGACAGACAGCCGATGCGCTGCAGCTCCATCTGGGTTTCGACCGTGAGCTTGAGCTGCTCTTCCGGTGAGGCGGAGGGCGGCACCGCGGGGGCGTCGGCCTTGGGGATCGACTCGAGAGCCGCGAGCACCTTCGGCCGCAGGTCTTCACAGGCGAGATCGTGCTCGAACTGGGCGAGACGGTCGCGCCCGCCGGGGCCCGCCGACTGCAACAGGGTCAGCTGCTTGTCTTCACGCTGACAGGTTTCCTGGGTGCGCTGACGCTCGAGGTCGAGCGCGGCGAGCCGCTGCTTCGCCACGGCCGCGACGTCCCCGCATGTGGATTTCGCCACGAGCGAGCGGATCTTTTCGGCGTCGCCTTGAACGTCGTTCAGGGCGGTGCGCTCCTGCTTGCAGGCCTGCTCCGCCTTTTGCCGCTCGGCGAGCTCGCGCTGGCGCGCCGCCTCGCGCTCCGCGGCTTCGCGTTGCGCCTGCACCCGCTCGGCTTCCAGCTTGGCCAGCTTCTCGGCGGCTTGACGCTGCTTCTCCGCCTGCTCGCGTTCGGCCTGCTCGCGTTGCGCCTTCGCGCGCTCGGCGTCGGCGCGGGCGAGCCGCTCGGCCTCGGCGCGCGCCGCCTCGCGACGATCCGCTTCGACCTTCGCGAGCCGCTCCTGTTCCTGCCGGCGCTGCGCTTCGGCGCGCTCGGCCGCTTCCTTTTCGGCCTTCGCGCGCTCGGCTTGGGCGCGGGCGACCCGTTCGGCCTCCACGCGCGCGGCTTCCTGACGATCCGCCTCGATCTTCGCGAGGCGCTGCTGTTCCTGCCGGCGCTGCGCTTCGGCACGCTCGGCGGCTTCGCGCTCGGTCTTCGCGCGCTCGGCCTCGGCGCGCGCCAGCTGCTCCTGCTCCTGGCGCCGGCGGATGGCCTCCTGCTCGGCCGCCGCCTTATCGCTTTCGCGACGCTCGGCCTCGAGACGCGCAAGCTTTTCCTCGATCTCGCGCCGCTGAGCGGCCTCGTGCTCGGCGATCTCGCGCTCGCGCTTCACGCGCTCCTGCAGCTCGCGTTCGCGCGCGCCGCGCTCGAGCAGCTCGAGCCGGTGCTTGGCCTCCCATGCGTAAACCGAATACGGATACCGCGTGATGAAGTCGCGGACCGACATGATGTCCTCGGAGTCGCGCAGGCGCTCCCAGACCAGCCGATCCGATTGATTGAGATAGTACTCGCTCAGCAACGAGATATAGGTCTCAGGCCGCTGCCGTCCGCCGGTCTGCGCGTTGACGTCGGCCGCGATGCGGCGGAACATCATCTCGATCTCGAGGCCCGGCTCCTGCAACCGCTTCAACAGGGCGGTCGTGAAGGGGCTGTTGCGGCCGGAGCTCCCGTCGAGCGCGACGTCATCCGCCGCGGTCGCATAGGCGACCACCATCCCCTGGGTCTTGTCGATGCGGGCCAAGCCGCGGGTCATCGACACGCTTCGCGTCTGGCCGACCTGATTGCGCATGAAGCGGTCGGCGAGCGGATTGTTCCGGCAAGCGTCGAGAATCATGATCTTGACGCCGCTCGCGCGGTCCAGCGCGCTGCGCACGTCGTCGATCTGGATCATGTTGTAGCGAAGGCTGATCTCGTCCTCGAGCTCGGCGTCGACCGGCATCAAATAATTGCGCCCGCCATACTGCATCGCGTGGCCGGCATAGTAGAACAGCGCCGAATCGGCGTTGACGGCGGTCCGCGCGAAGTTCGCGAGCGCGACGTCCATGTCGCGCTTGCTGGAATCGGTGGCCAGGATGACCTCGAAGCCGAGGTTGCGCAGCACCGAGGCGACGTCTTGGGCGTCGTTCCGCGGGTTGACCAACGAGATGTTGGCCATCTTGTACTGTGAGTTGCCGATCACCAGGGCCACGCGCCGCTCGGGCGTAGCCGCGGTCGCTCCGAGCGTCGTCAGGACGACGCAGAGTAGCAAAATCGCTACTGAACGGAGCATTGCATTCATGCTCGAAACGTCAATCTTTTGGTGCAACCAATCCCGGCGCGAAAGTTTTAATCGAGATGCTGACGTATGGCAATGAAACAGATCACACCCCTTGTTCGTTTCCGCCAAATAGGTACAAAACTACCCGCCTGGGCGGGCCGGGACCGGTCTGGCCCCGAGGCGAACGGATCCGTCTAGCGGTCCAGTTTGAAATAGCGGGCCGTGGCCTGCACGGTGATCTGCTTCTGGGCCGCTTCCGTGGCGGCGAGCGCAAAGACCTGATCGGCCGGAGCGGGCCGGGCCGGGCGGAGCGCCTCGACCGCGCCGGTGCTTGCGATCGCCACCAGCAACTGCGGCTGGGGCCCGGCCGGGCCCTCGTTGCGCTGCATGCCGATGCTGAAGGTCTTGCCGTCTATGCCGTCCTTCAGCAGCTGGGAGATGTTCTGGACGACCCCCGCATCCGAGACGAGCAGGAGCTCGATGCGGCGGCTGCCGACGTTTTCGATGCTGCCGTCGAGGGTCTCGCCGCCGCGCAGGCTCGTGCTGTTGATCTGAAGGCGGGGGGCACGCGCCTTCTCGCCCCGGAACCGGCCGAGGAAGGAAACCGCCGCGCATTGCGGCGGAGTGACCTGTCGCACGCCGATGGAGGCCTCGAACCCGAACTGGCGCTGGAATGCCCGGTCAAGCGATTCGAAGGGGGCGGTCGAGGCTCCGAATCCCTCGATGGCCGCCGCATTCTCGCCCAGCGCCACAGGGCTCACGAAGAAGCATTCGCCCCCATTATACCCGTCGACGTAGCGGCGGATGCTGTCGACGCGTCCTGCGGGCCGCTCGGTTGGCGGGGTGCCCGGCGGCGGCAGGGGCTCCAGCGGCTTCAGGCGATCGCCGGTGATGGTGTCAGACGGGACGTCCGGTCTCAGGCGGGAGTCCGACGGGGGGGGTCTGAGCTGGTCGGGCCGTGGCCCGCGCGGGGGCCAATATGCGGTCGAGACATAGTAATAACCGCCGCCGCCCGCCGCCGCCACGACCAGGAGCACGGTTGCGAGTGCCGCCCACCGCCGACTGCCTTTGCGCTGGCCGGTGGCCCGGTCCTTCGCGGGCTGGCGCGCCGGCGCGAAGGCGCGCTGGCGGCCGGCATCGCGGCCGGCCTCGGGGTCGCCAATCGGCCAGGCAAGCACATCCGCCATCGATTGCGGCCGGCGCTCGGGATCGGGTTGCAGCATGCGTTCGAGCAGCGGGCGAAAACGCATGTCGATCGAGCCCAGATCGGGAACGCGCCGGCGCTTTTCGACGATTTCCAGCTGGGTGCCGCCCATGTCGATCGCGGTGCCGGTCAGCGCCTGGGCAATGACCAGGCCGAGACTGTAGATATCGGACTTTGCGGTCACGTTGCCGCCGAACAGGCCGAGTTGCTCAGGCGAGACGTAGTTGTGTTTGCCGGCGAAGCCGCTGCCGATCACCGTGCCCTCGTGCAGCTGGAGCGAGCGGGCGATTCCGAAGTCGATGATCTTGGCGCGCGCGACGTCGTTGTCGGGAACGATGATGTTGTCGGGCGCGACGTCGCGATGGATGATGCCCATCTCGTGCGCGGCCTGCAGCCCGGCGGCGATCCGCCGGATCAAGGAGCGCGCGGCTTCGAAGGTCAGCGGGCCCTGGCTCAGCAATTCCAACAGCGAGCGCCCGTCGACGAACTCCATCGCGAGATAGGGACGCTGAAGCACGGGCTCGACGGTGAAGACATAATAGCGAACGATCGCCGCGTGATGCAGGTGGTGGAGCGCCGAGGCTTCCCGGCGAAAGAGCCCGAGGGCGGCTTCATTGCCGGCAAACTCGGGAAGCATCACCTTGATCGCGACCGTGTCCCCGGTCTGGATCACGTGCCCCTTGTAGATCTCCCCCATGCCTCCGGTGCCGATCTGGTGATCGATCTCGTAAATGCCGTTGAGCCGCGTGCCCGGGGAGAGGCGGTACGGCGAATAGAAGTTGGACCCGCTCGGCATCATGCGCGCTACTCCCACACGTCCGGCGGACCGTGGTCCGACGCAGGCGGCGCGCCGCCGTCTGGCCGATAGCGCACCACCACGACGGTGACGTTGTCGAGCGCGCCGCGTTGCAGCGTCAGGTCGATCAGTGCATTGCATGCCTGCTGCGCCCCCATGGCGGCGACGCAGCGCAGGATCTCATCGTCCGACAGGTGCCGGGTCAACCCGTCGCTGCAGATCACGAACGAATCGTCGCGCTCGAGGATACCGCTCGTCACCTCCAGCTCCGGCTTGTCGAACACGCCGATCGCCCGCGTGATCACGTTGTTGCGCGGCCACGACTCGGCTTCCTGCGGCGTGATGATGCGCTGAGCGACCAGTTCCTGCACCTCCGTATGATCGCACGAGAGCTGTTTGATGACGCCGGACCGTATGATGTAGAGGCGGCTGTCGCCGGACCAGACACAGGCATAGTACCCGTCGAACGCGAGGAGGAGCGCCATCGTCGTGCCGACAATGCCGCCCCGCTGCCGGCTGAGCTCCTTCATCTGCTCGTTGGCGTACGCCACCTGAGCTTCGCACTGCGCGAGCAGCTCCGGCGCCGACGTCGGCTGCGTGATCGCCGCCAAAGCGTCAACGAGAATCCGGCTCGCCAGATCGCCGGCCTCGTGTCCGCCCATTCCGTCCGCGACCGCCCAGATGCCGGCGGCAGGGCGGATGAGGAAGCTGTCTTCGTTGCGCTCCCGAAGCTTGCCGGCGTGTGTGGCGGCTCCGGTCTCGAATTCGGACGAGGGTCTCGGCATAGCGCGCCCTGGCGATTTCAGGCGTTTGCCGCGGTCTCAGGCAAGCGACCGACCAGCATGGTTGCGAACAAGAACGGGTCCGGCATTCGTCGGCACGACAGCGCGAGCGGAGGAGAGTCGTGGCCGCCGACCGTCCACCAAAAGCTCGCCGCCGCGTAGGTGGACGCGAAGTTCGCTCGCCGCAACTCGGAAAGCACGCTTTCGAACTCGCTTCCGACCGCGAGAGCGCCGACGACCCCGTCCGCCAGGACGGCACGGCCGGCGGGCATCGCCGTATCGGCGGCGGGCACCCTGGGCGGAGGGAATTGCTCGAGCGTGCCGGAAATCTGCTCGAACGCTACCGCGCGATCGAGCGTCGCCAGGAGAAACTCTTCGGCCGCGGCGAACCAGTCATCCTGGACGTCGATGTCCGGCGGCGGAATCTGCGCGGCGGGAGTCGCGTTTGCGAACACCGTCAGGGGATAGTGGCGGCCGACCCCGTCGAGCGACGGCATGAACGCGCCCAGCACCGCCGCACCGCATATCTCCGGACCGAGCCAGTAGCGCCAGATCGGCGCGGTCAGGAACGCTTCCTGCCAGGATTCGCCCAGCGTTTGGCGACTCGCCGACATCGAGCTCTGCATCCACGGCTCCCACACGTCCAGAAAACCGCGCGGCGCGTACAGTGCGATGAAATCGCGCTTGGCGGCAAGCTTGCCGAACATCCCGCAGCGCATGCCGGTCAGATCCCGCTCGGGCACTTGAATTCTCTCAAGTTCGCGAGGTTGAACGGGTTGCGTGTCGATCCCGTCGAGATCTGGTAGCTGACATTTTGGCCGCCGACGATGAAACTGGCCGAGGCGGTTTCGCCCCGCGCCGACAGCCCTCCGGCCTCGAGCACGCGGAACAGCGACCACGGGCTGTTCTTTTCCAGGACCGACGGTTGACCGCCGAGACCATCGTTCGTCACCGAGATGGCGGTGTGCGGCGTGGGGCCGGGCCATTGCACCGGGACGGGCGTCACGCTGCCCGGCGGGGGGGCGCCACCGACCCCGACGGCCGCGCTCGTCACGACGGTCCCCCCAACCTCGAATTTGGCCGTCGCTCCGGCGAGGGCCGGCGGCTTGATCGCCAGCGTGACCCCGGGCTGGTTGCCGCCGGTCTGGAAGAAAGCGTCGCGGATTTCGGCTGCGCGCTGGAAATCGCGCAGCGTGTTGGCGGAGAGGGTGCTGCCGACGCCGCTATCCGGTCGCCATGTCCACGGCGTTTTCGACGTGTCGGCGTACGGCGCAAGGTACTGCTGGAAGAACTTGTCGAGGATCTGGTTGGGACCGAACAGCCGGCCGAAATCGAGCAGCGGCACCTCGCTACTGCTGCCCCGCGTGAAGGGATAGCGGTTGGCGATGGTCTGCTGGCACACGGGCGTGATCTGGTCGCGCAGCGCCGTCAGCAGCTGCCCGGCCGTGGATGCGGCGAGGCTGACCTCGAATTCGGCGGCCGCCGCCCGCAACATGTCGGCGAACGGCGGCGGCATCCGTCCGGCGATGTTCTTGAGCCTGCCCACCTGCTCCTGGAGCGCGGGGTTGACGCGGGCCGTCTGCGACGGCGAGTCCGCCAGCACGTGCAGGCTCTGGGCGATCTCGCTGAGATTGGCGATGACGTCGTCGATCGGCCGCCGCGAGGCATCGCCTTCGACGAGCACGTGAAACGGCTTGAAGGCCCCTTCGATGCTCGCGCCCGGTGAGCGGTCCTGCGCGGTCAGCAGCGGCGCGGACGCTTTGGGGGCGGGCGAACCGTCCTTGGCATTGGGCCGTTCGCGCGTCAGCACCGTCTCGTCGCGGATCGATTCGATCAGCTGCTTGAGCGGCGAGTTCGGCGCCGAGATCGCGCTCAGCGCGATATATTGCGGCTTGTCGGCCAGCAGCTTGCGCAGCCGCAGCTTGGTGAGCTGGTCGCGCCACACCTCGATGAACTCGCGCGTATAGAGATCGATCAGCTCGTCGGTCAGCCTGTCGTACTGTCCGGTGACCTCCTCGCCGATCGAGCCCAGCACCCAGCGCTCGTTCTTGATCCGCTCGGCGATGTCGCCCATGCGCCCGATGAAAGCGTGGTGGAAGCCGTTGTAGGTGAAGAAGCCCGGAACCCGGATCGTATCGAGCGGCTGCCCGCCGGCGGCCTCGAAGACGCGGTCGGCATCGGCGCCGCCCTTCTTCAAGGGCATCCAATCGGCGACCCCGGCAGTGGCCGCCTGCGACTTGAGCATCGCGTAGGCGCGCTGCGCGATGCTCAATCGCCCCAGCGTCTTCTGGGCCTCGCCGATCAGGCGGCCATCGAGCTCGATCAGCGGCTGCTGGCCGGCATCGAGCTGCAGCATCGCGTCGAGATGCTCCTCGAGCATCCGGCGTCCCTCGGCGTTGGAGGCCGTCCGGTACAGATTCTCCTCCCAGTCGCGCCGCATCCACGACTTGATCAGCTCCTTGTCGGCCGCGTGCTGGCCGCCCAGCATCAGGTACACCTTGAGCGCGTCGTACACGAAGGCCGGATTGGCGATATTGGCGTCGAGCTGCTCTTCGAGGCGGAAGATGAGGCGCGAGCGCAGCAGCCGCTCCAGGCCGACATGGTAGGCGTTTTCGGAGGACGACTGGAGCCGCTCGCGCTGGCTGAGCCCGAAGGTCGCGGCCAGCGGGGTCGGGATGTCGCGGACCGTATAGCCGGCGGGCATGGCGCGCAGCCTGTCGAGGGCGGGAAGCACGGTGTGCAGGTCGCGATCCTCGATCAGGGTCTCGTGCACCAGCGTATCGAAATTGGTCGAATATTCGCGATCGGCCGCTTCGGTCTGGTCGATGAGCGCGCGATTGCGCCCGTAGCTGACGTACCAGGCGGTCGACAATCCGAGCGTGACCGCGGCGATCGTCGTCAGCGCCGCCGCCTTCAGGATCATGGCGCGCCGGACCGCCGCGCGGTCGGTCGACACCCAGGCCGCTTCGCCGATGATGACCTTGGAAATGAGGTCGGTCAGAAAGTAGCTCTTGCCCTGACCCGAGTAGGCGGACGCCGCGACCTCCTCGGCGCCGAAGCTGCGGACCAGAGCCCCGATCAGCTGGTCGATGGGGCTGCCCTGCTGGGTGCCCGACGTGAAGTAGAAGCCGCGCAGCGTCGCGTTGGCGTGGTATCGCGTCGGCTCGAAGATCTGATTGAGAAAGTCGAAGAGCGGCTGCTTCAGGCGCGCCATCTGCGCCGGAAAGCCGAACAGCGCGACGCGCGTGCTCGGCGCCGGTTCGTCCTGCAGGCGGTCGACCTGCTCGTCGGTGAGGCGCTCGAGCAGGAGGTCGAGCTCGACCGGAACCTCGCCCACCATGTTGCGCTTCTTGTCGCCCGTCTGGAACGTCGCGCCCCAGACCTGCTTGCGGGCGGGCTCGTCGAGATAGCCGAAATATTCGACGAAGCCGGCGATCAGGTCGGCCTTGGTGAACAGCGCATAGACGGGGAAATCGATCTTCAGGCGCTGGTGCAGCTCGAGCAGACGGGTGCGGATCGCGTTCGAATGCGCGGCGAGCTCGCTCGCGTTGAGCTTCATCAGGTCTTCGAGGCTGATCGCCACCAGGACGCCGTTGATCGGCTGCCGCGGCCGGTTCTTCTTGAGCAGCTCGAGGAACGCGAACCAGCTTTGCTTGTCCGCCGAGGCGTCGGAATCCTGGGTCGTGTAGCGGCCGGCCGTGTCGATGAGCACTGCGTCCTCGGTGAACCACCAGTCGCAGTAGCGGGTGCCGCCGATGCCGGCCACCGCCGCGGGCGTGGCGCCGCGCGAGAGCGGAAATTTCAGACCGGAGTTGACGAGCGCCGTGGTCTTTCCCGAGCCCGGCGGACCGATGATGACGTACCAGGGCAGGTCGTACAGGTAGTCCTTCTTGCCGCCGCTCGCGTTCTTGAGCGTCGC
>Ga0126371_10003082_pt1 | contig 14507 bp, 11 predicted proteins | sample PanSoiMetaPlot_4_FD_110145 | JGI IMG/M metagenome (GOLD analysis project Ga0126371, IMG submission 110145) | Tropical forest soil microbial communities from Panama - MetaG Plot_4 | ecosystem: Environmental > Terrestrial > Soil > Tropical forest > Bulk soil | place: Panama | collected 2016-02-17 | reverse complement strand
TGGTCGGCACGACCTACCCGCCGCCCTTCGACTTGCCCTGCCGCGCGCGCGAGCGCGCCAAGCTCGGCGACGCCGCGGGACTTACCCAATTCGGCGTGAACCTGTGCCGGCTGCCGCCGGGTGCTTGGTCGAGCCAACGTCATTGGCACACTGGCGAAGACGAGTTCGTCTATGTCCTTTCGGGCGAAGTCGTGCTTGTGACCGATGGTGGCGAGGAGATCCTACGCGCCGGGGATGCGGCGGGGTTCCCGGCGAACGATACGAACGGCCACTGCTTCCAGAATCGCTCGGATCGTGAGGCACAGATACTGGAGGTCGGGACCCGTGTGGCTGGCGACATGGCTTATTACCCGGATATCGACATGGTCGCGCCGGCCGGAGGTAAACCCGCGGCCTACACCCATCGGGACGGAACCCCGTACCAGGATATCCGGCGCCGCGGGCCTTGATCCGATTGCGTCGTCCGATGGTAGAGTGAGGGTCGACGACCACCTGGATCGGAGAGCCTCATGCCGGACCTTCATCCGCAGATCCTGCACGTCCTAGAGGTCATGGCCGAGGCCAACCTAAAGCCGATCGAGGCAATGTCACCGACCGAGGCGCGCGCGCAGATGGAAGCGACGGCGCAGTCGCGCAAGGCCGAGCCGCTTCCCGTCGACCGGGTCGAGGAGCGATCGGTCCCCGGGCCGGCGGGCGACATCCGTTTGCGGCTATATTGGCCCAATGCCGCAGCGCCGCTGCCGGCGATCGTCTATTACCATGGCGGCGGCCACATCATCGGCAGCCTCGACACCCATGATCTGGTCGCCCGCAATCTCTGCGCCGGGGTCGGGGCACTGGTCGTGTCAGTCGATTACCGCATGGGTCCGGAGCACAAATTTCCGGCGGCGGTGGAAGACTCGTTCGCCGCGCTTAAATGGGTTCATGCGAATGCTCGAGAGCTCGGCGCCAACCCGGCCCGCATCGGTGTTCACGGCGACAGCGCCGGCGCCAATCTCGCAGCGGTCACCGCACTGCTGGCGCGCGACGCCGGCAGCCCGAGATTGCGCCTGCAGTCGCTCGTCTACCCGGTGGCCGACTATGGCCTGGCCGGTGGCAGCTATCAAAAATATGCGCAGGGCTACGGCCTGCTGACCAGAGAGTCGATGGTCTGGTTCCGCAATCACTATCTGCGGAGACCGGATGAAGCCGAAGATTGGCGGGCCTCGCCAATCAAAGCCACGAGCCTTTCCGGTGTGGCTCCGGCGATCGTGATTACTGCGGAGTGTGATGTCCTGCATGATGACGGCGAGCGCTACGCCGAGGCGTTGCGCCGCGCAGGAGTGCCGGTCGAGTACAAGGAATACGCCGGGATGATCCACGGCTTCTTTGGCATGATGCCGGCGGTCGACGACGCGATGAACGCACAGCGCGCCGTCTGGGCCGCATTCAAGCGCGCCTTCACCTGACCCAAGGTGCCCGGAGATGAAGCACGCCGATAGTGCGACGGTGGACGCGACCCTCGACGCCACCGGGCTGTTGTGCCCGCTGCCGGTGCTGAAGGCGCGGCGGGCGCTAAAGCCGCTGGTTCCCGGCGCGGTTCTCGAGGTGCTCGCCACCGATCCCGGCGCCACCAAAGATTTTGAGCATTTTTGCCAGACCACCGGGTGCGAGCTGCTCGAAGCCGGTGAGCAGCCCGGCGGGGTTCTGCGCTTTTTGATGCGCAAGCCGGTCTGAGGAGGTTCGCGATGGTTGCGACCGTGACAACGCCGCGTCTGATGGTGGTGGGCGGCGGGTCGCTCGCCGAACTGCCGGCGATATTGCAGCGTCTCGGGCTCGGGCATCCGCTCGTGGTGACCGACCCTTATATCGCCGGCTCCGGCATCCTCGACCGTGCAACAGCGTTGCTCAACAGCGCCGGGATCCGCTGGTCCGTTTTCTCCGACACGGTTCCCGACCCGACCACGGCGGTTGTCGAGACCGGTACCCGAATTCTGGCGGAGGGCGGCTTCGACAGCCTCGTCGCGATCGGCGGCGGCAGCTCGATCGACACCGCCAAGGCGATGAGCGTTCTCGCCGCCAATGGTGGAGCGATGCGCGAATACAAGGTCCCGGCGGAGATCCCGAAGACCGGGCCGCCGCTGATCGCGATCCCGACGACCGCCGGGACCGGCTCCGAGGTGACGCGGTTCACGGTGATCACCGACACCGAGACCGACGAGAAGATGCTGATCGCCGGGCTCGCCTGCTGTCCGCTGGCGGCACTCGTCGATTACGAGCTGACCCTCTCGATGCCGCTGCGGCTTACCGCCGACACCGGGCTCGACAGCTTGACCCATGCGATCGAGGCCTATGTCAGCCGCCGCGCCCACCCCTTTACCGACGGGCTCGCCAAGAATGCGATGAGCCTGATCGCGCGCCACATCCGCACCGCCTGCGCCGAGCCCGGCAATCGGGCAGCACGCGAGGCGATGATGCTCGGCGCCACCACGGCCGGGATGGCGTTCTCGAATTCCAGCGTCTGCCTGGTGCACGGCATGAGCCGCCCGATCGGCGCGTTCTTTCATGTCCCCCACGGCTTGTCCAACGCGATGCTGTTGCCGGAGATCACCGCCTTCTCGGTGCCGGCGGCACTCGAGCGCTATGCCGACTGCGCTCGAGCGATGGGGGTGGCGGAGGAGGACGAAGGGAGCCAGGCCGCGGTCGCGCGTCTGCTCGACGAGCTGCGACGGCTCAACGAGGATCTCCAGGTCCCGACACCGCGTGCCTGGGGCATCGACGCCGGACGCTACGAGGAGCTGCTGCCGCTTATGGCGAGCCAGGCGCTGGGCTCGGGCTCGCCCGCCAACAATCCGCGGATCCCGACGAGCGACGAGATCGTCGAGCTCTATCGCCGGGTCTATAGGTGACGCCGGATTGACGGGCAGCGATGTATATAACTTAGGACAAATTGCAGGGACATCGAGATGGTCGATTTTGCCGGCAGCCACATCGTCGTCACCGGCGGCACCGGCGCGTTGGGCAGGGCGGTCATCACGGCGTTGCGCGCGGCGGGTGCCGTCTGCCACGTCCCGAACCTGGTGGCTGCAGAGCTCGAGAATTTCCCGCACTTGTCGGATCCCGGCGTCCACATCGCCCGCGACGTCGACGTCGCCGACGAGGCGGCGGTTCGCCGCTTCTACCAGTCCCTGCCGCCGCTCTGGGCATCGGTGCACCTCGCCGGCGGTTTTGCGATGGCGCCAATCGCCGAGATGTCGGCGGCAGATTTCATCGCCCAGTTCCGGATGAACGCGCTGTCGTGCTTCTTGTGCTCGGCCGCTGCTGTCGCAGCGTTTCGTGCGCGTCGGCAACCGGGTCCCGACGGCTCACCCGGCGGGCGCATCGTCAACGTCGCCGCCCGGCCGGCGCTCGAGCCGCGGCTGGGTGCCGGCATGATCGCCTACACGGCGTCCAAATCCGCGGTGGCGGCGCTGACCCAGGCGCTCGCGCAAGAGACCACCGACGAACAAATCTGGGTCAATGCGGTTGCCCCTTCGGTCCTCGACACCCCGGCGAACCGGGTGGCGATGCCCGATGCCGATCATCGCCGCTGGGTTTCTCCGTCGGACCTCGCGGAGATCATTATCTTTCTCGCGTCGCCGGCCAATCGTGCAACCCGTGGTGCGGTGATCCCGGTCTACGGCGGATCCTAACCATCCGGCTGCCGGTCTCTCGCGGCGCAGCAGGATCCACTTAGAACGTTTCCAATAACTTTGTGGAGTGGTATGTTGCAATGCAACATAATGAGCTTGATCTTTGCCCGCGTGAGGTCCGATGAAACGTCACTTGCTGCGCCTCGACCGGATTGCCGGGGAAATGAATGCCTGGCTGTTGGTGATCGCGATTGGGCTCGGCATGCTCGACCTGGCCGTTTTGGTCGCCAAATGCATCCCGGCGGTGACGGTGCCGCCGCCCGCCAGCGGCGCGACCGATCTCGGGCATGCGATCCGGTCGCCCGCCCGGCCCGACAACCCTCGCAGCTGATCGGGAGCTTCTGATGCTTGCCGTTGTCGGGCCCATCCTGCTGAAGCAGGGACGCTATGCCTTCGACCTGTGGACCGCCGAAGAGGGGCTGAGCCACGGCTACCCCTATCATCGCATCGAAGACGCCCACTACGCGCGTAATGCCGAGATCAGGTCCCGCAGGCGGGCGCCGCGCAGCACCGCTATGGCGTGCCGCACCCTTGAGGAATTCACCCTGGCGGTGGCCGAGCGCGAAGCGACTTTCTGCGCTTTGGTCGCGACCCTCGATCCGCCTCATTCACCGTCGGGGACCCCGGCTTCGAGCTCCTCGAGCCACACCCTGGCGCTCGCGTCCGACGGCGCGCGCCAGTCGCCGCGCGGCGACAGCGAGCCGCCCGACGAGATCTTTGGGCCGTTGGGCAGCGCCGAGCGCTTGAACTGGCTGAGTTCGAAGAAGCGGTAGAGAAAAACCCGCAGCCAGCGCTTGATCTCGCCGAGCGTATAAGCACGGCGCGCCGCCTCCGGTGTGTTGGCGGGCCAATTGCCGCGTTCGATGTCGTGCCAGGCGTTCCAGGACAAATAGGCGATCTTCGAGGGGCGGAAGCCGTAGCGCGTCGCATGATAGAGGTTGAAGTCCTGCAGCGCGTAGGGCCCGACGATGCTCTCGGTCGACTGGATAGCGCCATCGGCACCGGGCGGCACGAGCTCGGGCGAGATTTCCGTCGCCAGGATGTCGGCGAGGATGTGCGCTGCTTCCTCGCCCAGCTCGCCGGACACCGCGACAAAGCGGATCAGATGCTGGATCAGGGTCTTGGCCACCGACGCGTTCGGGTTGTAATGCGACATCTGGTCGCCGACCCCGTAGGTGCACCAGCCGAGACCGAGCTCGGAGAGATCGCCGGTGCCGACCACCAGAGCCCCGTTGTGGTTCGCCAGCCGGAACAGGTAATCCGTGCGTAACCCGGCCTGCACATTTTCGAAGGTCACGTCGTATAGGGCCTCGCCCTTGGCCGAGGCGTGACCGATATCGCCGAGCATTTGCTTCGCTGCCGGCCGGATATCGATCTCGGTGCCGGTGACGCCGAGCGCCTTCATCAGCCGCCAGGCATTCGCCTTGGTCGTCTCGCTCGTCGCGAAGCCGGGCAACGTGTAGGCGAGGACGTTGCTGCGCGGAAGCCCGAGCCGATCCATCGCCCGCGCCGCGACGATCAATCCCTGGGTCGAGTCGAGCCCGCCGGAAACGCCGATGACGAGTTTTTTCAGGCCGGTCGCCGCGGCCCGCCGGGCCAGGCCCTGGACCTGGATGTTGTAGGCTTCATAGCAATTCTCGCGCAGCATCGCCGGGTCGGACGGTACGTAAGGAAAGCGCTCGACCGGGCGGCGCAACTCGAGTTCTTCGCCCGGTGCCGCGAAGTCGAAGCCGATCGTGCGCAACGGCGTTCGATTGCCGCCGCCGGCACGCACGCAATCGCCAAAAGTGTTGGTCCGCATCCGCTCCTGGCGGATGCGCCCGAGATCGATATCGGCGATGGCGATCTCGGCCTCGGCCGAAAACCGTTCGGTCTCGGCCAGCCCGTCGCCGCATTCGAAGATCCCGGCCTGTCCGTCCCAGGCGAGGTCGGTGGTCGATTCGCCGGCACCGGCTGCGGAGTAGGCATAAGCCGCAATGCAGCGCGCCGATTGCGACGCGCACAGCAGCCGGCGCATCTGCGCCTTGCCGATCGTGATGTTGCTGGCCGAAAGATTGAGGAGGATTTCGGCGCCGGCAAGCGCCGCATTCGTGCTCGGCGGCTGCGGGACCCACAGATCTTCGCAGATTTCGACGTGAAACAGAAATCCTGCGTCGCCACCGGCGGCGAACAGCAGATCGCTGCCGAATGGGACCTCGCGCCCGGCGACGGCGATCGACTTGCCGACGACACCTTCACCCGAGGTGAAATGCCGCCTCTCGTAGAATTCGCGGTAATTCGGCAGAAACACCTTGGGAACGACACCGAGCAGTGCGCCCCGGTGAATAACGACGCCACAATTATAAAGCCGGCCTTGCGACCTCAGCGGCGCTCCGACGACAAAGATCGGAAAGAGCTCGACGCTCGCCGAGATCAGCCGGCCGATTTGCAATGCCACCGCGTCGAGCACCGCGTCCTGAAGCAGCAGATCGTCGATCGCATAGGCCGACAGGCAGAGCTCCGGGAACACCATCAGCGCGACCCGCGCCTTGTCGGCCTCGGCGAGCAGACGCAGGACGTTATCGGCGTTACGCCGCGGCTCGGTGATCGCGACCTGGGGCACGCAGGCCGCAACCCGGATGAACTGATGACGGTAAGGCGAGTAAAACGAGGACATTCGGCTCGGCGCTCGCGGATCGATTGCCCGCATCAATCTGGGCAGCAGGGCGGCTCCCGGTAAGGGGCGGGCTCAGGTCTTCGACCGCGCCGCCTTCAGCGCCGCCCAGATCGCACCGGCGATGCCGAAGAGGGTGAGGCCGGCGAAGACCAACAGCACGGTGTTCGCAGATCCGACGAGGCTGCCGCCGATATCGCCGACGGCGTCGCCGACAAAGAGCAGCATCGGCGCCCAGACGATCGCCGAGGTGACATTGGCAACCCAGAAGCGCTCGCCCGGCATCCGCATCACTCCGGCGGCGAGTGGTATCACGGCGCGGATCGGGCCGAAGAAGCGGCCGATGAAGACGCTCTTGCCGCCGTGCCGCGCGAAGAACCTGATACCGCTGGACAGCAGCTCGGGGTTGCGGCTGAACGGCCAGACCCGCGCGATGCCGCGGCCGAAACGGTGACCTATCCAGAACGAGATCGTGTCGCCGAGCACCGCGCCGGTGATGGCTCCCACGACGATCGGCAGGTAGGGCAGCGAGCCCGCCGCCATCAAGGCGCCGGCGGCGATCAGCAGCGAGGTGCCGGGAAAAAGCAGGCTGACAAAGGCGAAGGATTCGCCGAACGCGGTGACGAACATGACCGCCGCCGCCCAGCTCGCATGCGCCGCTATAAAATCGAGGGTCGGCTGAACCAGGTGATGCATGCTTCCTTATAGCGATGCCGCCGTCGGCCCGCCAATTGCCGGACAAATCTACTCGCGAATGGATCGACAATGTCGGCTTGCGTCGATCACCGATATTGAGTACAAAGCGTGCACACAGCCGCATGAGACAGAGATGAGCATGCGCGAGGCCAAGCCGCAGATGCGGGCACTCGCGTGACCGAAAAGGTGCGGCCCAAGGTTTACACGATCGCGCCCGAGGACCCGTTTCTGGCGACCTTGGCAAACCGATTGCTTGAGATTACTGCCGGCGATCCGATCCGGCTGCCGCGGGTCACCATTCTGCTGCCGACGCGGCGCGCGGTCCGCGCCGTGCGCGAGGCGTTTTTGCGCGCCGCACCCGCGGGGCGGGAGGCCGGCACGCCGCTGCTGCTGCCACGGATGCGGCCGGTTGGCGATCTCGATTCGGACGAGCTGACCCTGGCGGACGAGACTGCAGATGGCGATCCGTTCGCGGTGCCGCCAGCGATCCCGGAGCTGCGCCGCCGGCTGCTGCTGACGCAGCTCGTCATGCGCTGGGGCCGGCTGCGTGGTCGAGCCCCGCTACTGCCGGGCCAGGCGGCGGCGCTCGCCACGAGCCTCGCGCGATTTCTAGACACCGTGGCGACCGAGGGCGCCAATTTCGCGCGTCTCGCCGATCTCGTTCCGCAAGACCTCGCGGCGCACTGGCAGGTCGTCCGCAAATTTTTGGAAATTCTGCCGAACCACTGGCCGCATATCCTCGCCGACGAAGGCGCGCTCGACCCGGCGGTGCGGCGCAACCGCCTGCTCGCGGGCCAGGCGGCAGCGTGGCGCCACTCGCCGCCGAGCGACCCGGTCATCGCCGCTGGGCTCACCGGCGGCATTCCGGCGCTGACCGAGCTGCTCTCGGTCGTGGCCACACTCGATCGGGGCGCGGTGATTCTGCCCGGGCTCGACCGCCGGGCCGACGAAGCCGAGTGGCGGGCGATCGAGAGCGACGAGGCGCATCCGCAATATCTGCTGGCACAGCTGCTGCGGGCGCTCGGCGTCGCACCGGCCGAAGTGCGGGATTGGCCGCCCGCCCCGGATCCCCTCCGTCTCCCAGCAAGCCCAGAAAGGCAAGGCGAAGGGCCTGATGACCTTGCTGAGCTGCCGCTTTTCGCGGCAGCAGCAAAGACAGGACCGCCACTTTCGCCGCGGGCGCGGCGGATATGGCTGGTCGGCGAAGCGCTGCGGCCGGCATCCACCACCGATGCGTGGCGGCGTATGCGGCCGCAACCGGCCGACAGCTTCGACGGAGTCAGCCGCTTCGATTGCGCGAGCCCGCACCACGAAGCGGTAACGATCGCGCTGCTGCTGCGCCGCAAGCTCGAGACACCGGGGGCGACCGCAGCACTGGTCACTCCCGATCGCGAGCTCGCGCGTCGGGTCGCCGTCGAGCTGCGTCGCTGGGCCATCGACATCGACGATTCGGCCGGCGTGCCGTTGAACCGCACACCGCCCGGCGCCTTTTTGCGGCTCGTGCTCGAGCTCGCCGGCAGCCGGCTCGCCCCGGTGCCGTTGCTCGCCGCGCTGAAGCACCCGCTCGCCGCCGGCGGGCTCGACCCGGCGGTATTTCGGCGCCTGGCACGCCGGCTCGAGCGGGCGATTCTCGGGCCTCGCCCGGCGCCGGGCTTCGCCGGGCTCAGAGCGGCGCTCGGCGATGGGGAAACCGGCTTGCGTCGCTTTGTCGATCGGCTCGAGAGCTGCCTCGGCCGGCTGCTCGAGCTGCTCGAAGCCGGCGCGGTGCCATTGTCGCGTCTGGTGGTGCCCCATATCGAGGCGGCTGAGCGGCTGGCGGCGAGCGCCACCGCGGCCGGCGCCGAGCGGCTCTGGGCCGGCGAAGCGGGCGAGAACGCGGCGCGCTTCTGCCATGATCTGATCGAGGCCGCGCGCGATTTCCCGCCACTCTCGGGTGCGGATTACCCGGCGCTGTTCGAAGCGCTCGCCACCGGGATCGTGGTCCGCCCGACCTTTGGGCGTCACCCTCGGCTGGCGATTTGGGGCCTTGTCGAGGCGCGGCTGCAGCAGCCAGATTTGCTCGTCCTCGGTGGGCTCAACGAAGGCAGCTGGCCGAGCTCATCCCAGCACGACCCCTGGATGTCGCGGCAGATGCGGCGCGACTTCCGCATCGCCGTTCCCGAACGTTCGGTCGGCATCGCCGCGCATGATTTTGCGCAGGCGTTCGGAGCGCCGGAAGTGGCGCTGACCCGCGCCGCGCGGCAGGAGGGGATCCCGACCGTGCCGTCGCGCTGGTTGCTGCGCCTCGATACTGTATTGCGCGCCGCCGGGCTCGATCAGGCGCTCCAGCCGGAAGAGGCGATCAAAGCCGCGGCCGACCGGATCGACGAGCCCGAGGGTTACCGGCCGCTTCCATTGCCGGCGCCGCGGCCGCCGCTGGCGGCGCGCCCACGCCGGCTCTCGGTGACTCAAATCGAAACCTGGCTGCGCGATCCCTATGCGATTTACGCCCGCCATATCCTCGGTCTCGAGCCACTCGACGAGCTCGATGCCGATCCCGGGCGGGCCGATCTCGGGATTGCGATCCACGCCGCGCTCGACGAATTCGTCCACCGTTACCCGCGGGCATTGCCGGACGAGGCCGCGGCGGAGCTGCTCGCTATCGGTCGCGCGCATTTCGGCGCGCTGCTGTCGCGTCCGGGCGCCTGGGCCTTTTGGTGGCCGCGCTTCGAGCGCATCGTCGGCTGGCTCGTCGCCGAGGATCAGACACACCGGTCCAAAGTCGTCGAGAGCCTCAGCGAATGCCGAGGCAGCTTGACGTTGCCAGCACCCGGTGGGCCGTTCACCCTCACTGCCAAGGCCGACCGAATCGACCGCCTCGCAGCCGGGGGTTTTTTACTGGTTGACTACAAAACCGGCGCGCTGCCTCAGAAAAAAGAGGTTAAGGGGGGCTTTGCGCCGCAGCTGCCCCTCGAAGGAGCAATTCTCCGCGACGGCAGCTTTGGAGAAGTCACCGGCACCCCTGTGGCGCTCGAATATTGGCGGCTGAGCGGCGGCGTCCCGGTCGGCGAGCGCCGGGCGATCGACGACGGCGATCCCGACAGGCTGATCCAAAGCGTGCTCGACCAGGTCAAATCGCTGATCGAGCATTTTGACGATCCGGGGACCTCCTATTTCGCCGAGCCGGTGCCGCAACGGGCGCCACGCTTTTCCGACTATCGTCACCTCGAGCGCGTTACCGCGAGAGAGGACGAGGAATGATCGAAGCGGCGGACGCGGATACGGCACAGCGCCGGGGTGCCGCCCCGGGGGTCTCGGCTTGGGTCTCGGCTTCGGCCGGCACTGGCAAGACCAAGGTGCTGACCGACCGGCTGCTCGGGTTGATGCTGGAGGGCAGTGATCCGGCGCGCGTGTTGTGCCTGACCTTTACCCGCGCGGCCGCCGCGGAAATGGCCAACCGGCTGAACGAGCGGCTGGCCCGGTGGATGACTCTGCCCAACACGGCATTTGTCGAGGAGCTGCGCGAGCTGACCGGGCAAGATCCGGACGAGGCAATGATGGCGCAAGCGCGGCAGCTTTTCGCCCGCGTCCTCGACACTCCGGGCGGGGTCAAGATCGCGACAATCCACGCCTTCTGCCAAGCGTTGCTCCGCCGCTTTCCGCTGGAAGCCGATGTTTCGCCCGAGTTCATCGTGCTCGACGAGCGCGGCGCTGCCGAGGTGCTGCTCGAGGCCGTCGAGAGTGTCATCGTCGCGGCGCGAAATGCCGGCGACCGGGGGGAGCTTGCGGAGGCGCTCGCGGTTGTCGCCGGCCATGTCGCCGAGGAACGCTTTGGTATCCTGATGGCCGCACTTGTCGGCGAGCGCGGCAAGCTCCGCCGTGCGGTCGCGGGGGGCCATGCGGCGCTGCGTGACCGGCTGTGGGCGGCAATGGGCCTGCCGTCCGGAGCCACCTCGGAAAACCTTGTCATCGCCTTTTGCGCCGAGGGCACCGGCGACGAGGTCGGGCTGCGCGCTGCGGCGGCAGCGCTCGCTGCCGGGTCGGTCACCGATCGCCAACGTGGCGCCGCTCTCGCCGCCTGGTGCGCCGACCCGCAGCAGCGGCGCCGGATGATCTCGGACTATACCGAGGCCTATCTGACCGACGACGCGAAGATACGCAGGATCCTGATAACCCGAGACGCGGCTTTAGCGGCCCCCTGCGACGTTTGCGCCATGCTGAGTGCTGAAGCGCAGCGGGTGGCAGATTTCCGGCAAGCGCATGCGTCGGCTGTGCTGGTCGAGGCGACCTGCGCCTTGACCCGGCTCGGCGATGCACTGCTCCAGGCCTATGACGAGCGCAAGCGCGCGCAGGGGGCACTCGATTACGAGGATCTGGTGGCCAAGGCGCTCGACCTGATGCGCCGCCCGAGCGTGGCGCCCTGGGTTTTGTTCAAGCTCGACGGCGGTCTCGACCATATTTTGCTCGACGAGGCGCAGGACACCAACCCCGAGCAATGGGCGATCGTGGCGGCACTCGCCGAAGAGTTTTTTGTCGGCGACGGCGGCCGCGATCGCACCCGCACGATCTTCGCCGTCGGCGACGCAAAGCAGTCGATCTACAGCTTTCAGCGCGCCGATCCGCACGCTTTTCTGTGCATGCAGCGGCACTTCGAAGAGCGCGTCACCGCCGCGCAGCGGGAGTGGCGGGTCGTACCGCTGGAGATCTCGTTCCGCTCGACCGAGCCCGTATTGCGGGCGATCGACACGATCTTCCGGCACGACGCCGCGCGCGACGGGGTGGCGCTCGATGCCGGCCCGATCCGCCATGTCGCCTCGCGCACCGGGCAGGCCGGGCTCGTCGAGCTGTGGCCGCCGGTCGAACCGCACGCGGACGAGGAAACCGATCCGGCGGCATTGCCGGTGACCCGCCGCCGCATCGCCGAACCGCGCACCCGGCTCGCCCAAGCGATCGCGACGACGATCAAGGGCTGGCTCGACGGCGGCGAGACCTTGGAGGCACGGGGCCGCCGGATTCGGCCCGGTGACGTGATGGTGCTAGTGCGGCGGCGCAACGAGTTTGTCGGCGAGCTGCTGCGTGCGCTGAAGCAGCGCCACGTCCCGGTCGCTGGCGCCGACCGGCTGATCCTGACCGAGCAGCTGGCGGTCCAGGATCTGGTAGCCCTCGGCCGGTTTCTGCTGTTTCCCGACGATGATCTGACCTTGGCAACGGTGCTCAAAGGCCCGCTGTTCGCGCTCGACGAGGATGCGTTGTTCGATCTCGCTTACGAGCGCGGCAGAGAGCATCTGTGGGACCGGCTGCGCAGCCGCGCCGAGACCAACCCGGCATTGCGGCCAGCGGAGAAACGTCTATCCGCGCTTCTCGCGCGCACCGATTTCGCGCCGCCTTACGAGCTCTACGCCGAGATCCTCAGCGCCGAAGGCGGCCGGCGCGCCTTGCTCGAGCGCCTCGGACCGGAGGCCGAAGACACGGTCGACGAGTTTCTCGCGCTGGCGCTCGCCTACGAGCGCGAGCATCCGCCATCTCTGCAAGGCTTCCTGCGCTGGCTCGGCGCTGGCGATACCGAGGTCAAGCGCGATTTCGGCGCGCGCCCCCGCGACGAGGTGCGCATTCTGACGGTGCATGGTGCCAAGGGGCTCGAAGCCCCGATCGTCTTTCTGCCCGACACGATGCAGCTGCCAAAGCCGCCCGAGGCATTGTTGTGGACCAAGAGCGAAGAGCTGCCGTTGTGGCGCCCGCGCGCCGAGTTCACGGTCCCCGTCTACAGCACCGAGCGGGACGAGGCGCGCCAGCGCCAGCTGCAGGAATATCGACGGCTCCTCTATGTCGGCCTCAGCCGGGCGCAAGACCGGCTCTACATCTGTGGTTGGCAGACCCGCGGCACGCCGCAGCAAGGCTGCTGGCACGGGTTGTGCCGTGCCGGTCTTGCCGAGGTCGCCAGCCCGTTCCCATTCGATACGACGGCCCTGGTCGGGCGCGACGGATGGTCGGGCGAAGGGTTGCGGCTCACCGGTACGCAGACCGCTCGGCCGGTGGTGGAAGCGCGGCCAGAGATCGGGCCTCCTGCGTTGCCGCTGCCGCGTTGGGCCCAGGAGCCGCCGGCGCCCGAGCCCAAACCGCTGCAGCCGCTATTTCCGTCGCGCCCCGACGAGCCCGAGCCGCCCGCGTCTTCGCCGCTGCGGATGGGCGGCCGCGACCGCTTCCGGCGGGGGCTGCTGGTCCATCGGCTGTTGCAGAGCCTGCCCGAGCGCCGGGCCGAAGAACGCGATGATCTGGCGCGCCGGTTTCTCGCGTTGCCGGTGCATGGGCTTTCGATCGAGGAGCAGGACGAGATCCGGACCGAAACCCTAGCGGTGCTCGCTCACGCCGATTTTGCGGCGATCTTCGGGCCGGGCTCGCAGGCCGAAGTGCCGTTGGTCGGTCTGGTCGAGGGGCATGCGTTGTCCGGCCAGATCGATCGTCTGGTGGTCGAGGACGACCGTGTGCTGGTGGTCGATTTCAAGACTTTGCGCCCGCCACCCGCCACCGAGGCCGAGGTCGCGCCGGTCTATCTGCGCCAGCTCGCCCTCTACCGCGCGGCGCTCGCCGAGATCTATCCCAGGCATGAGATCCGCTGCGCGCTCTTGTGGACCGAAGGCCCGCGTCTGATGCCGATCAGCCCCGAGCGCCTCGCAGGGTACCCCGCTTGACGCCGCTTTTTCGCCTCCCTTAATCTTTGCGACCATCAACGCAAGGATGACCCGATGAAGCCGAACGCCGTCACCGACAGCAATTTCGACGCCGCGGTCCTCCGCGCGAGCCAGCCCGTTCTCGTCGATTTCTGGGCCGAGTGGTGCGGCCCCTGCCGCACGATCGGACCGTTTCTCGAAGACCTGGCGACCGACATGGCCGACAAGCTGACGGTAGCCAAGGTCAACATCGACGAAAACCCGCAGACCCCGATGAAATACGGGGTGCGCGGGATCCCGACGATGATCCTGTTCAAGGACGGACAGGTCGCCGCGACCAAGATCGGCGCACTGCCCAAGAGCAAGCTCTACGAGTGGGTCGAGTCGGTGCTGTAGCACCGGGTCTTTTGTTCAGCCGGCGGATCAGCGCTCTAGCCGCGGGGCCATTCCTTCACGAAATCGCCGCCGCGCAAGAGGGTGTCACCCAATTGCGCAAGCTCTTCGGTCGTCGCCCCCGCGAAAGCGGGGGCCCAGAGCTCGCCCACGGCTCAACAGGGGCAAGCGTATGAAATCCCTAGGTTCCCGCTTCCGCGGGAACGACCAACTAAAACTCCTTCCGGCACAGACTTCAATTTCCTGACAGCCGCCTTCGCGGCGACAAGCTTCGCAGCCATGACGAAGCCCACAAGCACAGGCGGCGACTTCTGCAAATTCCGGGCTAGAGCGATTTCCGATCAAATTGCATAGCCGGCGTTCTTGAAGAAGTTTCGGCATTCCTGAGGCTGATAGCGGTCAAGGGTTTGCCCGATAGTCTGCCACAAGCCTTCGCGTGTTCGTTCC
>Ga0126371_10003081_pt1 | contig 14510 bp, 13 predicted proteins | sample PanSoiMetaPlot_4_FD_110145 | JGI IMG/M metagenome (GOLD analysis project Ga0126371, IMG submission 110145) | Tropical forest soil microbial communities from Panama - MetaG Plot_4 | ecosystem: Environmental > Terrestrial > Soil > Tropical forest > Bulk soil | place: Panama | collected 2016-02-17 | reverse complement strand
GAAGCCGCGATTACGCCCATGGGCATTGGCGGTTTTGCGGCCATGCGCGCGCTTTCGACGCGCAACGACGATCCGGAACACGCCTGCCGTCCCTTCGACAAAGACCGCGATGGCTTTATTGTGGGCGAAGGCGCGGGCATTCTGATTCTTGAAGATCTGGAATCAGCGAAAGCGCGTGGCGCAAAGATTCTGGCCGAAATTATCGGCTATGGTCTCAGCGCCGACGCTTACCACATTACCAGCATGGCCCCGGAAGGCGAAGGCTGCCGCCGCGCCATGAAGCACGCCATCGACAACGCCGGAATCAAGCCGGTGGACATTGACTACGTCAACGCCCACGCCACTTCAACGCCAGTGGGCGACGTGCTGGAAAGCGCGGCGATGGAGCAGCTTTTTGGCGAACACGCCACCAGCGGCAAGCTGCTCGTTAGCTCGACCAAGTCAATGACCGGGCACCTGCTGGGAGGCGCCGGCGGACTCGAAGCCGGCATCACCATCATGGCGATGCTAAATCAGAAAGCTCCGCCGACTACGAACCTCGACAACACCGATCCTGAGTGCCGGCTGAACTATATCCCCATCAAGCCCCAAGACGCGAAGATCGAAATTGCCTTGTCGAATTCTTTCGGCTTTGGCGGCACGAACGGGTCGCTGGTCTTCAGACGCTGGCAAGACTGACCATTCAGGACATCTACAGGTTTCGCTCAAGCAAAAAGCCCGACTCGAAAGCCGGGCCTTTTCCATTTCAATGACAAGTTTATACAGGCTGGACGTTTTCAGCCTGGAAGCCCTTGGCGCCGCGCACGACGTTGAACTGCACGCGCTGGCCTTCCTGCAGGCTGCGGAAGCCGTTCGCGTTGATAGCGGAGAAGTGAACGAAGACATCTTCGTTGTTGCTCTCGCGCGTAATGAAGCCGAAGCCCTTGGCATCGTTAAACCACTTGACTGTACCCTGTTCCATTTTGGGGTATTCCTTTGTATCGATATTCGCTGAAAACGGGAAGGTGTAGCAGGCAGTGCTTTGGGGGCAATACGTGCGAACAAAAACCCACTCGGAATCGAGCGTAACTTAAGTATACCCCGATTCCGAAATGGTTGCAGAACTTTGAGTTAGCTTTCGCAGCCTGCCCGGAGGAGATCTGCGAGGCATACTCTGCTCTTATGAAAAAGCGCCGGAAATCAGCACCAGTATGATCCACCAGCCCACGACAGCTGCCGCCGCTTTTCCGCGCGCAACTTTTGCCACGATGCCTACGCCGATCACGCTCAGGATGAGTGACCAGATTTCAAAGACGTCGATATGCGTCGCATAGGAGACGAGAATATGCGGCAGGTCTGTGCCCACCAGAAAATATCCAAGATTCGTGCCGACGGGATTGTTCAGCAAAAACGAATCCGGCGCGACGCCGGCAAAGAGAGCAATCACGGCCAAAATAAATTTGAGATTGAAAACAAGGCCCGCATACATATAGACCGCGAACACCTGCCCGTACTTTGCCGTACCTGCAAATCCGAAGTTAACGGTGGCCCATACCAGGAGCACGGTAATGGCGTTAAAGATAAGGATCAGGACGGGAAAGCAATAAGCAATGACGGCAGTGAACTTGGCGCCAACTGCTTTGGCAGTAGCCAACTGATCGGGCGGCATCTGAGCAAACCGCTCCGCCTGCTTCGGGCTCTGGCGCACATTGTTTTCCATTACCGTTCCCCAGCCCACTTTCGTCTGCACACTGAATGAGAAGGCGATGGAAACCACAATCATGACAATCAGCGGTCCCCACCACGCCGCGCTCCGCAGCACGTCGGTGAAAGTCTTCGTTGGCGCGACAAAGGTATCGACAATACGCTGCCCCTCGTTCAACGGCGTAGACACGATTTGCGGTACGGCATCAGGCATAGGACCTCGCTTAACAGGTACTTCTCAGTTGGCGATTGTACCCTGCCTGCGCAAAGGTTGCGATGAAAATCGACTCCTGGCCGCTGTACCAAAATGAGCACTCCCCAAACGGGACGGGCTTCGATAGCCTGAAAAGGCTCCCTGGCGCTCCGCGCTCCCGTTCATGCACTGTCTTTCCATTTTCCTCGCTGCTGTGCTGTTCGCCGGCGCGGGGAGTTCTGCCTTTGCCGTAAAGAGAAAGTCTCATTATCACGCGCGTCCTATTTACACACATAAGCGCAGCCATCATCACACCCGTTCGCGCCGTACCGCGCTCGAAGCCAAAGAAGAACCGGCACGCACCACCATTCCCGAAGAATCACTTCAGCGCGTAAAGCTGACGCCAGTGCCGCCGCTCAAAGGCTCGCGCGAGTCGTTGATTCGCCAGAACCAGCGCAGCGAGGCCGAGGGACTGGAGCGCATCGAAGACGATGACCAGCTAAACGAGCTACGCCGGCAGCATGAATTGGTCACTGTGCCGGTCAGCATGTCTTTGAGGGTCAATCCGGAGCTGCCTGCGAACCGTCGCTACTGCCGCCCATGGACTGCACATTTCCTAAGCGACCTGGCCCGCGTGCATTACGCGCGCTTTCATCGCTCGTTGCAGGTCAATTCTGCCGTGCGCACGGTGGCATATCAGCGTCGTCTGATTGAAATCAATGACAATGCCGCGCCTGCGGAAGGCGACATTGCTTCGCCGCATCTTACCGGCGCAACCATCGATATTGCGAAGAAAGGCTTGTCGATGTCAGAGGTCGCATGGATGCGGGCATACCTGCTGCCCCTGCAAACGGCAGGCAAGATCGATGTGGAAGAGGAGTTCTATCAGGCCTGCTTCCATATCACTGTGTATAAGCCCTATACGCCGCATTCGAAGCCGAAAGCCGCGCCGGCCAATCCTGGCAGCAAGAGCGCTTTGATCGCCGCCGGAGTGCAGTAATTCAGTAGCGCTTTGTAACAGCTGCGGGCGCGGGACCGGATCGTCCGCCCAGCAGCCAGTCTACTGCGCCGCGCACGTCTTCGTCGCGCGCTTCGCCCATAATGCGCGCAACGATCTCTCCATGCTCGTCGAGAACCACGGTTCCCGGAACAACTTCTCCAAGGCCAAAACTGCCTAGGATACCCGTATCCGCGCCAACCCATGTATCAAACGAGACGCCCGCTTTCGCAAGCGCTGGTTGAATCTTGGCCCGATCTTTTCCGGCATCGATTGAGACAGCAATAAAGCGCACATTGCCGCCGCTGTAGCTCTGCGCCAGCTTTGAAAGACGCGGAAGCTCTTCCCGGCATGGGCTGCACCAGGTTGCCCAGAAATTTACAACGACAATCTGCCCACGCAGCGATGACAGCTTTTGCGAATTGCCATTCAGGTCCTTTAGCTCAAGATTCGGCGCACGCCTGGCAAACGAAGGCGACACGCAGAACGCAAAGCAGAGGCTCAGAACGGCACAATTGAAGGCTTTCATGTTTGTGTGAGTGTATCGACCTGTCGTGCGCAAGCACATCGGCCAAAGGATGTAGATATCTTCCGTTCCGCAGGTCGAAGACTCGGTGCGCTCTGCCCTGTTACTGTGCTGCAAGTTATCTCATCCGAGACCATTCACACGGAGCAAGACATGAAAATATCCTGCCAGGCAGGACTTATGTTCTTTGCAGTAACTCTCGTCGCGCTCATGCCGTCGCGATACAATCGGGCCCTGGCGCAAGGTTGCGTCGCTGCCCATTCAGAACAGCCAATCATTGCCGGGCTTGATGCAACCAGCCAGCCGCGGTCCAGCAACCTGCTGCACGGACTTTCCGTGACCATCGGATTCAGGACCTACAACTCCTATAAGCATTACATTGGGACTGTTTACCAAGTCCAGCGTGCTGAAATGCACAACCAGGTGCAGAACCACGTTGATTTGTACGATCTTGGCCTCAGTTACCAACTGACGCCGCGCTGGAGCATTATCGCTGACATTCCCGGCATGACTGCGACCCGCCATCAGCAGGGCAATGTGAATGTCTATCGTTCAGGAGGCATCGGCGATATGCTGGTGGGCGCGCAGGCATGGGTCTGGCGACCGCCGACAGAAAGCCACGGCAATATCGCATTCTCAGCACAGCTAAAGCTGCCGACTGGCATCAATGACGCGAAGGGAACGACAATTCTTTCGAATGGCCAGAAACAGGTCCGGCCCTTCGATGAATCCATTCAGCCCGGGGACGGCACATGGGGATTTGCTCTCGCCACCGAAGCTTATCGCGAGTTCTATTTCCGCACTACGGGGTACTTTACGGGATCGTGGCTTTTCAGCCCTCAGGATACAACCGGTGTGAAAACCTACCGCTCCGCTCCGGGCGAGGACGTGATTTCTGCAACCGATCAGTACCTGTGGCGCGGCGGTTTCTCTCATCCGGTACCAAAGCTGTATGGTCTTGCCTTGAGCATTGGTGGACGCATGGAAGGGGTCCCCGTGCGCGACGCCTTTGGCAGCAGCAATGGTTTCCGCCGCCCCGGTTATGTTATTTCCATGGAACCCGGCCTGATGTACGTGCGCGGCCGCAACATGGTCAACGTGAGCGGCCCCTGGGCGATGGAGCGCAACCGCAAAACCAGCGTAACCGACTATGCCAACCACACGCATGGCGACGCAGCTTTTTCCGATTACACCGTCATAGCCAGCTATACGCGAAACTTTTAGCAATCAAATCGCTTACATGCTGTCGGAAAGCTCATTAGCATGTAAGCGTGATCTATACACACGCAGGGTCAATAGTTGCCGCGTTGTTGGTGCTGTTGCCCCTGTTTTTTTTCGGTTTCGCAGGCGAACGCTGCGTCGTCGCGCTCCGCATTCTGCCTCGGATTCTTCAGTTTCTGCTGCCCGCAAGCTGCGCCATTCCTTATCTGCTTGTCTCATGGCCGCTGCATCTGCTTCACGCGGAATGGCTCGCGCTCTACCTGCTGCTGCCCGTCGCGGTTGTCGTGCTGCTGGCGTTGGCGGCAAAGCTCGATCCGCAGCGGCGTGGTCATGTGCTCGACTTTCTCGTGCTTTTTGCGCTTGGGCTGGTCGTCGATCTGCGCTGGTTTGAATCGGCATGGCCGCACGCGCTGGTCGTTCTTAATAAGCTGCTGCTGCTCGATACCGGACTCTACGGCTTCCACGTCATCCGCCAGCTTGACAATGTCGGCTTCGACCTACACTGGCGTGTCTCAGACTGGAAAACAGGAATACGCGAGCTTCTTTTCTACATGCCGATTGCCATTGGTCTAGGCCTGGCAATCGGCTTCCTGCACTGGCATGGACACGTCAACCGCCCATGGCTGCTGCCGGGAATCTGGGTCTTCACCTACCTGCTGATCGCATTGCCTGAGGAAATTTTCTTTCGTGGATGGATGCAGAACCTCTTCGAGCGACGCATCGGGCGCACGCCGTCGTTGGTGGTCACATCAATTCTCTTCGGCCTCTCGCACTTCAATAAGCGCGCTGCGCATTTCAACTGGCGCTATGTTCTGCTGGCGGCCATTGCTGGCATTTTCTACGGGCGCGCCTGGCGCTCAGAAAGGCGGATTGCGGCATCATCGATCACCCACGCCTGCGTCGATACGATATGGGGCGCGCTGCTGCGCTGATGAAAAGCGTGGCGCGGATGATAGCGCAAATAGCCGAGTCCCACGCGCATATGATGCAACTGAGCATCCGGGACGGTGATGGCCACGCACAGGCCGAGGATGCCATGCGCAAGCCCAAGCGCATAGAGATTGCGATAGCGAAGAAACAACGCGCAGGCGATAAATCCCCACACCAGCGTTAGCCCGATAAGCACAGGGTTGGGAATATGCGCGGTGGCGAACAGCAGTGCGGCAACAGTAATTGCCATCCATCGCTTCGGAAGCAGCCGCATTAGACGGAGAAGCATATAAGCCTGCAAAATGAATTCCTGCAGAAACGACCAGATAATGTAGCCGGTCACGCGCATCCTCAACGGCAAATGTCCAAAGCGTATCAGCGGATGAAGTGTGCCGATCAATCTGGCAACAGCGATGGCAGCTATCGCGCTCGCGATAGCTGCGGCGACGATCCAGAAAGAACGCAGAACATTGGATGGCGCCAGGCCAAGCACGCCCAGCTTGTCCCGGCGAAGTATCGTGATGCCAAGAATCCAGACGACCGCGAGCCAGTAAAGAATGCGCTGTACCGGCATAGGCGTCCAGATGACAGCCAGAATCAGCCCGTAGGCTGAAATGAGTTCCAGCAGATCGCGCAGCCGAGAGTCCGTGCGGAGATTCACGCCATTCTCATGCTAGCCGATTACGCTTTTGACCTAGTTGCTCGCTCCATGCGCGCTGTTCTGCGCAATGCGCACACCGCTCAGGCTGCTCACATAGCGCGCCACGCCGCGATACAGCGACTCGGCAATGCGCTCGCGGTACTCCGGTTCGCGCAGCTCGTCTGCGTCGTCGGGATTCGTAAGAAAAGAAATCTCGGCCAGAATCGACGGCATATTCGCGCCGATGAGGACGACGAACGGAGCCTTCTTCACGCCGCGGTCTTTCAGGCCTGGATTACCGTCTTCCAGGCCTGAATAGAGACTCTGCTGAACGTCGGAAGCAAACTCGCGTGATTCGCTGATCTTGTCCTGCAGCGTAATTTTCTTGACCAGGTCTGAAAGCTGATGAATCGATTGGTCGGAAACAGCATTCTCGCGGGCAGCCACTTCCAGAGCGTCCGCCGAGGTTGTGAAGTTCAGATAATAAGTTTCCACGCCGCGCGCCGACGGATCAGAGCTAGAGTTCGCGTGGACCGAGATAAACAGATCGGCTTGCGCCTTATTCGCAATAGCGGTGCGCGTCTCCAGCGGAATAAAAGTGTCGTCGTCGCGCGTGTAGATCACATCCGCGCCCAGCCGCTGCTTCAGTAGCTTGCCCAGCCGCAGCGCTACGTCGAGCACAATGTCCTTCTCCTCGATGCCGCCCGGCCCGAGCGTACCTGAATCATGCCCGCCGTGTCCCGCATCGACGACGATGCGGCCAATCTTCAATCCCAAAGCACGCACCATCGAAGGCTCGCCTGTTGCTGTGGGCGCGGCGGCTTGAGCGGGAGAGGCACCCGTGTTCGTATCAGGGTTGACTTTTTTGCGGGCGTGCGCGGAAAAGGCCGGTAAATGTGGAGCAGGCTTGTTAAGCGCCTCCAGTTCATTCGGCTGCTGCTCGGGCGTAGTCCCGGAGACCGACTGTACAACTGGGGCAGTGGTTGGATGTCGGGTCGCCTTGACCCGGTTCGGCTCGCGGCCAAGGGAAGCAATGTCTTTGAGGGATGAGCCGGGCATCGCAGTGTCTGCGCTCTGTTGTGTCTTCTCTGTCGTAGGTGGCGCAGACTGCGACGTGACCGCTGCAGTCATTGTCTGCTCCTGTGGCCTGTGCGCTGTGCTCTGAGCAGTTTGAGCTGCGGGCGTCGTCATCGCCGGGCTGCTGGCGGTTTTTGCTGTCAGCGTCGGCTCCAGCAGCGTGCCCTGTTTGCTGCCGTGCACATCGATAATCAGCCGCCACGGATTCGGCAGTAGAAACGCCGAATACTCGCTCACATTGCTTACATCGAGCACAACGCGCGTAACGTCATTGGAAAACTGCGCCATGCGAATGCGCTTCAGGAAGCCGTCGTCCGTCACCTCGACCGACTTGCCGATGAGTTCCGGCGAGAGCTTGGCTCCATGAAGGTCGAAAAATATCCGGTCAGGATTCGGTACCCGCGATGCCTCGTATTGCACCTCGTCCTGCAGGTCGATAGCGACGCGCGTATAAATCGGCGTTGACCAGTGGCGCAGGCCCGTCACCAACGGCAGCTTGCCTTTGCGCGGCGGAGGCGGCGCATTCATCGCGGCATCGCTCAATGTTGCTGGCTCAGAAGGCTGCTCCAGGTCGCGTTCTTGTATTGCGGGATTAGAAGACGTTGGCTGAGGCTTTGTTTCCGCGGTAGGTGTCGGTTGTTCGTGTTGTGTCGATGGTGTAGGTGCGGTCTTGCGCTTTGCCACGGAACTCGAAGCAGGCGGCGCTGCCTGCGCCTCAACCACCGGCGCCCAAGCGTGCTTCACAGGCGGTTGGCCGTGCTTATCCGCTACTTCTTCCCTGCGGATATTCTTCAATTCCTGCCGCGCTTCATCGGCCAGCGGGTTCTGCGGATAGAGTTTCAGAAACTGCTGAAATACCGCCTTCGCCTCATCGCGATCATCGAGGTCGCGGCGGTAAATCTCGCCTTCCGTCAGCAATGCACTATAGCGGTAGCGGCTGCCCGGATATTGCCTGCGCAGAAATTCATACTGACCAATGGCGTCATGCAGCGACTTCTCATCCTGAAACACGCGCCCCTGCTCTGCCAGCAGATCAGCGACGGCGGAGATGCTGGCGTCGGCCTTCGGCGAAGCGGGATCGCCATGATAGACAGCGCGATATGCGTTGAGCACCCGCTCATAGTCGCGCCGCGTGCGCTGCTGCTCCGGACGCCCCTCAAGGGCCTCGCGCAAACGCTGTGCCTTGTCAAACGGAGTATGCGGCTGATGTTGTGCGGCTTGAGCAGGCAGGTAGAAAAGCGCCAAAAGAAGCGCAGAGCCTGCCAGACACAAAAACGACGCGCGTCCTCCGGAGCGGTAGGAAAGGGGCATAAACAGATTCAGAGGCACACGCCAGGAGCCATCTTGATTATAGGGGGCTGACTGGAGAGGAGCAACGCAGGAAACACGAAATGGACAGAGGAAACCAGTATGGAAACTGGAGATTGCCATTCAGAGAAGATCAAGAAAGGTTTGTCCTATCGCCTTTCGCGGCGGTTCTGTATGATGCTGCCGTCCAAGCATCATCATTTTGAACTTGAAAAATTAACGCATGCCCAGAAAACTGCTCGTATTCCTGGCCTTGGCTCTTGCTCCTCTCACCACATCTTCCGCTTCAGCGCAGCAACCCACGCAAGCTCCAGATCACGAGCCGGAAAAACTCGATAGTGTGAACGCTGCAGTGGTTACCGCACGCATAGCTACCAAAGACAAGCGCTACGCCGACGCTGAAATCCTTATGCTCAAGGTCACCGCAGATAAGCCGCAGCTCGTCATTCCCTGGGTTGAGTTGGGCCTCGCGCAGCTTAGACTCAAGAAGTATCCCGAAGCAGAAAAAAGCTTCAAGACCGCCCTGGGTATCGATCCTGCATCGCTGGAACGCGCCCATTCCGAGGACTTCTACCAGCCATCCACCAGCCCTCAAACTGTGGCCCCTTTTGCGACGCGCGCCTCCCGTAACACCGTGGGCCACGAGATCAGCACTGGACAAGACCGTCCACCTGACGTGCTTGGTACGTGTTATGCGAGTCTCGGCGAGATTTACATCCACAACGGAAAGATCGCAAATGCGAAAGCTGCCTTCGATGCCGCTGTGAAGGCCAACCCTCCGCAAGCCGCCTCGTATCGCGGCAATGAAGCAATCTTCTTCTTTGATGCTGGCAACACCGACGAACATCTGGCTGCAGCCGAACAGGCCATCGCGCTCGATCCCAACCGCGGCATGATGTACTACTTCAAGGCGCAGGCGCTTGCAGAAAAGGCCACCATTGATTCACAAACGCAGAAGCTGATTCTGCCTCCCGGCTGCGCTGAAGCATATCGCAAGTATCTTCAACTCGAGCCCAACGGCCAGTTCGCCGCCGACTCCAAAGGAGTTCTTACCGCTGCCGGCCTTTCGCTCAAGGCAACTAAGAGCTAATCAGGCGCGCTTTTTCAGATCGTTCTGAGTGATCCGCGCCTTAACGAACTTCTTTACCAGTGGTGCTGGCAAAGGCTTGTCCAGGGGAAAACGTATAGCGCCCTTCGTCAGAGAAAAATCTTTAAGCTCGTCTTTAAATTGCTCGATCAGCTGTGCGCTTCCAGGAAAGAAACTGCAATGGTTTGCGAAAGCTCCGTAATAAACCAGCGCGCCTTTATATTTGAATGCTGGGAGGCCATAGCTGATCACCTCGGTCGCATCCTTCGGCACAACTGACCGAATCGTCGTGCGCATTTTGTTCAGCGTGCTGCGTCCCGGCTCGGGCACTCGCGCGATGTAATCATCTACGCTCTGTGGAGCGTCAGTTTTCCTCACCAGTAGTACCTCGCGTGTAAGAGACTGGAGTAACTTCATACCGCTATTCAGCTGTCGTCGGATCGATGACAGATCGAACCTGGGATACGCGATTCGCCGGAAAGTCTCCCATCTGCGCGTGCTTCCGCACAGTCTCTTCATCCGGAGCGATATACACACAATAAATCTTGTCGTCGGTGACGTAGCTATGAATCCACTGGATTTGAGGACCCAGTTGCCGTAGCACGCCGCACGATGTCTGCGATATCGCCCTCATCTCCTCAGACGACAGCTTCCCGGCCCCGGGAATTTCCCTCTCAATGACAAACTTCGGCATTGTCCTTTCTCCTAAGACAACTCGGATGATGCTACCAAAGCAGGGCTGCAATTCAGAGCATTATCTAGCTGCTTTTCTTTACAGCAAGTGTTGGGTCAATTTTCAAACTGTGCTCCCATGCGGGATTTCGCACCTGGCCGATATCAAACTCGCGTTGACTCATTCAGGCTGGAATCCAGACGGTCTCGAAGCTTCTGCATCGTGTTGAGATAAAATGCCAGATTGTGCAGCGTGTTCAGCACCGCTGCCAATGGCTCCTGTGAGGCCATCAGGTGGCGCAGGTAGGCGCGGCTGTAGCGCCTGCAGACCATGCAACCACACGCCGGATCGGGAGGGTCTTGATCCTCGGCAAAGCGCCGGTTTTTGATGTTTAGTCTGCCCTCGGAGGTGAAGAGAAGCCCGTGACGAGCGGCGCGCGTCGGCAGTACGCAGTCCATCATGTCGACGCCCATTTCGGCGTACTCGACGATTTCGTCGGGATAGCCGACGCCCATCACATAGCGCGGCTTGTCTTTGGGCAAATAGGGCAGCGTCTCGGAAATGATTTCGCGCGTCAGCTCGCGCGGCTCGCCAACACTCAGTCCTCCTAGGGCGTAGCCGGGAAAATCCATCTCGACCAGCCGCTCCGCCGATTCGCGGCGCAGGTCTTTGTACATCCCGCCCTGCACTATGCCGAAGAGGCTAGGCATAGAACCAGGGCTCAGAGCACAGGGCACAGGGCTCAGTAGCGACTGCTGGACATCAGACTTTGTGCCCTGTGCCCAAGGCCTTTCATTTTTGTGCGCATCAAAGTGTCGCTTGCTGCGTTCCGCCCAGCGGAGCGTCAGGTCGAGAGATTTGCGCGCGCGGATATAATCCGCCGGATACTCGGTGCATTCGTCAAAGGCCATGGCAATGTCGGAGCCAAGGGCGATCTGCACGTCCATTGAATGTTCGGGTGAGAAAAAATGCAAGCCCCCATCGAGATGGGAGCGGAACTGCACGCCTTCTTCGGTCACTTTGCGCAGTTCGTTCAAACTGAAGACCTGGAAGCCGCCTGAGTCGGTGAGGATGGCGCGATGCCAGCTCATAAAGCGGTGCAGCCCGCCCATACGGCGAATCAGCTCATGTCCCGGCCGCAGATAGAGGTGGTATGTGTTGCCGAGAATGATCTGCGCATTCAATTCTTCAAGCAGATGTTGCGGTACAGCTTTGACTGATGCCACTGTCCCCACCGGCATAAACACCGGCGTCTCCGCCGTGGCGTGCGGCAAGGTCATGGTGGCGCGGCGGCCATTGCCGCTGGTGGTATGGACTTGAAACGTCAGGGACACTTAGATGATTGTAACGATTGCCCGGGAGATCTAACCCCGAGTTAAGATCGCTTGGGCGCGTCGTAAAAAGCAGATCCTTCACTTCGTTCAGGATGACAACGCGCGGGTGGAAATGGCTTGAGCACAGACTTCAGCAAAAGGAGCGGGAGTTTCACTCCCGCTCCTTCGCTGGTATGCCCGTCAGGCTAAGACCGCCGGATTCTCAGAGCGCTGTCGTAACCGCCTTCACCTCGGTGTAGTTGTTCAGCACCTCGGCACCCATTTCGCGGCCCCAGCCGGACTGCTTGTATCCGCCGAAAGGCAGCGCCGCGTCGAAGACGTTGTGGCAGTTGATCCAGACTGTACCTGAGCGGATGCGCTTGGCCATCTTGTTCGCGGTTGAAATGTCCCGCGTCCAGATGCTGGCGGCGAGTCCGTATGGCGTGTCGTTGGCTTCTTTGGCAATGCGATCCAAATCGGCATCGCTGTAAGGGATAGCGCAAACCACAGGTCCGAAGATCTCCTCGCGGACGACCTTCATTTCCGGGTTGGTCTTGGTCAGCACAGTCGGTTTCACAAAGTAGCCTTTGTCAGCGGCCTTCTGGCCGCCGGCGGTCGCCTTCGCGCCCTCCTTCAGGCCCGAGTCGATGTAGCCGGTGACCTTCTGGAACTGCTCTTCGGAAACCAGTGGCCCCATCTGAGTCTCCGGATCGAGCCCGCTGCCGACGCGGATTTTCGACGCAATGTCAGAGACGCCCTCGACAACTTTGTCGAAGATACTTTCATGCGCGAAGAGCCGTGAGCCGGCGCAACAGCATTGTCCGTGATTGAAGAAGATGGCCGAGGCCGTCCCGGGGATCGCGCGTTCGAGATCGGCATCCGGGAAGATGACGGCAGGCGATTTGCCCCCCAGTTCCAGAGTGACTTTCTTCAGGTTTCCGGCGGCAGCCTGGACAATCAGACGGCCAACCTCGGTCGATCCGGTAAACGCGACCTTATCGACCAGCTCGTGCGCAGCCAGCGGAGCGCCCGCGCCTTCGCCATAGCCAGTCAGCACGTTGACTACTCCTTCGGGGAACCCGGCCTCGTGGATCAGTTCGGCCAGGCGCAGTGCGCTAAGCGGCGTCTGCTCGGCGAGTTTGAGTACCACGCAGCATCCAGCGGCTAACGCTGGGCCGAGCTTCCATGCGGCCATCAGCAACGGGAAGTTCCAAGGGATGATCTGCCCAACTACTCCGATAGGTTCGCGCAGCGTATAGGTCAGGTATTCGCCGGGGAAAGAAATCGGGAATGTATGACCCATGATCTTGGTTGTCCATCCCGCCATGTAGCGGAAGAGGTCGGCGGCCAGCGGCACATCAGCCACGCGCGCCACTGAGAGCGGCTTTCCGTTGTCCATGGATTCGATCTCGGCAAGCTCCTCCAGGTTCTGCTCGATCAGATCTGAGAGCTTGGTGATGAGACGTCCGCGTTGCGAGGGGCTCATTTTCGGCCAGCGGCCTTCATCAAAGGCGCGGCGGGCGGCCCGCACGGCCCGGTCAACGTCTTCGGATTCGGCTTCCGGCACATGGGCCATCACTTCGCCCGTCGCCGGATTGTAGACAGGTAATGTTTTGCCGGAGGCGGCATTCACAAATTTGCCGTCAACATACATGCGATGTTTCTGCGCGATGAAGTCTGACGTTTTCTTATCGAGGCGAGGATCAAGTGCAATGGTTGCCATAGGGAGGCTCCTTTGGCGGCCGGCCCGTTGGGTCGTGATTTAGGAAGTGCGAATTGGGACCGAAACCGCGCCGCCGAACACGATACACCCGCGCTGGAAGGATATGAAAGCAGAGGGCAAGGAATTTCTTTGCGCAGCAGAAAATAGGAAATTATTCACCGAAGCGCAGCCGCAGCCCGAATCGCGCTACCAGGGGGGTACCCAGGGTAAGGGTGGGTGTTTTTCCTACTTCGATGGCTCGGTCGAAGAGGTTTTCGCCCGCCGCAAAGAGTTCCACATGGCGACCGAATTCGCGCGAGGCATAGGCGTCGAGACGAAAATAGCTGTGCAGGAGGTAGTTATTGGCGTCATCGTCGAATTGCCGCCCGCTGATGCGTCCCTGCAGGCTGAGTACTCCAAGGCGCGCGTTGCTGACGCGCACCTGTGTCGTGGCCATGTTGCGGGCCACTTGCGGAATCCAGTTACCAACCAACTGCGGCTGTTGTGTGTAGCTGGTCACGGTGGCGTCGGCGTATTGGTAGCCGCCGGTGATCGCAGCCCACGAAAAGGGGTGAGCCTCAAAATCAATGGAAACACCGCGGCTTTCAATCTGCCCGAGGTTTTCGCGCATCAGCAGCGTGGAAGTTGGAGTAACGCTGAGTGTAAGCGCCGTAATGGGCCGGTTTACGCGCGTCCAGAAGTAGCTCATCCGTAGCATCGATTGCCAGCGGGGAAGGTTTTGTTGAAAGCCGGTCTCCCATCCGATTGCCCGCTCTGAGCGCAGGTTCGGATTGGGTAACGTGGTCTGCTGGCCCACCTGGCCGGTTCGGTAGAGCTCGTTTTCCGTAGGGGCGCGGTAGGCGCGGAAACCTGAAGCATGGAGCGCGATGTTGGTAGTGATTCTGCGCGAAACCCCCAGGCGTGGGTCAAAGACCGTTTCGCTGAATGATGGATAGGTGGTTACGCCCCTTTGGATCCACCGCGCGGCGTCGAAATTGGAGAAGTGGTCGACGCGCCCCGACGCGCTCAACGTCCACTTGCCCGGCGTGGCCAGCGCCTCGCCATAAACACCTGTCTGCCTCTGTCGCGCCGATGTGTTCTGGTAACCTTTTGCGCCGGTGTATAGCACTTCGTCATCTGACGCGCGTACGTCATGAGTG
>Ga0126371_10003080_pt1 | contig 14512 bp, 14 predicted proteins | sample PanSoiMetaPlot_4_FD_110145 | JGI IMG/M metagenome (GOLD analysis project Ga0126371, IMG submission 110145) | Tropical forest soil microbial communities from Panama - MetaG Plot_4 | ecosystem: Environmental > Terrestrial > Soil > Tropical forest > Bulk soil | place: Panama | collected 2016-02-17 | reverse complement strand
TCTTCGCCGAGCTGGACCGGGCCTGCAGCCAGGACGCGATCCTGGCCACGAATACCTCCTCGCTGTCGGTCACTGCGATCGCAGCCGGCACCAGGCATCCCGCGCGCGTTGTAGGCATGCACTTCTTCAACCCGGCTCCGGTAATGCGGCTGGTGGAGGTCGTGTCCACGGTGCTGACAGACCCGGCGCTGGCCGCCACTGTGGCAGCGGTCGCCCGCAGCCTCGGCAAGACTCCGGTCCAGGTAAGTGACCGGGCCGGGTTCGTGGCGAACGCACTGCTGCTGCCGTATCTCAATCACGCGGTTCGGCTCCTCGAGACCGGCTACGCCAGCCGCGAGGACATCGACACTGCCGCCACCCTCGGCATCGGGCTGCCGATGGGCCCGCTGGCCCTGCTCGACCTCATTGGCCTGGACACATCGCTGTCTGTTCTCGAGGTCCTCCAGGGCGAGTTCGGCGGTGCCAGGTACACCCCGGCTCCACTCCTGCGCCGCCTGACCGATGCTGGCCGGGTTGGCCGCAAGTCTGGCCGGGGGATCTACGAATATGGGGGCGCAGCTCGTGGCGATAGCGATCAGGACGGGAACGGGGCCGCACCATCGCCGCCGTCGACCGTCACACTGATCGGGTCCGGCGGCGCTGCGCAAGCCGAGCTCGCCAGCGCCGCGGCGGCCGCGGGGATCAACGTAACCCGCAATCCGGCGCACCCAAGTGACCTGGTTGTGATCGCGGCCGCACCCGATGATCAAGTCCTGTCCGCGGCTCTTGCGACGGATAGGCCTGAGCAGGCGGTCGGCCTCCACCTGGCGGCGGCGGGCGGTCTGGCCGAGATCGTGACCACGCGCCTGACCAGCGGGCCGGCTGCAGCAGCGGCCGGCGCGCTAGCCAGCAAGCTCGGCCTTCGGGCGGTCTACGCGCCGGACCGGCCCGGCTTCCTGGTGAGCGCGCTGCTGTACCCGCACCTGGCCGATGCCGTCCGGATGGTGCAGGACGGCTACGCCACGCCAGCCGACGTGGACACCGCGATGACGCTCGGCTGTGGTTACCCGCAGGGACCGTTCCAGCTCCTGGACAAGGTAGGGGCCAGCGTCGTGCTGGCTGGGCTGCAGGCCATGCACGCCGCATACGGCGATGCGGCATTCGCTCCGCCGCCGTTGCTCGTCGAGCACGCGGAAGCCGCGATGGGCTTCGCGGGCTAGGCGCGTCGGCGGGCGGAGATGGCGCCGTGAGTCCGCGCCGCGCGCAGCGCCGAGCAGCAGGCGAGCCAAGCAAGCCCAGGCGCGCTCAGCGCCGGAAGGGCGCCGGTCCGGCCGCAGAGGAAGAGTCTGCGACGCGCCTAGGCCCGCCAGTCATCGAGGAGTGGCCGGACGGCGACTGGGTGGTGCGGCAGGTGCCCGCCGCGGCAGCGACCAAGCTGTACCGCTGTCCCGGCTGCAACCAGGAACTGAGGCCCGGCACCCCGCACCTCGTAGTCTGGCCAGCCGACTCGCCCGACGCTCAGGGCCGTCGGCACTGGCACAATGCTTGCTGGCAGCGCCGACCCCGGCGGGGTCGGCACGGCTGAAAGACGACACCGAAGAGTCCGCCTGGGTAGGGACTGCGAGCGAGACGACTGCCCCTGCCGATGCTCAGCCGACCGTAGGCCAGACGATGACGCTCGAACCACCTGAACAGGACCAGTCGGCGGTAGACACGGCCGCTGCGGAGGCCCAGACGTGGGCGTCGCAGAACGCCTACATGGCCACCGACCTCAACGGCAACGTCATCAATTCCTCCTAGTCTGAGGACAATGCTGACATGACGCCGCCAACAGACGCCTACGGCTATCAGTCAATCGGACCCAACAACAATCACGACCCCAATATCGCTGCGGATGGGACCGACCTGGGCGGAGTTGCCGTGACGCCAGACAGCACCTCATACTGCTATCTTCTGAAAGTCGTCAAGGTTGCATCTACCACCTCGACCGAGCGAAGATCACCTACATAACGGGTGGCAAAACCGCCTGGCAATACCAGAATCTTGCCGTAACCATGCTGATTGTGAACAACCCGCCAAAGCCAGGCCCCAAACCGCTGCCGCCATCGTCAGTCTGTGGCAAACCATGACCTAGTTAGTCTGCCCATTCAAGATCGACTACAAAGCTGGTTGGCAAAGACGGAACGCGATGGCTGACATAACCGCAAGCACAGTTTTGCCGGCCCGGCGAGAGCCCATTACGCTCGTGACGTCCGATGGCCTGCGTCTTGTCGGTGACCTTGCCCTGCCGGAGAGCCGCCCGCCGGTGGCGACGCTCATCTGCCTGCACCCGCTGCCAACACATGGCGGCATGATGGACAGCCACGTTCTCCGCAAGGCTTCTTACCGGCTGCCCGCGCTGGCAGACCTTGCCGTTCTCCGGTTCAACACCCGCGGCACCGCATCGGAGCAGGGCAGGAGCGAAGGTGAGTTCAGCGGTGGCGACGCCGAGCGGCACGACGTAGCTGCCGCCATCGGCTACTGCGCCGATCGCGATCTGCCCGAGGTCTGGTTGCTTGGCTGGTCGTTCGGCACCGAACTGGCGCTGCGCTGGGGCCTCGATCCTGACATTGTCGGTGCGATCCTGCTCTCCCCGCCGCTGAAGCGAGCCGGGGACCGCGAGCTGGACGCATGGGCACGCGACGGCAGGCCATTGCTCGCCCTGGTGCCCGAGCACGATGATTACCTCCAGCCCGATCAGGCGCGCCAGCGGTTCGCCAGGGTGCCGCAGGCCGAGGTGATCGGAGTTCCCGACGCCAAGCACTTGTGGGTGGGGGAGCGCTCCGTTCGCATTGTGCTGGACGAGATAGTGCGCAGGGTCAACCCGGCGGCGTGGCCGCTGCCAACTGAGTGGAAGGAACCGACGTGAGCCTGTTCGACCTGACTGGCAAGAATGCGTTCGTGACGGGTGCATCGCGCGGCATCGGCGCAGTGATGGCAGTCGCCTTCGCCGACGCGGGTGCGGACGTTGCGCTTGTCGCGCGCAGCGCGGACGGGCTGGCAGAGACCGCAGCGGCGGTTGAGGCAGTGGGCCGCAAGGCGTGCGTCATTGCCACCGACGTGACGGGCTACGACGCAGTCGCCGACGCTGCGGCTCAGGCGATCGACCAGCTCGGTTACATCGACATCGTGGTCAACAACGCGGGCGGCTCTAACTTCATGGTGCCGTTCTCGGACTTGCGGCTATCCGGCTGGGACAAGCTGCTCAAGCTCAACCTCAGCTCTGCTGTCTACGTGTGTCACGCCTTCGCCGGCCAGCTGCTCGAGCGCGGGCAGGGCTCGGTGATCAACGTCGCGTCCGTGGCCGGAGTGGCTGCCGCACCGCTGATGAGTCCGTACGGGGCGGCTAAGGCCGGGCTGATCTCCCTGACCAAGACACTCGCTGCCGAGTGGGGCGAGGCCGGGGTCAGAGTCAACGCATTGTGCCCTGGCTGGACCGCCACGGAGCTGAACCGCGCGCTGTGGGAGGACCCGGTCGTCGGCCCGGCCACGGTCGCCACGTCGGCAATGAAGCGGTGGGCTAGTGCCGAGGAGATGGCGGGCCCGGCCGTCTTCCTCGCCAGCGACGCCTCGTCGTTCATGACCGGTCAGACACTGGTGGTGGACGGCGGTCAGACTATAAGTGCCTGATCCTGTGCCGCTGCAGAACAGGGTGCTGCCTACGGGTGAGATCGTCGCCGATCCTGCCCGTGGACTGATGATGGGAAATCGCGGCTGCCTGCACGGCCTCGGCGGGGAGCTTGGGATCAGCCGCTGGCGGTCGAAGCTCTGGATCTGCTGCGTCCTTGACTGGCAGGGCCGCCGTCGCGATCCGATGCCGCCGGGCCGGTGGACCGCGCTGTTCTTCCTGGACGAGGCCACCGCGCTCGCGGCGGGCCACCGTCCGTGCGGGTACTGCCGACGACCTGATTATCTGGACTTCGCCGAGGCGTGGCGGTCAGCGCGCGACTTGCCGAAGCCACTGCTGGCGATAGAGATGGACGCACGGTTGCATGGCGAGCGGGTGGAGCGGGTGCGAAGGAAGCGTACCTATGTGTGCGCGGCCGGTGAGCTGCCTGATGGCGCGATGGTTCGCCGCGACGGCAAGCCCTGGCTGCTAGTGGCCCACCGGCTGCGGCCGTGGTCGCTGCGCGGCTATGGCCCTCCGGCGGATGCGATCGCGGCCACCGAGCCGGTTGAGGTGCTGACCCCGCCGACGATCGTCGCTGCCATCGGGGCGGGCTACCGGCCGCTAGTCCACCGCAGCGCGCTGACCGGCGCAGAGCATGCTGATGGGGTGCGCCCGCTCCCGGGCGCACCCCATCAATCCGTCTGATCCGCTAGCTGCCTGCCCTTACTCAGTCCACCACTCGTCGTCGCCGTCAGCCTTGGCGTTCGTCGGCTGCTTCGCACCGCCATTTGCTGGCGCCGAGTGCCTGGCGGCCGCAGTTGCGGGTGACGCGGGTGCCGGGGCGGCGGCCGCCGGAGGGCCAGCGGTGACGGCCTTGGCCGCCGGTGCTGCCACCGCCGGCTGAGCCGGGCTGGTCTTGAGCACGTCGGCCAGCCCTGGCATCTGGGCACCGAGCAGCTGGCTGATCTGCGAAAGGTGGGCGGCGACGCTCTCTTTCTGCTTGTTGAGGTCGTCCACCTGCCGCTGTGCGCTGCTACGGATCCGCTCGGACTCCGCCTTAGTGTCGGCCAGGAGCTGGTCGGCCTGTGCCTTGGACTGCGCGACGATCCCGTCGGCGTTCTTCTTGGCATTGCTAACCAGCTGCTGCGAGTGCTGGTCAGCCTCTCTCCTCGTGGCCTCGGCCTGGATGCTCGCCTTGCTGGCCCGCTCTTCTGCCGTCGCCGCCCGCTGCTCGGCCTCGGAGACCATCTTCTGGGTGACCTGCTGCGCCGCGGTCAGCCGCTCGGCCTCCTGCCGCTCGGCCTCTTCGCGACGGGCGGCCAGCTGAATCTCGAACTCGGCCTCGGCCTGAGCCCGCTGGGCCTCGCTGTCCTCGAACGCCCGCTGCGCTTGGCTGCGCATCTCGTCGGCCTGTCGCTTGGCCGTCGTCAGGATCTCGTCCCGGTCGCGCTTCGACGAAGCGCGCATCTGCGCGACCTCGCGCTCGGCGGTGGTCCGCATCTTGGCCACCTCGCGCTCATTCCCGGCGCGCTTCTCCGCGACCTCATGGTCGGCCGCGGCGCGCAGCTTCGCTACCTCGCGGTCGGTGGTCGACTTGAGCTCGTCCGCCTCACGGCCGGCCTTCGTGCGGATCGACTCCGCTTCGCGCTCGGCTGAAGAGCGCTGGTCGTCCGTCTCGCGCTTGGCGATCGCACGGAGCTCGGCGGCCTCGTTCTCGGCCGATGCCCTGGCCTCGGCCGCCGCTACCTTGGCCGCGGCACTGAGCTCATTGGACTCCGCCCTGGCCTCTTCCACGATCTCGGTGGCCTGCTCCTCGGCCAGCCGCAGCAATTGCTCGATGCGGGAGCCGAGGCCGGAGTAGGTCGGCCGCTCCTGCTCCTGTATCTGCCTGTGCGCCTCGGCCAGCTCCTGCTGGAGGGCTTGCGCATTCTCCTGGTGCTTGCGCACTTCGCTATCAAGCTTCTCCAGGTGAGAAGTGACCTGCTGCGGGTCGTAGCCGCGCATAACACGGGAGAAGTCAGGTACGTCGACGAAGAAACTGCTGCTGAGCTGGGCATCGATGTCGGGCTGCATGTCGGCCTAATCCTGTGTAGAGGGGAGGTTCACGCACCGGGGCGACCACCAGCCGTGTCTCAGCTCGCCGGGCTTGGCAGCGGGTCCAGTGACTGCCATCTGCCCGGCTGGCACGCGTGCGGTCACCCGGTGTGAGCAGCGTACTCCCCTGTTGGCCCGTTGGCGGCACGTTCAAGCTCGCTCGTGCCGGAGATCCTGGTTTTTATCGATATGGGATTTAGGTGCTACTGACCAGCGATGACCTGCTGGTGCTTATCTTCGGCAATGTCCTATTTTCACGGGACACTCAGGGCGCCTGAACGAGCTCGGTCAGCACGCCACCGACATCAGCCGGGTGCAGGAAGGCAATCGATGCCCCCATGGACCCGTGCCGGGGCCGTTCGTCGATCAGCCGGATGCCAGCGGCTCCGATCGCGGCAAGCGCGGCTGTGACATCCGTCACTCCGTAGCCGACATGATGGACGCCCTCGCCCCGGCGGGCCAGAAACCGGCCGACCGGGGTGTCCGGCCCGGTGGGCTCAAGCAGCTGGACATAGGAGGACCCGGCAGGGCCGTCGGTGACGTGCAGCATTGCCTCGCGGACGCCCTGCGCGTCGTTAACCTCGATGCTCGCGACGGTCAGGCCGAATGCTGACTCGTAGAACGCGATCTTTGCGTCCAGGTCCTCGCAGGCGATGCCCACATGATCGATTCGGGTCAGCACGGCTTCCACCCTCCCGGCGGTTTGTTTCCTGACGGGTATCGTTTCAGCTATGCGAGATGCGGTGATTGTTGGCGGCGCCAGAACGCCGATTGGGCGCCTTCTCGGCTCGCTGAGCGGCCTCAGCGGCGCAGAGCTTGGCGGTATCGCCATAAAGGCTGCACTGGAGCGCGCGGGTGTGGCCGGCAACCAGGTGGACTACGTCATCATGGGCCAGGTGCTGCAAGCGGGGGAGGGCCAGATTCCGGCTCGCCAGGCCGCAGTGGCGGCGGGCATTCCGATGTCGGTGCCGGCACTCGGCATCAACAAGGTCTGCCTGTCTGGCCTCGATGCCATCGCACTTGCCGCACAGCTGATCCGGGCCGGGGAGTTTGACGTCATAGTCGCCGGGGGCATGGAGTCGATGTCCTCTGCCCCGCACCTGCTCGCGGGTTCGCGCCGCGGCTTCAAGTACGGCAACACCGAGCTGATCGACTCGATGGCGCACGACGGCCTGACCGACGCTTTCGACCAGGTGTCGATGGGCGAGTCGACTGAGCGTCACAACGGCAAGCTCGGAATCTCACGGCAGGAACAGGATGAGTTCGCTGCCAGGTCCCATCAGCTCGCGACCGCCGCCATCAAGAACGGGGCGCTGGCCCAGGAGATCACCGCGGTCGCGATTCCGCAGCGGCGCGGCGAGCCGCTACTCGTCGAGACCGATGAGGGCGTACGGCCGGACACGACCGTCGAGTCACTAGCGGCGCTGAAGCCGGCGTTCGCTAAGGATGGCACCATCACCGCTGGCTCCGCGTCGCAGATCAGCGACGGCGCCTGCGCAGTGGTTGTCATGTCGGCCGACGCAGCCGCCGCGGCGGGTGCCCGCGTACTCGCCGAGGTCGGAGCGCACGGCGTCGTGGCCGGACCTGACAACTCGCTGCAGTCCCAGCCATCCAACGCCATCGCCCGAGCGCTGGACAAGGCCGGACTGACGGTCGCGGATCTGAATCTCGTCGAGATCAACGAGGCGTTCGCAGCCGTGGCCATTCAATCAATCCGCGACCTTGGCATTGATCCGGAGAAGGTGAATGTCAATGGCGGCGCCATCGCGATTGGCCACCCGCTCGGCGCCTCTGGTGCGCGGATAGCGCTGCACCTCATCTATGAGCTCGGCCGCCGGGGCGGCGGCCTCGGCGCGGCCGCGCTGTGCGGCGGCGGCGGTCAAGGCGACGCTCTGCTATTCCGGGTGCCTGCGTCTGCCGGCGCCTGAGGAGATCTGTGCCTGAGCTAGGCTCCGCCGACCTCGGACGGCGGCCGGGGCTGCGCCGGGGTCCGGCCGACCCGGAAGCACTAATCACGGCTGCCAGACACGGTGACTCGCGCGCCCTAGGGCGCCTCGTCACACTCGTGGAGAACGCCGCACCCGAGCTTCGCCGGGTCATGAAGGTCATCGCGCCGCTCACCGGGCATGCGCAGGTGGTGGGCCTCACTGGCTCTCCTGGTGTCGGAAAGTCCACCGTTACCGCCGCGCTGGTGCGGCACTTCAGGGACGCGGGGCTGCGCGTCGGGGTTCTCGCCGTCGACCCATCGTCGCCGTTTAGCGGCGGCGCACTGCTCGGCGACCGGGTCCGGATGCAGGACCACGCCACCGACGATCAGGTGTTCATCAGGTCCATGGCGACTCGGGGCCACCTGGGTGGCCTGGCCTGGGCCACTCCGCAGGCGCTGCGCATCCTGGACGCGGCCGGCTTTGACGTCGTGCTAATCGAGACGGTCGGCGTCGGCCAGGCTGAGGTCGAGATCGCCTCGCTCGCCGACACTTCGCTGGTCGTGGTCGCGCCTGGCCTGGGCGACTCCATCCAGGCGGCGAAGGCAGGCATCCTCGAGATCGGCGACATCTTCGCGGTCAATAAGAGCGACCGCCCTGGCGCGCAGGAGTGCGTGCGGGACCTGCGCTCGATGCTGGCCATGGCGCACTACACGCCTCGTGACTGGAAACCACCGATCGTCAGCACGACCGCATCGACTGGCGCCGGGATCGCCGACCTGGTGACAGCCATCGGCGCGCACACCGAGTGGATCGAAGAGACCGGGGAGCGGGCGCGTCGGCGTGATGCGCGCGCCCGTGAGGAGATATCGGCCATTGCGCTTGCCGAGCTGCGGCAGCGCGCCAGCGGCATGCCGGGCGAGTCCAGGCTGGACGAGCTGGCTGGGCGGGTAGCAGCGGGCGACCTGGACCCGTATGCCGCGGCAGACGAATTGATCTCGGGCTAGCGCCCGGTCAGTCTGGCACCATGCTCGTCAGCTGTGGCGGCCTGCCCGACCCCGGCCTGCTGCGAAGACTCAGTCGGCACGACCGCCGTCGCATCGCTGCGGCGGGCTCCCGGTGCATGCCGGTCAGCCGCCTCGATGGCCGCCTCCATAATTGATTCCTCGCGCAGCCTCGCCTCGTAGGCATGCTTGCCGCCGCGGATGCCGAAGAGTCGCTTGGTAACCGCCAGGTAGACGATCAGCAGCAGGTTGATCCCAAGGAGTATCAGCGCGGTCGCTGTCACCTTGTGGCTGAGGTCGTAAATCTCCAGCGGGAGGCCGAGCGAGGTGGCGACCATCGCGAAGTACTCGCCCCATCGCCGCGCCTGCCAGAGGCCAACACCCTCGACCAGCTCCAGCGCTGCGTACAGGAGCGCGCCAATGGCCAGCAGCGTGATCGTGTGACTGCTCAAGGTCAGGGCGTGGCGCAGTAGCCCGAAGAGCTTGGAATGGTCGACGTTGAAGCCGAGCTGCCGGAACAGGCCCCTGAGCACTGGGATCTCTCGGTTGAAGGCCTTCTCGACTGAGGTCCGTGAGCTTCTGAACCGCCACAGAAAGTAACTGGCAGCGATGAAGATGACCGCCCGGATGAACCGCTCGACGGCGAAGATCCGCAGGATGAGCTTGCTGCGGATTTCCTTGCCGCGCGGGACGACAGGCACCTTGTCCGCGGGCCCGCTGGCGTCGGGGGCCCCGGCTACGAACGTGCCGCATCGCAGGCAGCGCCAGGCCTCTCCGTCAGCCAGCTGCGCATGCAGCTGTGCGCGTACTTCGGGTTCGTCGGGCGCATAGGTCGTATGACCGCGACGCCCGCAGGCCAGCATGCTCCAGTCCACCCATGCAGCCTAAGGCAGTTCGCCTGAGGATCTGCTGACGCATGCCACGTGAGTCGGCGCGATCTAGCTGCTGACCAGCACGCCGTTGCTCAGAAACAGGATGTCGTCGCAGGCCACCTCCAGCGTGCCCCGGTCCCGGCCAGCCAGCATGATGCTGGTGTCGCGGCCCAGGGTGCAGATGTTCTCGGCTAACGTCCTCGCGTCCCGCTGCGGCAGCCCGTCCAGCAGGCTGTCCAGCAACAGCAGGTCCGGCTGGTGCACTGCGGCGGCGGCAAGCCTGGCTCTGCGGGCGACTGACTCTGGCGCCAGCCGGACCTGCACCTCAGACCACGGGCTGAGCGCCAGCCGGTCCAGAATGGCCGCGGCCAGCACGTGACGATCGCCGCTACCGGGCCCGGCCAGGCGGGCCGCGTGCTCGACCAGTCCCCGGATTCGCATGCCAGGCAACTGCCTGGAGCCGCGGCGCGCTACACCGACCCTGGCGCGCGCTGCGGCACGGCCGCGGCCGGACGACATGTCATAGCCGAGCACGCGTAGTTCGCCGTATTCGGGCCGGACCACTCCCGCCAGCACGTCGACCAGGGCAGCGCTTTCTAGGGGATCAGTAACGAGCACGCCAAGCGCGTACCCGCCAGGCATCGGGGGACCGACACGGAAGCTTGCGGACCGAATCGCCCAGCGCCGCCCGCGTCGCACGCCAATCCCGGCTGCGAGCACGGGATCCGCGGCCATGACTGCGAAGGCCGACCGCATGGGATTCCCCCGATTTTGATCAACAGACGTTCCCCAGCAGGCAATGTAACGATCAGTAATTGACCACGTCCACGTACGCGCCGGCTGAGCCGACGGGTATTCACGGCGGGTGACTGAATGCCGGACAAGCCGGACCGCGATAGCTTGATCAGGTGCCAAAGCCGCTGGACCTGCCCTTCGACCCGATCGCTCGCGCGGCGCAGACCTGGGAGAAGCGATTCGGCGATTCCAAGGCGATGGCCGCGGTAACCACGATCATGCGTGTGCAGCAGATCCTGCTCGCCGAGCTCGACGCATTGCTGCGGCCGCATGGCTTGACCTTCGCCCGATATGAAGCTCTTGTTCTACTCAGCTTCAGCCGGGACGGCGCGCTCCCAATGAGTCTCATCGGCCAGCGACTCATGGTGCACCCGACAAGCGTGACGAACACGATCGACCGGCTGGAGCGCCAGCAGTTCGTGGCCCGCAAGCCCAACCCGCGTGATGGCCGAGGCACGCTGGCCGAGATCACGCAGGCCGGCCGTGAGGTCATGCAGCGTGCCACGGCGGACTTGATGAAGGCCGAATTTGGCATGGCTGGCTACGCCGAGGGGCAGCTGGCGGAGTTGTTCGACCTGCTGCGAGGACTACGGGTCGCTGCGGGCGACTTTAGTGAGGACTAGCCCCGTTCCCGCTATGAAGCGGCAATGGGGGACGGCGTCCAGGTCTTGCCGCCGTCCGCGGTGACGAACACCTCGCCGAGCTTGGCCTCGGACGGGACCGCTACGCCCTGAGTACGCGTGGTCATGCCGACGTAGCTGAAGCCGTGCGGTGCCGGCTTGCTGATCGTGGCGGCGTTCCACGTTGCGCCCATGTCGCCTGAGTAGTAGATGCCGGTCGTGGTCGACAGCACGACCGTGCCGCCGACGGAGGATGCGAGAGAGGTAGCCGCGCCGGTAGCCGTTACGCTGCCCGCCAGCTTCCAGCTGGCCCCGTCGGACGAGGTGTAGATCGTCGACGTGCCTGCGTTATCGCATGCCAGCACGAGGGATGGCCCGGCAGCGAGCTGGGCGCCGGCGGGCTGGCCGCCAGCCTGTGCTGCGCCCGGCTTGCACATGGCCTGGCCGGCCACGGTCCACGCGCCCCCGCTGACCGGCCCGCTGAGGACGGCTCCGGACGGCGTGAGCAGGTAGGCGGTTGTGCCGCCGGAAATGACGAGGGTGGCGGCCGAAGGCGCTGGCGAGGTCATGTGCTGGAACGGCGCTGGCACGTCGACTGGCGTCCACGTGGTGCTGCCGGCCGTCGAGGTGTACAGCGAGAAGCTCGTGCAGCTGGTTGCGTAGCCTGCACCACTGGCGGCGCAGCTAGCGAAGACCGCGAACGCTCGGCTGCCCACGCCCTCCAGGGCGGTCACGCTCAGGCCGCCGGTAGATTCCCGGTGCCATGGCCAGCCGCCCCGGCTGGTCTCCCACAACCCCGGCCCGAAGGCCCAGCCATGCTTGAGGTCGACGAAGCGCAGCTGGCTGACTCCATCATTGGCTGCTGGCCCGCCGGTGAGGGGGGCGCTCACGCCGTACCAGCTCTTCCCGTAGTCTGACGTGCCCGCCAGCGAGGTGCAGAAGCGCGTCGCGCAGTGTCCTGGTGTGCCGGCCTGGCCGATCACGGCGCCGACCACGGCGCCCGTTCCGGTGCCGGCGAACGTGACCGACGTCGGCTGGAAGTTCTTCGGGGGCTGGTACCCAGACGTGGTCGCCGACAGCGTGCTGTGCGACTGGGTGGTCTGAATCGGTTCAGCCGACGACGACGTAGACGAGGGCACGCTCGCTGAGCCGCTCGGGCTAGCGGGTGGCGAGGTGGGCGCGGCAGAGACTTGCCCGGTGGTGGCGCTGGTCGGGTGCGAGCTCAGGCCCGCGGTGAGCGTTGGTACCGACGCTGCTGCCCCGATGACAACAGCGCAGCCCGCCACGGCCAGCATCGCCTGCGTTGTTTTACGCCGCCTGGCTCGGTGCCGGATCTGGTCCAGCTTGCCGGGAGGCGGCATCAGCGGCGTCACCTCCCGCTCCAGCCAGGAGTCGATTTCATCGCGAGGGCTACTCACGGGCATCACCCATCGCCGCCTTCAGGCGCGCCCTGGCATGAAACAGGTCCGCCTTGATGGTGCCCTCTGGGCGGCCGAGCATCGCCGCCACCTCCTTAACCCCGAAGCCGGCGTAGTAGTGCAGCAGAAATGCGCTGCGCAGCCGCTCGGGTAGTGCCTCGATCAGCGCGCGGACATCGACGTCCTGCGCTGGCTGATATGTCAATTCGGCTCCGCCGGCCGCCGACATGACGCGCACGGCGGTCCGTTCCCTGCCGCTCTTGCGCCAGTGGTCGCGGACCAGGTTGGTGGCGATCATGTAGACATAGCTCTGCGGGTTCTCCAGCCCTGACCAGCGGGCGAGCAGCCGGGTGAACGCCTCGGACGCAATCTCGTGCGCGGTGTCGTCGTCGTCGACGAGCCTGCGCACCCAGCCCGCCAGGCGGGGATAACAGGCGTTGAAGAAGTCCTCGACCGCTTGATGATCGGAGGCCCGGAGCCTGGCCACTGAGCTCCCTTTTTTAGCGGCGCGCGCTGGCCGCCCCGACCAAGGTAGCTCTATCGGGACAAGCTGCACAGGACCTGAGTGCCGAAGGGCGAGGGTGCAGCCTGCCCCGCTGACGCTGTGTTGCATCTTTTGTACCACTTCTCCGCTGGTTCTCAGGCCGCCTGGCACTGCCCAGGGTCCGCGCTCACGAAGCCATGGCACAGCCCGCCGGGCATCACTTATGACGACAATGAGCCGCTCCTGGTTGGGCTTGGCAGGCCTCTTTTTCTCCGGCTCTGGCTGGGTACACTGGAGTCCGGATAGTAGGACGTCCAACTAATTGGCAATGGTGCCGTGGAGGGGATGTCATGAGCGAGCCTGGCGACTACGGGCGGGCTAGCTGGCAGCGCAAGTACGCGGCCTCGCGTCGGCGCGACGCCGACTTCACTACCCTGTCCGGGCTTGAGGTGGATCCGGTCTACGGGCCGCCAGCGGGCGCGGTCGTACCGGACTTCGAGCGGATCGGCTGGCCTGGGGAGTATCCCTTCACTCGCGGGCTGTACCCGGCCGGTTACCGCGGCCGGACGTGGACGATCAGGCAGTTCTCCGGTTTCGGCAACGCCGTGCAGACCAACGAGCGCTACAAGATGCTGCTCCAGGCAGGCGGTGGCGGCCTGTCGGTCGCCTTCGACATGCCGACGCTGATGGGGCGTGACTCCGACGATCCCCGCTCGGCTGGTGAGGTCGGCCACTGCGGCGTCGCGATCGACTCGACCGCCGACATGGACACCCTCTTCAGCGGCATTCCGCTCGCCGACACCACAACCTCGATGACTATTAGCGGGCCTGCCGTTCCGGTCTTCTGCATGTACCTTGCAGCGGCCCAGCGCCAGGGCGCCGACATCTCCAAGCTCAACGGGACCCTGCAGACCGACATCTTCAAGGAGTACATCGCGCAGAAGGAATGGCTGTTCCCGCCGCAGCCGCACCTGCGGCTCATCGGTGACCTGATGGAGTACTGCGCGCAGAACATCCCCGACTACAAGCCCCTGTCAGTGTCCGGGTACCACATCAGGGAGGCCGGATCCAGCGCTGCGCAGGAGCTGGCGTTCACGCTGGCCGACGGATTCGGCTATGTGGAACTCGGCCTGTCGAGGGGCCTGGATGTCGAGCTCTTCGCGCCTGGCCTGTCGTTCTTCTTCGATGCGCACATCGACTTCTTTGAGGAGATAGCCAAGTTCCGGGCCGCCAGGCGGATCTGGGCCCGCTGGATGCGCGACGTGTACGGGGCGAAGAGCGAGCGCGCTCAGTGGCTGCGGTTCCACACCCAGACCGCTGGCGTGTCGCTCACTGCCCAGCAGCCGGACAACAATGTGGTGCGCACCGCGATCGAGGCCCTCGCCGCAGTGCTCGGCGGGACGAACTCACTGCACACCAACGCACTCGACGAAGTGCTCGCGCTGCCGAGTGAGAAGGCCGCGGAGATCGCGCTTCGCACGCAGCAGGTCATCATGGAGGAGACCGGCGTCGTCAATGTCGCCGATCCGCTCGGCGGATCGTGGTACGTCGAGGCGCTCACCGACAAGCTGGACGCGGAGGCCGAAGACATCTTCAGCCGCATCCGCGCGATGAGCCCGGACGGCTCGATGACCGACGGGATCCTGCAGGGCATCGAGAACGGCTGGTTCAC
>Ga0126371_10003079_pt1 | contig 14512 bp, 12 predicted proteins | sample PanSoiMetaPlot_4_FD_110145 | JGI IMG/M metagenome (GOLD analysis project Ga0126371, IMG submission 110145) | Tropical forest soil microbial communities from Panama - MetaG Plot_4 | ecosystem: Environmental > Terrestrial > Soil > Tropical forest > Bulk soil | place: Panama | collected 2016-02-17 | reverse complement strand
GCGACCAGCCGCAGCGTCTTCTTCTCCCCGCCGCCGCCGATCATGATCGGTGGATGCGGCCTGGTCAGCGACTGCGGCGAGTTCAGCGGCCGGTCGAGCTGGTAATGCTTGCCGCGGTACGGCGACTCGTCGCCGCGCCACATCTGCAGGCAGATCTGCAGCGTTTCCTCAAGCCGCTCGAACCGCTCGGCGACCGGCGGGAACGCGAAGCCGAGCCCGCGCGATTCATCCTCGTTCCAGGCCGCGCCGATGCCCAGCCAGGCCCGGCCGCCCGACAGCACGTCTAGCGTGGTCACGACCTTGGCGAGCAGACCAGGCTCGCGGTAGATCGCGCCGGTGACAAGAGTGACTAGCGTCGCTCGCGACGTGCACGCGGCGAGGTAGGCGAGCGTGGTGTAACCCTCGAGCATCTCCTTCTCGGCCGGACCGACCGCCAGGATCTGGAAGAAGTGGTCCATGACCGCGATGTACTCGAACCCCGCCTCGTCGGCGGTCCGGGCCACGGTGGCGAGTTCGCGACCCAGTGCCTCCGGCCCGCGCGGCGTGCTGAAGTCCGGAATCTGCAAGCCAATCTTCATCGGTTACCTCCCGCGCCCACCCTCTCACGGTCCCGGAAATGCCGCGTCTGCGGGCGCTCGCGCGGGCAATCGTCACCTCCCGCGCCTACCCTCCCGAAGCGCCCGGACAGCATGCTGGAGAATACCGGTGTGATGGTGACCCCAGCGGGTGAGCGGCCGTGACCTCTCGCGCTGACCTGATCGTGGTCGGCGCCGGGCTGGCCGGCTCCGCCGCCGCGTGGGCGGCGTCCGCCCGCGGCATGTCGGTCGTGGTGCTCGAGGCGCAAGCCGCCGGGCACGTGCTCGGCAGTTCGCACGGCAGCGCCCGGATCTTCCGCCGCGCCTACGCGGACCCGCTGTACGTCCGGCTGACCGGGCGCGCCAGGCTGGCGTGGCGGCAACTGGAGGACGCGGCGGGCGAGCCGCTGCTGCAGCTCACCGGCGGCCTGGACTGGGGCCCGAAGCGCGACCCGGAGAAGCTGCACGCCGTGCTGACCTCGTCCGGCGTCCCTGCCTCGCTGCTGCCAGCTGCCCAGGCAGCCGAACGCTGGCCGGGGATCACCTTCGACGTCGGCCCGGTCATGTACCACGCCGACGCAGGCGTGGTCGACCCGGACCGCGCGATGGCCGCGATGCTCCGCCTCGCCACCGCCCGCGGCGCGGACGTTCGCTTCAGCACGCCGGTCACCCGCCTGTCGGCGACCCCGGGCGGAGAGGCGCTCGCGCACACCGACGCCGGGGCGTTCACCGCCCCCGTAGCGGTCGTCGCGGCAGGCGGATGGCTCGCCCCGCTGCTAGGCGGCCTGGTCACCCTCCCGCCCCTGGAGGTGACGCAGCAGCAGGCGTTTCACCTGGCGCCACGCTCCGCGCCCAGCGGCGGCTCCGCACCGTCGGCGGAGCGCCCCTACGGCGGCAACCCGTGGCCGATCTTCATCTACTTCGACGACACCGAACACTTCTACGGCCTGCCGGCCGGCCGCGACGGCGAGGTCTTGGGTGCGGTCAAGCTGGGCGAGCACCACGGCGGCACAGCGACCACGGCGGCCGGCCGCGACGGCGTGGTCGACCCGGCCGCCCGCGACCGCGCGCTCGCGTTCGCCGCGGGGCGGCTGCCCGGCCTGCAGCCGTCGCCGGTCAACGAGCTCACCTGTCTGTACACGACGACGGCGAATGAGGATTTCATCCTCGATCGGCAGGGCCCGTTCGTGATCGCCTCGGCCTGCTCCGGTCACGGCGCGAAATTCGCGCCCCTGCTGGGCGAGTTCCTCGCCGACCTGGCAACAGGAAAGCCCTCACCAGACCCCCGCTTCACGCTAGCCAGCCACCTCACTCTCTAGCCGGAAGTGGGGTTGGCTGCCTCCTTAACCATGGCGGCGGCCGGGGAGAGGGCGGCCGCTTCGTCGACTAGATCCTGGTACGGCTGCCCGCAGGCGCGGCGGGCGATCGCGACCGTCGCGAGGACGGTGGCCTGGACGGCCGGTGCGAGGGCATCGGCCCGCACCTGGGCGCACAGTGGCTCGACTTCGGCGAAACGGCCTTGCCGCAACCGGGCCATCGCCAGTGTAAGCAGTGCCTGCGGCCGGTAATCCGCCGAGTTCTTGAGCACCCAGTCCAGTCGTTCCGCCGCCAGGTTGGTCGTGTCGGCCGGCAGCCCGGGAACCATCAGGACGATCCATTCGACGCCGAGGATGATGCGGGCCGTCACCGCCTGCGGGTCGAACTCCATCTGACCCGGTGTGCCAAGGCTGCGGTGCACCTCGAGCAGTTCCGCCATGCGGCCGTCCCGCCGCAGCAGCGCGGCGAGCTCAGGGGCGCGCGATCGCGACCCGGTGACACCGAGCCGGTAGGCGGCGAGGAGCCTACCGGCGGCGTCCGGCCGTGCCCGCAAGTTCAGCGTGGACAGCAGATTGTCCAGATCTGCCTTGGGCCCGGTTTTCCGTCGCTGGGCGAGTATGAGCAGCAGCCGGGCGCCGTCCGACAAACTGCCCTTGCGGAGCCGGTACGGGACGAGGTTCGCGACGCCGCAACTCCCGAACACCACCGCCACGGCATACGCGTCCTGGCGGACCAGGGGAATCGCGAGTGCCACGCCCCCGGTGGCCAGATTGGACAGCGGGCCGGCCAGCGTGATCGCCATTTGGCGGCTAACCGAGGTGGCGTCGTGCAGAACCCGCCCGTGCGATCGCAAACCCAGGTTCACTCGCGTCCTGCCCAGGTGAAAGCTGACTAGTGTGGGCGGGGCGCCGATGGATAGCTCCCTTACCCGTGACCGGACTGCGATCGCGCACGTCAGATGCCCTAGCTCGTGTATCGCCAGGGCGGCGAGCGAACCGGCGACGATGAGCACGAACACCGCTATCGGTGACCGCCCCGTCATCAGCAGGGCCACCGTCACATACCCAGCGCAGAAAATCGCGCTCGCGACGCCTCTGCCCAGCCAGGATGCACCTCGTGACCCCATGCCGGCAATCATCCCATTTGTCCGGCCACCGCGACCTTATTTCGGGCTCCACCACTAGGGGGATAGCTATGGCTGCCATGGCCGCCATAGCTATCCCACGTCCTGGAAAACGATCCGCGGGGGCCTGATAACGCCTACCGGTTGGCCGCCGCCGATGACCAGCGCGGTGGCCAGCTCGGCCGGGGGCTGCGCGCCGAGCAAGGCCAGGATCGCCACGGTGACCGGCGTGCGGGCGCGCGCCGCCCCGTCCTCGATCTTCAGCGCGGCGGCGCTGCCGTCGGGCAGCGCGAACGCGTCAACGCCCTCGGCGGCGCCCTTGAGCAGCAGCCCGGGAATGCTGGCCATCAGCCGGTTCTCATCGCGTGTGGTGCCGCTGGTCCACTCGGGGAACTTGCGCATCGCGTCGGCGACCTTGCGTTCCGGGGTGCCGGGCTCGGCAAGCACCAGCGCGCGAAACGCGCGCGCCAGGCCGCCAAGCGTCAGGCCGAACAGCGGCGCGCCGCACCCGTCGACGCCGATCGAGGCGACCGGTTCCCTGGCGAGGTCCTCGATCGTCCGCATGATGTGGTGCTGCAGCGGGTGTTCCGGCTCCAGGTAGCTCTCCGTCGGCCAGTCGTTGGCGATGCACGTGGCCAGCATCGCGGCGTGCTTGCCTGAGCAGTTCATCCGGACCCGGGACTCGGGCGTGTCGGTCTCCCTGATCAGCCTGCGGGCGGTCGGCTCGTCCATGGGCAGCGCCGTCGGGCAGCGCAGGTCGGCGGCGGTGAGCCCGGCGAAGTCGAGGATGTCGTGCACGCCGCGGGCGTGGAAGTCCTCGCCGGAATGGCTGGCGGCGGCGAGCGCGAGCAGCTCACCTTCAAGCGGCAGGCCAGCCCGGAGCATGGCGGTCGCCTGCAGCGGCTTGTTCGATGAGCGCGGCAGGATAGGGGTGTTGGCGCTGCCCGCGGTGAACGCGAACGTGCCGTCGGCCGCGAGCGCGACGACCGTGCCGCGGTGCCTGGACTCCACGATTCCGGACCGGATAACTTCAGCGAGCACCGGGTTCACCGACACTTCGCTCGCGGACAACTGCTCCACATTCACCAGCACATTATGCCTGTCCGGCTGCGCCACCTGTCCTAATCGAGCCGATACGTGCCGCCGTGTCCCGTACGCCCGTTACGGTCCCGCCGTCGCGGCGGGCAAGTCCGGCTAGGCTGGCACCTCGTGCGGGCAGTTGTGCAGCGGGTCAGTCAGGCGAGCGTGACCGTGGCCGGGCGGGTCACCGGCGCGATCGAGGAACCTGGGCTGCTTGTCCTTGTCGGCGTCACCCATGACGACACCCCGGCCAAGGCCGCCAAGCTCGCCGCCAAGCTGTGGGGACTGCGCATCCTCGAGGGTGAGAAATCCTGCTCCGACCTCGGCGCCCCGCTGCTTGTGATCAGCCAGTTCACGCTGTACGCCGACCTGGGCAAGGGCCGGCGTCCGTCCTGGATAGACGCCGCGCCCGGCCCGGTCGCCGAGCCGCTGGTAGACGCCGTCGTCGGCGAGCTCAGGAAGCTGGGCGCGCACGTGGAGACCGGCGTCTTCGGTGCCGACATGAAGGTCGCGCTGGTCAACGACGGTCCGGTCACGATCATCGTCGACCTCTGATAACAGCAAGATGCGGCCGTGCCGCAGACGCCCTGGGCACCGTTCGGGGAAAGCCAGAAGAGCTCAGCCAGCCGAGACCTTAGCCTCGGTGAGGCCTGCCAGCACGCACTGCGGGCGGCCGCGGAGCGAGATCGGGTCGGACGCGGCGTAGGCGGACCTGCAGAACGACTTCGCCTTCTCGCCGCAGTAGTGCAGCGTCGCGCCGCCAGTGGAGTTGGGGATGGTGACGTTCACGCACCCGTTCGCCGATGGCCCGTAGCGGTCGCTGCCGACCGCGCTCCACACTCCGAGCGCGACGGCGGCCGCGAGCACCGCGCCAAGCACCGTGAACACGATCCATTTGGCGCGCCGGCTGAGCTTGGGCCGGCCCGCCAGCTGATCCGAGCCCAAGCTGGTTTTGCTGTACATGATCGACTCATTCTAGGAGTAACCCCCCGCGATCGCTGAGCGGTTCGTGGTGCCGCGCGCAGCCGGCTTCCGAGGTGTTACCGTCAGCGGTATCACGGCCGCGACAGAGCGTGCCGTTTCGGATACGGAGGTGAGATGTGGTTACCCGCGACACGCCGTGGCCAGCGGGCACGCCCTGCTGGGTCGACCTCGGTGTCAGCGACGTCAAGAAGGCGATCGCTTTCTATACAGCCCAGTTCGGCTGGGACATTCAAGAGGGTCCGCCGGAGGCCGGCGGTTACTGTATCGCGCACCTGGACGGCAGGACCGTGGCCGGCCTCGGGCCGAAGATGGGATCGCCCGATGCGCCGAACGCCTGGACGACATACCTGGCGACCGAGGACGCCGACGCGACCGCGGGAAAGGTCAGGGGGGCGGGCGGGCAGCTGCTGATGGACCCCTTCGACGTCATGGATGTCGGCCGGATGGCGGTGGCCATGGACGTGACCGGGGCGGCGTTCGGCATCTGGCAGGCGCGGGCCCACACCGGCGTCGGGATCGCCAACGTGCCGGGGACGCTGAGCTGGAGCGAGCAGATGAGCCGCGACTTCGAGGGTGCCAAGGCATTCTACGCGGCGGTGTTCGGCTACGAGTTCGGAGACATGAGCAGCGACGGGTTCAGCTACGCGACGCTGCTGCTCGGCGGGCACGAGGTTGGCGGCATCGGCCAGTACCCCGATGATGTGCCCGCGCAGGTTCCCGCGACCTGGACGACATACTTCGCTACCGCCGACACCGACGCGGCCGTGGCATTGGCGGCGGACAACGGCGGGTCTGTCGTCCGGCCGGCCGAGGACACCCCGTACGGCCGGATCGCCACGGTAGCCGACGACCAGGGCGCCGTGTTCTCGCTGATCTCGATGCCCCCGGGCGAGTAAATGCCCGCGGGCGAATGACGAGGCCCCCGGGGCAGGTGATCGCCGCGGGGGCCGTCGTTCAAGCTGGGCAGTGCCTGGCGCTTATCGCGGGAAAACCGTTCCGTCGAAGAGCTTGCGCGCGGTGCGCACCACGCCGGACCGCAGCACGGCCGGCGGTGTGGTCGTGGTGTCCAGCTCGACCTCGACCTGGAGGGCCCCGCTCGGGTGCTCGATGCTCAGCCGGGAGCCTTCGGGCTTCGCGGCGAGGTCGCTGCCAACCGCGCCAGGCAGCATGACCGCGGTGGCGACGCTGACCGCGCCGAGCACGCCAATGGACTCGTGCACCCGGATCGGGATGAAGGTGCGCGTGCAGAGCGTGCCCGCGCCAGCCGCTGGCGGGGCGACCAGCGAGATCTTGGGGACAGTGGTGCCGCTGACGTCGCCGAGTCCCATCGCCTTGCCTGCCTCCAGGCGCAGCGCCTGAACCCGCTTGTTCAATTCCATGTCCGACTCGAGTTCGGCGATCGACTCGTAACCGGTCTTGCCGAAACTGTTCGCCGCCACCACGACCACAGGCATCCCGTTGTCCACGCAGGTCACCTTGACGCCACCGAACTCGTCCGTGATGTTGCCGGTCGGCAGCACCGAACCGCCGGCACTCGAGTCCTCGAAGTCCAAGACGATCGGCGCGGCGGTGCCGGGCACCCCGTCGATCTTCGTGTCCCCGCCGTACTGCGGCCTGCCGCCCGGGGTGGCGAACGTCGCCACCACGATCCCGTCGGTGTTCACCATCCGGATGCGGACCTTGGTCTCCTGTTCACCCGCCGGGACCAGGCCGCGCTCGACCGCGAACGGCCCGATGCCCGCCAGGATGTTGCCGCAGTTCTGCTTGTCGGTCACGATCGGCTGGTCGACCACGACCTGCAGGAACAGGTAGTCCACGTCGATGCCGGGAGTCTGCGACGGCGAGACCACCGCGACCTTTGACGTCAGCGGGTGGGCGCCGCCAACCCCGTCGATCTGCCGCGAGTCTGGGCTGCCCATGATCCGCAGCAGCAGGTCGTCGCGTTCGGCCACCTCGTGCGGCAGGTCCGCCGCGAGGAAGTACGCGCCCTTGGAGGTGCCGCCGCGCATCAGCATGCAGCGGACGCCGCCGCTCACGACGCGCCCTCGCCCGCCCGGCGGGCATACTCGGCGGCGGTGATGTACTCCACCGCGGCCAGCTTGGCGCGCAGCCCGTACATGTCTAGGCCGAGCTTGCCGTCGGCCAGCGCCTTGCGGTTGGTTTCCTCCTTGGCGATCCGGGCCGCCGACGCGCCCACCGCCGTGCCGACATCCAGCCGGGGCACGCAGACCACGCCGTCGTCATCGGCCACTATGGCGTCGCCTGGCCTGATGACCTGCCCGCCGATCGTCACCGGGACGTTGACCGCGCCCGGAGTCTCTTTGACGGTGCCCTGCGCGCTGACGTTCGCGGTCCAGGCGGGGAAGCCCATCTCTCGCAGCTCGGCTGTGTCCCGCAGCCCGGCGCCCATGATGATGCCGCGCACGCCGTGGGCGGCGAGGGACGTCGCGATCAGCTCGCCGAACAGCCCGTCGGTGCTCGGCGACGTGGTAGTGACCACGATGATGTCGCCGGGCCTGGCCTGCTCGACAGCGACGTGCAGCATCAGGTTGTCGCCAGGCCAGCAGAGCGAGGTCAGCGCGGTGCCGGCGATCCGGGCGCCGCTCTGGATCGGGCGGATGCCTGGACCGAGATAGCCGTTCCTGCCGATGGCCTCGTGCACGGTGGCGACGCCGTACTCGGCGAGCTTGTCGACCTCGGCGAGGTCGGCTCGCGGCGGGTCGGTGACGACGACGTTCAGCATGGCTGTTCCTGTCTCTAGGCGTCGGTGGCGGGATAGCGGTTACAGCGGCACGGGGCTCTCCGCGTCCGAGGCCGACCGCAACGCCTCGATGACGCTGCTCAGATGGCGGCGGGTAGCCTGCTCGGCGGCTTGGGGGCGGCGGTCGGCGATCGCATTGAGGATGGCCAGATGCTCGGCGAGCGAGGTCTCGGGACGGCCCGGGCGCAGCGCCAGCTGGAACTGATGGCGGACGATCTGCGCGTGCAGCCGCTCGAGCAGGCTGACCGCGACGGCCTGCCGGGAGATGACGCCGACCCGGCGGTGCAGCTCCCTATTGAGCTCGGAGTACTTCAGCGGGTTGCCGTCGGCGACGGCACGGGTCAGGTTCTTGCCGAGCTCGCGAAGCTGAGCGGCCTCCTCGTCGGTCACGTTCTGCGCCGCCTTGCCTGCGCATAGCGCCTCGAGCGCCATCCGGCATTCGGTGATCGCGACCGCCTCCTGCAGGCTGACCACGCGAACCCGCGCACCCCGGTTAGGCACCCGCTCGACGAGGCCCTCCGCCGCGAGGTCGATCAGCGCCGCGCGCAGGCTTGCTCTCGTCACCCCGAGCATGCTGGCCAGTTCCTCTTCGACCAACCGCTGGCCAGGTGCGACGTCACCGCTGAGAATCGCCTGACGGAGGGCGGCAAGGGCATGCGTCCGCGCAGGCTCCCCAGCCTGCGGACCGCCCGGCGTAGGTCTGGGCATGGCGGGAGGCTACGAAATCCCTGGTAGATTGTCAACAATCTTGATGAGGGTCTCGTCGGCGCCCCCGAACGCCCCCCTCCCCCGATTGGCCTGGGCCACAATTTCCCTCTCAGCTTCCCTCTCAGCCGCCTCTTGGCCGCAGCCAGTCCAGGCCGCAGCCAGCGCGACACCGCGACGTCCCCGTCATGCGTCACGTCAGCCTCTGGTGTTCACTCCCATGACAGCGGACGTCGGTCGTCGCGAAGACCTTTTTCATCACGAAGACTTTATGTAGCAATAGCCGCGAAACGTTTTCGCAGTAAAAATACCTTTCACGATCATGTGTTCGCTTTGCGACTGATGTGGCGTCAAGTGAGGCGTGGCGGCTGTGGAGGCGGCAGTCCGGCCTGTGCGCTTCGGACGTAACCTGCCCGGCCACCGCACGGCAACGTAGCCAGGTCGCGCCAGCCGTTCCGTTGATGCGCGAAGTCAACGCATGAGGCGTGTGAGACCAAGGAATCGCATGGTGTGCGGCTCGCACGCGGTTCGTGCGCGTGCGGCCAACGAATCTGTGGGCAACGAATAAGGTGCGCGCGTCAATTGCCTTTCCTGATAACGAAAGACAGCACGAATGCCTTGTCCCTGCCAATAGCATTTACCGAAATCTTCGCTGCCCGCTGGAAAACGCTTATCCAATTCGCGGGCCTGGCCGCTGCGGCCTGCCCTGGATAAATCGGATGCATGCCGCGCTGCCCGCGTGGAACCATGACCCGCATGGGTTGGGTGACGACCGGCGACGCGGCCGAGTTCCTGCAGACCGCCGGCGGGTTCCTGCGCGGCGAGCGGGCCCGGAACACGGTCCTGCTCACCGTGGCGGAGACCGCGCGCGTGAACCCCGGGTACTACGGCGCGGGAGCGGAAGCCGCGTATCTGCCGTTGTTCGGCTGGTGGACGGAGGGCGAAGGCGCCAGCAAGGCGGTGCGCGGTGCGTTCCTGCATACCCCGCCGCACGGGGTCTTGCTCGCGGCCATCCCGGCCGGATACGCCGCCGAACTGGCGGCGAGCACGCTGGCCGGGCGCCCGCTTACTGGGGTCAACGGGAACGAGGACGCCGCGACCGCGTTCGCCGCGGCCTGGACCGACCGCACGGGCGGCGGCACCGAGGTGCTCCTGCGGACCAGGCTGTACCGGCTCGGCGAACTGACCTGGCCGGATCCGCTGCCCGACGGTGTGCCGCGCCCCCCAGGCGAGGGTGACGTCGCGCTGCTCACGGACTGGTTCGAGGCGTTCCATGCTGAAGCGGGCGGCGTAGCTGCCGACGACCACGAGGCCGCGGTACGCGAGAAGCTGAGCTACGGCGGGCTCACGCTGTGGCAGACCGACGGCGGACCGGTGTGCGTCGCCGGGGTCACCAGGCAGGTCGCCGGCATGATCCGGGTGGGTCCCGTCTATACGCCGCCGCGGTTCCGCCGTCACGGCTACGCCAGCGCCGCGACCGCGGAAGTGAGCCGGGCCGCGCTCGCCGCGGGCGCGGAGGAAGTGCTGCTGTACACGGATCTGGCCAATCCGGTGAGCAATTCCATCTACCAGCAGATCGGCTACCTGGAGGTCGAGGACCGGGTAGTGGTGGGTTTTACCAGCTGATAACTACCCGTCCACCTTGCGTTTCGCGCCATGGTCTGCTGATACTTGAAGGCGTTATGTTGCTTCGCCGAGATTTTTCGGTTCTGCTCAGCGAACTCACCGCCTTAGCGAGCCGCGGCGTTCGAGTGGAGCTCTCGACCCAGGCAAACGTCGCAAACCCCGGTAGCCACGGCATGAGCGCACGACGGGAAGCATGAATCGCATGGGCTGGTGCACCACCTCTGACCTTGATCGTTTCCTGGCGGTCGCTGGCGGCTACCTGAGGTCGAGGGCAGCCGAGAACACGCTGCTGTTGTCGGCCGCGCAGGCCCGGTACGAGGCCGGTGCCCCTGACGGCCTGCTGTACGGCTGGTGGGAACCGCCGGATGGCAGCGACCCGCGCGGCGCCTTCTTGCACGACCAGGCCACCCCGGTGCTGCTAGCCGGGCGGGCACCCGAGACCGCTGCCGCGCTCGCGGGCTCGCTGGCCAGGACCGGACGCTGGGTCTGCGGCGTCGATGCGCCGATCGGCGCGGCGGACGCGTTCGCGGCGGCGTGGAGTCAGCGGGCGAGCGTGGCCGTCCGGGTGCACCGGCACAGCAGGGTGTACCGGCTGGCCGGGGCGGCGCCGTCTCAGATGGGGTCAGCCGGCCGGTACCGGGTCGCGACTCCAGCCGACCGTCCGCTCCTCGTGGAATGGCTGCGGGCGTTCGGTGCGGAGGTAGGAGAGCTCACGGCCGCGCCCGAGTCAGACGCCGACGATTTGCTTGGTTACGGCGGCGCGGCGTTCTGGGAGGTGGGCGGACAGCCCGCCGCGATGGCTACCGTCACCCGGCCGGTCGCGCGGACGATGCGGCTCAGCATCGTGTACACGCCGCCGCAGTTGCGCCACAACGGCTACGCGACCGCGGTGATGCTCGCCGCCAGCCGCGCTTCGCTGTCCGGGCAGGCCGACGAGGTGGTGCTGATCACCGACAGCAACTCACCGGAGCGCCAGGCGGCGCGGCTCGGCTACCAGCTGATCGGCGAGCGCATCGTGTTGCGGTTCGGCCCGCCGACCGCACCGCTGCAGCGTCTGCAAACCGGCCCGCTGGCGCGCCTCAGGACCACGGGCCCGATGCCCCGGCTCCGTGGCTAACCCTGACCCCGGTGCGATGCGCGGTGCCCGGACTCGTGCCCACTAGGCTCGCTGCAGGACATCGCAAGGCAGCAAGCAGGCAGGAAGGCCGCACCGGATCGTGACCACCCAGAGCACCGCCAGCTCCAGCGCTACCCCCGCTCCCGCTTCCGTGACCGCGAGAATCGCCGCGGAACTAGGCGTCCGGCCCGGCCAGGTAGCCGCCGCCGTCGACCTGCTCGACGGCGGCGCGACCGTCCCGTTCATCGCGCGCTACCGCAAGGAAGCAACCGGCACGCTCGACGACGCCCAGCTGCGGACTCTGGAAGAGCGGCTGCGCTATCTGCGCGAGCTCGAGGAACGGCGCGCCGCGATCCTTGCCTCCATCCAAGAGCAGGGCAAGCTGACGGACGAGCTGACGGCTCAGATACAGGACGCGGATACCAAGGCCCGGCTCGAGGACCTCTACCTCCCCTACAAGCCCAAGCGCCGGACCAAGGCCCAGATCGCCCGCGAGAACGGCCTCGAGCCGCTCGCCGACCTGCTGCTCCACAGCCCGCGGATCGACCCGGCCACGGAAGCGGCCAAGTACATCAGCGAGAACGTCCCCGACGCAACCGCCGCACTCGACGGCGCCCGCGCGATACTCGTCGAGCGCTTCGCCGAGGATGCCGACCTGATCGGCCAGCTGCGCGAAATGATGTGGTCCCGAGGCACCCTCACCGCCAAGGTCCGTGCGGGCAAGGAAGACGAGGGCAGAAAGTACTCGGACTACTTCGACTTCGCCGAGCCGTTCGGCCGGCTCAAGTCGCATCGCGTGCTGGCCATGTTCCGCGCCGAGAAAGAGGAAATCCTTGACCTCACCCTTGACCCCAACGACGAACTAGGGGAGAGCTACGAGCGACCGATCGCGGAACGGTTCGGCATCGAGCAAAACGGCCGCCCCGCTGACGGCTGGCTCAACGACACCGTCACATGGGCCTGGCGGACCCGCATCCAGGTGCACCTGAGCGTCGACCTGCGGATGCGACTGTGGCAGGCGGCCGAAGCCGAAGCGGTCGACGTGTTCGCCGCAAACCTGCGGGACCTGCTGCTTACCGCGCCGGCCGGCCAGCGGGCCACGATGGGCCTCGACCCCGGCTTCCGTACCGGCGTCAAGGTGGCGGTGGTCGACCAGACCGGCAAGGTCACCGCGACGCACACGATCTATCCGCACGTCCCGCAGCACAAGTGGGACGAGTCGCTGCACATCCTCGAGCACCTGGCCAGGCAGCACCAGGTAGAGCTGATCGCGATCGGCAACGGCACCGCGTCCCGCGAGACCGACAAGCTCGCCAGCGACCTGATCGCACAGCACCCCGAGCTGAACCTGACCAAGGTCGTCGTCTCCGAGGCCGGCGCCAGCGTGTACTCGGCCTCGGCCTACGCGTCCGCCGAACTCCCCGACCTTGACGTTTCCCTCAGAGGTGCGGTCTCCATCGCCAGGCGGCTGCAGGATCCCCTCGCCGAACTCGTCAAGATAGACCCCAAGTCCATCGGCGTCGGCCAGTACCAGCACGACGTCACCGGCAGCAAACTGGAACGCTCTCTCGACGCCGTGGTCGAGGATGCCGTCAACGCGGTCGGCGTGGACGTGAACACTGCCTCCCGCCCGCTGCTGGCCAGGGTGTCCGGCATCACGGACAGCCTGGCGGGCGCGATTGTCGCGCGCCGCGACGCCGACGGCCCGTTCAAGACCCGCCGGCAGCTGACGGGCGTCCCGCGGCTCGGCCCGAAGGCGTTCGAGCAGTGCGCCGGTTTCCTGCGCATCCGGGGCGGTGACGACCCGCTCGACTCCTCAGGCGTGCACCCCGAGTCCTACCCGGTCGTGCGCCGCATCCTCGCCAAGACCAGCACCGACGTGCCGGCCCTCATCGGCAACACGGCCGTGCTGCGCGGGCTGAACCCCGCGGAGTTCACCGACGACGCGTTCGGCCTGCCGACCGTTAACGACATCCTGCGCGAGCTCGAGAAGCCCGGCCGCGACCCGCGCCCGGAGTTCCAGACCGCGACGTTCGCCGAGGGCGTGCACACGCTGGACGATCTCGAACCCGGCATGGTCCTGGAGGGCGTGGTGACCAACGTCGCCGCGTTTGGCGCGTTCGTCGACATTGGCGTCCACCAGGACGGCCTGGTCCACGTGTCCGCGATGGCCGCCGGCTTCGTCTCCGACCCCCGCTCGGTCGCCAAGTCCGGCGACGTGGTGCGGGTCAAGGTCCTGTCTGTGGACATCCCAAGGCAGCGCATCTCCCTCACGATGCGCCTCGACGACCCGGCAGCGGGGGGTGCAAGCGCGGCCAGGCCCGCACGCGGACCTCGCCCATCTTCATCCCGAACGAGTGGTGCCGTCTCCTCGTCCGCCACCTCCTCCGCACGCGGCGAGGCCAGCCGCCGTGGCGGCTCCGGAGGCCGCGACGACCGCCGCGGCGCCGACGCTCGCGGTGACGACCGTCGCGCTGCCCCGCGCGGTAACGACCGCCGTGGCGGCGCGTCCGCGCCGGCGAACGGCGCGATGGCCGACGCTCTCCGACGCGCAGGCCTGGTCGACGGCAAAGGCGCCCCCGCCAAGGGCAAGCCTGGCGCGGCGAAGCCCGGCAGCCGCGACGACCGCCCCTGATCCGCCGGCGCCGCCCTCAACGCGAAGACTTTTCGAAATGTTTGGCGTTTCCGTTGCTCCAACCACAGAAACGCCAAACATTTAAGCCAAACGATCACGTAGACGAAATGGTTAACGCAGACCATCTTGCTATGCCCGTTCAGGCGTTACTCGCGGCGACGGTGTTGAATGGGGGCGTGGCTGATATCGCGGACTTCGGGCGGCTGATCGGGGGAGACCACGGGCTTGTGGTGGTTTCCACCCTGCGAGACGACAACACGATCGCGTCGTCGGTGGTAAACGCGGGGGTGCTGCCGCACCCGCTCACCGGCGAGAGCGTGGTCGGGATGGTGATCAGGGGCGGCACGCGCAAGCTTGACTACCTGCGCGAACGGCCGTACGCCAACGTGGTGGTGCGCGCAGGCTGGCAGTGGGCCGCGGCGGAAGGGCGGGCCGAGCTCGCCGGCCCCGACGACCCCATGCCCGGCATCGACGCCGAACGCGTGCGCTTGCTGCTGCGCGAGATCTTCACAGCGGCGGGCGGCACGCACGAGGATTTCGATACCTACGACCGGGTGATGCTCGCCGAGCGGCGGACCGCCGTCTTCGT
>Ga0126371_10003078_pt1 | contig 14513 bp, 13 predicted proteins | sample PanSoiMetaPlot_4_FD_110145 | JGI IMG/M metagenome (GOLD analysis project Ga0126371, IMG submission 110145) | Tropical forest soil microbial communities from Panama - MetaG Plot_4 | ecosystem: Environmental > Terrestrial > Soil > Tropical forest > Bulk soil | place: Panama | collected 2016-02-17 | reverse complement strand
TGCGGTAGCCTCGTTCCTGTAGCACCCAGCTGTTGCCATCGGGATCGGAGAAGTTGGCGAAGCTGGCATAGTCTCCGCGTGAGGGGTCGAGCCCAGGGGCGAAACCTCCGTCCCAGGCTCCGATGGGTGTCTTGTGCCGGATCTTACCTACGTTGACCCCACGTTCGAGCAGGCGCTTCCGCGCCGCGTCGAGGTCGGTGACGACTAGATAGGCGTTGCGAAGTGAACCCACGGGCGCATCGGTGAGTCCGTTCCCGATCTGGATCGAGCAGCTAGAGCCAGGCGGAGTGAGCTGCACGACGCGGAATGCGTCGTTCGGCGAATAGTCGACGTCGAGAGTGAAGCCGACCTGATCGACATAGAACCGAAGCGCTCGTTCGACATCTCTCACCGGCAGCGTGATCACTTCCACTGAATAAGTTGTCGTTTTCAAGGGTTTCGTCTCCTGCTACCACATGAAAGTCCCATCGTTACTTCTTTCAGCAGCTCATGCCGACTTGCGATGCGGGAGCACTTCGGCGACAGTGAGCTCACGATCGGGGCCGTGTGGAATCACTGTTTGACCCGGCTCAAGATGAAGCTGTTTTCCATCGAGCTGCACCGAGACGATGTCCGGCTCGAATGACACGAAGTTCGAGATGCGGCTGACCTCGGGATATGCCTCGGGATACGACCATACCGCTAGATGCGCATCACCGACGTTGTAGTAGCTGCATAGTCCTTTGTACGGACAGAAGGTCTGGTGCTCCACGGGGGTCAGCGCAGACTGGTCCACATCGGCGCGTGGAACGTACCAGCGTGGGGCAAAGCCGGACTCGTAGAGAACCAACGGTCGCTTAGTATCGGCGATAATGCGATCAGTGTGACGGACCACGAGGTGACGGGAGGTTTGACGGATGTCGATGCGATGGTAGGCGTCCGCGGCATGACCGACGATTCGTTCGTCTTCTTCGTAGAATGCGTCCATGGCCGGCCAGGCAAAAGCCACTCGTTCCTGCAATTCGCTCGCGTAGTCCGGCAAATTGACATGCTGCCAGGCTCCTCGCGGCGCGCTTTGCCCGCCCGCTCGAACGATATACCACGAAGTGAGTCCGAGTTCGTGGTGCTGGGTCGTGTACTCGGTGCTTTCCAAGCTATCTGCAGAGAGGTCCCTTTTCGGGAAGTACGCCATGGGATACTTGCCTGGTTCGAAGAGCAGGATGACTTCTTCGCTGTCAGCGATCCAGACGCCGCCGAAGCGTACACGCATGCGCCGCCGCAACGGCTCGGCGTATAAGAGTCTCTTGTTGAGGGGCTCGGGTATGAGAAATCGTCCGATGGCTCCCGATGATAATGGACCTTGTTGCCATGAGAGTCCCATGGTTCACCCCCTTATAAAAAGAAACGAGTCAAAGATCTAGAATGACATTCGCGTTGGGCTGTGAGCAGCACACCAGCACATTACCCTGAATTGGTCTTTCGAGTGGCTCGGGTTGATAAGTGACCGATCCGCTGATCAGACCGGTCATGCAGGTGTGGCAGACCCCTGTTCGGCACGACCACCTGACCGGAACGTCGCTTGCTTCGGCCAACTCCAGCAAGCTCCCGAACTTTGGATCCCAGGCTACAGCGATCCCGCTGCGTGCAAAAGAGACTGAGGGTCCAGATCCCGAAAGTTCTTGCCGCAGCTGCGGAGTGTGTTCAACCGCCTTCATACCGGGTGTAATAGCCCCAAGAGCACCGAAGACTTCCATGTGCACGTGCTCGGCACGAACACCCCAGTTTTGCAGCCCATCGCGGGTGTTCTCTAAGAACGGAGATGGACCACACAAATAGAACTCACCAGTGCGTGGTACGCCAATCTTTTCGAGCAGAGCTACTTCGACGTGTCCGGGAGCATCGAAGTCCACACCTAGTTTGTCGTTTGCAGTTGGTTTGCTGTAGAGGATGTAGCGTCGCCCTCGAGGCAGCTGCGTTATTAGGGAACGCGATTCTTCCGCGAATGGATGGTTGGCACGATTGCGCGCTCCATAGATCCACCAAACCTGCCGTTCTGATTTTTCTGCGGCGAGCGCGTGCAGTATCGACATTACCGGGGTTGCACCGACGCCAGCGCTTAACAGAACCACAGGACCGTCTCCCGCCTGCAGAGTAAAGGTTCCCCGTGGTGCGCCGACGTCCAATACATCACCTTCTCGAACCTGATTACAAAGGAACGAACTTCCAATTCCATTCGATTCGCGTTTAACGCTGATGCGGAACTGATCTGCTCCTGGCATGCCCGAAAGCGAATAGCTGCGAATGAGAGGCGGTTTATCACGGTGAACTTGCAACCGCAGGACGACAAATTGGCCGGGCAGCGCAACCGGAACAGTTAGCCCATCAACGGGTACCAGATTGAAAGAGGTCACACTGTCGCTTTCCTTTCGAAGAGTCGCGACTCTCATCTGTCGAAAACCGCTCCACGCTGGAGCTTGCTCCTCATTTGCGAGTCCGGGATTTCCCTCCATGGCCTTTGGGCGAGACATCTGTTTGAGCATCGCCTGGAAAGAAGATTGCCAACCTTTGCTTAATGCCGGTATGCGGAGCGCTCGTTCCACTTGCTGGCGAGAATGCCCTGGCAGGTAGAGGAGAGCATCAATTTCGGCCACCGTGATCCGTTCTGGACCGTCTGTTACTTTTACGATCTCATCGCCCGCGCCGACTTCTCCCTCTTGCAACACGCGAAAGTAAAATCCTGGTCTTCGGTGAGCAACAACCAAAGCCGGCATCCGAGGCTCGCTCATGCGGATGCCCAGGCGGTAGCAGGTTACGCGCGGCTGTGTTACTTCGAATACCGCATTACCAATTTGGTATCGGTCGCCGATGCAGACCTCGTTATCGGGAAGTCCTTCAACAGTGAAATTCTCTCCAAACTGTCCAAAACGAAAATCATGGCGCCCAAGGAGATGTTCCCAGTATCGGTATGAATCCATTTGGTAGACGAATACTGCGCGCTGCTCACCTCCGTGGCCCGCGAGATCAGCTTGTGCATCGCCATCGATGTTCAGCTTGCGCACCATCCGTCGTCCCTGGACGGGAAACTTCCAGATCGCTGTTAGCACACTCTTGCCGTTCCACGTGATGTCGCGCGGAAGGCCTACATTTAGTGAGAGCATGCGGGCCATTTACTACGTCCTCAACGTCGAGCGACAGAAACGCGGCGAAGCCTTCTTCATCCTGTAGGACCATTACCCATGATGATTGAACCCCATCTGCCTAATGCTGCATCCAGCCGGCGATGGCCCGCCCGATCTCGTCCGGCGAATCTTCCTGGACGTAGTGGCGCCCGGCGACCGTCACCTCGGTCAGCGCTGGTAACCTGCGGATGAAGGCGAGATCCTCGTGGTTGGCGAGTATCGCACCGGGATCGGCCTTGAAGAACAGCTTGGGCACACGACTCGTTGACAGCCAATCCGCGGAGGCGGCCACGATCGCAGTCACATCGGCTGGCTCGCCATCGATGGGAATCTGCCGGGGAAATGTCAGCGTCGGGCGTCGCCCTTCGCCCGGTTCGACGAAAGGCCTTCGGTACTGTTCCATCTCCTCGGCTGAGAGGGTGCGCAGGATGGCTCCAGGCAGAATCTTCTCGATGAAGAAGTTGTCTCGCAGGACCATCGCCTCGCCAGCCTCGGAACGCAGCGCCTGCAAGGCTGCACGCATATTTATTTTGTCCCAGTGGTCCCAGCCCTGTGGCTGCACGATCGCCTCCATGAATGCGACGCCCTTCACTGCCTCGTAGTGGCGGTTGGCCCAATCGAAGCCGAGAGCCGAGCCCCAATCGTGGATGACGAGGGTGACCCGCTCGCGCACATTCAGGGCCTCGAGCAGTGCGTCGAGGTAGCGGCGGTGCTCGACGAAGCGATAGGAACCGGGGCCACTGTCTGGCAGCTTGTCAGAGTCTCCCATGCCGATTAGGTCGGGGGCGATGCAGCGACCTAGTGGCTGCAGGTGCGGCAACACGTTGCGCCAGAGGTACGAGGAGGTGGGATTGCCGTGCAACAGCACGATGGGGTCGCCCTGTCCCACCTCCACGTAAGCCATCTCGCGGCCGAGGACTCTCCGCCGCTGTTTTTGGTACGGAAATGTCGCAGAGATCATGTTCGTCTTTTCGTATAGAAATGTCGCAGGGGTCATGTTTCGCTTTCTCCTGTGGTAGTCGATTAAGAATGTTCTTCCAGCAGCACCGCCGGAGCTTCATGGCAGACTTCTCCGCCTACGGCAGCTTCGAGTTGCGCTGTTCGGGAAACGGTCGCGGGGCGGAATCGCGGCCGCCCATGCTCGTGAACGAGAACGGGGTCGAATTCTGAAGAATGAAAACTCATCGTGACGCCGCGCGTTCTCCGCTCCTGCGTTTGATCCCATTCGCTTCCAGGAAGTCCTTCATCGCCGCGGCAATTTCGGCGACGTGTGTCTCGATCGCAAAATGACCTGTCTCGAGGAAGTGCACTCTTGCATTTGGCAAGTCTTTTCGAAATGCCTCCGCTCCCGCGGGAATAAAAAAAGTGTCATTCTTGCCCCAGATCACGAGTAAAGGCGGCCTCGACTCACGAAAATATTTCTGAAATTCGGGATAAAGCTTCACGTTCGACGCGTAATCGAGAAACAGATCCAACTGAATCTCTTTGTTTCCTGGACGCTCAAGCAATGCCCAGTCCAATGTGTACGACTCAGGAGCGACGCCAGCTGGATTCGCAACCCCATGCGTGTACTGCCAGCGAGTTCCTTCGAGAGTCAGAATGTTTTTTCTGAGCACCTCTCTGTTCTCGGACGTCGGCTCGGACCAGTACTTCCTGATCGGTCCCCATGCATCACCAAGTCCCTCCTGGTACGCGTTACCGTTCTGGGAAATGATTGCGGTGACTCGCTCAGGATGAGCCATTGCCAAACGAAAACCTGTCGGAGCTCCGTAGTCAAAAACATAGATCGCAAAGCATTTCAATCCGAGCGCATCAGTGAAAGCCCCCATTGTGCGGGCCAGCGCATCGAACGAAAATGTATATTTCCGTGCTTCTGGAATTTCAGTGAATCCGAATGCAGGCAGATCGGGCGCGATTACGCGGTATTGATCGGCGAGACGTGGAATGAGATCACGGAACATGAACGACGAGGCTGGAAACCCATGCAACAGGAGCACCACAGGCGAAGTCGCGTCTCCGGCTGATCGGTAGAAGATCTGAACTCCGTCCGCTTCGATTCTGTGCACTGAGGTCACAGGCACAGTGGTAGAGAAAGGCAATTTCTTGGCAATCGAGTTCTTCATTTGTCGAACACGTCAGAACGTGTGGCAACCGATTCGCCAAATTGGAGAGATGAATTAGAGAAAGTATCGTGCTGGCAAGTTATTGTGCGATCACGAATTGTGCGGTGAGCAATACTCAAGGTTCAGTTCGGAACTGACGGATTCATGACGGATTTCTGACGCTGACGGGTTTCGGTCGCGCCAGTCATAGCAGAGCACGAGTCCCCGATTGTGATCTACTGATTTTGCTTGCGATGAATTGTTGGTCGCCAGCCTGCTCCCAGGGCAAAGGTCCCAATCATCGGGCTAGAATCGACGTCCGATCGCGAAGAACCGCAATCGAATGGCGTGTCCCGGACTTACCGTTGCAGGCTGGTGGATTCGTCCTGAGTTGTTGATCCAAAGCTGCAGAAAAAATGGTTGAGTCTACGCTTTAATTAGCTGCGGGACATCTGCAGATCGGGATTGTTTCAGGAACATCTTCATGAACAGCCGCGGCTGGGCGCGTCGTCAACTGCAGAGTACATTGCCCTTGATTACTGTCCTGCTCTTTTGCATCGTCTCTGGCTGTCATAAACCCGCCCCGGCACCAGCAACTGTAACTTTTCTGAATGCATGGTGGTTGCACCCGAACGAATTGCCGAGAGCAGAGCGCGAATTTCGGGAGTTCTCCAAAGAAACTGGCATTGCCATCCAGCGCCCGCCGGTTCCCGAAACCTTGTTTTCCTCGCTCCAGCCTCTAACGCAACTGGATTTACTACGTAAGGTGTTACAGGACGGCGACCCGAGTCCGGATGTCCTGGGTATTGATGTCATCTGGCCGGTAATTCTCGCAGACGATCTGATTGATTTGCGGCCAGATTTTGCTACCGAACTTTCATCACAGGACCCTCAGCTGGTCTCCAGCTACACAGTGCGGAGCAAGGTGGTGGCTGTGCCCTATCTTACGCACGTCGGCGTTCTCGAGTATCGAACCGATCTACTCCGGCAGTACGGGTATAGCCATCCTCCGCAGACATGGGATGAACTCGAAAGCATGGCTGTTCGGATTCAGGCGGGTGAGCGTGCCAAGGGCAGAAAGGGTTTTTGGGGCTACGTGTGGGAAGGTGCGGCCACCGAAGGCTTGACGTGTACCGCCTTGGAATGGCAGGTCTCTGAAGGAGGAGGCCGCATCATCGAAGATGATGAAACGATTAGCGTAAACAATCGCGACGCGATCCGGGCTTGGCAGCGCGCAGCCCGCTGGATTGGCAGAATCTCGCCACCTGGTGTTTTGGCCTACCACGAAACGGATTCGTTGAACGTTTGGGATTCAGGCAACGCTGCTTTTAGGCGTAGTTGGGAGTGGGGTTACAGTTTGACTCACCTCCACGAATCGCAGGTACAGGATAGAACCGGTTTTACGAGTATGCCCGGAGGCCGCGCAGGGCGAGTCGGTACCTTAGGCGGCTTCGGTCTGGCTATTTCCCGATCTTCGGCTCATCGCCGGGAAGCAGTTGCCCTCATCCGTTTTCTTGTTGGTAGGGAGCTGCGATCAGCAGCGTACCGGTCGGACCCTCAGACGGCGGCCGAACCCCAACTCTACGACGTGCCACAAGTACTGCAGGCTTATGTCCCTTCATCTCAACGGAGTAAGCATAGTAGTCGCTTGATCAGCCGGCCTTCGAACGTCACGGGTCATTCCTATGAAGAGGTGAGTAGAGCTTACTTCAAGGCAGTGCATTCGGTGTTGACTGGCGAAAGGAATGCTCCCATTGCTGCGGCTGCACTGGAGAAACAACTGGTCGCCATAACCGGCTTCAAGACCGGCCCGCCCCAAAAGTGGAAGTAGAACACTTTTAGTATCTATGGTTCGTGGGACAAGCGTTATCACGGGCGGAAACAGCTGCCGCTCGGGGAAGACTCCTCAGGAAGCGGGCTTGAATGAAATCACCAGATTACTTCACGATTGGTCCTCGGCTGACGCTCGCTTTCGCTCTATTAATCGCTCTGATCCTGGCTGGAAACGCCTTCGTCATATGGCAGTTTCATATGGCTCGTATCCAAAGCGATCGTCTCACCAGGGCAAATCAACAACTGATTGCGGTTCTCCAGCTTCAAGTAGGCCTTCTCTCATTCCACCAACGGCTCGATGACCTTGCGCGGTCCGGCGATGCACACCATCTGACTACTGAAGCCGAGCCACTGAGCCGAGTCCTCGAGGAACAGACTCAACAAACAAGGAAGGCCGTCGCCAACCTGCCGCCCGGAACCCAGGTAGATCCGGCTTTCTTGCCAACTCTGGAAACGATCGAAGTCGCTTTGCCGGCACAACTCGACAGCATTAAGGAGTTAGCGAAAGCAGGCGACTGGGGAATTGTGCGACGTCGGCTGGACAACGAACTGAAACCAATCGAAACTCAGACTTCGGTATTGGTCGACAGCATTCAACAACAAGCTAACGGCGAACTTAGGCAGGCCGTGTTGAAAATGGGAGCCATGGAGCGGCGGATTCGTTTTATTGTGCCGATAACGGCAATTTCCACGTTTTTCATTGCTGCCATCTTTGGCTGGGCCATAACGCAACGCATCGTTGAACTTCGTCTGGAAGAACGCGTGAGTGAGCGCACACGTATCGCGCGCGAACTGCACGACAGCCTGCTTCAGAGTCTGCATGGATTGATGTTTGAGTTTCAGGCAGCCCGCAACATGTTTCAGAAGCGACCGCACGAAGCATTGGAAGCTCTCGATAGTGCGATTCTGACAACTGAGCAGGCGATTACTGAGAGCCAGGATGCGATTGAAGACTTGCGCAGCACTACAACATGTGAGGACGATCTCGCGCAGCTACTAAAGATAACGGGAGAGAATTTGGCGGCTTCCCGAAGTGGGGCCTATGATTCTCCTACCTTCGGACTCACAGTTGAAGGCCAGCAACGAGTGTTAGCTCCCGTCATCCGAGATGAAGTCTATCGCATCGCACGAGAAGTGTTACGGAACGCTTTTCGGCACGCGCAAGCACGTCGGATCGAAGCCGAAATTCTGTACGACGAAGACCAGTTTCGGTTGCGTGTTCGGGATGATGGAAGAGGCATGGACCCGCACGTTCTAGAGGAAGGCAAACGCGCGGGACATTGGGGTTTGCCGGGCGTCCGGGAGCGAGCACGGCAAATAGGCGCGAAACTGGATCTTTGGAGCGAAGCGGGTGCGGGAACAGAAGTGCAACTGGCCGTCGCTGCTTCGACGGCCTATCGAAGGACGTCGGCGCGCTCCGGATTCGGACTGTTTCAGAAAGGGAATGGAAAATCATGAGCATCGATTCTAGCCTCATTCGAATTCTCACCGTGGACGATCATCCTCTTCTCCGTAAGGGAATCGCTGCTCTCGTCAACAATGAAGATGATATGAAGTTGGTGGCGGAGGCTTCTACCGGAGAGGAAGCTATTGAGAAATTCCGAGCGTGCCGACCAGATGTGACTCTGATGGATATCCAACTGCCTGGCTTGAACGGCATTGAGACCATCGGTCAAATCCAGACCGAGTTCCCGAATGCGCGAATCATCGTTCTGACAACGTATAGCGGCGACGTCCAAGTAGTACGTGCCATCAAGGCGGGAGCACGCGCTTATTTGCTAAAAAGACAAGTGCATCGGGAACTCCTGGATACCATCCGAGCAGTCCACGCGGGACAACGGCGAATACCTCAGGAGATCGCGGTGGAGCTGGTGGATCAGCCCAGAGACGACCTGACACCTCGCGAAACTGACGTGTTGCGATTAATTGCCAGTGGAAATGCGAATAAAGAGATTGCCGATCAACTTTCGATTGGCGAATCCAGCGTAAAGAGTTACGTCGCAAACATACTCTCGAAGCTCGACGCTAAGGACCGCGCTCATGCTGTCACGATCGGGTTGAAGCGAGGAATTATCGAACTTTAGATCCCCCGAAAGGAGGAGGCAAAGACCTTCTTTCGGGCGTTTCTGAGCTCGTTGTGAACAATTTAAGCTCGAACACCTTGAGGTCAAGACGGAAAAAGTGGGGTGTTCTTGCAACGTCTTTTCTCTACATTTCCAAACGGTTGGCCGGGCAGAGGTCTTCTTCTACAGCGTGTGGGAACTACGACGGTTCTGTTTTGTTCTGCATTCCGTCACACGAGCGAAGCCTCCCAGTTTGTCCTAATCCTTCTCCATGTGATCGGGGCAGGTGCAGGAATGCTTCTGCTTCTTGGGTTATGGACGCCGGTCTCTGGAACATTGATCGCGGTCTTCGAGGTATGGATTGCTATTTTTAATGGCGGTGCTGGTCGTGAGATTTCCATCATGTTAGCAACATCAGGTGCCTCATTGGCAATGATCGGACCAGGTGCATGGTCCATCGATGCGCGCCTGTTCGGCCGGAAGCGTTTCGAGATTCCGGAGCACTAAATGTTTTTCTACCCCTAACGGGGTAGCGTCTGTTCCCCACAATTGCCGCGCCTGTTCCCCACAATTGCCGGTGTCCGTCCACAGCAATATTGGAGCCCTGCAAGCGCCGATTTGTGGTTGTGCGCATGCGAGATGTCGCACACACTGAGCTTGCACGCCGAAAGATTCAAGCAGCAACCGATACAACGATTGGGAACAGGGAGACAAGGTCATGATCGAAACAGTGCGAGCACACTCACACAATCTTCTGAGTTGGCCTCTTGACAACGACAGAGAGGCTGCGACCGCTGTTGAGAACGAGTTGAACTATGACGAGGCGATGGATACTAGAGACAAACAGGCGAAAGAAAGACTCGGTGTGGAAAGAATAGGCCGTCCAGAAGCTGGGACGATCGTTGGGGACAGCCCCTCGCTGATTAGCGCATTGAATCTGGTGTCGGTGGTAGCGCCTACCGATTCAAGCGTGCTCATCCTGGGAGAAACGGGAACCGGTAAAGAACTTATCGCGCGCGCAATCCACAGTCAGAGTCGCCGCCGGGACAGACCCTTTGTCAGATTGAATTGCGCGGCGATTCCTCTTGGGCTTCTGGAAAGTGAATTGTTCGGCCACGAAAAAGGCGCATTCACCGGAGCAATCGCGCAAAAGGCGGGACGCTTTGAACTTGCCAATAAGGGCACCCTCTTTCTTGATGAAGTCGGCGACATCCCTCTGGAGTGTCAAGCAAAATTGCTGCGCGTCTTGCAAGAGCAGGAATTCGAGCGGCTAGGCAGTACCCGCACACAAAGGGTTGATGTCCGACTGATCGCCGCGACTCATCGTGACTTGGCTACTATGGTCAAACAGGGATTATTTCGCGAAGATCTCTATTATCGATTGAGAGTATTTCCTATCCAAATTCCGGCTTTGCGGCAACGAACAGAAGACATTCCGCAGCTTGTACACCACTTTACTGCACTCTACTCACGTCGAATGAACAAGATCATTGACCAGATTCCCTGTCAAACGATGGATGCCCTCGTGCGATACCGCTGGCCTGGAAACGTTCGCGAATTGCAGAACTTCGTAGAACGAGCAGTAATCCTTTCTCCACACTCTGTTCTTCGCGCCCCGATCGACGAATTGGAGACCCTCAAATCTCATCGGGAACCTAACGTTCTAATGAGTGGTCTTGCCGAGGTCGAACGAGATCATATTCTGCGTGCCCTTGAAGCAAGCAACTGGGTGGTTGGTGGGCGAAATGGTGCTGCCGCCCGTTTGGGCATGAAGCGCACATCCTTGGTGTACAGGATGCAGAAGCTTGGCATTCATCGTTCGTTTGATATTCAGCGAAAAATTTCGCTAAGCATTCCCGGAAATGGGATTAACTTCCCCGAAAATTGATTCCGCCGAAATCAGAAATCCGTCGCAGTCGGATATCCGTCACAGATTCGTCACCTATGACGTCGCATCTGCTTTCATCACTTCCGAGCATCTTCAAGCAGCAGAATAACTTCAGCTAGACGATTCTCCTGGCTTGGATCTTCCCATTTTGGCGCGTGAGTTGCATTCAGGTGTGCATGCTGACGTCGAGTAGCAACCTAAACATGAAGGAGAAGTAAGTATGTCAAAGATAAGCAGGCAAAGGGGAGTGATTTCCCTGGTAGTAATGGCCAGCGTCGTACTTGCGGTCAGGCATCCAGCAAAAGCTGAGGCGCAGGGAGGTGCTCCGAGCGATCCACAGATCGTAAGGATCGTCGTTGCCGCCGACAATATTGACATCGATTATGGCAAGCTCGCGACTTCTAAGACAAAGGACAAACAGGTCAGAGACTTCGCCCAGCAGATGATTGCCGATCATTCGTCCGTTCAGAAATCTGTAAACGAGCTCGCGGCAAAACTCAACGTTTCTCCAGAAGACAGTGAGACGAGCAACTCACTTAAGGCTGACGCGCAGCAGATGATGCAGAAGCTGCAGGCCATGAAGGGAAAGCAGTTCGATAGAGCATATATCGATAACGAAGTGGCTTATCACCAGGCGGTCATCAACGCCACCAAGAACGTTCTAATCCCGAACGCCCAGAACAATGAGCTGAAATCAGCGCTGCAAGGAGCAGTGCCATTGTTTGAAGGTCATCTGCAGCACGCGGAGCGAGTGCAGTCCGCTATCGAAGCCGGCAATGGACCCAGGTCTCGTGCAAGCGGCGGTCAGGCACGGAATTCAGAAGGCACCGCACCAAGGTCAGTAAGCACCATACCAGGAATAGTTACGGTTGTAATCCGCGACTTCAAGTTCGACCCGTTTACCGTTACCGTTCACCAGGGCGACACCGTGCAATGGATGAACCACGATAACGTGCCTCACACCGCGACGGAGGATGTTGAAGGCAAAAAACCTGTATTCGACTCGGGCAATATCAATACGGGAACGTCTTGGCACTATGTAGCGCAGAAAAAAGGGAGCTACAAGTACGTCTGCACACTCCACCCGAACATGCAAGGCACATTAATTGTTCAGTAGGGCAATTATTCGAAAATCAGCATTACACCTCGCTCAGGAAAGAATCTGCATGAACAGCACAAGAAAGACTTCATCTCTTCACGCAACTACGAGTCTGGAGCCGGAAGAATTCGACGTCGTGTTTCTCGGAGGCGGCACAGGCTCAACTGTCGCAGCCTGGACATTTGCGGGAGAAGGAAAGCGAGTCGCAGTAATCGACCGCAAATATATTGGCGGATCCTGCCCCAATATTGCATGTCTGCCGAGCAAAAACATCATTCACAGTGCCAAAGTTGCCTCTTATTTTCGGCGAAGCAAGGAGTTCGGTATCACACACGACGGTTTCAAGGTTGATATGTCTGGCGTGCGTGACCGCAAGCGCCGGATGGTGTCCGCCTTGAACGAAATGTATCTGGAAAATTATAGGAAGACGGGAGCGGAGTTCATATTGGGAAACGGAAGATTCGTCGCGCCGAGGACGCTAGAGGTCGCTCTTGCTAACGGAACAACCCGTCGACTTCGCGGCACCAACGTGATCGTCAATACCGGTACGCGCGCAACCGTGGGACCAATTCCTGGTCTTGCAGAAGCGCAACCGCTCACCCACATCGAGGCGCTCGAACTCGACGAAGTTCCTGAACACCTACTTGTCATTGGCAGCGGCTACGTCGGAGTAGAACTGTCTCAAGCGATGCGCCGATTCGGCAGCAGAGTGACAGTGATCGGTAGCAGCGAACGGTTGATGCCGCAAGAAGACGAAGATGTTAGTGATGCCCTGCGCAGCCTGCTTGAAAACGAAGGCATCGACATTCTCTTGAGCGCGCGGATCAAATCCGTTTCGGGAAGATCGGGAAGTTCGGCGAGGATCGTCATCGAGCACAACGGAACTGAGAAAACCCTCGAAGGAAGTCACGTGCTGGTGGCTGTGGGCCGCACTCCGAATACCAAGGGACTAGGCCTGGAGTTGACCAGTGTGGAACTGACTGACTCTGGATACATCAAGGTTAACGAACGACTGCAGACGACCGCGACCGGCGTTTGGGCGATTGGCGAGGTTGCAGGCAGTCCACAGTTCACACACATCAGTGTGGACGATTTCCGTGTAGTGCATGACAACCTCAATGGAATTGACCATGCAACGACGGGCAGGCAAGTTCCTTATTGCTTGTTCACAGATCCGGAATTGGCACGCGTTGGACTAAATGAGAAAGAAGCCAATGCGCGACGGACCGCTTACCGACGGTTCAAAGTTCCGATGGAAGCAAATCTGCGTGCGCGGACGCTGTCGGAAACACGCGGTTTTCTGAAGGCGCTGGTCGAAGCTGACAGCGATCGAATTCTCGGGTTCACCGCGTTCGGCGTCGGAGCGGGGGAAATCATGTCCGCCGTTCAGGTCGCCATGATTTCAGGACTGCCCTATACGGGGCTGCGCGATGCAATCCTGACCCATCCCACATTAGTCGAGGGCCTCATATCACTGTTCTCATCCGTATCTTCAATCCCGGAATGGGCCCAAGAACAACAGCGATCGATGCGTTTGATGGTAGGTAGCTGATATCGGAGGTGCAGGAGTTTCTGACCTTTAAGAAATAGCAGTTAGCGTCAGAGGATTTTTAGGAGTGAACCATGAATCGTCTTACGAATCTCTTGATGAAGTGCCCAGTCTTTAGAGGCGATGTTGACTACCACCTGATCCGCGCATCGATGGTGATCATTTTCTTATTTTTCGGTTATCAGAAGTGGTTTCAGTATGAAGCGCAAGGATTGATTCCATACATCAGCCATGGCCCGCTCATCTTCTGGATGTACCCGGCTTTCGGCATTCGCGGGGCAACTTATTTTCTAGGCGTGGCGGAATGGTTGTTTGGCGCGCTCTTGTTTCTGGGCTTCTGGAACAAAACGCTGGGGGTTCTTGGAGCTCTCGCTTCATGCTTTTCGTTCGTTGCTACCGTTACGATCATCCCTTTTATTCCGGACGGATGGGCTGCTTCTGCAGGTGGATTTCCCGCCATGACCGAGAGAGTCGCATTCCTCATGAAAGATCTCGTCTTGTTCGCTGCATCGTTCCATTTGCTGAAGCAGGACTTGGTTAGAGGTTCTTTGTCTGACAAACATCCGCAAGCCACGTTGATCACTGCTGGTGTTCGCACTGGCGTTGAAGTCACCAAAGTGGCGGGAAGCGCCTAATCAGGAGAAACGAAGATGCTCCTGAATTGGAAAGCCCTCAGCCTGCAGTCGGTAAGAGTAAAGCTGGCGGAATTCGCATTGCTGCCGCTTCGATTGGTCGTGGGCTACGGCTTCATGGCGCATGGATATGCCAAGCTCGCGAGAGGTCCAGCAGATTTCATTCACATTCTGGGCGCACTTGGCGTT
>Ga0126371_10003077_pt1 | contig 14517 bp, 8 predicted proteins | sample PanSoiMetaPlot_4_FD_110145 | JGI IMG/M metagenome (GOLD analysis project Ga0126371, IMG submission 110145) | Tropical forest soil microbial communities from Panama - MetaG Plot_4 | ecosystem: Environmental > Terrestrial > Soil > Tropical forest > Bulk soil | place: Panama | collected 2016-02-17 | reverse complement strand
GTCGGTTCATCGCATCCTGGAGCTGTAGAAGGTTCCAAGGGTTAGGCTGTTCGCCTATTAAAGCGGTACGTGAACTGGGTTCAGAACGTCGCGAGACAGTTCGGTCCCTATCTGGTGTGGGCGCAGGAGATTTGAGTGGGCCTGTCCTTAGTACGAGAGGACCGGGATGGACGAACCTCTGGTGTTCCAGTTGTCATGCCAATGGCACGGCTGGGTAGCCAAGTTCGGTTGTGATAAACGCTGAATGCATATAAGCGTGAAGCACTCCACAAGATGAGATCTCCCAACCCGTAAGGGTGATGAAGGGCACTGGAAGACGACCAGTTTGATAGGTTCGGAGTGTACGACCAGCAATGGTTTTAGCTTACGAATACTAATCGCCCGTTCGGCTTGACCATAAAATTTATTCAGTGCATTTGCGGCGCGAAAAACAGCGCGCCCGCTTTGGATTCCCAAAATCGATTCAGTTGTGAGAGATCTCGCGTCTGTCCGCCGTGGCGGACAGCCTGCTGGTGGGATGGATCAGCAGTCGCGACAAGAAGTCGGTGATCATACCGCGGGGGTCACACCCGTTCCCATCCCGAACACGGAAGTTAAGCCCCGCCGGGCCGATTGTACTGCACGGGAAACTGTGTGGGAGAGTAGGTCATCGCCGGCACTATAAAGGCCAACTGTGAATAGCAGTTGGCCTTTTCCTTTCCGCCAAAAAGCAACACCAAGAGCACCAGCTCACGCTGATAGAAGCACGGATTCAGCCCGGCTCTTTAGAAGCGTCGGCGAATTCCTGAAAAGGGAAACACATCGTGGCCGAGAAGGAAACCACTGTGGCACAGCCGCCCTCGGCCGCGAATCTTGGATCACGGAATCATGACGTATGGACGCTGAACAAATCCGTGTGATCCGTGTTGCTGTCCGTGGGAATCCGCGTGAGCCTTTTGGGTTGGTGTTGTTGTTTTCAGTGCGCTAGACACCAGCCCGGCAATTCCTTTATCCTCGCGCGTCATGAACAGAAGAGAATTTGTGACCACCGCCGCAATGGCTGCCGCCAGTACCGCCCTTCCCAGCATCACGGAGGGCCAAGACGCAGACCTTCAACCCATCATTGCGCAGATTCAAAAACAGCACGACCAAAACGTGCAGCGCTTGCAAACCTGGATCCGCCAGCCTTCAATCGCTGCCGAGAATCGCGGCATGCAGGAAGGTTGCCGCCTCATGATGGAGATGCTGCGCCAGGCTGGCTTTGAACAGGTCACTCAGATCCCGACCGACGGACAACCCGGCGTGTACGCCACCATGGATAATGGCGCTTCAAAGACGATCGGTCTTTACTTCATGTACGACGTGAAGCAGGTCGATCCCTCGGAGTGGTCTTCGCCCCCCTTTGAAGCCGCGCTCGTGGAAAAGTCCGGCTTCGGGAAAGTTGTCGTGGGACGCGGGGCCGTAAACCAGAAAGGTCCGGAGGCGACATTCCTTGCCGCGCTGCATGCGTTCAAAGCCGCAGGACGCAAGCCTCCGGTGAACTTTGTCTTCGTAGCCGAGGGTGAAGAGGAGATCGGGTCTCCACACTTTCCTCAGATCGTGCGCCGCCCTGACATTCTCGCGGCGTTCAAGAAGTGCAATGGATTATTCATGCCGTCCGCTTCGCAAAATCCGGACGGTGAAGTCACAATCGATCTCGGCGCCAAGGGCGTCATGGAACTCGAGCTGGTGTCGAGCGGCGAGCGGTGGGGACGCGGTCCGAAGCAGGACGTGCACTCAAGCTATAAGGCCATGGTTGACAGCCCGGCCTGGCATCTTGTCGAGGCGCTGACCACACTTGTGACGCCCGACGGCAACACTCCGGCGGTCGCAAATTACACGGACAAGGTGCGTCCGCTCTCCGCACCCGACAAGCAGATGATCGCGGAGGCTGCGCGGCGCGAAGACGAAGCCACGCGAAAACGTATGCTTGGAACGAATCACTGGATCGGCGATGTGCCTTACCAGCAGGCGCTCGAGATGTTGGCCTCGCGCCCAACGATCAACATCGAGGGACTCGTCGGAGGCTACACCGGACCTGGCGGCAAGACCATCCTGCCGCACCAGGCTGTCGCCAAGCTCGATTGCCGGTTAGTGCCGGACATGACAGCCTCCGAGTCATTGCAACTGCTCAAGGCGCATCTGGTAAAGCATGGTTACGGAGACATCGAGGTAAACATGACCGGAGGATACGACCCAACCAGCACGCCTGCCGATTCGGGAATCATTCGCGCAGCGCAAGCCGTGTACAAACGTTCAGGGATCGATCCCATCATGTTTCCACGCCTTGCCGGTTCGTGGCCGGGATTCGTATTTACGGGAGATCCTTTGCGTCTGCCCGCTGGACATTTCGGTCTGGGACATGGAAGTGGAGCCCACGCTCCGAATGAGTACTACGTGATTGAGTCGACTAATCCGAAGGTGCAGGGAATGGATGGCGCAGTGCGCTCGCACGTCGAGTATCTGTACGAGCTGGCGAAGACCTAACCGCGAGCCCAACCACTACGGAGGACACGGAGGAAGGATTTGGGCTTGTTATTTCAAACCTCTCAGGGATCGAAGTCTTCAGAAGTTTCAGCATGAACCCTGGAGTCTTTCCTCTGTGTTCCTCCGTGTTCTCTGTGGTCGGCACTATTCCGACGCGACTGCCTTGAGGAATTTGTAGTAAAACGCGACGCCATCGTAGAACGATTTCACAGGCAGTCGTTCATCTTTGCCGTGCGCGCGAATGTCGTTGACATCTACCGCCAGTCCTGAAATCCCAAATGTGGGCATGCCTGCGGGCGATGTGTAAACGCCGTCGGACGCTCCGGTTGCCATCGACGGTACAACCGGCGTTCCCGGCCACATTTCTTGAGTCACGTGTTGCAGCGGATTCATTACTTCCGGCAGCAGCGGTGGAGGCGGAAAAGACTTTCGCGGAGAGCTCTCAGTCTGGACCTCTCCATCACTCCCTACGCTGCTAACCGTGACCTTCGGATCGCCAAAGATTTTGATCAACGTTTGTCGCGTTGCTTCGATCGAATGGCCCGGCAGAATACGGCAATTAACGTTCGCGCGCGCGGTTTGCGGCAGAGCATTGTTGGCATGGCCACCTTCCAGACGCGTAGCTACACAGGTCGTATGCATCAACGAATTGTTAAGCGGATCTTCCGACAATCGGGCTATGGCTTGTTCATCCGGAGGGATAGACAAGATCGCCTTCATGTCTGCTGCCTTCTGTCCCGTTTCGGTCTTAGACATCTGCGCAAAGTATGCCCGCGTTACGTCATTCAACTCGAAGGGAAAGCGGTATTTCTCCAGTTTTGAAAGAGCCTCGGCGATGTGATAGATGGCGTTGTCTGGTACCGGAAGGGAACTGTGGCCGCCCGGATTCGATGCTTTGAGCTGAAAGTCGGAGTACAGCTTCTCGGTCGCATCCATCTCCATCATGACTGGCTTGCCATTCTCGAGCTGAATGCCACCGCCATCCGGATTCAGCACGAACTCGGCCTCAACAAGATCCCGATGATTGCTAACCAGCCAATCCACCCCGTTCGACTTTCCGCCTTCTTCATCCGCGGTGAGCGCAAGAATAATGTCTCGCTCCGGCTTGTAGGCCTCCTTCTTGAGCCGGATCATGGTAGTCACGAGCACAGCATCGGCGCCCTTCATATCCTGCGTGCCCCGTCCATAGAAGTAGCCATCTTGCTCGACGAACTGAAATGGGTCGGTTGTCCAGTCAGCGCGTTTCGCCTCAACTACATCGAGATGCCCGATCAGCAACACCGGCTTTTTTCTGCCGGTTCCGTGCAAGCGGGCGACTAGATTTTTCTTGCCATCGTTTGGCCCAACCACCTGGACGTCGGCTGCCGGAAATCCAGCAGTGAGCAGCCGTTGCGCCATGGCGTCAGCTGCGGTGGTTACATTACCAACGGAATCTGTGGTGTTGATTTCAATGAGTTGCTTGAAGATGTCGTGAGATAGGTGTCGCGTAGCATCATCGATTTGTGCGAAGCCGAGCGGGGAGATTAAGACTGACAAGACAAGAACAGCGGAAGGCATGAACGCAACAGGTTTCAATGATTGCTCCTGGACAAGATTTGGAAATGGAAAGTGTAAATGGCGTGAGGGAAGTGGTCACTCGCAGGCAACCGAGGGCTTGTGAACGGGCTCTGGAAATGATTCGAAAGAATGGTAGGCACGAGGAGACTCGAACTCCTGACCTCTACCGTGTCAAAAAGGAGGTCACCAACCTAAAACCCTTTGCCTGCTTTGCTTTTCCGAAATTTCTCGCCTCCAAAACCCCTCCAAACAGGCTAGTTTTGGTGACGAGTTGGTGACGAGTTTCACGTCCGTCGCGGATATGCCGCTGTCATATGCTATGCAAATGGGTGGTTCGAAGCCCAAGAAATTATCGACCTTTCGAGGATATCCGCTCCGTTTCGTAAGGATCTGTAGAAAGGACCTCGAGCATCGTGGTTGACGCAGCTAAAAGCTGCCAAGAACGCTCGTCTAGTCCACGGCTCAAGGGCGTGATAATCACGGCGTCGTGTGATGAACCAGTGTTCCGCAGCAGCTCGCCCCAGCGCTAAAACAAGCTCTCGTTGTGTCGGCGCATCACGAAACTCGTCATGTAGACGGCTGAATCGCTCTTCGTTATCAAACTCATCACTCTTAGTAAACAGACTGAGAAGGCACATCCGCTCATAAGAGCCTGTTGTTGGCTTCCGGGCCGCCGCAATCACTTTGCGGCCAATATTACGTTGCGCAGTCGCACTCAAGGATCGCAGAGAGCACTTTGGGTGACATGTCCATACAGGATGTGGCACCGATATTTGAAAGAATCAATAGCAGCGGAACTGCATTAACAATTGTTGATCTGATGCGAGCTGCGACCTGGAGTCCGGACTTTGATCTTATTGACTCCATCGAGAATATCCAGCGCGAGCTTTCCGACAAGGGATTCAAAGAAGTTGATCGTAAAGGAGTGCTTCGTAAATGACCGTGAGTGAATTTGTTTTTGAGTTCTCGACGCGATGTTCATCGTTAGCTCACCAGTAAGACGGTGGTCCGTCTTTCTGCCAAGAAGTTTTTGTTACTACTCGGGTTCCGAATCAGAACTTCTGTGTTTAATCGGTTGTTCTCCGAATCGGCCAACGGATACGTACATCTTCACTTTCACACGCCAGCCCAACGGCACGCGACCGAGATCAATGTGGTCGTACGCGACGGCAAGAACCTCAATGGACGGTGCTCGCATCGTGCTCGGGATCATCGGAGGCGCGTATTGGAAAGGGAGTTTGAAAACTCCATCAAAGCCATCAAAAGCCGGGACGGCGCCGCGAAAAGAGGGAGCCGCACGAAATCGAACCACCTGTTGCGAACAACACGGAGTGTAGAAAACAAGGGAAGCCTAAGAAGGGACGCCCTGAACTGCGTAATTTTCTTGAAATCGCTCGGTTCAGGGTCTCCCGTCTCGGTCAACTCTAACGGCAGACTTCCCCGCGACCGTAGATCAAACGGCCTGCGGCTGTACTGGCTTTTCGTTCGTCGCTCGTCTCGCACAGGATGTGGCCATACTCATGCGCGATGATCCAGGTGAGTTTGTTTAAGCCGGTCAAAGGCGTGTAACGTTGCAGGTTCTCGTCAATGCGAGCGTCATGGAAGAGAAGATTGCCTTCTACATAAGTCGTTCTTATTCCCAGGCTCGAGAAGGCCGGGGTAGTACGTTCTACGCGAAAGCAGTCAGCGACTTCGTTCCAGCGGGATTGGGGCACAACTACGAGCCTCCAATCTCGTGTCGAGGTACTCAGGCGCTTCAGCGCCAAACGCATAATTCCTCGTGCCAACTCGCAATCGCTGCCTGTGAGCCCATCTCCGCATGCGACGATGGATTCCTGCCGCAGATCTTCTTGCTTGACCTGCGGCTTATCTTGAGTGCTTGCGGCCGACGTGAGCATCGCGACTGCCAAAATTGTTCCAAGTCCTCTGACTAACTTCATGGCTTCCGGATCGTCAAATTTCGGAGGCCAATCTGCTCGGGTCAGCCGCGACACTCAATGAGCGAGGGCTGTTCAATTCGGGAATTGGAGATGTCCAGCTAAACGATTCTCCCAACGGTGGTTAGCGCGAGATATGTCCTAAGGAGCGCGGCGTGGATGCGTGCGAAGATCGGGAGATTATGAGACGATGCGCCCTGGTCAGCTAAAGTCGGCTGTGTCTCACGAGTCACAACCCCCGAAGCGCGAGCTCCCAGAGGATGAAAAGCCGCCTCTGCTTCGCTTCGGACTCTTCGATCTCAATATCCAAACCCGGGAGCTGCGCAAAGCGGGATTGCGGGTTCGCCTGCAGGATCAACCTTTCAGAGTATTGGCGGTTTTGCTTGAGCGCCCCGGAGAGCTGATCTCACGCGACGAGCTCAAGCGACGCTTGTGGGGCGAAGCGGAGTTCGGCGACTTCGATCAGGCGATCAATGTCGCGGTAAAAAAGCTGCGCCGCACTCTCGGCGACGACGCAGACAATCCACGCTTTATCGAGACATTGCCTCGGCGCGGCTATCGCTTCATTGCCCCGGTCAAGAGCCCACAGAATGGCGCGCAGAGTCTCAGCCCAGTCGACGAGGCGCATACCGTCCCGGCTCCTCCGGCGGCAAAGCGCTTTTCGCGCCGTTACCTCTTCGTTCTTCTAGGCGGTTTGCTGGCCTTAATCGCGATTGTCGCGGTTGTGGTGAACCGTCCTCGGCCGCACTCATTCGGAGTAACGTCGGTCGGGGAATTTCGGCTGGTCCCACTCACCGGCGCGCTCGGATTCGAGGTGCAGCCACAGTTCTCGCCGGATGGGAAAGAGATCGCATATGCCTGGGTGTCACAAAAAGGCGATCCGCCGAACATCTACGTGAAACTACTGAAAGATGGGACTGCGGTGCGGCTGATTCCCTCGCAGGAAAACGTGGGACACCTTCTGCCTGCCTGGTCTCCTGATGGCCGCTACATCGCGTGTGTGCGCTTCGAGAGGCTTCCCGACCCAAAACCAGACCCCAACGAGTCGCTTGCCGAACAGATCAAGAAACGAATGGCCACGCGTCCGGTTGCCGGCGTCTACGTGGCTCCGGCCATCGGGGGAGAAGAGCAGAAGTTGTTTGATGTCGGCGAGATCAGCGATCTGCGCTGGTCGCCCGACGGCAAATGGTTTCTGACTGCAGAGCGATCGGGGCATGGCGAGCCGTTCATCCTCTATCGCGTGTCCCTTGACGGAAGCGGACGCCGCCCTCTCACATCTCCGCCTGCAAACTACAACGGTGACACGATTCCGGTATTCTCGCCTGACGGCAAGTTCATTGCCTTCTCGCGCAATTACACTTCCGGTGCCTCCGATGTCTTCGTGATGAGTGCCGGAGGAGGCGAGCCTCGGCGCCTGACGGACGACGGCGAGCACATCGGCGGGATCGCGTTTTCCCAGAACGGGCGCGATGTGATTTTTTCCTCGGCCCGCGGCGGGGGAGAACGCCGCGCGCTGTGGCGAGTTCCAATGGGAGGCGCCATTCCCAGGCAGCTGCCATTCGGAGGCGATGACGCCGAGAGCCCGACGGTGCCATCGACAGGGAATTATCTCGCCTACGTGAAATCAACTTACTCCGACAAGATTTGGGCCTACGACATCCCGGCCCCAGGCGAGGCTGCAGCTCCCGGGAGAATCGCGATCGCCTCACGTCAATTGCAGGCCGCTCCGCAGTTCTCGCCCGATGGCCGTCGAGTTGCGTTCGCTTCCAGCCGTAGCGGCTCATGGGAGATATGGGTGGCGTCGCCGGACGGCTCCTATGCTGTTCAGCTCACGAACTTCGGGAACCGGCAGACCGGGAGTCCGCATTGGTCGCCAGACGGCAAACAGCTCGCTTTCGATGCCCGCCCGGAGAAACATTCCGACATTTACGTGATCGATGCCGAAGGCGGAACACCGCGTCGCATCACGAATAGCGGCAGTAACGACGCGGTTGTTCCAAATTGGTCCCGTGATGGCCGCTGGATTTACTACGCCTCGAACGCAGGCGGCAATTGGGACCTCTGGAAAACCTCGGCCGACGGTTCGCAGCCGCCGGCGCAGGTTACGAAAAAAGGCGGCTTTGCCCCATTCGAATCCAGCGACGGCAAGACTCTCTACTACGCGAAGTGGAACGAATCCGGCATTTTCTCCATGCCGGTAAATGGCGGCCCGGAGACGCTGGTCACGGGCGAACTGCTCCGCACTCTGTGGAGATACTGGAGCCTCAGCGATAATGGCATCTATCTGCTTCGGCCAGGGCGAAAGGCAAACTCAACGGATATCATTCCGGTGCTGTCGTTCTTCAGTTTCGAAACGCAGAAGGTAGTCGATCTCCGCACTCTGGAAGGCGGCCCGAAGCCCGGCCCGGGAATGACCGTTTCCCCCGACGGCAAGCTGCTGCTCATGTCGCAGCCCGACGAAGGCGGAAGCGAAATCATGATCGTTGAAAACTTTCGCTGAGCATGGGCGAAGATCCCGGCGTTGTCCTTGCCTGGCCATGTGGGGCTAACCGTCCCAGCTTGACTCTGGACCATACTCCAGAGTGTATGCTCTGAAGACATGGCGAACTTCCATCCAGATTGGGGAAGCGGCAAAGCGGACTGAATTGAGCATTGATGCCATTCGGTTTTACGAGCGCGTTCGCTCCTACCAAAACCTGAGCGCAGCGACGGGCGATTCCGTCTCTACACAGAAGATGATTTGCTCCGCCTCCAGTTCATCCGCGCCATGCAGGGACTCGGGTTTTCTCTTCGCGATTGAGCTGAACATGAAGAATGCTGTCATCATCGGATTGGCCGTTCTGGTTGCCACCATCGTTGGATGGCGCCTTCTCGGACACAACCCGCCTAAAGGCCAGCCTCCGCTGACCGACCTCACTCAAGCGAACCTCAACGATTTCGAACGCGACTTTAACGCATCCCCAGAGACCATTCGTGTGCTCGCACTGCTTTCCCCCACTTGACCAACCTGCGGGTCTTCCGCAATCGAGGATGTGTTGAAGCAGTTCCCATCCGGGAAGTTCAAAGTGTTTGTTGTGTGGGAACCGATCCTTCCCAGCGATTGTCAGCGTCCCGCCAGCCCAGTGCTGTCCCGGGTTTCAGACTTGAGGGCAGCGCAATACTGGGACGAGGATCATCTCGTCTCCAAGGTGCTCAGAGAGCACATCTCACCAGGCGACCCAAACTGTTGCGAGCACAACGGACATCTCTGGGACCTGGTCGCGCTGTATCCGAAGAATGCCACCTTGCAGAGCAAACCGACTTTCATCGCTGGCCCGGTAGTCAAAGTGATAGCCGGTGCGAAGAAACATCTTTCGGAAATGTAGGCGCAGTCTCGCCGATGCCGGTACCCAATTCCAGCACACGCCTCACCCGAACCTCTGCTGTCGCCTCCGCCGTCCTCTGCTGCAATTCAACGTAGAGCGGCACCTCTCGATGCACCAGCTGGAGATAATCCTACGGCGTAAAGTGGAATTGCGCCATACCCAGTTATTCTCCACCATCAGGAGATCTGTGAGGAAACGTGGGAAACATGGGGACAGGAAACATGACATGGGGACGGGACGGAACGGAACGTTTCCGATCTCTCGGCCCAGGAGAAGAAAACGTTCCGTCTTCTCCCCCCGGTTTTTGTCCGTGCTCCTTGGGCACAGCTTTTCGGGAAGCCGCGCGAAATCCAACCACCCGTTGCGAATAATGCGGGTGTAGAAAAAAGGAACGGCGTGAGAAAAGGGAACGGCCTGAAGCAAATCAACAGTGTGGTCAGTGACTGTGGATTTTCCGCCGGAATACGGATGGATTCGTAGACGCAGCAACCAAAGCGTTTTGAGCCAATAGCTCACGCAAGGGTGAACAGAAGTTCTTCGAGGTCCCCGGTTCGGTCAAGCTGGTCTTGATAACGTTCTTAATGTTTCGGTAACATCTCCCGCAATTTGTTAATGCAGTTCCTCTTACGAAACTCTTGAGAGCAACAGGCAACTTCTCATTCAACTTAAAACCCAGGAGATTTATGGAAGTCAAAAAGAAGTCATGGCTGCAATTTGTGGCCGTGCTGATGTCTGCGCTTGTCCTGACGGCAGTCGGGATCGCGCAGGAGATCACCGGCGATATTCGTGGGATCGTGAAAGATCCAAGCGGCGCGGTTGTGTCGGGCGCGACGGTCCAGATCATCAACACCGATCGTGGGAGAACGGAGCGGACGATCACAACCGGTCCCGACGGATCGTATGTTGCCTCCACTTTGCCCATCGGGCACTACCAGGTGGCAGTAAGTGCCGCCGGCTTTCAGAAATATATTGCGAACGACATCGTACTCAACGTCAACGACCGCCGAACGGTAGACGTAAAGCTGCAAGTCGGCACTACCAATGAGGTTGTCACAGTGCAGGGGTCGCAAGCGGCGGTAGATCTCGACACTCCAGCTGCGGCCGGCCTGATTACTGGCACGCAGATTCGCGAGCTTGCTATCAATACTCGCAACTTTGCGCAGTTGGTCGCGCTCTCTCCGGGAGTCTCGACGAACCTGGCTTCTGATCAGCTCTTCGTCGGAGCTACGAGTCCGACCGGGTTCTCGAACCAGATGAACTTTTCGGTCAACGGAAACCGGCCGACGCAAAACAACTGGACTATCGATGGAGCGGACAACTTCGATCGAGGCGCCAACCTCACGCTGCTGAACTATCCGAGTATTGACGCTTTGCAGGAGTTCAAGATCCTGCGCTCAAACTATCTTCCCGAACAGGGACGCAGTTCGGGAGGCGAGATCAATCTGGTGACGCGCTCGGGAACGAACAACTTCCATGGCAGCGTGTACGAATATTTCCGCAACGACGTGCTGAACGCGAACAACTACTTCAATAATCAGGCGAAGATCAAGCGTCCGCCGCTGCGCTGGAACGACTTTGGTTTTACCTTTGGTGGTCCGATCATCAAGAACAAGACCTTTTTCTTCTATTCGCAGGAATGGCGGAAGGTCGGGACTTACACCACATTCAATAGCGACACTCTTCCTACTGCAGCAGAGCTGCAGGGAAAATTTCCCACAGCGGTTTGCGTAGCATTTGACCCAAACGGCAATTGCACCTCGCAGAGTACGCAGGTCACTAACATCAATCCAGTGGCTGCGGCCTACGTGAAAGACGTTTTCTCGAGGATTCAGGTTCCGAACAATCCCGACAACACCCTGACCTCGGTGGGAAAGAACGTCTTCAACTACCGTGAAGAGCTCGTGCGCGTCGACCATTCGTTCGGATCGAAGTTGAGCATCTTCGGCCGTTATCTGGATGACTCGATTCCTACGCAGGAGCCGGCAGGCATCTTCACCGGTCTTCCCGTTCCGGGAATTGCCACCACGACCAGTAATTCACCGGGACGCGGTTTTGCCGGGCACGTGACTTTCACGATCAGGCCAACGCTCCTGAACGATGGCGGTTATGCATATTCGTATGGAGCTGTAACCAGCGATCCGATCGGGTTCATCAGCAGCAAAGTTTCTCCCGACGTGAAGCCGACCTTGCCATTCGCAACCAACGTCGGGCGGCTTCCCGACATTGACTTCTCCAGCTTCGCCAATAGCAGCAGCGGCCAGGGACTAACCGGCTTTGGTCCGTACCGCGACTTCAACACGAACCACAACGTCTTCGACAACCTGACCTGGGTGCGCGGACATCACGCATTCAAGTTCGGCGCCAGCTACAACTACTACATCAAAGACGAAAATGTGAATGGCGGCGGCGGAGCCAACGGGACGTTCTTCTTCTCAGATGCAGGCGGCAGCGCTCCGGCAGACGGTACGTTCGAGCAGACCTTTGCTAACTTTCTCACTGGCACGGTCGCACAGTTCACACAGACCAATCTCGACTTCCGCGCGCTGGTGCATCAGCAGCAAATCGAGTTTTATGGTCAGGACGAATGGCGCCTGAGACCGAACTTTACGTTCGACTACGGCGTCCGCTACTCTCTGTTTTTCGCGCCGACTTACGGCAACGGATTGCTCAGCACCTTCGATCCGCAGAGCTATAACCCGGCCAACGCTCCGGCCATCGATAAGAACGGCTTCCTGGTACCCGGCACGCCGACGCCCATCACGAACGGAATGATCATCGGCGGCAAGAACTCTCCCTTCGGAGATGCCGTGCAGATCACCAATCACGCGAACTTTGCTCCGCGTATTGGATTTGCCTGGGATCCGTATGGGAACGGCACGACCAGCATTCGGGCCGGATACGGCATCTTCTACGATTCGCCCGCAGTAAATTCAGTGGAGAATTTCGTTCCGGGAAATCCGCCGATCGTGAGCAGCACGACTATCTCCAACACCAACTTGTCGAATCCGGGAGCTGTAGCCGCGGATATCAATCTGGCTCCTCCAACGGTTGGCGGCCCTTCTCCGCACAACTATAAGCAGCCATACTCACAGATGTTCAGCCTTGATGTGCAGCATCAGTTCAGCCATACCACTACGTTCGACGTTGGCTACTATGGCTCGCTCGGGCGACATTTGCCCGGGGTAATCGACGTGAACATGCCCCACATCGGGGATTTCCTGAAAGCGGGAATTCCTGCGCCGTTCAGCAATGCGAACGTGCAGAAGCTGAATCAGGTGCGTCCGTTCAGAGGATACGATGCAATCAATCTGTTCATGCCCGTCTTCACCTCCAACTACAGCGGGCTGCAAACGCAATTGCAGCAGCAGCTCGGCGGCAATTCGCTCGTGGTTCTCAACTACACGTGGTCGAAGAACCTGACGACTGCGTCGAATGACTTCCGTTCTCCGCAATACGTGTACAACATTCTTGCCGACTACGGTCCGTCCGATCTTGACCGCCGGCATATTTTCACTGGCAGCTATGTTTACACTTTGCCGTTCTTCAAGCAGCAGGAGGGATTCGTTGGTCACGTGCTTGGAGGATGGGAGTTGTCGGGAATCGTATACCTGAACAGCGGTCACGCATTCACGGCCTCGTCCGGCGTCGATCGCGGTGGTTTGGGGCTGGCTGGAAACACCTTCTCTGGTGGACGTCCGGACATGAACGGCTCGCCGAATGCGCATGCTCCACACACGGCGCTCAAATGGTTCGACACTTCAGTGTTCTCGCAGGTGCCGAGCAGTCAGATTCGTCCGGGAAATGAGAAGCGCGGCACGATCATTGGTCCCGATACGAAACGGTGGGACGCGAACCTCTTCAAGAATACGAAGCTGACTGAGCGCTTTACCCTCCAGTTCCGGGCAGAGGCGTTCAATGTGCTCAACCACACGAACTTCAACACTTTGCGAACCACTTCAACTAGCTCTACGTTCGGCAAAGTCTTGACCGCGCGCGACCCGCGGCAATTGCAGCTCGCGCTGAAGTTGTTGTTCTGAACTTTCGTGCACGATGTTAAGGCCGGCCTGATACAGACTGTTACGAACGTGGCAATCAACGACGGGTTGATAGCAAGGCGATGTTCCGTACTACGGAGCATCGCCTTTTTTTTTCAGTGATTGTTTTCGCTTCATGTCGGTAAGTGCGCCTAAATGGTCGCCAGTTTGCGGCTGAGCGCGGCTCCGCCAAGCACGTTGATCATTCGTTTTAGATTGTAGGCAATCACCGCCAAGCCGATCTCTGTCTGGGCGCCGCCGAGTCCGCGCAGCAGGAACCGGGGATGTGCGAAGATGCAATACTTCAACGTGGCGAACGGATGCTCAGCCGTCGATCGGCGCAGGCGCATGACTTGTGGCGTGGTTGGTCGCTCCATATCCTGTAGCGCGCGGTCATGCAGATGCCGCTGGATGAACCGTTGCGACGAATTCGTGCACCGAGCTTTCAGTGGGCAGGCACCACAGACGTGCGCTGTCGCAGCGTAGACCACGCTTTTCCTGTCTCTCTGGATTTGTTTACGGATCAGCGTCTGGCCGGCCGGGCAGCGGAAGATGTTCGTTGTCTCCTCATAATGAAACTCACTGCGGTCGAACATCCTGCCATCGCCCTGGTTGTTGATAGCGCGGTTGACTGGTACGTGCGGCACAATGCCCTTCGTCTCGCACGCTTCGGCTTGCTCACCGTTTGAGTAACCGCCATCGGCGATGACTTTCAGAGACGGGGGATCGCCTAGCGCGCTCTTGGCGGCCTCGGCCATTGGCAACAGACTGCGTTGATCGGTTCCTTCGGTCGTGACCTGCTGCGCCACGATGAGTGCATGTTCGGCATCGATTGCAGTCTGCACGTTATAGGCGGGCGCTAGACCCGCAGTCGTGTGCATGAAACGTGCTTCTGGTTCCGGGTGCTCTTGCAGCTTTTTCAGGGCCTCGGCAACCGCTGCCTCATCGATGACAACTTCTTCTTGGTTGTCTGCGTTCTCTAATTCATCCAAGTAGCCGCGTCGAGCATGATGCCCGCGAAGTGGCCCGCAAAGCGCGACGCCGGCGCAGAGTTTGTACTGGTCGTGCCTCGCAATTCCATTCCAGGGTTCGGACCCGCATTCATCCAGCCGAGAGCGC
>Ga0126371_10003076_pt1 | contig 14521 bp, 10 predicted proteins | sample PanSoiMetaPlot_4_FD_110145 | JGI IMG/M metagenome (GOLD analysis project Ga0126371, IMG submission 110145) | Tropical forest soil microbial communities from Panama - MetaG Plot_4 | ecosystem: Environmental > Terrestrial > Soil > Tropical forest > Bulk soil | place: Panama | collected 2016-02-17 | reverse complement strand
GCCTCGGAGTTGGCGTTCCTGGGCACTCGCAAAGCCGAGGCCCAGGCCGAGACTTCGGCGGCAGGATGTCTGCTGGTTCCTCTTGCCTGGTCCGGGCCGGGCCGGCGCACCGTAATCCGGGTCGCCGAGCCTCGTACCGCCTTTGCGCGCGCCATGAGCCGCTTCTATCCCACTGCCGAGCTTAAGCCCGGCGTCCATCCGACTGCCGCCGTGGGCAGGGTGGAAATGGGTGCGCTGGTCTACATCGGCCCGCACGCCCACGTGGGGGACGGCTCGCGCTTGGGAGTGGCCACCAGCATCGGCGCAGGATGCTCCATCGGGAAGCGCGTCGTTCTCGGCGATGGCTGTGTGATCCACCCCAACGTCACCATCTATGACAACGTCGATATCGGCCGCGGGTCCATTCTGCATTCCGGCTGCGTGATCGGCGCGGATGGGTTTGGATACGTCATGGAACACGGCCGTTGGCACAAGTTTCCGCAAATCGGCCGCGTGGAAATCGGTGAGTTTGTTGAGATTGGAGCTAATTCCTGTGTTGACCGCGCAGCCCTCGGTGTCACCTCCATCGGGGAAGGCACGAAACTCGATAATATGGTCCATGTGGGGCACAATTGCCGTATCGGGCGTCACGTGGTCGTTGCGGCCCAAACTGGCTTTTCCGGCGGCGTCGTTGTCGAAGACTACGCCGTGATAGGCGGCCAGGTCGGCATCGGCGATAAGGCTCGCATCGAAACGCGCGCCACCCTTGGTTCCGGGTGTGGCGTGCTCAGCTCCAAGGTTGTCCGCGCCGGCGAAACTGTCTGGGGCACTCCGGCGCGCCCCCTGAAACAGCATCTCGAAGCTCTCGCTAACCTCACCAAGCTTCCGGAATTGCGCCGTGAAGTCGCCGAAATCAGGCGCCGCTTGGCGGAATTGGAGAGAGGAGCCTGATGCTGGTTGTCGTCGGCGGCCATTCCCGGAATATCGGCAAGACTTCGGTTGTCGCCGGCATCATCCGGCGGCTGCGCGACCAGAGATGGACCGCCGTCAAGATCACGCAGTTCGGCCACGGCGTCTGCTCACACCACGGTGAAGCCTGCGGTTGCGAGACCGAGCCGGAGCATCCCTTCGCCCTCAGTGAAGAGTACGAGCCCAGCCGCACCGATTCCGGCCGGTTCCTCGCGGCTGGAGCTGAGCGCTCCCTTTGGCTGCGCACCCCAATGGGCGAGTTGGCCCGAGCCGAGAGCACGTTGACGAAGATTACTGCCTCCAGCCGCAATACCATCATCGAGTCCAATAGCGTACTCGAATTTGTGAATCCAGATGTTTTTCTGATGGTGTTGGATTTTTCCTGTGGCGACTTCAAGCCTTCCAGCTTGCGGTTTTTGGACCGCGCCGACGCGTTTGTCGTGGTTGACCGCGGAATGAGCGCCCCGATGTGGCAAGATGTTGCCCGGGGCTTATGGGATCACAAACCTCAGTTTCTTGTGAAACCGCCTGTCTATGTGACAGCCGCGGTTTCCGATTTTGTGAAATCCAGACTCTCGCCGGCGGCAACGCGCTGAATCGGGGGCCTCGCAACGCGCTTCGCCGCGTGTTTCACTAATTGCTCGGCGAGTTCGATCTGTTGTTGTATGAGGCGAAGCTGTTGTTGAACCGGCTCTTTCGCCTCGCCAAGCAGGATTTGCAGATACAAGGCACTGTATTCCAACGTGCCCAGCGGTTGGCGCAAATCGTGCACCAGAGCAACCATGGCTTCTTCTGATTCCGTGCAAACGGCGCAATTCATCCGACAAACTCCGGAGTGGGGGAAGTTCAGTATACCCTAAGCCGAGTCCCGCGCAACGATTTTCTTTTCTATTTCGCTGGAGTCGTCTCCGCGCGCGCGACTTGATTCCGGCCATGCGCCTTCGCCGAATAGAGCGCCACATCCGCGGCGCGGACGATCGAGTCCGTGTCCTGCCATACGTTGCTTGTCCGCCACGCCATCCCGACGCTGCATGTGACGGTCAGAGACTTGCCTCCAACGCTGAATGGCGTCAACCCGATCGCAAGCCTCAGGCGTTCGGCCTGAGCTGCCCCACCTTCAGCGCTGCAACCCGGCAGCACCGCCAGGAACTCCTCTCCTCCGTACCGGCCCAGAGAATCGTAGCGCCGCATTGCCGATTTCATGCGTTCCGCGGTGTCGCGCAGTACCTCATCTCCAGCTAGGTGTCCGTGCTGGTCGTTGACGCGCTTAAAATGATCCAGGTCGGCCATTAAAACGGAAACATCGGAACCCTCTCTCTCAGATCGTTCTAACTCCTTCTGGAGCACTGCGAGGATCGCGTGCCGGTTGAGCAGCCCGGTGAGGGAATCATGCGTGGCCTCCAGACGCAGCGCTTCGCGCGCCGCTACCAGTTGTTCCTGCAAATTGAGAATCCGTTGCCCGGCCCGCAAACGGGCCCGTAGCTCGGCATGGTTGAATGGCTTGGTCAGGTAATCGTCAGCGCCCGAGTCGATTCCCTCCACCAGATCGTCCGCGTGCGCGCGTGCCGACAGCAGCACGATGTAAACGTATGGCTCGCGCCCCGCTGCCCGGACGCGCCGGCACACTACCACGCCATCCAAACCTGGCATCATCCAATCCAGAATCGCGAGCCGCGGTGGATCGTCCGTACGCAAAACTTGCCACGCCTCGGCGCCATCAGTGACCATGATGACCTCATAACCCCACTTGCCCAGGATGGAGCGCAGCACCGACTGCGAAACCGGATTATCCTCCGCAACGAGAATCTTCACAAGGTCTTCCATCCCCCTATCGGCTGATCCCCGCTCAGCCAACAGAGAGCCTCCGCGGCATCGTAGAATAGTGGATTCGAACAACGGAGGGTTTTTGGCTTCGATTTCCAGTTTTGAAACACTAGTCTCACCCGTTTCTCCCCTAAAAACGCCGTACGACCGCGAGCGCCTGGAAGACGTCGGCTATATGACGTGCATGACCCTGGTCCTGCTCGGCAATTACGCGCAAACCGGCCATTTTGGCGGTCCGCTCGCCTACACGCCGTACAATGTGGCCGCGCACCTGGTAGGTCCGGAACTCGGCGGCCTCCGCTACGACTACCGGCGTCCGAAACACCCCTACGGCGATAAGTTCATGCTCGCCGCCGGCCATTGCATCCCCACATGTTACGCCCTTTGGATGATTCTCGGTCAAGCCTTGGCACGCAGATTTGAAGCCACCGGCAACCACCGCTACCATGTTGATCCTCATGTTGCAATACTTCCTGTGGACGCCCTTGGTTTTCGCCGCGGCGCCGGTGCGCTAAAGACTCTCCTGCAGGAACAGAAACTGGCCGACCATCCGCTATTCGCCCAAGCTAAGGCACGTGGTATCAGGGCCCTGTCCGGTCACGCCGAAAGCATCGATTGCACCAACGATGTCAACGGCGGACCTTCCGGGATTGGAATTGCAACCGCTGCCGGCAAAGCCGCTTTTTGGGACGTGGTCGGCGCTCCCAGCCTGAGTTCGCCCAAAGTGATCGCCTTTGAAGGTGAGTTCGCTCTAACTGAGGGCCACGCCCAGGAACTCAAAACCCAGGCCCTCGCGCTTTCCGTGGGTAAGCGGCTGCGCGTGCTCATCTCCTCGAACAACGCCGGGATCGACGACGCGCTGCTCGGCGGTGTCATTCCCGCCCGATTCGATCGCTATCGGCTCGTCGACCAGTGGACCTCGTACGGTTGGAATGTCTTCACGCTGGACAACGGCAACGACTACAGCGAAATCGTAGCCGCTCTGAAAGCCATGGAGGATTGGGACCCGAGCGATCGCCGGCCCATGGTTGTCATCGGGCAGACTGTCAAGGGCTACTGGCCTAGCGCCAAGGATGGTAAGCTTGCCGGGTTTGGCGATCAGGTGGTCGGCTATCCCAGCCATCCGTACGCCATGAAAATGAATTCCCCGTATTTCGTGGCGCTGGCTCAGTCGTTTGAGCAGCACTACGGCGTGGAGTTCGCCGGAATTCGCGAGGGCGCCGTCACCGATCCGCGCGAGCGCCTCATTCAGTTCAAGACCAACATCGATGTTGTGATGTCGCTGCTCGACCGTAGCGGCCTCGGCGACTGGCTCGCCGACCGCTTGGTTGAGTTGGGCGATTCGGTCAAGGACGAACTTCCCGTGCGCATCGATGTGACGCGCGATCCCTTCCTCGATGAGCGCCTGCGCGTCGCCAACCTCCCGGTCGAACCGCAGAAAGTGAAGATCCACAACCCCATTTCAGGCGCGGATAAGGAAGTCGGCATCGTCCTATTCAAGAAGCCGGGCGAGGTCGCCGGTACCCGTCGGGGCATCTCCGAAATCATCAAGTGGATGAATTATGTAACCGGCAACCGTTTCTTTACCATCGCCGCGGATCTGTCGGAATCGATCAATCTCGAGCATGGGAACCTCTGGGGCCACTACGATCCTGAAACCAACCCGCTCGGCACGCGTCTCAAGGCCCCCATTGAAGAAGCCGGCAACGTTTCTACGGCGATCGGCCTGGTCGGCCAAAGTGCCTCGCTGGACCCCACGAAATTCGCCGGTGTCTGGGCCATCAGCGGCACCTATGGCGCCTTCACTCCATTGATGTATACGCCTGCCCGCGTGTGGAGCCAGCAGAACCAGGACAGCCGGTTCCGCATGGGAGTCCTGCACATTTTGTCGGGCCACTCCGGTCCCGAAACGGCCGCCGATGCCCGCACCCACTTCGGCATCTTTGCGCCGCAAGTCTGGAAACTGTTTCCTCGGGGCCAGGCCATCAATCTCAACTTCTGGGACTACAACGACGTCGCGCCGGGCTATTTCGCCGCGGCCGAAATTGCCGCACGTGAGCAGAGAGTCGGCCTCATCACGATAGAGGTAGCACGCCCCGATTTCCCGGTCGCCGACCGCGCCAAATTTGCCGATACTGATCTCCGCGCCGCGGCCAAAGGTTTCTATCTGATCCGCGACTTCGCTCCCGGCCAGCCGAAGCACGGTTATGTGATCACGCAAGGCTCGAGTTCCACCGTCAACCTCGTAAACTCCCTGCCGAAACTCGAAGCCGCGGGCATCAACGTTAAAGTTGTTGCCGCCATCAGCGAAGAGCTCTTCGACCGCCAGCCCGAGCCGTATCGCAACTCAGTCCTGCCGCGCGAGGCGCTCTATGACCTCATGGTCGTCTCAACCGGGACGCGCCGGATGATGCCGGCACGGAACCTGGGCCCGCTCACGGACGAGTACTCGCTCACCTCCGATTGGGACAATCAATGGCTGACGGGCGGTCTGGAACCGGACGTGATTGCCGAGGCTCACCTGGATTCGGCTTCGATTGTTGCCGGCATCACTCGTTTCGCGCAGGATCGGAACCAGCGCCTAGCTCGCCAGCGCGAACTGTTGAAGTAGGCGGACCTGGGCCGCGCGGGTCGCCCGGATCCGGATGCCTTTAATCCTGCCCGACGACTTTGGCCCCGAGCGCGCCGCCCGCGATGCTCAACGCGCAAATGAACACGAATAACATGAAGAGCGTAAAGAAAAGCAGGAAAGCCAGCCCTGGTCCGCTCTGGAACATCTTGAGCGCCTCCTGCATATTGGGATCGGTGATGTTTTTAAATTGCGACTGAAATAGCGCTCCCACACCGCCGGATAGCGCGGTCGGCAGGATCGTCGCCGTAAAGAATACGATGGTGACGGCGAACGACATCACGCCCGTAATCCATCCCATCTGCACGCCCGCACGGACCGTAAACAAATAACCGGTTCGCCGACGGTAGAGGAAGACCGCCAAGAATCCGGCACCCGCCCACATAACGAGATTCAGCAGGGGGAGCCAGCTCAACAGAGGCGTGAGCAGGGCCACCAGGAAAGCTATCCGGACTGCAATCGGATTATGGAAATTCAGCGGTAACGGCTGGGGGCGAGCGGGTGCCTGAGGAGCCGGAGCCACCTCTGGTGTCGAAATCTGCGGTTCGACCGCCGGAATGTGACGCTGGGGTTTGCCGCACTTGTGGCAGAACAGCGCGTCCGCTGGTAATTCCGCGCCGCAACTGCAGGTTTCAGGCATGTTCAGGCAATTTCAGTTTGACGCAGCCCCGCCAAGGGAAGCAACTCCGCCTACCGGAACCGCACCTTCACATCGGGTCTGTTCTCTAGATGCGTAGTCTCGATGAAGCGCACAGTTGGCTTCGACGTGGTCATGACAATCGATTGCGTATGGATGCCGTCGCCTGTGAAACGGACGCCGCGGAGCAGGTTCCCGTCGGTCACGCCGCAGGCGGCGAAGATGAGAGAGCGGCCGGGCGCCAACTCGGCCGTATTGTAAACCCGAGTGACGTCGCGAATCCCCATCTTCTCCATGCGCTCTTTCTGGGCGTCGTCTTTAACCACCAAGCGCGCCAGAATTTCGCCGTTGAGACAGCGCAGCGCGGCTGCGGTCAGCACGCCTTCCGGCGCGCCGCCCGATCCCATTACCGCGTGCACGCCGGTGCCGGCCACTGCGGCTGCGATTCCGGCTGAGAGGTCGCCATCGGAAATCAGGCGAATGCGCGCTCCGGCATCGCGAATCTCCTGGATCAGCTTTTGGTGCCGGGGACGGTCGAGGACCACCACCACCAGGTCATCGATACCGCGTTGCAGGCGGCGCGCAATGGCCTTCAGATTGTCCCGCACCGGCGCCTCCAGATCGACCGCGCCTTTCGCCGCCGGGCCGACAATGATCTTTTCCATGTAACAGTCGGGTGCGTGCAGCAGCCCCCCCTTCTCGGAGGCCGCGAGTACCGTAATCGCCCCCGCCGCGCCAGTGGCGCACAGGTTCGTACCTTCGAGCGGGTCAACCGCGATGTCGACGGTGACGCGCCCATCGCTATTGGCGGAACCCACCTTCTCGCCGATGTAGAGCATGGGAGCGGCATCGCGCTCGCCCTCTCCGATGACGATGGTTCCGTCCATGGGAATGGTGTCCATGCAAGCCCGCATCGCTTCCACCGCGGCGTGGTCGGCGGTCTTAGCGTCGCCCATGCCCATCGTGCGCGCTGAGGCGATCGCGGCGTTTTCGACTACCCGGAGTACTTCGAGTGAGAGGTCCAACATGTGCTAGCTTTCTCCTAATGGACAACGAAACGGTGTTGGTGCTCGCCGATCCGGCCGAGCCGCAGTTGCGCCAATTGGCGGAACTCCCGCCCGAGACCACCATTGCCGTGGGTAAGACTATCGAGGCTTTCGAGCGAGCCGCCCCCGACGCGACTATGATTTTCGCATGGTCGCTTTCCGGAAAACTGTTGCGCGATGTCTTCCATATCGCGCCCCAGGTTCGTTGGGTCCACACGCGCGCCGCGGGTCTCGATAATATGCTGTTTCCGGAACTGGTCGCGAGTCCAGCCGTTCTGACCAACGGCAGCGGCGTCTTCAGCCAATCTCTCGGCGAATTCGTGTTGGCATCCATCCTGTATTTCGCCAAAGATTTCCGCCGCATGGTCCGCAGCCAGATGGAAGGCAAGTGGGCGCCCTTCAACGTAGTCGAAATCTCTGGGCAGACCGTCGGGATTGTGGGATACGGCGACATTGGCCGCGCTGTTTCCACCCGCGTCCGGCACATGGGGATGCGGGTCTTGGGGATGACCCGGCGCGGGCCGCTCCTGTACAATGCCGACCCGCTGGTTAGCCAGATTTTTGCCCCAGCCGACCGGATCGCCATGATCTCGCAATGCGACTATATCGTCGTGGCCGCGCCGCTCACCGCCGATACACGCGGCCTCATTGGGGAGGCGGAATTCGCCGCCATGAGACCCGACGCCGTGATCATCAACATCGGCCGCGGTCCTGTAATCGACGAAGCCACGATGATTCGCGCCCTCGCCGCCAAGCGGATCAAAGGGGCCGCATTGGATGTGTTCGACACCGAGCCTTTGCCAGAAGGCCATCCCTTTTACCAAATGGAAAACGTCCTGCTTTCGCCGCATTGCGCCGACCACACCCCAAGTTGGCTGGACGACGCCATGCGCTTTTTCCTCAACAACTTTGAACGATACCGCAAGCGCGAACCGCTTCTCAACGTTGTCGAAAAGCAACTCGGCTATTGACCCACATACCGTGCGTAGAGGCTGCGAGCGACTGCGGTGTCGGAAGTGCCTTTGATAATTGCCCGGCCGTCGGGAAACACCGTCATCTCGTAAGGTGCAACAAGAAACCGCAAAGCGAACTCATTCGCCCGGACTTCGCCGACGCGTTCCAGTCTCGCCTTCAATTCGGCCAAGTCGAACGGCTGCCGGCATTCCTGGATCTGAACGGCGTTTCTGCCGCACAGCCGGGCAGGCGCTCGCCGCGTTTCCTCAAGATAAGAGAACTGATGGCGGCCGCAGGCTGGACAATCGGGATCCTGTAATGGCATTTCGACCTGCCTGGTCGCCCCGTGCCACAGATCCACCGTGGTGATGCGCTTTTCCACAAGTTCGGGCTGTCCACTCAAGATCTTCAAGGCGTGCGCCACCTGGTAAGAAGCAATGGTCGCGGTGATGACATTCAATACGCCGGCCGTCTCGCAGGTCGGTTGTACGCCTTGCGGAGGGTTTGGGTAGACACACCGCAAGCAGGCGGTCTGATTCGGAAAAACAGGCATGGTCAGGCCATAGCTGCCGACGGCGGCTCCGTAGATCCAGGGGATGCCCCGGCTCAGCGAAAAATCGTTAATCAAGTATCGCGTCTCGAAGTTGTCGGTGCCGTCTAGAATCAGTTGTGCCTTTCCCAGCAACTCGCCGATGTTGGCCGCGGTGAGATCCGCAACCACTCCGCAGACGCGCACCGACGAATTCAGGAGCGCAAGACGCCGTTCGGCTGCGGCGGCTTTGGGAAGCGCGTCGGCTGCGTCGGACTCCTCGAACAGCCACTGGCGCTGCAGGTTGCTGGCTTCGACGTAATCCCGGTCGATGATGATCAGGGATCCGAGGCCCGCCCGCACCAACGCGGCCGCCTGGAAGGTGCCGAGTGCACCGCACCCAACGATCACGGCGTGCGCGCGCAGCAGGTTTTCCTGGCCTTCTTCCCCTAAGCCGTCGAACAGGATTTGCCGCGAATATCGCTCGCGCTCCGCTGCATTCATTGCACTTCGATGGTAACAAACTTGCAATGAACGACTTACGTTATCATGATGATGGTGCGAACGCGTCTCGCCCTTGGGCCCTATCTCCTCCTCGTTTGGGCGATTGCGCAGCCTCCCGCTCTTCGCGGACAATCCCAGAAATACGAGGGCAGGGAGATCGCCAACATTCAATTCTTCCCACCCGAGCAGCCCGTCGATCCGATGGAGCTGTTTCAGATACTTCCCCTCAGGCGAGGCCAGCCTTTCCATATTGCGGATGTACGGGCGGCGATCGACCGGCTCTTTGCGACGGGACGCTACGCCGACATTCAGGTGGACGCAGAGCCCTTCGGCAACGGGGTGATTCTCCGGTTTCTGACCAAGAACAGCTGGTTCGTCGGAAACGTGCACGCGGCCGGTTATATTTCTGACCCGCCGAACTCCGGCCAACTGGAGAACGGCGCAGCGCTCGACCTCGGGCAGCCATTTCGCGACGCCCAGCTGCAACAAGCCGTGGCCAACCAGCGCCGTCTGTTACAAGATAACGGACTGTTCCGGCCCAGCATCGAGCCGAAGCTCAGTTACGACAATAACTACCAGCAAGTGAATGTCCGCTTTAACATCGACAGCGGCCCCCGTGCGCGCCTGACCACACCTGTGCTGCAAGGGGACTTGAAGATGGATGCCGCCAAGATCATCGCCGCTACGAAGTGGCGCCGCTGGCTGGTGCACACGTGGCGGCCGATGACCCAGGCGCGCATGCGTAGAGGACTGGACGGGATCCGGAGCCTGTACCAGAAAGATGACCGACTCGAGGCGCAAATATCACTGGACGGGGTCAAATACGATCCGGAAATTGAGACCGCGCTGCCCTCTGTGAGGATCGACGCCGGGCCGCGCATCGAGGTGCGCACAGTGGGCACGAAGGTCTCGCAAAAGAATCTGCGCAAATACATCCCGATCTACGAGGAACACGCGATCGACCACGATCTTCTGGCCGAAGGCGCCCGCAACCTCCGTGACTTCTTTCAACGTGACGGCTATTTCGAATCACAGGTCGAATTCAAAGAGCAGCGCGTCACTAACGACCGAGCCGCCATCGATTACCTTGTCAATCTCGGGCCGCGCCACAGGCTGGTCCGCATCGACATAACAGGGAACCGTTACTTCGGTGTGACCACTCTGCGCGAACGCATGTTTTTGCAGGCCGCGTCGCTGCTGCAATTCCGCCATGGTCGCTACAGTGAGAATTTCCTGACCCAGGACGAGCAGTCGATCGCCAATCTTTACCAGTCCAACGGGTTTTCCGATGTCAAGGTGACTCACCAGGTGGTGGACGATTACCTGGGACAGATGGGGAACATCGCGGTCTTCATAAAAATCGATGAAGGCCCCCAATACTTCGTCAACAGTTTGCAGGTGGACGGTATCGAGCAGTTGGACAAGAAGCAGATTCTTTCGATTCTAAGCTCGGTTGACGGCCAGCCGTTCAGCGAGTTCAACGTAGCGGTGGACCGCGACACAATTCTGGCGCGGTATTTCGAAAGCGGGTTTCCCAACGCGACATTCGAATGGAGTTCGCGTCCGGCCGCCCAACCGCATCGAGTCGAAGTGCGCTACGTCATCAACGAAGGTAAGCGCCAATTCGTGAGAGAAGTTCTGGTGAGCGGACTGGACCAGACGCGTCCGCGGTTGGTGTACCGCAATCTGCGGCTCAATCCGGGCGATCCGCTCTCACCCACGGCAATCACTGACACCCAGCGCCGTCTCTATGATCTCGGGGTTTTTGAGCGGGTCAACGCGGCCATTCAAGATCCGGACGGCGACACCGCCAATAAATACGTTCTATACGAAATCGATGAGGCGCGGCGGTACTCGGCAGCCGTCGGATTCGGCGCGGAGCTAGCGCGCATTGGCGGATGCCAGACCTGCCTAGAAGCTCCGGCCGGCGCCACCGGATTCGCGCCCAGGGTCTCGGTCAATTTGACCCGAAACAACGTGTGGGGTCTCGGGCACAGTGTCAGTCTGCGAACCCGCGCCTCGACGCTGGAACGCCAGGCGCTCTTGAATTACTCGTGGCCTCGCTTCCAGAATAATGACAATCTGAACCTTTCCTTTTCTGGGGTCTACGAAGATTCTCGAGATGTGCGCACGTTCTCCTACAAGCGGGAGGAAGGCTCGGTGCAGCTTTCCGAACGCCTCTCGAAAGCGACGACGCTGCTTTACCGCGTCGCGTACCGGCGCGTCGGCATCGATGAATCCACGCTCAAGATCTCCCCTCTGCTGATTCCGCTGCTGGCCCAACCAGTGCGGCTGGGCATCGCTGCCATCAATCTTGTGCAGGACCGGCGCGACGATCCCTCGGACCCACATAAAGGCATTTACAACACGTTGGACGCCGGAGTCGCGGGACACTTCCTGGGCTCACAGCGGAACTTTGCGCGCTTCCTCGCACGCAACGCCACCTACCACCGCATCAGTAAGAATGTGGTTCTGGCGCGGAACACGGAATTCGGCGACATCTATGCGTTTCGTGCTTCGGTCGACCCTCAACTGCCCGCAAGCCAGCAAATTCTCGATGCCATTCCGTTGCCGGAGCGCTTCTTTGCGGGCGGCGCAACTTCCAACCGCGGCTTTCCCGATTACCAGGCCGGGCCGCGCGATCCGACCACGGGATTTCCTCTGGGTGGGACCGCTCTGTTCTTTAACCAGACCGAACTGCGTTTTCCCTTGATCGGCGACAATATAGGCGGCGTACTTTTTCATGATGCGGGGAACGCTTACTCCAGCCTGAGCAATATGTCGTTTCGAGTCACTCAACATAACGACCAGGATTTCGACTACATGGTGCACGCGGCGGGTTTCGGTCTGCGCTACCGGACACCGATCGGCCCGGTGCGCCTGGACCTGGCGTACAGCATCAATCCACCGCACTTTTTCGGTTTCAGCGGCAGCGAAACCGACCTGGTTAACGCTGGAGTTAACCCCTGTACTCCTGTACCCCCGGCAGTTAGCCGGTGCGTCGAGCAAAGCGTAAGCCATTTTCAGTTTTTCTTTTCGATCGGACAGACGTTTTGAAAAAGCGTTGCGTACTCCCGGCGTTGAGCGCGATGGCCGCACTAGCCGTCCAGGCGGAAATCATTGACCGCGTCGCGGTGTCAGTGGGCAATAGCGCCATCGCCGCCAGCGATTTGGCGCGGGAAATCCGAATCACTTCTTTTTTGAACGGCGTTCCGCCGGACTTCAGCCCCAAAAACCGGCGCGCCACCGCCGATCGCATGGTGGAGCAGAAGTTGATCCGGCGCGAACTGGAGTTGAGCCATTATCCCGTTCCTGAGCCCTCCAGCGCGGACAGCGAACTCGACGATTTTCGCAAGATGCATTTCCAATCAGTCTCCGAGTATCAGCGGGCTTTGAGTGAAGCAGGTATTGCCGAGCAGGAAGTGCGGGACGAACTGTTGTGGCAGCTGATGCTCCTGCGATTCATTGACGTGCGGTTTCGGCCCGGAGTGCAGGTGAGTGAACAGGAGATCAAGGATTATTTCGAGAAGACGGTCAAACCGGCGGCGCAATCGGGGCACGATATCACACTGGAGGATTATCGCGACGACATCGAAGAAACACTTGCCGGCCAACGCGCCGATCTGGAACTCGACAAGTGGCTAAAGGAGACGCGGCTCCGGACGGAGATTGTGTATCACGAGGAGGCGTTTCAGTGAGCCGGAAAAGACTCGGGCTGATCGTCGCGGGAACGCTGGTTGCCGTGTTCCTCGTGGGTGCCGCGGCGGCTTTCGTCGTCTTCCAGAGCGATTGGTTCCGTGATAAGGTTCGGGAACGTCTGATCGCAGCCGCTGAGGACGCAAGCGGCGGACGGGTTGAGATCGGCTCGTTTCAGTTCAGCTGGACGAACATGCGGGCTGAAGTGCGGAACTTCGTGCTGCGTGGCACCGAGCCCACCGGAAAGCCGCCCCTGGCTCGCGCGTCGTCAATCGTTGTAGGACTGAAAATCAGCTCCCTCCTGGACCAGAAAGCGGACGTTCGCTATCTCAATATCTCCAACCCGGACATTCATTTGATCATCGATCCGGACGGCCACACCAACGTGCCCGAGCCGAAGGTCAAACGCAGGTCTGAACGCGCAGCCATGGAAACGCTGATCAATCTGGCAGCCGGAGAGTTCAGCGCGCAGAACGGAGTTCTTGAAATCGAGTCCCAAACCAAGATCCCATTCGATGTTCGCGGGAACAACCTGACGGCCCGCTTCACCTACGAGCGGGCCGGGCCTCGCTACCGCGGCGATCTTTCCATTCAGCCGCTGGAGGTCCGTTGGGACGGCCAAACGGAAGCGCCTCTCGGGATACAGGCTTCCAGCGTGCTCGAGAGAAATCGGATTGAGATTTCCTCGGCGCGCGTGACGAGCGGGCAATCCGAAGTTCGGTTTTCGGGCGCAATCGAAGATCTGGCCACGCCACATGCCAACTTGCGCTACCAAGCCCGCGTTCAGGCGAATGATCTGGCAAAGGCGCTGCGTGTGCGCGGATTGGAGCGCGGCACGGTGCAGCTGACGGGAAACGCGCAGTGGACCGGGAGCACTCAGTACGCCGTCGACGGAGATCTGCATATTGCTGGCGGCGGGTTCCGGCAGGCACCCTGGAGCTTTCAGAATCTGCGGGCGGATGCGACGTTGCACGTCGATCCGCAGAGCATGCGACTGGACGGGTTGCGATTCTCGGGCGAGTCCGTGGACGAGCGCACGCGCGTACCGGTGAGCGGCCAGGCCGGCGCGCTCACGTTGCGCGCGGGGAATCTGGAAGCGCGTAAAGTCGAGATCGCGGCGCTGGGTGGCAGTTTCACTGGAGATGCCTTGTTACGAAACGGGGACCACTTCGAAGTACGAGGTGATCTCCGCGAACTGCAAACCCGGCGCGCAGTCAGTCTCTACAACACCGAGCCACTCCCTTGGGACGGCCTGGTCTCCGGACCGGTGCAGATCGAAGGTTCGCTGCGCCAGCAGAAGGATCTCCGTGCCTCCGCGAATCTGGTGATCGCGCCGGCTCTGCAAAGCCCGCCAGTGCACGGCCAGATTGCCATCACGTATGACCGAAGCAGCGGAGCCTTGGAGTTGGGCCGGTCGACGCTGCAGCTGCCGGCATCCCGTGTCGATCTCACCGGCGCCATCGGACGCCGTCTGCGCGTGCATCTAGAAACGCGGGACATCAACGATTTTCTGCCGCTCTTTGGGGAGAGCCTCACTTCGGTACCGGTCAAGCTGCAGAGCGGTTCGGCCGTCTTCGACGGCACAGTCAGCGGCAAGCCGGAAGATCCACAAATTGCCGGACATCTTGTGCTCACCCGGTTCGCTTACGAGGGACGAGCGTTCGATTCGTTGCAGGCCGAAGTGAACGCTTCGCGAGAGAGCATACGCTTGCAAAATGCCAGCCTGGCGCGCGGGCCGGGCCGGGCGCAATTTC
>Ga0126371_10003075_pt1 | contig 14522 bp, 10 predicted proteins | sample PanSoiMetaPlot_4_FD_110145 | JGI IMG/M metagenome (GOLD analysis project Ga0126371, IMG submission 110145) | Tropical forest soil microbial communities from Panama - MetaG Plot_4 | ecosystem: Environmental > Terrestrial > Soil > Tropical forest > Bulk soil | place: Panama | collected 2016-02-17 | reverse complement strand
GTCACCAGGATCGGAAATCCAATTCGGCGAATAGGTCGACGCCCCGCCGTGCGCGCCCAGGCGGAACAACGCACCTTCGGCGATCTCGTCGACGAGCTGCGGCGTGATGGCCGCATGGCGGTTGGCGTTCCAGCGTTCGACCTGCGCGTGGTGGTGACTGGCGCCATTGCCAGGCCAAAGGACGATCTTGCGGCGGTCGATGTCGCAATTGTAGGCGTGCGAGATGTGCGTCAGCGCGATGCCGTTCCGCTTGGCGAAAACCTGCGGCGGCAGGTAATAAGCATAGTCGCCGAAATAGGCGATGCGGGCGATCTTGAAGCGCGCCGCAAGCATTTTGACGGCGAGATAGACCGCAAGGGAGGAATAGAGCAGCGCATCGAGAAGCGTGCGATCCTCGGCGTCCAGCTCGTCCACGGCAACCTTGCGTTGCGCCCGCAGGGTCTCGCCGAGACAAGCGGCGCCGATGGCGATGCCGTCGTAGACCGTATCCCAGGGCGCCGCTGCGTTCGCTTTTACGACGCGATCGATCTCCGCCCGCGCCGCAACGTCGAGCACGGTCTCGAGCGAAAGATCGATCAAGCCATATTCGCGGCCGGCGCCGAGCATGTTGGTGCGGCACTGCGTGCACGCCGAATTGCGGGTATCGCCCGCGGCGGTCGGCGGCACGTGCAGCGAGAATTTCACCGAGCATATCGGCTGCATCCCGTCGCAGGACAGGATGAGCGCCGCATGGCCCGCATCTTCCAGCACACGCGCGAGCAGCGCGTGGCTGGCGTAGAACGGCGCGATTCCCGCGTCGGGCGCCAGAAACAGGGTCACGGGCCGGCCGCTCGCTTCGAGCGCAGGAACGGCCGTGCGCCGCTGTTCGCGTGCCGGCGTCAGCCTGGCTTCGACGGCGGCGGCGCGCACACGGCGCAGCAGGCCGAGCGCCCCGCGAAGGCGACGCCGCAGCAGGCTCCGCGCGCGACGCGGTGCAAGCGGAGAGTCGATGCTGTCTTGATTGGTTGCCGACATGACGCCGAAAATCATCCGCCCGCAAAACCCCGGGCGCCTCGCCGATCAGTCCTCAGATATGGGAATACTGGCGACCGACGTGTATCGTCGTTCGCCGCGGCTCGGCTCAGCCCGAGCCTTCGACGAATACGTTGAAGGTGCCGGTCGCTTTTTGCTCTTCACGCGCCTTTTTGAGGCGAACGATAAGGTTCTTCGCCTCGTCCTCATCCCAATCGCAGGTCTTGTATTCCGCCGGATTGTAATTGGGCACCCGCGAGCGCTTCTTCATCGCCGGATTCAGCATCGTCATCAACGCTTCGGAGACCACCAATGGCAGGCCGGTGAGCACGATGTTGATCATTAGGTGCATGCCGATCTTGGCAACCTCGAAGAGCTCACGCGGCTTCAGGTACCATCGCTCCGGCAGCATGAACCAGCCGATCCCCTTCGTGTGCCCGAATATCGCGGCCACGGATCTGACGTTCACGTAGGACCGTAAATTATACCCGATGATGTCGCGCTTGAGCTGCCACTCGGAGCAGCTTTCCGGGACATAGGGAAGCGGCGTCTTGTCGAAGATGCTGGTGGTCATCGCCAGTACACTGTTGAAGTTCCGCCAATTCTCGGTCACGACCACGCGGCCGGATTCCTTGAGCTCGTTCCACAGCGGCGTGCCGGGATAAGGAATCAGATTGTTATATTTGGTCGCGACGACGTCGGCGTCGCGCACGACCTGGTACGAGTGCTCGCGGTCCGCGGACGTTTCGGTCGGCAAGCCGAAGATCATGAAGAGGGAAACGTCCATGCCGTATTTCTTGCACAGGGCGGTCGTTTCCAGGTGGCAGTCGATCGTCTCGTCCTTGCGGATCAGATCGGCGATCCGCTGCACGCCGGTCTCCATCCCGAAGCCCATGTGCGTGAACCCGGCCTCGGCCATGTGGCGCACTAAATCTTCGCCGCCATGATGGAGCACGTTGTCGGCGCGCGTTTGCACCGACAGCTTGACCTTCTTGTGCAGGCCGCGCTCGATGATCATGTCGCAGAGTTCGTGGACGCGGCGCGCCTTGAGGCAGAAATTGTCGTCATAGAAGACGATCTGGTGTTGATTGTATTGATTGACCAGCACGTCGAGCTCTTCGACGATCTTGCGCGCCGACCGGTAGCGATAAGTGGTGCCGGTGAGCAGCCGCTGGCTGCAATAGGAGCAGCGATAGGGACAGCCGCGCGAGGTCGTCATGAACCCCATGTCGTATTTGGGATTCTTGAAGAGATGGTAGGGGAAGCTCGGAATGTCGTCGATGTTCGGGATCAGCGGCGCGGTCGGGTTGCTATGAACCTTGCCGTCGCGCCGATAGCTGACGCCGAGGATCTTGGTGGGGTCCTGCTCGCCGCGCAAAGCGCGGTGGAGCTGGAGCATGATTTCTTCGCCTTCGCCGCGGACGACGTAATCGCCGCTGCCAATTTCGAGCGCCTCTTCCGGCAGCGTGGTCGGATGCAGTCCGCCGAATACGACCGTCGCGTCTGGGAATTCGGCCTTGACCATGCGCGCGATCTCGTAACCGCGACCCACATGTGCCGTCAGGCAGGAAATTCCGACGATGTAGGGACGCTCGAGACCGTCCAAGGCGTCGTGCAGCACCGCCGGCGTGATATCGACCGTCTCCTCATCGAGCACCCGGCACGGAATGCCGTGCTGCTCGAGATACGCGGCGATATAGCCGATGGCGACCGGAATGCCGACCGGCACGTAGCGTGATAAGAAGCCACCGAACTTCTCGGTTGCCGGGTTTATCAGCAGCATTCGTTTGAGCCCCGCCTCAGCGCGCCGGAAGGGTATCAGTCCGATACCCGCAAAACAAGGTCGCACCCGCGGACTGGCGGCCTGGAGCCACGCTACCGGTCACCGGATTGACCCGCCGCGGGCGTCACGCTGAACGTTCCCACCGGCAACGGCTCGCCGCGAAACGCGCGGCGCAGCACATCGGCAAAGCCGAAACGGGTGAAGGGAACCAGATCGGAATTGAGCCGAAACGTCGCCGTTCTGTGTTCCGCCGGACACGGTCCGGCTGGATCGTAACCGGTGATGAGGCAGCCAGCCGGATTCGCATAGATGCTCGCGCCGCAGGCGCGGTCGAAGACGAAGCTATGCCGGCGCAGCCCCGCGAGTTCGAGGCTGATATTCGTATCGTAACTCGACAAGCAGACCCGGCGATTATAGAGGAAGTCCCGCGCCGGCGGCGCGAAGTCGACCACGAGCACCTGGTCGTCGGCGTGCGCGAGATAGGCGCCGACCTGGGTGCGGAAATCGGCGACGATCGGCGCCTCGTAGAGCAGCCATTTGCCGAGCTGCAGCTGATTGGCCATGAAGACGAAGACGAGGCTCGCGAGAGCAATGAAGCGCACCGGCGCGATCCGCACCAGGTGAAGAGCGCCGACCATCAGCATGAGAGCGCCGAACTGGGACGCGACCGCATAGCGGCTGTTGACGTCGAAGCGCTCTGGAAAACGGTCGATGGCGATATAGGGAATCGTGCCGAGGATCAGGACGATCGCGCCGACGATGAACAGGCCCCGCAACTCGCCCGCATCCGTCGCCCCATTGCGCCACGCGGCGCGCCCGGCAAAGAGCGCGCCGATCAGCAGCACGACGCTCAACAGCGGATTGTCGTATCGCCAGAGATCGGCGGTAAACCTCGCCGGTTCACGCACATCGAGGAAGAAGCGCAAGCTTTGCTTCGCGAGCCGCGCAAAGTCTTTCCCGTCTGGCGTCTCGATTCCGTTATATCCATGATAAATGCCTTCCGGCGTCAGCCAAACGACGCGCACTGTCGCGGCGGCGAGCGCCAGTGCCGCAAAAGGCGCGATCGCCAACGCTGCCGCACGCCAACTGCCGCGTTCGCGGTAGAGCAGCCACCAGCGTAACGGCTCCAACGCGATCAGCGTTTCGATCGTCAACCCTATGACCATCGCCACCAGCGCGCCGGCAACCGCGACGACACCCCGCCGCAGGCTCAGCCAAATCGACAGCAGATAGAAAAATGTCACCGGCTCGTAGAACGAGTGCGCCAGGCTCCCGTGGAGGTCGGCGAGAAACGGCGAGGACAGGTACAGCACCGCGAACGTCGCGGCCACGGACGGGCCGAAGCATGCATCGCGGAAAATGCGCCAGATCATCCAGCCGCATGCCAGCAGCGAACCGACGGCGAGGATGTGACCGACCTGCCCTGCCCGATCGCCGCCCAGCAAAAAGCACAGATCCAGGAACACGCCGTAGCCGGGGTGCGCCGCCTCCCACATGTAGCGCGGAATCGCGCCCGCGCCTTGCGACCGGTAGACCCAAACCCACGCCCAGTCGTCGCCGCCGAAAATCGTGTTCGACGCGAGCAGCGGCAGGTTCACCGCGCACGCAAGGATCAGCGCCGCGAAGACGCACGAGCGGGCGACCCGTTCGTCCTCCAGCGCGCCGCCCTGTGCGCGCGGGACTGCGCGATCACTCAATGCGATCACGGGCTTTTACCGACGCGAACCGGGCCGGAGTTCCGGTCGATCACCAGGTCGCCCGCGTCGAGCGGCGTGCCGTCGAGGACGTGGCGCGCTAGGTCGGCGATCCGGAAGCGGGTGAACGGCTGCATCTCGGGCCGAAGGCGGAACTCGGCATTCCACTTCGGCGGACACGGCGTGCGATTAAAGGCGGTCGCCCCGCATAGCCCATCCGCGGTGTATTCGGCGGCGCCGCAATCCGCATCGTAGGCGAAGCTGCCGTGGTCGCGCCCGGCGATATTGAGCACGACATTGACGTCGTAATTCGCCAGACACCGTCTGACGAAAAGTACGTCGTCGCTTCGCGGGTGGAGATGAACGAACAACAGCTCGGGATCATGGCGCGCGAATTCATCGGCGAGCTGACTCTGAAAATCTTCGACGACGAGCTCGTCGTAGAGCATCCATTTGCCGAACTGAAGCTCCATCGCCGAAAATAGGAAAACGAGCGCGGCAATCGCGATGGCACGTGCCGCGCGTCCAGGCAGCGCCGTCAGCATGGCGGCGCCGAGGATGAAGACGCCGAATTGCGACATGACCGCGAGCCGCGCGTAAAAGCCGGTCCAGACCGGCGGCCGGCCGGCCGCGACATAAGGCGCCATTCCGGCAAACAGGACGGCGCCGCCCAAGACAAACAGGCCAACCAGCCGGCGCGCCGGCAGCGCCGCCGCATTCGTCCGGTACGCAGCGAAGCCAACTGCTGCGGACGCAAGTACCAGAATCGTCATGATCGCGGCGCTCTCGTGCCCAAAAAGCCACGGCACGAATTTCAGCGGCGCCATCGCCAGAACGTAATAGTGCAGGTGCGTCACGATCCCGTGCAGCACCGTGCCGACGGCGAGCGGCTCGACGGCGTTGCGGCCGGTCGCATAGCCGTGCGGAACGAAGAACGTAAGCCGTGCAATCAGGAGGGCAAAAATGAGGCCGGCATAGGGTGCGCTGCGCCACGCGACCGTCTTTGGCGGCTCGCCGCGCTGTCGCAGATACCACCAGCGGATGATTTCGAGCGGCGCCAGCGTCTCGATCGACAGCGCGATCGCCTGGCACAGAATGGCTGCGATGGCGGCCGCAATGCCGCGCCGGCCGCTGATGCGGATCGACGCCAGGTACGAGAAAATGAAGACGTCGTACTCGGCATGCGACAGTGTTGCCCGGTTGCCGCTTAGGAACGGCGACGCAAGATACAAGATCGCGACGCTGGCGGCGAATATCACGAGGCCTTTGCCTTCGCGAAAAATCCGCCACAGCATCCAGCCGTTGGCGAGATGAAAGATCACCGCCATCGCGCGGGCGGCGCGTCCTGGCGCATCGCCGCCGATCAAGAACGGCAGGTTGATCAGCGGCCCAAAACCTGGGTGTGCGATCATCGACATGTAGTACTGGATTTCGCCGATGCCCTGCCAGTGATGGACCCAGACCCACGCCCAGTCGTCGCCGAACACCGTGTTGCAGATGAACATCGGCACGTTCACGGCCAGCGTGAGCGCCATCATGCCGAGGACACACCACTGGGCTGCGGTATCTCCGGCCTTCGCTTCAGGACCGGCCGCGGCGGCTTGCTCGACCGTCACCACGCGCTCAAGCCCCCGTCGACGGCCAGCGTTTGCCCGGTCACGTAGCTCGCCGCGTCGGAGGCCAGGAACACCAGCGCGCCGACCACTTCCTCCGCCGCCGCCATGCGGCCGAGCGGCACACGGGCGCTGTAACGCTTATGGAAGGTTTCGTTCTGACCGCTGGCGACGCCGCCCGGGACCAGCGTGTTGACGCGCACCTGCGCCGGCGCCCACAGCGTTGCAAGATAACGTGTGAGACCGATCACGCCGGCCTTCGACGCGGCATAGACCGGCGGCGTATTGATGGCGCGACCCATGTACTCCGAGCCCTCGTAGATGCGCTGGTCCGCGCCGAGGAGCCCGTAGATCGACGCGGTCTGGACGATCGAGCCGCGACGGCGGCCGACCATGCGTTTGCCAACCTCTTGTGCGACCAGGAACATCGCGTCGAGGTTGACCGCCATGACCTCACGCCACGTCGCCAGGTCATAGTCCTCCGCCGGCGCGAAGAATGCCGCGAGATCCTTCGTCTTGGTAGCGGCGTTGTTATGCAGGACGTCGATCGCGCCGAGCTCGGTCTCGATCCGGTCGATCGTGGCCTTGAGCCGCTTCGCGTCAGTGATGTCGCACGCCAGACCGAGCGTGCGTGCGCCGGTCGCCGCCGCGATCGTTTCGGCCTGCTCGGCAACAGCCTTTGGATCGAGGTCGATCAGCGCGACCGCGGCGCCATGTTCGGCCAGGCCGCGCACGAAATGCGGCCCGAGAATGCCGGCGCCGCCGGTAACCACCGCGACCTTGTTGGAAAGATCGAAACGCCGGTTGACGCCGGCACCTGCGCGACGCCGCAGCAGGAGTTCGACGATCTCGAAGTCGAGCGCGCTGTCGATATCGTGCGAGCGTTCGGCTGGCATCTCATAGAGCCGCGTATCCGGGTAGAACACCTTGGGATCGCTGCGGAATTTCGCCGCGTTCCAGGCATAGATCGATGCATTCATGTCGAAGCTCGGCGGTGCGTCCTGCCGGCGGACCACTCCAGCCGGCGCCGTCTTGGCCGGACTGACCCGGCCATCGTTGCCGACTTCGACCAGATTGAAATAAGGCGAGCGATGCGACGGCGTCCCGGTGATCACCGACGCGACGCGCCGGTCTTCGAGCAAACGAACGACGCCGCGGATGTCGTCCGGCAGGCGCAGCGGCGACGTCGCATCGAGATCGACCAGTGTATCGAATGCCGTGCCGTGGCGCTGCTCGACGGTCGCGAGCGCATGACGAATGGCCGGCACCTTGGCCGCGGCGTCGGTTGCCAGCTCCGCCGGGCGCTCGATCAGGTCGTCGGCGCCGGCGGCCTTGGCGGTTTCAAGAATCGCCGTCGAATCCGAGGACACGGCGATCCGCTCGAACATGCCCGCTTGCCGCGCCTGTTCGATCGAATGGACGAGCAGCGGTTTGCCGAGCAGCGGTCGCAGGTTCTTGTTCGGCAGGCCCTTGGAGCCGCCGCGCGCGCAGATGGTGCAGAGCCGTTTCATGCCGGAGCCTCGATGAATTGCCGATCGCGCGCCGACCGCTCGATCGCGGCGATCAGCGCGACCACGCGTGCGCCCTCTTCGAGGCTGCAAACCTCGGGCGCGCCGTCGATCAATGCCTGGTGCACGGCCGCGATCGTTGCATCGCGCTCGACCGCGATCCGCTCGCTCGTCGTGCCGATCTCGACCGTGCCGTTGACCAGATCCGCGGCCAGCGTTTCGCCTCCAGTCTGGATCGCGATCTGCCGGCGACCGCGGCGATCGAGCGAATTCAGGTGCAGCGTGACCACGGGACAACGTGCACAGGACATCACCAGGCCCCAGCCGTCGTCGGCATCGACCGTCACCTTACCCAGCCGGCCGCCCAGCGCCGCGACCAGGCGGGCCGGGCCGAAAAGCCAGGTCGCGAGGTCGAGCTCATGGCTCAGGTCGCGCAGCACCCCGCCGCCGGCCGCGCGCGATGCCGAATAGGTTGCCGCCGTATCGCGTCCCGGCCGCCAGTCGCCCAGCCACTGGCCGACATGGAAATCGGCGATTTCGGCAGGCCGGCCGGCGAGCGCCGTCCGCAGCGCCTGAACCGCGGGATGAAAGCGCAAATTGTAGCTCACACCGGCACGGCGGAAGCGGTTTTGCGGCAGCGCGGCCGGCGCCGCGAACAACGGCTTCTCGACAAGCACGAAGCCAGCATGGTTGCGCGCCGCCAATTCCGTCAGCACCGCTTCATGGCCGCCGGTCTCGACCGCGATCACGACATGATCGAACGAACCGGCATCGAGCGCCTCGCGCAGCGATCGGAATACCGGCCGGCCGCCGCCAATACCGCGGCGGCTCACGACTGACACGATATGTCCCATGTGCTCGAGCACGGCCGCATGCCGCGCACCGATCGAGCCATAGCCGACGACGAGGCAGCGCAATGTCATCGGAAGATGTGGGCGTCGCCCTGCGCACGCTGGAGATCGTCGAGGTGGCCGATATCGATCCAGTATTCGCGCAACGGATAGACGGCGGCGGGTCCGCGATTCAACGCGACCCGACGGAACAGGTCGGGCATGTCGATCGGCCCCGACGGCGGAATCTGGTCAAGCGCTTCGGGCGACAACGCATAGATGCCCGCGTTGACGAATTCTTTTCGCGTCGGCTTCTCTTCGAACTCGGCGAGCCGCCCGCGGTCGATCCGCACCACGCCGTAAGGAATACGCCACTCGTATTCGCGCACGCACATGGTTGCGGCAACACCCTGCTCGCGATGGAACAGCAACAGCTGCCGCGCGTCGAGGTTGGTGAGCACGTCGCCGTTCATCACCAGCAAAGGCGCCGTCGGCCGCGCGGGCAGCAAGCGCAAGGCGCCCGCGGTTCCCAGGCTCTCATTCTCCTGGAGATAGTCGATCTCGACGCCGAGCGACCGGCCGTCGGCGAAATGGGCGCGGAACATATCCGCCTTGTAATTGACGGCGATGAAGAACCGGGCGAATCCCTGCTGCGCCAAATTCGCGATGGTGATTTCAAGCAGCGGCTTGCCGCCGACCGCAAGCAAGGGCTTCGGGGTTTCTTCGGTCAGCGGGCGCAGCCGGCTGCCAAGCCCGCCGGCGATCAGCACGACGAGCGTCTCCTCGCGCAAGGCCCGCAACGCCTCGTCGAAGGTGATGAGGCCGACGATCTTCTCGCCGTCGACGACGGGCAGTTGATGGATCGCGCGTCCGCGCATCAGGGCGATCGCTTCTTCCTGCGTGATGCCGAATCTTGCCGTCACCGGCGCGCCGTTCATCACCTCGGAAACCGACCGGTCGAGGCCGATGCCCCGCAGCAATGCGCGACGTACGTCGCCGTCGGTCACCGTGCCGAGCAACCGCTCGGCGGCGTCGACGACGAGCACGATCTGGGCCGCGCCCTTTTCCAGGTGCTGCATCGCCGAGAGAATCGGCGTATCGCGCGTGACGAAGATGTCGTGAATATTTTTCATGCTGTTATTGACTGCCGCTACGATCGAGGGTGGTCGGGATCATGACTCGATAATGTCGTCGACGTCATAGGCGCGCCGGGCCGTCTTGCCGATCATGTCCCAAAGGGCGATCGGCGGCAGGCCGATCCCCGGCCGCTTCACCGCGAGATTCTCGCGCGAAAAGGCTTCGCCCGCGGCGATGGCACGCGACGCAACTAACGCCCGGCGGGCGATCGGGATATTCGCCGTTTCCGCCGCTTGCGGTTGCTTTTGTCCATCGCCGAGCGCGCGTTCAACATGCCGGACCGCCGCTACCATCGTCCGAAACTCGGCCGGCTCAAGCGATGCCGCATGATCGGGGCCCGGCCGCGTACGGTCGAGCGTCAGATGCTTTTCCAGCATGACCGCGCCGCGCGCCGCCGCCACAACCGCAGTTTCGATGCCGAGCGTATGGTCGGAGTAACCGACCGGTAGGTCGAAAGCGGCTGCGAGCGTATCCATCGCCCGGAGATTGGCGGATTCGACGGGCGCCGGATACTCGGTCGTGCAGTGCAGGAGCGTGACTTTGCCGGTCAGCGTGGCGCGCACCGACGAATCCTGCCACGCCGCGGCAAAGGCCGTACGCGACGGCGCTTCGCTCGTTCCGGCATAGCCAAACGCCAGAACCGACAGCGCTTCCTGCACTTCATCGAGCGTCGCCATCCCGGTCGACAAGATCACCGGCCGCCCGGCGCGCGCAATGTCGAACAGCATGGGTGCGTTCGTCAGGTCGCCCGAGCCGACCTTGATCCGCGGCAGCCGGAGCTCGTGCAGGAGAAAATCGAGCGACGCCGGATCGAACGGCGTCGACATGAATCCGATGCCGCGCTGCCGGGCGCGTGCCGTCAGCGCCGAATAGGCCGAACGCGGCAATTCGAGCCGTTTCAGCATGTCGCGCTGGGATTCGGCGGCCGCGGTCGTTTGCTTTTGGTAGGCCGCCTTGTCGGCGCGCGCCGACGCGACGGCGTCGGCCGCGAACGTCTGGAATTTGATGTAATCCGCGCCGGCATCGGCGGCGGCGTCGACCAGACGCAGCGCGTCGTCGGCCGACCCGTCGTGATTGACCCCCGCTTCGGCAACGATCTCGACGCGATCGGTCATGCGCCGGCGAACTCCGCAAAACGCTTGCCGAGCAGCGCGCGTGGGTCGTTCAGCGATTTGAGCGCGGCGACGATCCGTTCGGCCGCATGGCCGTCGCCGTAGGGACTGGCGGTCGGCTTGCGCCCGCGTTTGAGCGCACGCGTTATTGCGGCGCCGATGGCACCGCGCTGCGGCGGGCAGTCGAACACTGAGTCTGCCCGGAGGCGACCCGTCTGCCGGTCGCCGACATTGACCGTCGGAATGCCGAAGCTGGGTGCCTCGTAAAGTCCGCTCGACGAATTGCCGACGACCACGTCCATGTACGTCAACGCCGCGAAATAGCCCGCCGGCCCGAGCGAAGGAACAAATCGCGCCGCCGTGCGCCGCGCGATGAAGCCGCGAATCCGTTCCTCGATCCGCCGGCCGTCGGGATCGGCATTCGTGCCAGTAAACAGGATCGTCGCTCCGTCGCGCGACGCCAGCGCCGCGAGCATCTCGTCGAGCTGCGCTAGGCTATCGGCGGCCAAAGTCACCGGATGAAAGGTCGCGAGGACATTGATGGCACCAGGCGCAAGGTCAACCGAAGAAAAAAACGCCTCGCGCGACGGCACCGGCGTCGTGCGGATCAGATCAAGCCCGGGGCTGCCCACGATGTGAATGCGATCGGCGGCCTCGCCGAGCTGGCGCACGCGCCGCGCCGCCACTTCGTTCGTCACGAAATGGAGATGCGCCATCTTGGTGATCGCGTGGCGGAAGACGTCGTCGAACGCGCCTTCGGTCACGTCGCCGCCGGCGATGTGCGCGATCGGGATGCGCGCGATGGTCGCCGCGGTCGCGCAACAGGCGATCTCGTAGCGATCGCCGAGCAGCAGGATGAGGTCGGGTGCGAGCCGCGCGAGCACACCGCCCATCCCTCCCAGCAGACGGCCGGCCGCAGCGGTCACGGCCGCCGCATCGTCGCCGTCGAGTTTCATATCTACCTCAGCGGCGATGGCAAAACCGTCCCGCCGCACCTGCGCCGCCGTGTCGCCGGCGGATTTCACAAGGTGCTGCCCGGTCAACACGACCTGCAGGTCGAAGGCCGGGTCATCGCGCAAGGCGCGCAGCAGCGCAACGAGCACGCCGTAATCGGCCCGGCCACCCGAGACCGCGCATATCTTGAGCGGGCGCTTCATGGCGGCGCCAGGAACGGGCTCGACGGCAGACTGACGATGCGCCGCGCGAGACTCTCGGCGACGGGCAGCGGCGCGCGCGGATTGCCGGCGTAGATCGACAGCTCGTGCATCGGTGTCCACGCCGGCCGCGTCGCTAGGCCGACGGCGTTGGTTGCGTCGAGAATCGGTTCGAGGCAAGGCTCGTTGCCAGCGTCGAGGATGAGCGACACGAGCCAATGGTTGCTCGCTGCGAACGGCGCGTCGGCGAAGAGCCGTAGGCCGGGCGTGTCGGCGAAGCATTCGGCGTAACGACGCCACAGCCGCGCCTTCGCCGCCACCATCGGCTGAAGACGCTCGAGTTGCGCCAGCCCGAGCGCGGCGTTGACATTGGGCAGCCGGTAGTTCCAGCCGACAGCATCGTGCACGAAGGCCCAAGGGTGCGGTTGCTTCGCGGTCGTCGTCAGGTGACGGATGCGCTCGGCGAGCGCACCGTCGTCGGTCAGGATGGCTCCGCCGCCGCCGGTCGTGACGATCTTGTTGCCGTTGAAACTCAAAGCCGCCAACGGCGCGAGCGAACCGCAGGCGCGATCCTTGTAGCGGCTGCCCAAGGCCTCGCTGGCGTCCTCGACCACAAGCAGCTTGTAGCGGCGGGCAATATCGGCGAGCGCGTCCATGTCGGCGGGATGGCCGAAGATGTGTACCGGCAGCAGCGCTCCGATCCGCCGGCCGGTCTGCCGGTTATAGAGCATGCCGTCGCGTATCTCGCCGATCTCGGCGAGATACGCCGACAGCGCCGCCGGCGAAATGCCAAGCGTCGATTCATCGACATCGACGAAATGCGGTACGCCGCCAGCATGGACCACCGCATTGGCCGCCGCAACGAAGGTAAGCGCCGGCACCAGCACTTCGTCGCCAGCGTGCACGCCGCCGACGTCCAAAGCCACCTGAAGCGCAACCGTGCCGCTCGTCACCGCCACGGCGTGGGCGACCTCGCAGCTCTCGGCCAGCGCGCGCTCGAACCGGCCAACGTAAGCGCCGCCGTACGAAACCCAGCCGGTGTCGATGCAGTCGTCGAGATAGCGCTTCTCGTTGCCGAGAAAACGCGGCTCGTGCAGCGCGACACGCGTTTCGTCCGCCGGCAGCGCCTTGCGAATGCGGCGCACGATATCAGCCGGATCGACGGCGGCAGCCTTGGGCATCGGGCGGGTCGAAGCGGTCACTTCATGCTGACTCAAATGTTGTAGCGCTCGTGCTTATAAGCGGCGCGGTTGGCCGGATCAGAGAACCAGGCGATGGTCTCACCGAGACCGCGCTTGAAGCCGTCGCGTCCGCCGTATTGCGGCCGCCAATCGAGCAATTTCGCCGCCTTGGCGACGTCGGCGAACAGTCGCTCGACTTCGCTCGCCGCCGGCCGCACCCGCTCCGCATCTGTCTCGATCTCGACCTTGACGCCCAGTCCTTCGGCAATCGCGGCGGCGGTGTCGCGGATCGAGATTTCGAAGCCGGAACCGAGGTTGACGACTTCGCCGACCACGTTTTCGGCGACCGCCGCGCGCGCGAAGCCGCGCACCGTGTCGGCGACGAACGAAAAATCGCGCGTCGGATGCGTCGCGCCGAGCCTAATCCGGCGCTCGCCGGCAAGAAGCTGCGTCAGGATCGTCGGGATCACCGCCCGCGCCGATTGCCGCGGCCCGAAGGTGTTGAACGGCCGCAACACGGCGACCGGCGTGCCGAATGCACGATGGTACGAGAGCGCGACCTGGTCGGCGCCGATCTTGGTCGCAGCGTATGGCGACTGTCCCTGCAATGGGTGCTCTTCAGTAATCGGCACAAACCGGGCAGTGCCATAGACCTCGCTGGTCGACGTCACGACGGCGCGTGAGACGTCGAGCATGCGCGCGGTCTCAAGTACGTTGAGCGTCCCTTTGACGTTGGTATCCACGAAGGCTTCGGGCGAGTGATAGGAGAACGGGATCGAAATCAGCGCCGCCAGATGCAGGACGACATCGCAATCGCGCATGGCCGCGCGTACGCCGCTTTGATCGCGGACGTCGCCCGCGAAAACATCGAGACCCTTGCGCAGATCGGGCGCGAGCGTGTCGAGCCAGCCCCAGGAATTGAACGAGTTGTAGAACACGAAGGCGCGCACACTGACGCCGTTGCGCACCAAGGCCTCGACAAGATGCGAGCCGATGAAGCCATCGGCGCCGGTGACCAGAACCCGCCGCCCCCGCAGTGCCGCCACCTCGCGCGAAAGATCAATCATCGTCATGCACCGCCCGCCAGTTTTGCAGACCGGATGCCGTAGTCAGGCGCGGCGCTTCCGACGGCATTGAGTTCGACATAAGTCGTTTGCGCCAGCGGCCCAGGCACCGCCGACGCCACCGGAACGGCGGCCTCGATCTCGAAAGCGCCGGCGGCGATCCGGTGAATTCCGGCATCCGCGCCATTGATGCGCAGGTGGAGCGACAAACCACTGGCGGCGCTGCATAGGCCGGACAAAACCAACCGGCCGCCCGGCGCCGGAGCCAGAACAATGCAGGCTTGCGGCCGTGCCTCGACGATACCCAGCGGCCGGCTGCGGCTCAGCGCCTGCTGCCCGAGACGAAAGCCGCGATAGAAATACGGCATCGCCCCGTCGTCGCCGGCATCGATCGTTCGCGGCGGCTGGAACACCAGCCGCACGCCCAGCTTGCGG
>Ga0126371_10003074_pt1 | contig 14525 bp, 12 predicted proteins | sample PanSoiMetaPlot_4_FD_110145 | JGI IMG/M metagenome (GOLD analysis project Ga0126371, IMG submission 110145) | Tropical forest soil microbial communities from Panama - MetaG Plot_4 | ecosystem: Environmental > Terrestrial > Soil > Tropical forest > Bulk soil | place: Panama | collected 2016-02-17 | reverse complement strand
TCGCGGTCGCACGCCTACCACGGGATGAACGCGTACGGCACCTCCCTCGGAGGCATACCGCTGCTCACCGAGCCTTTCGGGCCGCTGGTCGGTCAGGTGGAGCAGGTGCCGTGGGACGACCCGACGGCGCTGGAGAAGACGATCGAGATGCTGGGCTCATCGGTCGCCGCGTTCTTCTGCGAGCCGGTGATCGGCGCTGGCGGGGTGTACCCACCGCCGCCTGGCTACCTCGCCGAAGTGCGGGAGATCTGCCGGCGGCATGAGGTGCTGTTCGTCGCCGACGAGGTGATCACCGGCTTCGGCCGGGTCGGCGACTGGTTCGCGAGCACCAGATTCGACTTGCAACCCGACATGATCACCACCGCCAAGGGCCTTAGCTCCGGTTACCTGCCGATCGGCGCCGTCATCGTGTCGTCGTCGGTGGCCGAGCCATTCTGGCGATCCGGCACCACCGACGTGTTCAGGCACGGCTACACCTACTCCGGCCACCCGACGGCCGCGGCGGTGGCGCTCGCCAACCTCGACTTGATCGAGCGCGAGCACCTCATCGCGCGGGTGGCCGAACTCGAGCCGGTGCTCGCCAAGGCGGTGGCCCCGCTGGCTGACCTCGGGTTGGTCAGCGCGGTGAGGGCCGGAACCGGCCTGCTGGCCGCGGTGGAGATCGCCGAGGACGCCAGGGCGGCCGACCCCGCACTCGGCCAGCGCCTGGTGCTGGCGATCCGTGACCGCGGCGTCATCACCAGGCTGCTTCGCGGGGTCGCGCTGCAGATCTCGCCGCCGTTCGTGATCACCGAGGACGAGATCGGCCGGATCGCCGAGGTCTACGGCGACGCCCTCAGCTCGCTGGGGTGATCTTCGCCCCGGCCGGAAGCTGGAACAGCGAGGCCGCCGGCGAGGCGGAGTAGCTCTTCAGCTCGAAGCTGGTCGCGTCGCCGGCGACCTTGACGTAGCCGAGTATGTTGTGCGGGGTCGAGCAGATCGTGCTCGTGCCCTTGACGCCCTTGGCGTTGAAGTTAACGCAGTGCATCGAGATCCCGTTGACGGTCATCGATGACATCGTGACCTTGTCGCCCGCGAAGCCCGCGGCGATCGAGAACGCCTCGAGGAAGGCGACCCAGTGCGACGGGGTGTAGAAGTTGACGATCTGGTTCTGGGCGACAGCCTGGGCCTTGCCGAGCTTCTGGCATGACCAGCCGGACGCGGCGTTCGGCGACGTGCAGGAGTACTCGCCGTTGCTGTTGCTGACCAGATCGAGATTGGCAGTGGCGCTGCCTTGGGCAGTTTCCTTGAACGCGACATCGGTCGGCGGCTGGACCGCGTAAGTGATCGTGGTCGGCGAGCCGCCCGTGGTCGCGTAGGTGGCCGAAAATGGCGTCGCCTCACCCGACTTGAGGCCCTGGGTGAACGCCTTGATCGCGGCGCGGTTGCTGTCTACCGCGTGCCTGACGTCATTGATCTTCTGCACGACGCCGCAGCCGGCCAGCGCGGCGATCAGCGCGGCGGCCACGGCGAGCCAAGTCGCACGAGAGAGCATGGGGGCCTCCTTCTGCGAGGGTCCGGGGCTCACCCCGGTAGCAGCACAGGCTTGGGGCGTCCAGAATACGGCCCATTTGGGGGTGGACGTGACGCTCCATGATGCGAATCTCTAGGCAATCTTCAGGGTTCTTGCAGACCTGACCACCAAGATCGGTTCCTGCTGCGGCGGCCAACTCAGTCTTGTCGAAACCAGTGGAGTGCCGATGTTCTTGACTTATCTGCTGCGCGAATTGCGCCGCAGGGCCAGGCAGGCGATCTTGATCGCGCTCGGCCTGGCGCTTGGTATTGGATTGGTCATCACGGTGACCGCAGCATCATCTGGCGTGAAGAACGCGCAGGCCGACGTGCTCCACTCGCTGTACGGAGTCGGCACCGACATCACCGTCACGCAGGCGCCGAGCGCCGGATCAGGCGGCTTCGGCCCGGTTGGCTTCGGCTTCAACAGCGGGACCCGCACTAGGCCCAAAGCCGGCACGAAGATCAACGTGAACCGGCTGACCACCGGCCAGTACGGCCCGATCAGTACCGCTTCGGTGACCTCGATCAGCCACCTGAAGGACGTGGCGGCCGCGACCGGCGCCCTGACGATGAACGATTCGAAGATCTCGCTGACCATCGGCAACTTCAGCTTCAACGGCGCCGGAGGCGGCGGGACCAGTGGCGTGGGCGGAGGCGGCGTGGGCGGACGCGGCCGCTTCGCGCCCGACTTCTTCAGCGTCGCCGGAGTCGATTTGTCGACAGGGGCGCTGGGCCCGCTGTCCTCGGCCAGGCTGTCGTCGGGCCGGACGTTCACCGCGGCCGACGCGACATCGGAGGTGGCGGTCGTCGACGTCAACTACGCCAAGCAGAACAAGCTGAAGGTCGGCTCGGTGATCGCGATCGGCAACTCCAAGGGCAAGGGCACGAACTTCACGGTCGCTGGCCTGGTTTCCACCCCATCTGGCACCGGGTCTGACGTGTACATCCCGCTGGCGGAAGCGCAGAAGCTGGCCGGAGCGGCCGGCAAGGTCAACACCATCTACGTGGCCGCGGCGAACTCCACTGACATCAGCGCGGTGCAGAAAGAGATCAGCGGGCTCATGCCCAAGGCCACGGTAACGACGGCCAACTCGCTGGCGAGCCAGGTCACGGGCTCGCTGTCGAGCGCGGCTAGCCTGGCGAACAGGCTGGGCCGCTGGCTCGCCATCGCGGTGCTCGCCGCCGCGTTCGCGCTCGCGGTGCTGATGACGATGGCCGCGGTGGCGCGGCGGGTCCGTGAGTTCGGCACGCTCAAGGCCCTCGGCTGGCGCAGCAGGCGGATCGTCGGCCAGGTCATGGGCGAGGCCCTGGCGATCGGGCTGGTCGGCGGGGTCGTTGGCGTCGGGCTTGGCTACCTCGGATCGACGCTCGTCAGCAGGTTCAGCTCGAAGCTGACCGCCACCATAGGGACTGCTACCGGCTCGGGCACGCCAGGCGGCGGCCGGGTGTTCACGCCAGGCGGCTTTGGCGGGGGCAACTTCGGCGGAGGCGGAGGCGGCCAGTTGCCAAGGGGCGGATTCGGGCGGCTGGCGACCAGCCCGACGCTCACCGTTCATCTCACCGCGCCGGTGACCATCTCGATCATCGGTGCCGCCGTCCTGCTCGCCATCATCGGCGGGCTCATCGCAGGCGGGTTCGGCAGCTGGCGGGCCGCGCGCCTGCGTCCGGCGGCCGCGCTGGCCGCCGTCGCCTAGCCAAAGGGGGGAAGCCGTGATGTACAAGCTGACCAACGTCACCAAGACCTACAGCCTCGGCCGCAACGCTGTCGGGGCGCTGCAGAGCGTGAACCTGACCATCTCCGACGGTGAATGGCTCGCCATCCAGGGTCCTACCGGGCACGGCAAGACCACGTTGCTCCAGATGCTCGGTGCGCTTGACCGGCCAACCTCAGGCTCGGTTGAGTTCGAGGGCAAGGACCTAGCCGAGCTGCGCGAGGCCGACGTCGGCCGGATCAGGGCCAAGTCGTTCGGCTTCATTTTCCAGACCTTCAACCTGATCCCCACGTTGAGCGCGCAGGAGAACGTCGAGGCGGCGCTCGTGCCGCTCGGCGTCGGAGCCAGCGAGCGGCGGGCCAGGGCAGCGGACGCGCTCGGCGATGTCGGGCTGGCCGAGCGCAGGCGGCACCTGCCAAGTGAGCTATCAGGTGGCCAGCAGCAGCGGGTCGCGATCGCCAGGGCGCTGGTGAAGGAGCCGGCCGTGCTGCTCGCGGACGAGCCGACCGGCAACCTGGACGAGGAGACCAGGGACGAGATCATCGGCCTGCTCGAGAGGCTCTGGCGGGAGAACGAGCTGACGCTAGTGCTCGTCACGCACGACTCGCCGGTAGCGCGTCGTGCCCAGCGGATCGGCGTGATGCGCGACGGCAAGCTGTCAGTCGAGGTGCTGGGCGGCCGGCCCCGTGGTTAGCGGTGGAGCGGTGGAGCGGCCGCCCAGCACTAGGCGTCACGCAGGATGCGTTAGGTATGGACAGTCCAGGTGAAGCTGGTCGATCCCTGTGCTCCCGTTGCGTCGGTCGCGGTCACGGTCACGCTGAACGTGCCGGTGCGGCGTGACGTGGTTCCGCTGATCAGGCCGCTTGATGAGTTGATGGAAAGGCCGCCGGGCAGGCCGGTGGCCGACCACGTGAAGGTCTGTCCTGACTGGCTGTCGGTCGCCGTCAGCTGCAGGCTGACGCGGGTGCGCCTGGGCGTGCTCTGGTTGCCTGGGTTGTTGACGGTCACCGTGTTGCCGCCACCGCCGCCATTGACGACGATCGCGTGGCTGAACTCGCAGTCACCGCCGCCCGCCCCGTCGTTGCCCCAGGTGGACTGCATCGCGAAGGTGCCGGTGGTCAGCGACAGGTTGGCTGCTGGAGCGCCCGGGCCTCGCGACCATGCGCACAGGTCGCCGTTCTCCTCGCCGGACGTGGTGTTCGTCCAGCCGCCGGCCGGGTTCTGGTCGGTGATGGTCTCGGCGTACTCGTGGCCGTTGACGATCGAGAAACCGTCGTCGGTGCCGGCGCTGCCGCCGTTGATGAAGTTCTCGCCGCACGAGGCGCCGACGTCGGTGACGTAAGGCATGTTAGTGAACGCGATGTCGCCGTATGGCGAGGTGACGCCGATGAACGGATCGCCGTTGTAGTCGTGCCAGGCACAGAAGCCGCCGGTCTTGTAGCTGTCCGGGTTGGCACCGGTCGGGGAGACGATGTCGTACTGAGCGTCGCGGTTGAGCGCCGCGGTGGTGTTGCCGAAATGGGCGGCCGCGTTGATGGCCTCCTGGCCGATCTGAGCCGGAGTCGACGCGGCCGGCGTGGGCGCGCTGTTGTCGTACCAGACGCCCGCCAGCGCGCCTCCCGTTGGGTAGCCGACGTGGAACTGGTTGCTGGCCGGGCAGGTTTGCGTGCCGGTCGCGACGCCCTGGCAGTACTGGGTCATGACCCCGGACCACAGCTCGTTGCCCGTGCCGAGTCCCTTGAACAGCTCCTGCAGGTAAGGCGCGGCCGCGTTGGGGTCATTGGAGAAGGTGAGGTCACCGTTGGCGTTGGTGCCCTGGCTGCCCCACTGGGTTCCCCAGAAGACGATATAGACCTTCTCTGGGCCGTCGGTCACGCCGATCCCGTCGATGCCGCCGCCGTAGGACAGCGCGCTCGAGTTCAGCGCTGGCGCACCTGGATGCGCAACCGCCCAGGCGCGCATCCTCGTAAGCTGTCGCAGAGTAGGTACCGCGCCGAAGCGGTAGGGGTGCCTGTATGTGGGGGAGTACGGGTCGGCGGGCGAGAACATCCTCGCCCTGAGACCGGCCGTGGCTGACGCGGGCCTCGCTGGAGTCGGCCGGTGCGGCGTGGCTGCCGATGCGGAGTAAGAAAGCCCAGCGGCAAGCGCGGTCGCCGCTAAGACGGCCGTGCCGGCTCGGATAGCCCACCGGCGGGTGTGGCCTAACGTGCCCATGCTGATCCCTTCGATGTGTTGATTGCGGTGAACGCTCACCGCTGGCCTGAACGTAACTCATTGCATGGTCGGTGGGAACCGCGGGCAATTGGTAGCCGTCCAACATTCGGAGGTCGGCATGCGGGCAATCGTGACTCTTACCGTTCTATTGGCACTCGGATGCGCCGGCTGCGGCCTGCAGGCGAGGACGGCCGGCGGCCACAAGGCCCCGCCGAGGACGTCGACCAGCACGGCGGCGCCGGTCAAGCTGCCGGTCCGGTGCGTGCGCCTGAGGAATTCGCCAGGTCAGAGAACGGTGTCGCTGACCCACGCCAACAACCACGGGTCGTTCTGCGTGACGCGCGGCACCGGGATATTCGTGTTCCTGCACGAGTCGACGCCCGTGCTCTGGGCACCCATACGGTCGAGTTCAGCGGTGCTTGAGCGCCGCCCGAGCGGCGTGATGGCGCTGGTGCGCGGCGAGACCGGCGCCTTCTTCGAGGCGGTCAAGGTCGGCACGGCGAAGCTGACGTCGTTCGAGCCGCGCTGCCCGAACGGGCCCCACCCCGGCGTGCACACGCGTGCACGTTGTGCGGCGCCGCTGCGGTTCAGCGTCACAGTGCACGTGCTGATCTAGCCGCCGAGCCCGAACACGGTCGCTGCGTTGCCGCCGACCGCCGCGCTGACCTGTTCGGGCGTGCAGCCTGCCGCCGCGAGCGTGTCGGCCAGCGTCGCGATGTTGTGCCGCACGCTCGGCACGCCGGGCCAGTCCGTGCCGAAGATCATCTTGTCGGCCAGCCGGCGCAGTGACGAGCCGTAGTAGTCGGCCAGCCGCTGCGGCGGTAGCCCGGACACCTCGATCCAGACATTCGGCTTCATCAGCGCGAGGAACGCGGCCTGCTGGTACCACCAACCGCGGCCGCCATGCGCGAGCACCACGACAAGATCGGGGAAGTCACGGAACACCGGGTCGAGCAGCACCGGGTCGGCGTAGGCGTTCACCGAGCCGGCGAACGTCGAGGTGCCGCAGTGCACGATCACCGGCAGCCGGTGCTGTTCGGCCCACGCGTAGACCGGGTAGAGCATGCGGTCGCTGGCCTCGAAGCCGCCGTGCACCGGGTGGATCTTGACCGCGACTGCGCCGAACTCGGCCTGCCTGGCCAGTTCCCGTGCGGGCGGGTAGTGCAGGTGCGGGTTGATGTTCGCCACCGGACGGAACCTGGCCGGGTTCTTTGTAACGACTGGTATCACATCCTCGATCGGCTGGATGCCGGTGACCTTCGGGCTGTGTTCGGAAAACAGCAGCACGTGGTCCGCGCCCTGATCGTGGAAATGCTGGTCGATCGCCTCGGGCCGCGGTGTGCCATCGGCGTCGAAAAGATCGTTCATCGGAGTCCCGGCCCCGAACTTTCTCGCCCACTCCTGCCAGTCACCAGACAGCGTGGGGAGCCGCGCGACGTGCGTGTGAGCGTCGACGACGAGCATTCCGTCAATCATCGGACGATTATCACCCGGTCAGGCGTAGTCGCGGAACGCGGGCCAGATCCGCGACCAGGGTGCCTTGAGGCCGGTGGCGACGAAGATCTGGGTGCCTTGCTCGTCGTCGCTGACTGCGAGTCCGTTCCAGAACGTTGCCACCAGGCGTACGTGGCTGAAGTACTTGCGCAGCAGCGCCGGGTCGAAGTTCACCGCGATCGCGTTGATCGCCGTGGCTGGCGGCGGGCCCCACAGCCAGAAGTTGTTCGCGCCGCTGTAGCCCTGAGGCAAGCCAAGGCAAGGCCCGTACCGGTCGACGGCGCCGGCCTCGCCGTAGTTGCCAGCGAGTATCGTCGTCCGGCCTCGTTCGGCGACCGGCAGCGCGTGGTACTCGCGCGCGATCATGGCCACTTGCTTGGGCCAGGCGATGCTTTCTGCAAGGTCGTAGTTGATCTTCTGGAGCGGCATTGTGTGCAGCACCCTGGCGGGCAGCAGGGGCATCGCGATCGGCGCCATGATCGCACCGGAAACGATCATGGCGGCAGTCACCAGCGCCACCGGCTTGATCCGGTCGGCGAGCGGACGACGCCTGGCTAGCCATCGCTCGAGCGGCACGCAGCCAGCGGCCAGCAGGAACGAGTAGGCGCCGCCCGAGTAGTACGGCTTGCCGCCGAGGACGAACTGGGCCGCGATGGCTATCGCGCAGGCGATAGCCGCGGGCCGGTAGGCTCGCGCCCGCTCGTCGCGCAGGCACCAGATCAGGCCGGAGATCCAGATCGGGGTGAGCGCGAGCCCGGTGAACAGCACCTGGGCGGGCCAGTAGGTGGCCCGGTTGTGCCCGGCCTGGGTCTGCAGGACGCGGAACACGTCCAGGTTCGGCCAGCCGTTCGATGCCTGCCAGATCACGTCGGGTACCGCGATGACGACCGCGATCGCGCAGCCGATGACCAGGTACCTGCTAGCTAGCAGGCTCCTGGCGCGCGGTGTGAGGACGAACCCGGCGATCAGCGAGACCGCGAGGAACGCGATGTTCCACTTGGCCTCCATGGCCACGCCGACGCAGCCGCCGATCGCCAGCCACCACCGCGGATCGCGGCTGGCGAGCAGCCGGGTCACGAGCAGCAGCGTGATCGCCCAGAACACGAAGTCGGGCATCGTGGTGGTCAGCTCGTGCATTCCAGCCAGGTACTCGGCGCACGTCGCCGCGGCGAGCGCGGCGAGCAGCTGACCGCGGCGGCCGGCGCCGAGAATGCGGCTCATCGCCGCCGTCGCCGTGACCAGCACGGCGATTCCGAGCGCGGGAACCAGCCTGAGCCCGACCAGAGTGTTGCCGGTCAGCGCCGAGCCAATCCGCGCGATCAGCGGGGTCAGCGGTGGCTGGTCGACGTAGCCGAACGCGAGGTGATGACCGGCCGACAGGAAGTAGAGCTCGTCACGCACGTATCCGTACCGCCCGCTCACGACCAGTTCGATGGCGACCGCCGCGGCCGCGATCAGGAAGATGCCCAGCCGCGGGGTGCCGCTCGGTGCCGTCGGCCCGGCGACGCCGCGTTCCATGCTCAGTGAGGTACTCATGCCGGTAAGCCTGACCTGGCGGGCGGCCGTACCGCTTCGGGCGCGTGACCGATTCTCGCGCTCCGCTGCAAGCGGGAGTCGCGGGCAGGGAACTCCGCCGTAAGGCGGAGACCACGGCTCATACCTGCGGACAATTCCCCGTGATGAGATGTGCCCGTACGATCTGCTCGTGGCGAGTCAGGCGGCAGTGCGGGCAGCGAGCGTGGTCGCGACGCGATTCGCCGCGCTGCCGCAGCATCGTCAGGAGCAGGTGCAGGACGCCGGTCTGGCGCTGGCGCTGAGCGCGGTCAACGCGGTCTCGCTGCTTCCTTACCGGTCGCACCTTCATCCGCTCTGGCTGGCGCTTGTGCTGGTGATCGCGCAGGGCATACCGCTCGCCTGGCGGCGGGCCAGGCCGGTCGGGGCCGGGCTGATCATCGGGGTAGCGCGGGTCGCCTATGACAGGCTCGGGTTCGGGTTCGCGCCGTTCCCGCTCGGGCCGGCGATAGCCGTCTACACCGTGGTCGATCGCCGCGGCCGGGTGTGGCGGTGGGTCGTCGCCGGCCTCGTGGTCGCTGGCATGACGCTGTCGCTGACCACGCCGGGTCACGACGAGCCTTACGAGGCGATCTTCCAGAGCCTCATCTTCATCGCCGCGTGGGTGGCAGGCGCTATCTCCCGGGCGAAGCGAACGAGCCTTGAGGAAGCGACTGACCGGGCCGAGCGAGCGGAGGCGGAGATCGACCGCCAGGCGCGCCGCGCGGCCGCGGCCGAACGCACCAAGATCGCCCGTGAGCTGCATGATGTGGTCGCGCACCATGTCAGCCTGATCGCGGTGCAAGCCGAAGCCGCGACGTCGCTGCTTCCCGACCGTCCGCAGCAGGCGATCCGTTCGGTCGAGATCATCGGCGATACGGCAAGAAACGCGCTGACCGAGCTGCGCAGGCTGCTCGGGGTGCTGCGCGGCCCGGCTCCCGCGCTGAAGACGCCGATGGCCACGCTCGCCGAGATAGACGCCGTGCTGGACCAGGTACGCGACGCTGGCCTTCCGGTCGACTTGGAAGTGACCGGCACACCGTATGCACTGGCGGCCGGCGTCGACCTGACCGCCTACCGGATCGTCCAGGAGGCGCTGACCAACACGCTGCGGCACACCGAGGCAACCACCGCGGCGGTCACGCTCAGCTACGAGCCCGGGTTCGTGACCGTGCGGGTTGCCGACCCTGGCCCGCGGCGTGACAGCCTGCCTGCCGATGCGGGGGGCTCCGGGGGGTCATCCCCACGGGCAGCCAAGGCGAGCGACGGCTTCGGGCTGGCCGGCATCGCCGAACGGGTCGCCTCTTGTGGCGGCCACCTCGCCGTCGGACCCTCAGGTCTTGGGTTCGCCGTCACCGCACGGCTGCCGGCCCGATGACAGACGGACCGAAGACGGGCGGACCGACGGCGGGCGGGGCGATCCGCGTTCTCGTGGTCGATGACCAGGAGCTTGTCCGCGCTGGTTTCTGCGTGATACTCGAGGCAGCCGACGGCATCACCGTGGTCGGCGAGGCGGCCGACGGTGCGGCGGCCGTAGGGCTGGCCAGGGAGCACCGCCCCGATGTCGTGCTGATGGACATTCGCATGCCTGGCATGGACGGGCTCGAGGCGGCCAGGATCATCACGGGGGAGCCCGATCCGCCCAAGGTCGTCATGCTGACTACGTTCGACCTCGACGACTACGTCTATGAGGCGCTGCGGTCTGGCGCGAGCGGGTTCCTGCTGAAGGACTCGCCGCGGGCCGACCTCGTCGCGGCGGTGCGCGCGGCCGCGGCGGGTGACGCGCTGCTCGCCCCGTCGGTCACCAAGCGGCTCATCGAGGCGTTCGCCCGCAGGCCAGCGCAGACCACGCCGTCGCCATCGCGGCTGGCGTCGCTGACCGCGAGGGAGCAGGATGTGCTGCTGCTGCTCGCCCGCGGCCTGTCCAACGCCGAGATCGCCACGGCGCTGTTCGTCAGCGAAGCCACGATCAAGACTCACGTCGGCAACGTGCTCGCCAAGCTGGGCCTGCGGGACCGGGTGCAGGCCGTGATCGTCGCCTACGAGACCGGCGTCGTGGTGCCTGGCGGGCTCGGATAGCCCACGGCGGGCGAGCGGGGTGGTTTTTAACGTGAGGCACGGACTCGCGGCGACGCCCTAGAATGCGTGTGCCCGGGCAGTGCTCCGGGCCGCCAGGCATCTCCCATCCACCGACAAAGGCTTTCCTATGCGTTGGTCGCAGCTGCACATTCCTACCCTTCGCGAGGACCCCGCCGACGCGGACGCCGCTAGCCACCGGCTGCTGCTTCGCGCCGGTTACATCCGCCAGCTGATGGCAGGCCACTACAGCCTGCTGCCGCTGGGCGTCAGGGTCCGCACCAAGGTGATCCAGGTCATCCGCGAGGAGATGAACAGGATCGGGGCCCAGGAGGTTCTGCTGCCGTGCATGCATCCGGCCCAGCTCTGGGAGAAGACCGGCCGGCTTGAGGTCATGGGCGAGGAGATGTTCAGGCTGCGCGACCGGCGCGGTCAGCTGAACGTGCTCGCGATGACCCACGAGGAGGTTGTCACCAGCCTCGCGCTCGAACTCGCCTCCTACCGGGAGCTGCCTCAGTTCTGGTATCACTTCCAGACCAAGTTCCGCGACGAGCCCAGGCCGAAGAGCGGGCTGATCAGGGTGCGGGAGTTCACCATGAAGGACTCCTACAGCTTCGATATCGACCAAGCCGGGCTCGACGCGTCGTTCAACGCCCACCGCGGCGCCTACGAGCGGATCTTCGCGCGGCTCGGCATCCCGGCGGTTGGCGTCGAGGCGTCCAACGGCACCATGGGAGGAAAAGACTCGATCGAGTTCATGTGCCCGTCGAATGCGGGCGAGGACCGGGTCGCCAGGTGCCCGAACTGTGAGTACGCGGCCAACCTGGAGAAGGCCACTTCAGCGCTCGCGCCGATCACCGATCCTGACCCTGACGCGTTGCCTACGGCACCTTCGAGGCTGGACACGCCCGGCGTGCGCACGATCGAGGACCTCGCCGTTCAGTATGGGCTGGCCGCCGACCGGCAGATCAAGACGCTCGTCCAGGTGATCGACGGCAAGCTCACGCTCGTTCTGATGCGGGGCGACCACCCGCTGTCCGACCAGAAGCTGGTCGACGCGACCGGCGCCGTTCAGGTCCGTCCAGCGCAGCCTGAGGAGATCAAAGAGGCGCTCGGCGCGCTGCCTGGCAGCCTCGGCGCCGTCGGCGTCACGGAGTTGCCGATCATCGCCGACGAGGCGCTGCGAGGCAGGCGAGACATGGCGACCGGCGCCAACATCGATGACGTGCACCTCACCGGTGTCGACGTCGAGCGGGACATCCCCGTCGGCCGGTGGGCAGACCTGCGCGAAGTCACCGAGGGCGCGCCATGCCCGCGGTGCGGCACGCCGCTGGAGTTCTTGCAGGCGCTGGAGGTCGGCCACATATTCAAGCTGGGCAGCAAGTTCACCACGGCGCTCGGAATCACCGTGACCGGAGCTGACGGCGGTACGATCACGCCGATCATGGGCTGCTACGGAATCGGCGTCGAGCGCGCGATCGCCGCGATCGCCGAAGTGCATCACGACGATGCCGGCCTGGTCTGGCCGGTCCAGGTCGCCCCGGCCGAGGTCACGGTGCTTCCGCTGAGCATGAAGGACGCCGAGGTAAAGGCGGCCGCCGAAGCGCTTTATAACGACCTGCTCGACACCGGGATCGAAGCGCTGCTTGACGACAGGGACGTGCGGCCGGGCGTCAAGTTCGCCGACGCCGAACTGATCGGCATCCCGTTCCGTGTCAGCGTCGGCCCTCGCGACCTCGCGGACGGCGTGGTCGAGATCACCAAGCGAGCGAACGGCGAGAAAGAGCGGGTGCAGGTCAGCGAGGCCGCGCGGAGGCTACGCGAGCTGGTCGCAGGCTGACTGCTTGTCGGCTGGCTAGCTGGTCGGACTGGCTACTGGTCGGGCTGGCTAGCTGGCCATCCTGCGGTCGTCCTTGCGGTCAACCTCGGCGAGCACGGCGTCGGACGCGGTCACCAGCCGCTCGTGGCGGCTGTCGAGTGCCGCCCAGCGGGCGCTGGCGTCTGACTTGTTCGCTGCGGCGCGCGCAGTTACCGACTTTGCGGCCTGTGCCTTTTGGGACACTGCGACCGGGCTGTTGCCTGACATGGTGCCTCCCGCATACGACCTGCGCTCTCACTAGTAACAGACGCGCGAGAAGCGACTTTGGGCTTAAATCCCGTGTAACGAGATGGCAACTCTTCGCCACTGGCGAAGGCAATGATCCGGCTATGAGCCGTACCGCAGGATCACAGCCGTCGACGTGTTCGAGTTGAATGACTTGCGTGACAGGCCGAACGCAATCGCGGCCGTTGTGTGCCGGCCGATCGCCGCGCCGACGAGCGCGAGGTGGCTCTGGCTGATCGGGAGCGCGACCCGGCTCAACGTGCCATGCGCATAATGCTCCATGAAGCTGGATCCAGGTGCACCAGTCACCATTGGTATCCATATCCCGCCCATACCATCGCTGATCACCGCAACCGGGTGGGCGTTGATGCGCTTGCTGGGCGCGACCTTGCTCCACCGGCTCCCGTTGTAATGCAGCAGCAAGAACGGGCCACCGCCGTCTGGGCAGCCTCCGTCGGCCACGGCGAAGACGTCACGGGAGGACAGCGCGTCGATGCCGGCGACGAAACCTGGTCCGCAGACCTGATTGCTCTTGGGAAGGAGCCTCGCGACTGAGGTTGTGCGCCACTTGCTGCCGTTCCAGTGCGCGACATTCGACCCGCCGAAAGCCCAGATGCTGTGCGCGGAAAGCGCGCTCGCGCCGACCAGCCCGCGGGCGGACTTGGTCCAGGTGTGCCCGTTGTAGTGCACGGCACCGAGTGATGGCGAGAACGGTTCGCCGAAGACCCAGACGTCAGTCGGGCTAAGCACCAGGCCCGAGGTAATCAGCTGGTGGAAGACCTTGACCTGCTGCCAGCTGTGGCCGTTGAAACGCAGCACCCTGCTGGTCGAGTGCTCGGTCACCGTGAACGCCCAGACGTTGCTGCTTGACGACGCCGACGCGGCCATGACCGTCTCGTTCACCTGGCCGGGGAACGGTCGCAGCTGCCAGGTGGTTCCGGTGAGCTGGTAGGCGCGCGGCTTCGAGTTGCCCCCTGGCTCCAAGAAGGCCCACGCGCTCGTGCCGCTTGCCGCCGCGGCCGCGATGAACGCGGGGAAGTTCGGCCCGCTGACCGTCTTCGCGATGTGCCAGGCCGCGGGCGCGTGTGCTCCGGCGGCCGCAGGCGGTGCGGCCGCCAGCCCGGCGGCGAGGCCGCCAACTCCGATCGCCGCGGCAACAACTGCTGACTTCACCCTGAGCATGAGCCCTCCCCGCGCGCGGCACACCCACAGTTGGTGTGCCTTTAGCGGATATTGTCCACGCTGAACGGGCTAAAGGCGAGACCAAGCCTGCGTGAGCACGCTGCGCAGGATCTGCTCCATTTCGTCGAAGTGCTCCTGGGTGCAGGTCAGCGGCGGCGACAGCTGTATCACCGGGTCGCCCCGGTCGTCGGCGCGGCAGATCAGGCCGGCGTCGAACAGCGCGTGGGATAGGAAGCCGCGCAGCAGCCGCTCGGACTCCGCGTCGTCGAAGGTCTCCCGAGTTGCCTTGTCCTTGACCATCTCGATGCCATAGAAGTAGCCGTCGCCTCGGATGTCGCCGACGATCGGCAGATCGCTGAGCTTCTCCAGCGTCGCGCGGAACGCGCCCTCGTGGGACCTGACGTTTCCGAGCAGGTCCTCCTTCTCGAACACGTCGAGATTGGCGAGCGCGACGGCGCACGAGACCGGATGGCCAGCGAACGTCACGCCGTGCAGGAACGAGGTCTGGTCGTGCAGGTACGGCTCCATGAGGTGGTCGCGCACGATCATCCCGCCAAGCGGCGCGTACCCGGAGGTGACGCCCTTGGCAAAGGTGATCACGTCGGGCTGGTAGCCGTACCGCTCGCAGCCGAAGGTGT
>Ga0126371_10003073_pt1 | contig 14526 bp, 12 predicted proteins | sample PanSoiMetaPlot_4_FD_110145 | JGI IMG/M metagenome (GOLD analysis project Ga0126371, IMG submission 110145) | Tropical forest soil microbial communities from Panama - MetaG Plot_4 | ecosystem: Environmental > Terrestrial > Soil > Tropical forest > Bulk soil | place: Panama | collected 2016-02-17 | reverse complement strand
GCGCACGGCCTCGGTCAGGGCTTCGCCGGCGGTCCCGGCTGGGGCCGAGCGCAGCCGGGCGAGCAATTCGGCGGCGGGCCGCCGGCCGCTGTAGCCGTGCTTGACCAGAAACCCGGCCAGGCGCTTTTCGCCCAGGTGCGCTGCTGCGGCCGGTGCCGGGTAGCGGGCCAGGAAGTCCAGGCTGATCGGCGACTCGACATCGGCGAAGATTGCCTTCGCGCCGGGCCAGTGCGCGTCCAGCAAGGCGGACAGCTGGTTGGCGGCGGCGATGCGCATGTCCACCAGGTCGGTGCGCGACCGGGAGACAACGCGCAGCGCGCGGGTGTCATCGGAGTACGGGGTGGCGACACGCAGGTGCCGCTGCCGCAACCGCAGGTACTCGGCGATGACCTGGGCGTCCCCGGCATCCGACTTGGCGCCGGACAGAACCTCCCCGTCGCGCCAGGTCTTGATCGCATTCGGGGATACCGGGACAACCGGGTGCCCGGCCGCCAGCAGAAGGCCGGCCAGCCGCCCAACAGGACGCTCGATCGCGACCGGCACGTCACCGGGGTCACCGAGCCTGCCCAGGCGGCGCACCAGCATGGCGATGCCCTCAGCGGTGTGGGCGATCGTGAACTTCGATACCACCTCGCCGGCGGCGCCCACGACGCAGACCGCGTGGATTTCGGACGCCCAGTCGATCCCGGCGAAGAACTGGGCGGGGGGAACGGAAAGCAGCACGGAAACAGCTCCTCGCAATGGCAGCGACGACCCGGCGGCGACGAGGCCGGCTCCCGGGCGGTCACTAACCGGCGCTCTGCGGCGCATCTCCCTGTTGCCAGTCCGCGGCCCCGCGAGAGCCGAGGGCGGTGGTGTCATGGAGGCCGTCATCCGGCGACCGCATCAGACCGTCACCTCGGCTCCCGCCGAGTCCCAACACAGAGCACCATATCGATGCTCCTGAGCAGGATGGTGCCCTAGTGACCGTGCTGTGTTTCGTCGAGCGAGGTAGCGACGCCGACGCCGACGGCATCAGTGCTGCGTCGCTGTCTGCCTTGTCCTTCGCGCGCGATCTGGCGTCGTCTGCGGGCACCCGAGTCACCGCCGTGCTGTTCGGGACCGATCCGGTTCCGGCCGAGCTGCGTGGCGCCGGTATTGCCGCGGTTCGCCAGGTGACCTCGGCCGAGCTGACGCGATACGCGCCAGCAGCGTGGGCCAGGGCGCTGCAGCAGCTCGCTGAGGCCAGCGCGGCAACGGCGGTGATAGCCGCGGCAACCGATCGCGGCGCGGAGGTGATCGCGCATCTCGGCGCGATGACCGGGCTGCCCGTCGCTGCGAACTGCGTTTCCGCTCGCCCGCTCGAGCCGGGATGCTGGCAACTCGTGCGGCAGCGCTGGGCAGGCAGTGTGCTGGAGGACGCGGTCCTCGATGCCGCGGTCGCGCTCATCACCGTCGCCGCGGATTCTCCAGCGCTGGAGTTGGCTTCAGACGTCACTGCGGCGCAGGCGATCGAGACGTTCGTGCCCGAGCTCACCGACGCGGACCTGGTCGTGCAGGCAACGGAGTCGGCGGAGCAGGCCTCGGGCGTGTCGCTTGCCACCGCCCGGGTAGTGGTCGGCGGCGGTCGCGGCGTAGGCGGACCAGAGGGCTTCGCTGCGCTGGAGGAGCTCGCCGCGCTGCTCGGCGGCGTCGTCGGAGTATCCCGAGTCGTCACCAGCGCTGGGTGGCGACCGCACCGCCAGCAGGTCGGTCAGACCGGCACCAAGATCTCGCCGGTGCTCTATCTCGCGTGCGGTATTAGCGGCGCGATCCAGCACATGGCGGGTTGCCAGAACGCTCGGTACCTGATTGCCGTCAACACCGACCCGGACGCGCCGATCATCACGAGGGCTGACTATGCAGTGATAGCCGACCTGCACGAGCTGATCCCGGCCCTGATTGCCGCGATCAAGGATCGCTCGGACAGGTCGGCTGCCACCGCCCAGCATTAGCCGTCAGGTAGACCTGATCCAGGTGTTACTGAACGCGCCGGAACTGGACATCGAGCTCGTCGAGTCCTCTTGGTGGCCGCTGCCGTCGACCATGATGATCTCGATCGGCTTCTGTGTGCCCATCGACGATCCGTTGTCTGATGAGGCTGAGTAGCTGACCGTGTGGAAATCGGCGAGTGGCAAGATGCCGCCGCTCGCGGTGCAGCATGGTGCTTCGGTGATCACCTCGGCCGAGGACCGGGCGTGGCCGCTTTGATTAACGGTCGTGGTGCGGGTCCAGCCTTGGGTGGAATCCTTCAGCACGAGCGTGTAGGTCTGCGTGCCGGAGAAGGTTACCGAAGCGCTCATCGCGTCGCCGGCCCGAAGTGTGTTGGAGTACGTGGTGAGCGCAGCCGGGTACATCTCGTACCAGCCTGCATACTCCGCCGTGGACCCGACGCACTCCATGAGCGTGCCCGTTTGCTCGACCGATGCGCTGCTGTACCCATCAAGGCCAACCCAGAACGCGGCATAGCTGACGGAGTGCCGACCGCCGCTGCAGGTGGCCGCTGGTTGCTTCCAGCTTGCGGACACGCTGTGGAATGCGCCATTCGCGCCTGTTACTGCGTAGCCCGACCAGTTCGAGCTCTCGACCTCGGTGCCGCGGATGCCATGCGCGGCTGAATGCATTGTGTCGCGGTTGACCATGACGCCGCCTGGATTGATGCTGTGCGCTCCGATCGCAACATGCAGGACTGGGGCCGGATGCGCTAGCGGCGCGGCGGAGGCGGTCCCTGCCATGCCGAGCACGCCAAGTGCCAGTGCGACAGTAGTGATGGGGGTCTTCCAGCAACGTAACATGCGGTCTCTCCTTCGGAGATCGTGCTCGCAGCGGCGAATCGGTTTGAACCATTTCGTCACTACTCGCGATGGCGTCGTCGCGAACGTACAGTGGCGAGCGTAATGGTTAAACCAAGCCAGCCTGAAGGGTTGGCAGATCGTGCCCTGTGTATGGCTCTGTGGACAACTGGTGGAAAATCTGGCGTCGCGGGGGATAACAATCGCCGTCCTGTGGACGACTAAAGAATCTTGAAAAGAGTTAACGGAATCGGTTGCGCGGACCACTCTGCTGGCAGTAGAAATTCATCCATCGCCGCAGCGCGGATGACATCCCGGAGGGTAAACCTTAGGGGCAGCGGAAGTGCCGGGTAACCGGAACTATCGCGTGCGTCTCTGTGTGGCGGTGGGATCTGACAGAGTGCAGATAGTCGAGGAATCGGCAGGTCAGCGCGATGTCAGATCACGGTGAGGCCCCTGCATCTCATACATGGAGGGGCCTCACTCGTTTGTCCTGCCTGCCCGGCCAAATTCCGGTGATTACGGACTAGAGATTAGAAACTCACGGTGCCAGGGAACGGGCGCAAAAGAATCTTGAAATGTTTGCGGAAACCCCTTGCGCCCGCGCTACGCGAGACGATAGAAATTCTTCCACGGCCACAACGGATACTGATCAGGGAGACATCCCGGGTCTTGAGCCAGGAGACATCCTGGGTCTTCGGGGCGGAAGGCGGATGCGCCGACCGGCCTGTGGTGTCCAGCGAGGCGGTAACGGTCACTAGCGCGGCAGCCTCTGAGCAATCGGCGGACGCAGTGTTGGGGACCACGCGAGGCCTCTGCATCTCATACATGCAGGGGCCTCGCACCTTTTTGTCACACGCGCTCAGTCCTGCGATAGTGGCGGCCGTGCCGACTTCGGATCTGACCGGAACTCCAGCTGAACGCACGGCCCAGCTACTGCGCCAGCAGGGTGAAGCATGCCGCGACATCGGCAGCCCCCTCTACGGCGACCTGCTCGGGCACTCTGCGGACGACCTCCTCGCCGGGGGACCAGTCGCGGATGTCCTGGCCGACCACCTCGATGCCCGGCCGGCCGGCGTACTGGCGCTGCGGATGCTCGGCGGCGCGCACGCGCTCGCGCTGTCCGGGCAAGCACCGGGCCTCGCTGAGTGGTACCCGTCTGCTGGTGGCAGCCTCGACCCCGAACCTGGCAGCCCGAACGCATGGAACGCGCTGCAGTGCACGCTCGCGGAGCAGCGGGATGAGGTACGACGCTGGCTGGACTGGCCGCCGCAGACGAACGAGGTTGGTCGAGCCGCTGCGCTGATCGGCGGGTTGCTCAGCATGACCGCCCAGGAGCACATGCCGCTGCGCCTCGTAGAAGTCGGCGCGAGCGCTGGGCTCAATCTCCGCGCCGACCAGTTCTATGTTCCAGGAGACTCAGGCAGCTATGGTGATCCGCAGTCGCCAGTCGTCCTAAGTCATGGCTGGCAGGGCGGCGTGCCGCCCGCCGGGCATCTTGAGGTGGTCGAGCGGACCGGTGGCGACCTCGCGCCGATCGACCCCGCGACTGAGCATGGCCAGCTGACGCTGACCGCCTACGTGTGGCCGGACCAGGCTGACCGTATCGCCAGGCTGCGCGGCGCACTAGCAGTTGCACAGCGTGTGCCCGCGGACCTCAGGTCAGAGTCGGCGACCACGACGGTAGAACGCACGAGGCTGGCCACAGGGACCTGGACGGTGCTGTGGCACTCCATCTTCCGCCAGTACCTCAATCCCGACCAGCGCGTGGAGCTCGCCGATGGCGTCGGCAGACTAGCTGCGGGCGCCACCTCGCAGGCGCGCTTCGCCTACCTGTACCTGGAGCAGTCCAGAGCGGGCGGCTGCCCGGTGACGCTGACAACCTGGCCGGGCGGCCACCGAGAGGTACTCGGGACCGCCTCACCCCACGGGATCCCAGTCAGCTGGCGAGAGACGCTAGGTTCGGATCATGCTCTCGGTGTTTCTGGCATGTGAAGATCCGTACAGGACGGCCAGGATGATGACCGACTCGCTCGGCTGGCAGCTAGAGTTCGAGACGCCGCGCGAGTCCGACGACAAGCTGGCGTGCGTGTCTCTCGGCGATGCGCAAGTGATGCTGAGCACGGCGGACGAGCGGTACCTGGCCGCGAACGCACGGCAGCATCGCGGCGCTGGCGTCACTATCTACATCAGGCTCCCTGAGTTCGCGGACATGGCGGCTATTCATGCCCGGCACGCAGCAGCCGGAGTGGTAGGCGAGCCGCTGACGCAGCGGCCGTGGGGGGAGTCCGCTTTCGACGCCGTCATCGCGGGCTACAAGTTTCTGATCGCTCAGGAGGCAGGCAGCGCATGAGGCATGCATAGGCGCTTGAGCTCGCGCTCAAGACCGCTCGTGCCGACATCGATAACCCGCAATGGCAGCCCGAACCTGGCTGCGATTGCTGCCGCCTCGGCATCCAGCTGCGGGTCACGCTCCTGTGCGAGCCAGACGACGCTGCGGTAGTGCCCGAAGTAGTCCGGCCATAGCTCCGGGTGCCGGTCCAGCCCGAGACCGGCCAGCACCGTCCTGGCAAAGCTGCGCACCAGATAGTCGGTGAGCAAGTACGTGCCTGGCTGGCGCTCGAGCAGGTCGCGCACGCGGTTTGCGCCACCCAGTACGTCGTAGCAGTGCAGTCCGCTCAGCCGCCGCAGGCTGAGACGCTCGCACAGCCGGTCGAGCTCGCCATAGCTGCCGCAGTCGGCGTAGCCGAGGACAACCAGGTTTCCTTCGGCCTGCAAGCGGAGCGCGAGTTTCTCAGCCGCCACCGCAATCTTGTCCGGCCGGTTGTGCAGCGCGGCTGGCAGCGGATGCACGGCAAGGGCCCAGCCGCGCCGTGCGGCGACCTGACGTATCAGTCCGGCCAGCGCACCGCAGGCGAGCACCGCGACCGGTCGGCTTGGCTCAGGCCGGGAACTGCAACTGGTCGACGAAAGCGTCGTTGAAGTCGGCGCGGTCGGACAGCTCGACATACTTCACCTCCTCCAGCAATGCCAGCGCAGCGGTCCGCTCTCGCATCGAGAGCAAGGCCATCTTGGCACCCTCGCCAGCAACATTCCCCGCGCTGACGATGCGCAGTACCGGCAGCCGCGGCACGAGGCCGAGAGCGATCGCGCTGGCCGGCGACAGGTAGCTACCAAACGAGCCTGCCAGCAGCACCTGCTGCACGTCGCTCGACTGCAGGCCGGCCTCGTCGAGCAGCACGCGCCAGCCGGTGGCGATAGCGGCCTTGGCGAACTGCAACTCGCGCACGTCTCGCTGCGATAGATAGATGGACCTGCTGACGTCGCCAGGTTCGCTGAGCCAGTGCAGCACGAAGACGCGCTCCTCGCCCAGCATCACCAGCCGGGCCGCCAGCGCAGGCGCGATCTCCAACGCGGCTTCCGCGGCCGCGAACCGGCCCGAGCCATCAAGCAGGCCAACCCTGATCAGCCCGGCTACGGCGTCGACCAGGCCAGATCCGCACAGTCCGGCAGGCTCGACGTCGCCGATGACGCCGAGCGCAACGTCGTCCGTCGTTACCGAAACCACCTCGATGGCGCCATCGGCCGCGCGCATCCCGCATCTGATGGCCGCTCCCTCGAACGCAGGCCCGGCTGGTGCGGCCGTCGCGAGCAGCCAGTCTCGGTTGCCGAGCACAATCTCGCAATTGGTGCCGATGTCGATAAACAGTCGCGTGCGTGCGTCCCGGTTCATACCCGAGGCGAGCAGGCCGGCGGTAATGTCTCCGCCGACGTAGGCGCCAAAAGCCGGGAACAGGAACGCGCGGGCCCTTGGGTGCACCGGCAGGTCCAGATCGGCAGCACGCACCTCAGGCAGCTGTCTCGCGGCCATGATGAACGGTGCGACTCCGATCGGCTCCGGATCGATGCCGAGGGCCAGATGTGTCATTGTCGCGTTTCCGGCCAGCGCTACCTCAGCGATGTCGGCCGGGTTAACCCCGGCCAGCGCGCACACTTCGGCGGCTAGCTCCGCGAGCGTCTCGCGCGCAAGTCGGCTTAGGTTCGCAAGCGCCGCCGGGTCCAGCATCGTCGCGCTGATGCGGCTGATGACATCGGCGCCAAACGGCTGCTGCTTGTTCAGCATGGACGCGACGGCCAGGGGAGTGCCGGTGCTCAGATCGAGCAGCGTGGCAACCACGGTGGTAGTGCCGAGGTCAAACGCGATTCCTGATAGCCGCCCGGTGGTATCGCCGGGCTGCACGTCGATAAGGACGTCATCCACGACCACCGCGGTGACCCGGTAGTCGGCGGCGCGCAGCACCCGGCCGAGATCGCGCAGCACGCCGAGGTCGACCCGTGGCTCAAGGTCGTCGAGCTTGTCCAGCAGTCGTTCGAGGTCCGTGCGCTGATCGGACAAGGACGGCTCGGTCAGTTCCAGGTATCGCTTCTGCGCAGCCGGACGCAAGATCACCTGGCGACCGACCCCGACCGTGGCAGCCTTGGGCCTGGTGGTGAGCGGCGGCACCTCGATAGCGAGATCGGTTTCGGCCACCGCACGACAGGCCAGCCGCCAGCCGCCGCGCAGCTCGTCCGGCGTGAAGGCGCGTACGTCCAGCGGAGACACGGGCACTGCGCCGTCCGCGATCTTGACCTTGCACTTCTTGCAGGTGCCGTGACCGCCGCACGTCGAGTCGATGGCTACGCCGTTCCAGCTGGCTGCGTCGAAAAGCGTGACACCAGGCGGCACCCGTACCAGCGGACCATCCGGGAGGAACCGCAGATCTACCCGGGCAGGAAGGGCCACTGTCGGCTCCGCCGCGGCCTGGGTCATGGTGCGATCGCTGGCGACTGCGCGGCCTGGCGGGCGCGGTGGGCGGCGATCCAGCCTGCACCCCAGGCATCCTTGTTCGTCAGCAAGTCCGCGGCCTTGACCGCCTGCACGAGCTGCGGCGAGCGGGCGTCCATGATCGCGCTGGTAAGGCCTGCGCCGATAGCCATCGGCAGAAACGCCGCCCCGATCGCGCCGCGGTCCGGCATACCGAACGAGACGTTGGAGGCGCCAAGCGTCATGTTCACGCCTAGCTCGTCGCGCATCAGCTCGATGGTCTCCAGGGTGCGCAGGACGAGGGTCGTGTCGGCGCCTACTGGCATCGCGAGTGGATCGAACACGAGGTCTTCGATGGCAATGCTGTAGCGCCCGGTCGCGACGTCGACAACCTTGCGCGCCAGCTCTAGGCGCCTGGCCGGGTCCTCGGGGATCTCCTCCTCATCGTTCGGCAGCGCAATAACGGCCGCGCCGTGCCGTGCTACTAGCGGCAGGATGGCATCGAGCCGCTCGTCTTCCGCCGTGACCGAGTTGACCAGCGCCTTGCCCTCGTATGTCGCCAGCCCGGCCTCAAGCACCTCGATGATTGAGGAGTCCAGGCAGAGCGGCAGGTCGCAGAGCGACTGGATCAGCTTCACTGTACGGACCATCAGCGCGGCCTCGTCGCAGAGCGGCGCGCCCATGTTGACGTCCAGCATCATGGCGCCACCGGCCACCTGCTGGGCCACGTCGATCTCGACCCGGGACAGGTCGCCCTGGCGCAACTGTTCCTGGAAGATCTTGCGGCCGGTCGGATTGATGCGCTCGCCGATGATGCAGAACGGGTTCTCGCCGCCGATCTTGAGTTCCCTCGTCGCCGACGACAGCACAGTTTCCATGCCGGGCCTACACGGTCGCGACGGCGCGGCGGCGCTGGAGCAGTTCCTTGGCTCGCGCGACTGCTGCCGAGGCGTCGGCGGCATATCCATCCGCGCCTACGACGTCGGCGTACTCCTGGGTGACGGGCGCACCGCCAACCATCACGATCACCTGGTCTCGCATGCCCGCCTTCTGGAGCGCGTTGATGTTTGCCTTGAACATCGGCATGGTCGTGGTCAGGAATGCAGAGAAGCCCACGATGTCGGGCTGGTGCTCGCGGATCGCATCGAGGAACTTCTCTGGGGCAACCTGGACGCCGAGGTCGATGACCTCGAAGCCCGCCCCCTCGAACATGATGTTGACGAGGTTCTTGCCGATGTCGTGCACGTCACCCTTGACCGTGCCCATGACGATCTTCCCGATAGTCTGCGCGCCCGTCTCGGCTAGCAGCGGTCGCAGCACCTCGAGTGCGCCTGCCATCGCCTTGCCGGCTATCAGCATTTCGGGCACGAAGAAGTCGCCGCGCTCGAATCGCGCGCCGACTTCTTCCAGGGACGGGATCAGTGCCTCATACAGCAAAGTCTCCGGACCAAGGCCGAGCTCAAGTCCTTGCCTGGTCAAGTTGAGGACTTCGGGGCCGTTGCCGGTGAGGGTGAAGTCGTAAAGCTGGCGAAGCAATTCCTCTGTGGTCACGAGCCACCTTCTTCCAGGCTGTTATGGCCAAGCAGGACAGAGAGCGAATGTGCCGCAGCCACACAGCGCGCGGCCACCCCTGGCACCCGATCGCCGGTCAGCCGGCTCGCGGGCCCGGACACCGACAGCGCGCCGACGACCAGGGTGTCGCTGGCGAACACCGGCGCCGCTACGGCCACCAGTCCGGGCTCAAGCTCCTCCACGGTGACCGCGTAGCCGCGATGCCGTACCGCCTCGAGCTCGGCCGCGATGTCGGCTCGGCTGGTGATCGTGCGCTTGGTGCGCTGCTCGAGGCGGCCCCGCGGCAGCTCGGCCGCGCCGAACGCGAGCAGCACCTTGCCGAGCGCCGCACAGTGCAGTGGCACTGTCAGGCCGACCCAGTTCGTCCCGCCGATCAGGTACGTGCTGTCGACCTGGGCGATCTGCTCGACGAGGCCGCCGTCGCGGGGAACGCCGAGGTTCACCGTCTCCCCGGTTGCCGTGCCGAGCTGGGTCAGCACCGGCTGGGCGACGCTGATCAGGTCAGCCTCACCGCCGCCGCGGCAGGCGTAGGAGACGAATACCTCACCAGGTGAGAACCGGCCGGCCGGATCGCGGCGGACCAGGCCGTTGCGCTCGAGTGCGGTCAGCAGCCGTGAGGTTGTGCTCTTGGCCAGTCCGCTTGCTGCCGTCAGCTCGGTGAACGAGACAGGCTCGCGGTTCCTGGCAACCTGCACGAGCAGCTGGGCTGCCCGATCGACCGCCTGGGTTCCGGTGGGACTGGTCACCGCTGTTCCTTGCCGTGCTGTTTCCTGCGTGTTCCATATTACGGAACATTGTTCTACGATGTGATCTTAGGGTCGGCCATTGATAATGGTCAAGCGAACGTCATTCCGTCCGGTCCGAGGTGACCATGTTTCGTAATGCCATGCCGAAGTACGAGATCCTGTCGCCAGATGCGATCGCAGTCCTGGACAAAGGCTGGCGCCGGATCGTGTCGGAGATCGGCGTCCAGTTCGCCAAGCCGGAGGCGGTCGAGCTGTTCCGCAAGGCAGGCCAGCGCACCGAGGGCGAAGTCGTCTACCTCGACCCGGAGTTCGTGCTCGAGCAGGTCGGCAAGGCGCCCGCCGAGTTCGATGTGCAGGCGAGGAACCCAGCCAGCACGGTGCACATCGGCGGCGACAGCATGGTGTTCGGCGCGGTCTACGGATCGCCGTTTGTGCGCGAAGGTGACGTGCGCAGGGACGCGACGCTGGAGGATTTTCGCCGGCTGTGCATGCTGTCGCAGTCATTTCCGCAGCTGGACTCCGCGGGCGGGGTGATCTGCGAGCCGAACGACGCACCGCTGGATTCACGACACCTGGACATGGTTTTCGCGCTGCAGACGCTGACCGACAAGTTCTACATGGGGAACGTGGTGTCCGGTCCCAATGCCGCCGACACGATCGCGATGACCGAGATACTGTTCGGCGGCCGCGCCGCGATCGAGGCCGTTCCCGCGACCGTTTCCCTCATCAACTGCAATTCGCCGCTCCGCTGGGACGACCGGATGCTCGACGCTCAATTCGAGTACTGTGCGGCCGCACAGCCCGTCGTACTAACCCCGTTCCTGCTCATGGGTGCGATGTCACCGGTCACGATCCCGGCAGCGCTCGTCCAGCAGCTAGCGGAGGCTCTTTCCGGGATTGCACTGGCGCAACTGATCCGGCCTGGCTGCCCGGTGATCTTCGGGTCGTTCCTCTCCAATATCGACATGCAGTCTGGTTCGCCGAGCTTCGGCACCCCGGAGTCTGGCGTCGGGCTGCTGTGCACCGGGCAGCTCGCCCGCCACTTCGGGCTTCCGTTCCGGACCGGCGGCGGGCTGAACTCAAGCCAGACCTGCGACGCCCAGGCCGCCTACGAGTCACTGATGACGCTCCTGCCGACGTTCCTGGCCGGCACCAACTGGGTGATGCACGCGGCCGGCTGGCTGGAGGGCGGGCTGGTGTCCTGCTACGAAAAGTTCATCGTTGACATCGAGCTGCTCCGGATGCTGCAGGTGGAATTCACTCCGCTGGAGATCGACGAGGCGGCGCTGGCTTTCGGCGCGCACGAAGAGGTCGGGCACGGCGGCCACTTCCTCGGCGCACAGCACACCATGGAGCGCTTCAGAGAGTGCTTCTACCGGCCGTTGCTGTCGTCCACCGCGAACTACGAGCGCTGGCTGAAGCTTGGGGGCAAGGACGCGACGGCAAGGGCCGGCGAGATCTGCGCCCGAACGCTCGAGTCCTACGAGCAGCCCCCGCTTGACGATGCGATCCGAGCGGAGCTCGAGGACTACGTGACGCGGCGCAGGCGGGAACTGGGGGATTAAGGCCTCACCGCGAAGCCCGGGCCAAGCTTTTCAGTTTCGAAGTCGATACGGTCTGTAATGCTTAATGGGAAGTCCATGATTGGCAATGATTGCGCAAACGGGATAAATCAGCACCGAGTACGAACGGGGCCTGCCATAGACTGCCCGCGTGCTGAACAATCGTCGGATCGCGGTGGTCCTGCCTGCGTACAACGCAGCTGCCACGTTGTCGCGGACGGTGGCCGAGCTGGATCCAGATGTCGTGGATGAGGTGGTGCTGGTGGATGATGCCAGCACCGATTCGACGCTGGATGTTGCCAGGCAGCTAGGGCTTGATGCGATCGAGCATGATCGGAACCGCGGGTACGGGGGAAATCAGAAGACCTGCTACGGGCGGGCGCTTGAGCTGGGCGCGGACATCATCGTGATGGTGCATCCGGATTACCAGTACTCGCCGCTGCTGGTGCCGGCGATGGCGTCCATGATCGCCTACGGGGAGTATGACCTGGTCCTCGGATCACGGATTCTGGCGCAGAACACAGTGGCGGAGGGGATGCCGCGCTATAAGTACGTCGCCAACCGGATGCTGACGCTGGTGGAGAACCTGCTTCTAAGGCAGAAGCTGTCCGAATATCACACGGGCTTGCGGGCATTCTCGGCGCCGTTGCTGGCCAGCTTGCCGTTCGAGCGTAATTCGGATGATTTCGTGTTCGACAACCAGATTCTCGCCCAGGCGGTGGCCGCCGAGGCGCGGATCGGCGAGGTGTCGTGTCCGACGCGGTATCAGGACGAAGCCTCGTCGATTAACCTCCCGCGCAGTATTCGGTATGGGCTCGGAGTGTTGCGGACCTCGGGTCAGTACCGGCTGCAGAGACTAGGCGTGCGCCGCTACCCCTACCTTGAGGTGGATACCACCTGGGCGCAGCGAAAGAAGCAGGCCCAGCCTGCGCCCGTCAGGGACGATATGAGCGAGGCTGCGGCCAAGGTACCGAGCCCGCCCGCCAGCTAGTCAGTCCTCATGCCGCGTGTCCGGCCAGACTCCGATGTGATCTGGCTCGGCCTCCAGCCGCACTCGGTCCGTGATCTCGAGGGGCTCCATCATGTCCCGCGGCAACTGAACCCGGCCGGCTCGGTCGACTAGCGCGTACTCGACCGCGTGGTGCGTGGTCGCCCCCGTGTGATCAGTAGCGCTGTGGCGCAGCGTCTCGCTGCTCGTCCGGCCATCCCTGATCGCGACGGTACGGCGCACCTGGCTGGATAGCTCAGGGTCATGGGTCACCACCAGGACGGTAACCCCAAGCTCGGCGTTGGCCGTCTGCAGTGCGCCGAACACGCTGCGCGCGGTCTGGCTGTCGAGCTCGCCGGTGGGCTCGTCGGCCAGCAGCACCTCAGGCTCGTTAGCCAGGGCGGTGGCGATCGCCACCCGCTGCTGCTCCCCGCCGGACATCCGCTCTGGCGATCGGTCCGCGCAATGGGCGACGCCGAGCAGACCCAGCAGGTCGCCGGCTCGCTTCCCGCGCACCCGCCGCGACACCGCGCTGAACTGCATCGGCATCAGCACGTTCTGCCTGCCGGTCAGGTACGGCAGCAGGTTGCGTGACGTCTGCTGCCAGATGAAGCCCACAGTGTGGCGGCGATAATCCGTGCGCTCGCGGCTGCTGAGAGCGGCAAGGTCGCGTCCAGCCACCCGCACCACCCCGGCAGTGGGCCCGTCGAGTCCGGCCAGAATATTCATGAGCGTCGACTTGCCGCTGCCCGAGGCACCGACCACGGCGGTCAGCTCACCGCGGTTGACCAGCAGATCCAGTCCCTGCAGCGCCTGGACTTCGATGCCTTCGGCCTGGTAGATACGAACCAGCCGGTCGCAGATGATCAGGGCATCGCCGCCGTAGGAAGTTCGCGCCCGAGCTGCCTCAGCGCCAAGCTCGGCGATGCCCGAGGCCGCCTCGACCGGCGGACTGAGCTTGCTACCCGTCGCTTGTGCAGACATTGCTTAGCCCTTCGCTTTCCGTCACTCGCCGACTCGCAGGGAACGTCCGATGCCGCGGCGGTGCGCGGCCGCGGCCTGCCCGGCCAGCGTCCCCATCGCGAGCACGACCAGGGCAACCGAGCCGAGGACAAGGCTCGGGACGTCTGGCTGGATGCGCACGCTACCCGAAGCCCCGGTCAGCACCGAGAGGTCGAGCGCCGGCCCGATCAGTGGCACGAGCGCGATCAGGGCGAGCACGCCGCCTGCCGCGCCAGCCAGTATGAACGGGATAGCCTCGACCACGCCCACGCGTCTCGCCTGCCAAGCCGACAGGCCCATCGTCGACAGCCTCGCGTCAACAAGCTCGCGGGTCCTGGCACCAAGCAACAGCGAGATCAGCACGACCAGGACGCTGAACACAGCGGCAGCTGCCGAGCCCTCTGCGTAGGCCAGATAGGTGGCCTTCGGCAGCGGTGCCGCTGCGAGGCTCGCCTGCATCCCGGATCTGAAGGCCACAGTTGTGCCAGGCGTGGTTCTGGCAACCACGGCCGCGAGCGCGGCCTGGTCGATATGCGGACCGGAAAACAGCATCATGACCGGCGGCAGGTTGCCGCCCGCTGCCCACGACGGCACCACGATGAAAGGCGAGCCAGCCGGGGCGGCTGGGGTGCTTGTCAGCTGTGCCTTCACCACTACGTGCAGGACGTTGCCGTTGATGTTCGCGATGCCGTGTGCGGCCCGCAGCGCGGCGGCCGCGCCTGGTGACGCGATCAGCGGCACCGGGCTGCCGGCTGGCGGCTTGTCGAGCGCTGCGGCGGGAAACTGCGCCACGGGATTGCGGGCGAGCACGGCGGCGTACTGGCGTGGGTCAACTACCGCAACGTTCAGCTGCGTGCCGCCGACCGGATACCTGGTGCTCGTGCCAGGCAGCACTATCACCCCGGCTGCAGCCTGGACACCGCGAACCGCCGTCATCGCGCGCGTGGCTGACGTCGGCAGCGAGATCGTCGCGCTCGGCGACCCGACCACGGCATCGGCGCCGACAAGCTCCCACGCGGCTGTGGCCTCGCCTGCGCTCACG
>Ga0126371_10003072_pt1 | contig 14527 bp, 19 predicted proteins | sample PanSoiMetaPlot_4_FD_110145 | JGI IMG/M metagenome (GOLD analysis project Ga0126371, IMG submission 110145) | Tropical forest soil microbial communities from Panama - MetaG Plot_4 | ecosystem: Environmental > Terrestrial > Soil > Tropical forest > Bulk soil | place: Panama | collected 2016-02-17 | reverse complement strand
TCTGGATGGCAAGTTACAATTTCAGGGATTACAACGAATCGCTTTGCGTCGGTAAAGCTGATTGCCAACTGCTGACATTGGAAAGCTTACGACAGTGTTTTGGTTGCGGCTATGCCGCGCTGTTTGAACCCTATTGTCTTGTCTCGCTTTCCGCGCCATAATCCCTCAACAACTTTCGGCTCCTGCCACTGGGGACCCTGGGGGAGATTTACCATGACTAGACAAATTTTGTTGATGGCTGCTTTTTGTGCCCTGCTCGCACTCGCTGGCCTCGCCCAGGCTCAGCAAATTCATCTTCCTCCGGCGGTTTCGCAGAGCCAGGGAATGGGGTCACCACCCGTAGTTGAATCAGATCAAGTTCAAAGGGAGCAGGCCAAAGCCGCCAATGAGCAGCGCCAGGTCGAAATCAAACGCGATACCGAAAAAATGGCTGCCCTCACCGAGGAACTGAAGGAATATTTGGAAAAGAGCCAATCCACCGTGATGTCTGTGGACGCCATAAAGAAGGCGGAGCAAATCGAGAAACTGGCCCACAACGTCAGGTCGAAGATGAAGCAGTCTTATTAAGCCATGTGGGGACAGCCGCCATCGGCCGTCCGCAGAGCGCCGCGCGCATGGTCTCACAGAGAAGAAAAACGCCATCCGATCGAAAGCCGGATGGCGTTGATTTTGGGCTTGCTGTAAAACTAGCGTCCCGTCTTGATCCGCATCCCGTAGAACGACCGGTACACGAACCCGAGCGAAACCAGGAAGAAAGCCAGCGCCAGAACATTGGTCAGGGTTGAGTTATTTGCAGATAGAGTCACTGCCAGCTCTACTGCCAGCAATCCGAACAGTGTCGTGAATTTGATGACGGGGTTCATCGCCACTGACGACGTATCCTTAAACGGATCGCCCACGGTATCTCCGATCACCGTTGCAGCATGCAGTTCCGTGCCTTTCTGCTTTAACTCGACCTCGACAATCTTCTTAGCGTTATCCCACGCGCCACCGGCGTTAGCCATAAAGATCGCCTGGTACAAGCCGAAGATCGCAATCGAAATCAGGTATCCGATAAAGAAGAACGGCTCCACGAAAGCAAATGCCAAGGTTCCGAAGAACACGGCAAGAAAGATATTGAGCATGCCCTTCTGCGCATACTGTGTGCAGATCTCCACCACCTTCTTGCTGTCTGTGACGGACGCTTTCTCGACGCCCTCCAGTTTGATGTTCGCCTTGATGAACTCAACCGCGCGATATGCCCCCGTTGTCACCGCCTGAGTAGCAGCGCCGGTGAACCAGTAAATCATCGCGCCGCCAGTAATCAGCCCGAGGACAAATGGGGCGTGCAGCAAGGAGAGCTTGCTGACGTTTTCCTGCAATCCATTCGTCAAGGCCATGATGATCGAGAAGATCATCGTGGTCGCACCGACTACCGCCGTCCCGATCAGTACCGGTTTCGCTGTCGCTTTGAACGTGTTTCCCGCGCCATCGTTCGCTTCGAGAAGATGTTTCGCGCGATCGAAGTCTACGTTCATGTTGAAGTCTTTCTTGACCTCATTCACAATGTTCGGCACGTTCTCAATTAACGACAATTCATATACGGACTGCGCATTATCCGTCACCGGACCATAGGAGTCGACCGCAATAGTCACCGGTCCCATGCCCAGGAACCCGAATGCCACCAGTCCGAACGCGAACACCGCCGGAGCCAGCATGACGACCGCACCGGTCCCCATAGTGCCGAGCCCCATTGTGCTCATGACGTACGCGATCGCCATCAGGATCATCATCGAGAAGCCGAGATAGTACGCGGAGAAGTTTCCGGAGACGAATCCCGACAGAATTCCCAGCGACGCTCCACCTTCCTGTGCCGAGACCACAACTTCTTTCACGTGCCGTGACTCGACTGAGGTAAAGGCCTTTACCAGTTCCGGAATGATCGCACCCGCCAGCGTTCCGCACGAGATGATCACCGCCAGCTTCCACCACTGCGTATTGTCCTGCCCAAGCACTGGGATCGTGTAATACGAGACCAGGAAGGTCAAAATGATCGACACAATCGAAGTAATCCACACGAGAGAGGTCAGAGGCGCTTCGAAGTTCATCTCGCTGGATGATCCATACTTCGCCTTGGCGATGGCTCCATTCAGGAAATACGAGAGCGAGCTGGCGACCAGCATCATCACACGCATTACGAAGATCCACACCAGTAACTGCACCTGGACCGTGGGATCTTTCACGCCGAGCAGAATAAATGTAATTAGCGCTACGCCGGTTACGCCGTAGGTTTCGAATCCGTCAGCCGAAGGCCCAACCGAGTCACCGGCATTGTCACCCGTGCAATCGGCGATCACCCCCGGGTTGCGCGCGTCGTCTTCTTTGATCTTGAAGACGATTTTCATCAAGTCCGACCCGATGTCGGCAATCTTAGTAAAGATGCCGCCAGCGATACGCAACGCCGCCGCGCCCAACGATTCGCCAATCGCAAATCCGATAAAGCACGGCCCCGCATAATCTCCGGGGACGAAGAGCAGAATGAACAACATGATCAGCAATTCCACCGAGATCAGCATCATGCCGATGCTCATGCCGGCCTCAAGCGGAATCTGATAGACCGGATACGGCTTTCCGGGCAGCGAAGAGAACGCCGTCCGCGAGTTGGCAAACGTGTTCACGCGAATGCCAAACCACGCTACGCCGTAACTGCCCGCGATGCCGACCAGGCTGAATGCCAGGATGATGAGCACGCGTGCCGCTTCCATGTGCTGCAGCAAGCCGAAATAAAGAAGAATGATGACCGCTATAAACACCCACAGCAGCAATATGAACTTGCCCTGCGTAAACAAGTACGTCTTGCAGGTCTCATAAATCAGCTCTGAAATTTCACGCATCGCGCGATGCACGGGCAGATTCTTCAGACGCATGTAAATCGCCATGCCGAACCCGAGCCCGAACAAGCAGAAGAATATCCCGATCAGCAGCAGTCTGTGTCCATTAATTGCGCCATTGAAGAAGCTGACGCTCGTCAGATCGGGTAACTTGAGCGAAGCTTCCCCGCCGGCTTCCGGCTGGGCAAATGCCGACGCGGCACCGACGGTAAGCAGCGCTACGACGGCTGAAATTCTAAAGGCCATGCGGCGGCTGAAGAACGCAGCAGTGACAAGCCAAGTATGCATAACAAGTCCTCCGTATGAAACGGTTATCAGGAATTACAAACGTGTTTAGGCATTGACTCCGAGAAAACGTCCAGCATGTTGCGCCGCGGTTTCACCGGCGGTGCTGTTTCACTGGATCTTTTCGGAATTCCGAACACGCTTCCACCGCAAGACCGAAAGGAGTGATGAAGCTTGGCCGCGTCGGAGTTTGCGCCGGCCTTCTCAGCCCGCCGTTCAAAATGACTAGAGACATTATTCCCCTGGTCACGGCGTACCAGCGCAAAACGGGCATTTATAACACGTTGGATAGACTCGGTCAAACCTGCAGATGCGATTGTCGACACTCTCATTCCCAGAACGGGCAAATAATCGATTTTGCAGGGAAATGAAGATAAGGCTCCACGAATGGGTGCCCATTACTTGCGCGTTTTGTGCGCGAGACGTGTGGACTACCGTGCTCGAAGCAGTATCTTCGAAGACTTTCCTGAAGCGCGACCCTTCGAGGTCCGCGTACGAATTTCAAAGATATGTAGGGCTTGAGCCCTCTGCTACCTCCAACTCGACACGCTAAACATCGCATCCATCAGATCCTGCGAATGCCCGTCATAATCGGCGTCGAGCGACCACATAACGTCCCACGTAAGCCGCGCTGCCAGTCCGCATACCAAACATGAAAATAGATCGAGAACGCGTCGTCGTAGGTGATGTACCCTCGGCTCCCATCGACACGCAACATAAAGGGAACCAGTGCGATGGGATCGTACTGCGTATACCACCCATTCTTATTGATAATCGGCTTGAAACCGGTCCCGTAATTCCCCGAGAACACAGTGTTGTCACACGCGTGATCCTGCGTCCACGCCGAATTCGGACACAGTTCAAAGAGTTGATTAATATTCGTATAAACCCGCAGTCGCGACATCAACTCCACCAGAAAAGCACGATCGCCGTTGGACTCCGGATACTCCCAGTCCACATCCACCCCGTCATATCCTTACTGCTTTTCGAATGCCGCGATATTGTCGACCAGCGTTTGACTCGCCCCGCTCGCCTCGAGGCCCAGTGAAGTCGCCGCCAAGGAGCAACAGCACCATCACTCCTGCGGCATGGCCGGGAAAATTCAACTCCGGCTCAAGAAATCCTTGCGGGACCGAGAGCGTTCCCGTCGAGTCAAAGGTCACACCGTCATGATTAATGTGCGTCAGCTTGTGATACGGAATCTGCATCGCGCCATTTGGCGGCGTCTGATACTTACTCCAATACCCGTAGTCGCCCACCACCCGTTTCGTCAGATGATGCGGCAAGACGTCTTCGGCAAGCGCCGAAGTCAACGACGCATGAGCTGCGACCAGACTCACGATGAGAAGAACAAAAGACCGACAGAATCTGCGGGAACGACCAGCCATGGGAAGACCTCCGGTGGAAGTTATTACAGCCCGCAGGGCGCGGCCAGCAGCTTCAAAGCCCAAGCATCTGGCCACGGAAATATCGACCTCCTTATACGTAACCCCGAACCCTGTCATCCTGAGCGGAGTGAGCTCGAACGAGCTCGCGCAGTCGAAGGGATCCCTTTCACCTCCTCCGAACCGCGACTAGAAGAGGAATTCTCTCTCCAAGCCCAGACTCAACAATGTCCACCGCAATCGATGCCGCATTCTGCCACTGTCGACTATCCTGATTCAACCTGTTGCGCACCGTGCCTCAATTGAACAAAATCGATGTCGAGGGATTAACGAAGGCGTATGCCGAAGCAAAAGACAAAAACCAAGAGCGTACCTAAGAAGGGGACGAAGTCCAGTTCTAAACCAAAAGCAGTCATCTCCACCACAATCGCTCCCTGGCTATGCCTTCGTGGCGGCGCGCGAGCTGTCGAGTTCTACAAAGCCGCATTCGGCGCCGTAGAGGTATTTCGCCTCGACGGCGGCGGCAGCGTCGTTGCCAAGCTATCGGTTCAGGGTGCAGAATTCTGGCTCAGCGATGAATCACCTGAACATCATAATTTCAGTCCCCAATCGCTTGGCGGAATTACGGTGCGCATCATCATGACCGTCGCCGATCCGGACGCTGTTTTTGCCTGCGCCATCAAGGCGGGAGCGAAAGAGGTTTACCCCGTCGGCGATGAGCACGGCTGGCGCATCGGACGCGTCGTCGATCCCTTCGGCCATCATTGGGAAATTGGCCGTCCCCTCGAATCACGGTAATCTGGCGCAAGGAATCCTGCAGGGCCCAGAGGCTAAACGCCACACCAAGTGTGTGGTAACTCCAACCCCAGGGGTGGGAACAGCGTCTGATCTTCGCAATCTCGCCTTGGAGGGTTTCAATCTCCAAACTCTGATTGCGAGGAGTGTCAGCCGTATTTCCAGCGATGCATTTCAAGTGGCGCTGGCGCGCCGCCTACCAACGCGTCCGGGATTACCGTCTCACTCCTGCCGCCTGCTTTCACGTCAACTGGACTCACATCCGGCAATTCCCGAGCTGCAAACACCCGCGGATCAAGATTCCCACTCGTGGTTCTAGAAGTGAGTAGCTGCGATAGGTTCGCCTGTGCGGTCGAGAGCTACTTCTTCTCAGGTATGGAAAGCAGAGCAACATTCCGCAGTAGCATCTTGCGATCGCTGCTGTGGGCATCGTGACAATCGACGCACCATCCCTTGACCGCCGGCACATGCTGGCGCATCGCCGCCGGTTCGTGATGACAGGCGAAACAGATTTTTTCTTTCGGCATCGAGAGACGGACGGTCATCATGTCACCCCGCGTTGCAGCGACGTGACAAACGGTACACGTCGTTGCCAACGCCGAATGCACCCGACTTCCCAGTCAGCTTGTTGGCGTGGCACGACGAGCATTCCGCGTCTTTGGTTACAATTCCGGGATGCTCAACCTCCCACGACCAGCCACACATTAGCAGCAGGAAAACCGGCAATATGCGAGTTCCGGCCTGATGAGGCATGGGCCGGTCATTGTAGTAAGCCCGCACGCCGCAATCACTACTGAGAATCAATTACCAAAGACAGCCCCATCACCCGCACCGATTTCACGGTCTGTGTGGAGAACTGGCCGGCTCCGGTGGAGGAGGCGGAGCATGATCAAGGCTGCTGCGATTCAGCAGCGGTTCATCACCAGCGCTTTCGCTCTTCACCAACTCCGTCTTCACCTCAATCTTTTGATGTGCCTGCGGGTTGATTTGCGTCTCAAACGTCTGATATCCGGGCAGAGCGATCTTGATCGAGTGCTGCCCCGGCGCTACCAGCATCCCTCGCCCGCCGCCCTCAAACTCGCCCACATGCCCCACGAACAGTCCATCGAGAAAGACTGCCGCCCGCGAGGGATTCACCGCTATCTTCACCTCCGCCGTGACGGCTGGCATCGGTCCGGTCGCCGCATGTACCATCGTGACGCTCACCACCCGCTTCTCACCCGGCTGCAACGTCACTCGCTGAACGAAATCCTGAAAGCCATCCTGCCGCACCGTAATCGTATGCTCTCCCGGGAGCAGCAGTACCTTTTTCGATCCCTTCAACTCTTTCAGATACCCCACATACTGCCCGTCGACCCAAACTCCCGATGTTTTCTCGACCTTTCCCTTGCCCTGGAAGATTACTTCCCCCATGACCTCGTTGTCGCTCGCACAGACGATTGGAACAAGCAACAAACCGACAAGCGCGATCAAGATCCACCGGGTGCATCTCCCTCCTAAACTGATTGTCATAGACTTACCCCCTCCCCACCATTAGCAGGAAGCATGCCAAGGTGCTAAGTCATTGAATTCAGACGCAGATAACGGAGAATGGATCGAAGGAAAAGGGGAAGCCGATCGAGGAAATTCTTCGCCCAGTGTTGCAAACTTTCAAGGTTGACCACGTGGGATTGGGTGCTCTTACTCCGAAACCTTGAAACTTTGAGACTTTCGTCCGTTTTTGCCCCACTTCTCCCTGCCTTTGGGAGAAGTGGGAATTTTCGACCTCCGTGGTTGCGGATCTACCGAACCTTAACCCGGTCCAGCGAAGTCGGCGTGCAGTCATCCTGTAGAGGTTTCGCCGACCCCAGCGGCGTATTCAACCATGGCGACGTGTCCAAATTGAAGATGCTTTCGAGATCGTTGGCGTATTCATTGCGGCACGTTAGGTGCACGCCGGAGATGAACGCTTTTCGATCATCGCCAGAATCGACGTGTGATCGCCCGACGTGTGCGAAACATGCGACAGCTTCGAGAACGGCGTTACGGGAACCACGCAGCAGGTGGTCGCCTTAAAGGCAAAGATGGTATTGCCGTTTTCATCGACATTAGAGTTGGTGCAACTGAAAACGCCACCCGTTACAGTACCAGTCAGGCCATCAACGCAAGTGTGGCCCATATTGAGGCACGCCCCATTGCCGTTGAGGTACAGACTACCCAGTGCGTAGGCCAGCGCACCGAAATAATTGTCGAACGAATATTTTTCCGGCATCACGATGATGATGTGGTTGACCTTTTGCAAATTGCCGTCAGCGAACGCGAACTTCGACGCCAACAACACTAAGCTGGCCTTCAAAGCCGCTGAGATAAAGCGCAGTTTCGCGACATCGGAAATCTCCTGCGAGATGGACTACGGACGTGGCCCATCTAACCACGGTTGAAGGCAGCGACGACATGAAAACTGCGTGAAGAGAAATCCGCAACCATCGACTTAGGAGCGCTCTTGGTTTCGCAACATCAAATACTGTCGTTACTTTCTGGCAACTGATGGTCACTTATGGGCCATGTCATCGAACGAACGGGCCATTCCTTTCGCGGCGTTATTCCTCTAAGGTAACTACCCTAACGGCGCAGTAAAGGTGTAGAGACGCATTCCAGTCCATGCGTTCTCTGCCTCCCCTGCTGGTACACCAGCGGTTGGCTTAGGCTAACGCTGGACGGCTCGTGCGCTAACGAACCAAAGGGAGAGCGGAATAGAATGTCGCAAGAGATTGTTCGCTGTCCTTATTGTGTGCAGGACAGCGAGTTCCGGCCCATGTTCGGGGAGTCCAAAAAGCTGTTCGTATGTGTCAATTGTGGCCACTCGGTGGTCCCTGACGATGTGTATGCGAAGTGCCCCTGCGATCGATGCCGCGATATGAATCGCGCTGCGAACCGTATCACGCGCGAACGGCCAGGACTGGCCCAGGCCGCGAACCCGTAAGCTTATCCCGCCGCCCCAGAGTGTCACTTTCCGGCCATGGCTTCGCGTAACCTCTTCTCTGCATCGTCCGTCCAATAGCCACAGTCCAGCCGCACAAACACCGACGTATACGGAATCGTCATTTTCGTCTTTAGCACAAGAATGTGAAATGTCTTACCAGCCTCGTCCAGTCGGGAGATGATTTGCTCGTGCGGCAAAGACTGCGCTCCAGTCTTGCCGAGCAGCTGACCCAATGCCTGCCGGTAGGCGGTGACGCCTGCTGCGTCACTCTCAGGCACCGCCTTAAGCTCCGCATCGGTGAAGACTACCGACCGCACGTGCTTCGTGTTGCCGACCTCCTCCAACACCGCCTTTACTACTTCCAGCTGATCGGTATCCGTTTCTACCGTCTCGATGCCCGAACTGGTTTGCAGTGGATACGCCGAGTCGACCACCGCTATCCAGTTTCGATGCCCTAACAGCGGCAGTTCTTCTGCCAGACGCGCACGCCAATCATGCGACGGACGATCGGCCGCGGGTGCCGTCAGAACGAGAAAAAAAAACAATCCGGACACCATACAGATGACAGCCCGACAAGAAGTCATGATCCCACTTCCCTTCTCTATGTGACCGCACAGACTTGGGTAGCCTATGCGCAAGCGGTGCGCGAAATCAATCCACGATCACGTCAGTACACAGCACTTTCGATTGGCGAAACAACATGATTCCCACGAGAGGCCGGTGGTAGACTTTGTGGCGCATTCGGCTGCAATCCCAGACTAGGAGAGAACGATGAAAAATAAAGCTTTCGCCTATCCCGCGTTGCTGGCAGCCATGCTGCTCTGCGGAGTTACACTCGCGCAAGAGCCAGTCCAGGACATTAACCCCAAGGTCCATCCGAACTTGGCAGCAGCTCAAAGGCATGTGGTCGAGGCCGACGCAGCCATTGCCACTGCACAGAAAGACAATCACTCCGATATGAAAGGCCATGCGGAAAAAGCCCGCCAGCTTCTGGTGGAGGTCAACAACGAATTGAAGGCCGCCGCGGAAGCTGCTAATGCCGCGGGCGCTGGCAAGAAGAAATAAGTAATCCCATTTCGCCCACCCCTCGCGATCTTTGCAGACATCTTGCGCGACGAGGGGTGGAGCTTAAACTTCATCCTGGGGCGGGGAATCAGAACGACCTCTTCATCAACACGCGCTTCTGACTATCTTTCCTTATTCGGTCGTATGCAACTGGCCCTCACCTTGTCGCCAAGTGATGATCAGCGATGTTCCGCCCGCATTTATTAGCACGGCTCGTAACGCCCGCATTGCTATCATGACTAGCTTCACCCACACAACGGGGATCACTCATGAGGAAAGCAGCTCAGCAGGCGGTGGTATGCGTTGTTGCCTTCACTTTCGTTTCGCTCTGCTAGAAGTGATGAAGACTACGCTCTTATCCCTGGCGCGGCGTTCATCTCACCATGGATCAATCAGTCAACATCCAGATTGTGAACATCGGGGTCGGCGGCGACATACAGCAGATCGATATCCTCGACAAAGTCGCCTGGACCGTGAACGGAAAACCTCCGGGCTCGGATTCATCGGAAGGCACCCTGACCATTCCGCTCACGCTTACCAGTGCAACCTACAAAGCTCCTCACACCGTGCCTAAAGTGAATCCCGTGGCGGTCGCCATCACCGTTCTGGCGCAGGGGCCGATCAAGACCAAGCTGACACTCATCTGCAACGTCACGGTTGTTGATCGAACCAACGCTTTCAGCGTAACCAGTCCAAAGACCGCTTTCGGTGCCTATTACCTCGACGACCGGTATTCGTCGGCGCAGGTTCAGTCCATGCTCGCGCGCGCCTATATGGCGGGACCCGAACTCGCCATCACCGTAAGCGCCATGCAGCCCGGAGGCGCGGGCGGAGGGGAACAGTACCACGGCACAGGCATGATGTCGCTCTTCGTCAACGGCGGCGACATCGGCGACCACAAATGGGCTCTGCCCACAACTGGTAGTACATCAGGACCGGGCGCAACGACGGTCATGCTGACCATCACAGTGAACGGCGTTGACATGTACTCCACCGGAGATTGTCTTCCTCATGGTGACAACAATTGCAAGCCGGTGAGCACGAAAGGGGTAACTCACATTACCGGCTTCGATAAGAAAACGAATGAGGTCTTAGGATCGTTCGAAGGGCAAGTCGTCAAGCTTGTGAATGGCAAGCCATCCTCGTACGCGCAAGCGTCCGGCACGTTCAAGACAACGCTGCAGTCACTCGTGCCGGGAATGCGGTAGGACTCGGGCGGTCTGAAGCGTTTGCGAAACCAAGGCAGTCGAATAGTCGGTTCATTTCCGACGCGCCGCCATTTCTGCAGCAATGGCCGCCTTATCGATCGAAGACAATACCTTTCCCGCAACTGGAAAAACGAGTTCATCCTCGACGCGGATGTGCTCTTTATAGATTGACGCGAGCTCGCTCACGGCATTTGTGAATTCGCGCGCTTCTTCTGACGAGAGGCTTCCCTCCTCCAAACATTTTCTTCCCAATCGATCGACCTGAGCATGCAGCCGATCGGCGCGCCGATGGTCCCGCTGGAGAGGATCAAGCGTCCCGAGTGCAGATTCGACTTCGGGGTTGTCCATCTTCCGCAAACGTGGGAAAAGCGATTCTTCTTCGTCAGCAGTATGTTTCGGCGCAGCCTCGCGAAAATAGCGCAGCGACGTCTCCATCGCCGTGCGGGTGTCACCCTCGAGATGCTTTCCGACCAGCGGCGCCACTCGCACAAGAGACCCGAGGAACATCTCGATGCGACGATGACAGTCCGACAGGAGTCCGGTCGGCTCGGAAAAGCTGTGACTCTTGCCTCCAATTTGAACGGGCATACTGAACTCAGGATACTCCAACCGAGGAACGCAACGTGCGGCCGTCGCCTGCCGCAACTCTCGGGTGATATAACTGATCGGCATGTCTGGGAAAGCCCTCTTGCAAAAATAACACTCTGACCATGATCGCTGTCTCCGCGCTGAGTTGCATCCTGCAAGATGTTCTGCCCGAAGGCCTCGGGCACGGCGTCACCGCGTGGCTGAGCGGCGCTCGTAAGATCACGATGAGCACCGTCGCATTGCAGAGTGATATCGATACGCCTTGTATAGCCGCAAGCGGCACGCTGGTGAATCTTGTTGCGGCAGGAATTCTCTGGCTCCTGCTTCTTCGTCCGCAGCGTTATCGCCCCGTGACGCTCTACTTACTCGTCCTGGCCCTGGCCCGCAATCTGTTTACCGGGACTGGATACTTCTTGTTTTCAGGAGTGGCCAACTTCGGCAATTGGAGAACCATCATCGAAGGCCTACACCCTCACTGGATGTGGCGCGTTGGATTAATCGTGCTCGGCCCGGCTTCCTATTACGCATCGATGCTGCTGGTCATGGCAAAACTGCGTCCCTTTCAAGGACCCGATCCGCGCAGCATGCGCTGGGTCTGCTGGACTCCTTACTTCACCGCCGGAGTCCTCGCCGCCTTGCCGCTCTCTTCAGCCAGTTTGGACTGTTCTACATGATCGCGTCGGCGTTGCCGTCAACTCTCGGTGCAAACGCCGGCTTGCTCAGCTTGCCCGGAGTCATGGGCTGTGGCCGGCGCAATGAAGAAGGTCTGGTAATCGCGCCCAATGTGCCGTGGATCGTCGCCGGATCGATCGCCAGCCTGACTGTTCATCTTTGTACTCGGCCGGGGAATCACATGGCAGCGCTAAACTTCACGGCACTGGATGCGCAAATCCTGCGGTTATTCGCTGAAGCCGGGCAGCTCGACTCGTTTCGCAATGTGATCCTTAATCCAGTGCGGGTCCCACCATTCCTTCGGGTCTATCTGCACACCATCGAGTTGCATGGCAAAGTGAATATGGTCGCCACCGGCCATCCCGGTCTGTCCGCTCAGCCCCATGACCTGTCCTTGTTTCACCATGTCTCCGTCGTGTACATCGACTCTCCTGAGGTGACCGTAGATGGACTGCAGACCGTAGCCATGATCGAGGACAATGCAGTTGCCGTAGATGCCAAGTGGAGCGGCATAGACGACTTTCCCATCATTGGAGGCTTCTACTCCGATGTTCTGCGTAACGGCCAAATCGTATCCCAGATGAACCTGCTGATCGATCTTCCTTCCGTGATAGATGTAATTCCTGACTTCCGCGAAACTCGCCTCGGCCTGGGAATGAGCTTGCCTGATGAACGGGTGCGACCATAAGAACTTGTCGACTGTTTTGAGGCGCAGATCCGAAAGAGTCTGATTGTTGCTGCGGCGCATTTCGCTGTTGACCCTTACGAACCGCTCGACCGGGTCACCCGCACCGTTCGAATCGAGTTCACTCACAACCTTCTGCAGAAATGCGTCGCTCACCTGTAAGTCATGCGTCACATATTTCGGCTGTTCCTTCTTAGGAAATTGGATCACCAGTGGACTGGTTACGTCATTTCCAACGCCGTTTGACGCGAAGACCACCGGCACCGTTCCCGGAGGCATGTTCCAGGCAAACGCATACAGGGAAAACATGCCCGGTTTTCCGCCAGGCATACGCCAGGCCCGAAACTCTTCATCACCCACACGCACACCCGCTTGTGTCCAGGTACCCGATACAGCGAACGTCGCCAGGTCAGCCATACCCAAGTACAAATAATGCTGATCTGAGTCAGCGCTCACACTTGGTGGTTGCGCCACTACCGTCATTTCAGCTTTCCGGCGACCAGTTCTCCGAAGTAAGCCATTGGAACTCGCCTCCACGATCAATTTCGCCTTGCCGTCTTTCAGCTGGGGCGTGGTCTTTACGCCAGCCGTGAAGGTCAGTGTACTGTCCATCAGCGCGGAAGGCTGGACGTCCTCCCAGACTTGATAACGAGCGCCGTTCTGCTCTACAAATGCGGCGACCCTGCCGATACCATGTGGATCGCGCACATGCACGGAGATCGGAGTGGCTTGGCCAAGGAACGTGACTGGAGACACCAGGTCAACAGCGGGCGGTGCGAATCGCAAGACCATTACAAGCAGTACTACGACTACCGCAATAAGACAAATGATAGTTTTTCGCACCAATCTTGCTCCTTTTTCAAACAGCCACACCTGTTATCAACAGTTAGAGGGAACCGCTTTTACGTTTGGCTCATAAGAATCAATGACTCATGGGCAGAACATGCGAAATCAATGTGAACTCGAGGTGAACCCAGCATAGGTCAGGTAAATGCCGAGGGCGATTGAAACAGCTACGTAGTCGTAGAAGAACTGCTGATAGTGAAGCTGCCCAAGGAAAAATCTCGCTTCCATCGCGGGACTTAGAAACAAGAAGAGCAGACTTTTGATCAGAGCTAACCAGCCGATAAGAGTAATAATCAGCGCCAGCGGGCCACTCCACCAGAGGTTATGAGCGATAACCATGGCCAGCGAAGCGCCCAAGGTTATGAAGCCAAGCAACAACGTCAAGGAAGGGTTCTGCAGGAGCGCAGCTACGCCCTCCACTGTCAGTTGTTTATGGGTCATCATAGACAGGCCAACCAAGAGGCAATACAGCCCGATTAACCTACTGAGGAAGAGCGTACGTGTCGGCGGCATCATTGTTCGCCTCTGTGGTCTCGTGCCTGTCTGCAGCCGGAAACTTCTGGTGGCATGGGGAGCCGAGACGATTACACGGAGTTCGCCTCCGAGGCATAACTGTCACAACTAGCAGGATGGGGATGACAAATTATCCAGAGTCTCGTGGTTGACGATAAATCCTGAAAACACTCCGTCGGAAACCCTCAAACCCCTCAATGAGCGCCATCGTAGATAGTGTCAGCCATTCGGACATCCTGTAGCGGAGTCTTGCAAAGACGAGTACATTTTCAGAGCACGACCTTGACCCGCGATTGCCTCGCACGGACTTGACATCTAGGTATAGATTTGACCGCCGGAGGCATTGTATGGGCGCTGCAGATCAACGCAAGCAAAGCGAGCTCGAGCGCAGCGCAGCCCAGCCGAAGCGGGAAAAATCGTTCTGCAGCCGATGCAGATCGACAGGTACCTCAACCCACCTCCCGATACCTCCCAGTTGTGGGCACATCCCGACTCGCCGCACTGCGGTTTGGTCTTTCGCAACATGTCGTCCTCTCAGACCACGGGAGACTCTCCGGTTGCACCTTACCCAGTACTTCACCGGGGACTCTAGCCTTGACCATGGGATAAAAGTTTCGGCGTCTCCTTCGTCCTCACACTCCGATTCCGGTGAG